>Ga0126381_100002515_pt1 | contig 19808 bp, 9 predicted proteins | sample PanSoiMetPlot_28_FD_96465 | JGI IMG/M metagenome (GOLD analysis project Ga0126381, IMG submission 96465) | Tropical forest soil microbial communities from Panama - MetaG Plot_28 | ecosystem: Environmental > Terrestrial > Soil > Tropical forest > Bulk soil | place: Panama | collected 2016-02-17
AGCCGGAGTCGCGGCGACGAACTCCGCGGATGAAAGGGCCGCGACTTCATCGGCCACCTTGCAGGCCCCCGGTTCGTCGAAGTCGGCCACAACCACGTGCGCACCTTTTAGCCCGAGGAGTAATGCCACCTCGCGGCCGATCCCGCTGGCGCTGCCGATTATGAGCGCGATATGGCGGCTGAATTCCGCTTCCGCAGGCATGCGCTGAAGTTTCGCTTCTTCCAGTGCCCAGTACTCAATCCTGAAGGCTTCGTATCGTGGCAGTGCAACGTAGTTATGAAACTCAGTGAATTGTTGTGACTGCTCTGCCGTTCGAGCCTGTGGAAGAGGATGCAATACTTCTCCATCTTCCAGGGCATTCGCGCCGGCCATCACATGAATGGCATTAACGAAAAACTCGGTCGTGATCCGGGCTTCCTTCTTGTTTCTGCCGAACCCAAATAATCCGAGTCCGGGAATCACAACGACAGAGGGGTTGGAGTCACGAAGCGGGGGAGAGTCGCTTTGGGCCCAGGCCTCGTAATACTTCTTGTACTCCGCTCGATAGCCGGCGACTTCATTGCGGATACGGTTCTTGAGCACTTCGACACTTTCGGTCCCAGGGTCCCAATCGATAAACCAGGGGCACACCCTTGTGCGGAGGAAATGGTCAGGGCAGCTTGTGCCCAGAGAACTCAATTCCTTCGCCCACTTTGACCCTGCGAATGCTAGGGCGTCTTCATGGTCCGTGTAATGTGCAATGACTCTGCGCTTTGAGGAGACCGTTCCCCGAAGTGTGGGAAGAATCTGCGTCGCGACAGCCTTGCGTTCCTGAAGCGTGGGGTGTGCGACACCACCAAAAACAGCGTGCTTCTGATGCTGCTGAATGAACTCCCCCATCTGATCGATGGTTTGAATACTGTTCAGGTAGCACTCCCGCTGGGTGATTCCCCAGGTAAAGAGTCCGTGACCTCCGAGCACAAGACCTTCTACACCAGGATTGTCTTTGACCGCTCGCTCGATCAGGAGGGCCAATTCAAATCCCGGTCGTTGCCACGGGACCCAGACGATCTTGCGTCCGAACTCCTTGTTGAACTGATCCAGCTTTCGTTTCCCGTTGGCGCTGGCAGCCAAGGCAATGGCCCAATCGGGATGCAGATGGTCGACGTGGGCGAACGGGAGAAACGCATGCAAGGGCGTGTCGATGGAAGCGGCAACGCGGTTCTCACCGAATGCGGACAGGGGATAATAGCGGACCATCTCATCTTCGAACTGCTCGCCCCGATAGAGTTTCTTGAGTTGCTCGAGGCGATCCATATAAAGAAGAGCAAATCCTGACTGGCTGATAGATCCGATATCTCCGCCGCTCCCTTTCACTGCCAGCACGCGCATCGGCTTTCCGGTAAATGGGTCAGGCAGATCAAACTTCGAGCTTGTGTTGCCACCGCCAAAGTTGGTGATGCGAAGATCTGCACCCAGCAGGTTCGAGCGATACCGAAGAAGAGCCAGCTGATTTCCGCCGAGCTGACGAGCGTGCTCCTCATTCCACAGGTCTTTGAGATAAGTTGTTTCCTTGATTTCAGGCATAAATCATCTCGCAATACTGTTCAAACCGGTCGGCCTGCTGATCCCATTTGTCGGTCTCGAGAGGCTCAAAAACTTCCGTCGGAAAAGATCGATCCACAATGGCGCGAACTTCCTCGAGCGAAGCGGCTTCGCCTGTAGCAAGAACCTGAATTACAATGTTACCCAGCGCAGTAGCCTCCACAGGCCCTGCCAGCACACGCCTTCCTGTTGCGTCCGCGGTGAATTGGTTCAGAAGTCGGTTTTTCGAACCACCGCCAATCACGCGAATCTGGTCGATGCGCTTTCCGCAAAGGCGCTCCAAGCTGCAAAGAACCAGGCGATACTTCAGAGCCAGGCTTTCGAGAACACATCGCACATAAGCACCCGGAGTCACAGGGGAGGGCTGATGTGTTTTTTTGCAGAACTTGTCGATTGCGGCAAGCATGTCCGGTGCACGCAAAAATGTTTTGTCGTCGGGGTCAACAAAATGCGCAAACGGCCTCTCGTTCCCGGCAAGTTTTACGAGTTCTGCATAGTCAGCAGCGTGGCCGCGTGCGCTCCAGCAGTTCCGGCATCCCTGCAACATCCACAGCCCCATCACATTTTTCAGCAGGCGCGTTGTTCCATTCACGCCGCCTTCATTGGTGAAATTCAGTTTCATCGCCTCAGTACTGATAATGGGAGAATCGAGTTCCGCGCCAATCAACGACCATGTTCCGGAACTCAAAAACGCGGTTCCGTCACGAGCCGTGACGGCAGCCACTGCCGAACCGGTGTCATGGCAAGCGGGAGCGATCACAGGCGTTCCAGCCAACGTGGAACTACCTGCGACATTTGGCAACAGGCTTCCAACGATCGTTCCAGGCTCCACGATCGGCGCCGGCAAGTCGGGGCGCAATCCCAATTTTCCGATTAGCTCGGATGCCCACGCCCGGCGCAACGGATCGACAAGCTGGGTGGTCGTAGCATTCGTGAATTCGCAAACCGCATTGCCACTCAGCCAGTAGTTGAAAAGATCCGGAATGGTCACCCATTGTCTTGCCACCTGCAGCATCTGCGGTGTCCTCCGCTGCGCGGCATAAAGCTGGTAGAGCGTGTTAATCGCCATGAACTGGATGCCTGTCGTCCGATAGATCTCCTCTCTGGACACTCTGCCGAATACTTCTTGCATCACACCCTCGGTGCGGCGATCCCGGTAATGGTACGGATTCTCAAGCAAACCGCCGTCCTCCCCCAGTAAGGCATAATCGACGCCCCACGCATCTACTCCAATACCGCGAAGTGTCAGTTGGCCCACACACGTGAGAGCTTTGCATACTCCGAGCCACAGCCGCGCAACGTCCCAATGAAGCGATCCTCCGTACTCGACCGGCTCATTCGGGAACCGATGGATTTCTTCAATGGTGAGAACCCCGGACTGCAAACGGCCAAGAACCGCGCGTCCGCTCTCGGCTCCGAAATCGAAGGCCAAATAAGGTTTCGGGCGTTCAGCACTAGGCATACGAAGACACGTTATGGGAGTTTTTGGCGGCGCGGTCCTTCGTGATGCGCTCCAGGTAGCCGCTCTGCCGGAACGCATCCAACGGATCTTTGGGCAGCCCTTTTGACTCGCGCCATTCCTGAATCTCTGGGCGCACGTCGGTAGCGAACGCGTCCTGCAAGCAAGACTCGGCTTCCACGAGACTACATTTCTGTTGCGCCGCTGTTAACTTCTCGATGTCCACCATCGCCGCTTTCGCGAAGAGTTGTTGTGCCATGGTCACAGTCTGAATCATGGCTTCAATCTTGCCCTTCAGGTTATGGCTCTGATCGACCATGTAGGCGATATCGGCGCGCTCACCGGTTTCCAACTCAAAAAACCTGATCTCGTGAAAAATCCGAAAGACCTGATAAGGATCAATAGACCCCATCGTCAAGTCGTCGTCCGCATAACGTCGGTCATTGAAATGAAAGCCGCCCAACATGTTTTCCGATACGAGCCAGGCAACAATCTGCTCAATATTTTGCGCGGCGTAATGGTGTCCGGTATCGACTAGAACTTTGGCTTGCGGCCCAGCCGAACGGGCCAGCAGCAAAGCCATTCCCCAGTCCGCAATGTCGGTGTGATAAAAAGCGGGCTCAAAGGGTTTGTACTCAACGAGCATCCTCTGGTCCGCTGCCAACTGTCCGTGCGCTGTTCTCAACGATTCAATGAACCATTGCTTCCGTTGACGGATATTGGCGGTCCCGGGATAGTTTGACCCGTCAGCGAACCAAAGCGACAGGTCTCTACTGTTGAGCCTTCGTGCGATCTCAATGCTGTCTTGCATGTGGCGGAGCGCGCGCTGGCGAATCGTTTTGTCCGGATTCCGAACGATCCGTACTTGTATTCCTGATCCTGAAACAGGTTGGGATTGATCGATCCAGGCGAGACACCATAGCGGCTCGCAAACCGTTTGATTTGATCTGTACTTTGCACGCCGTCCGGACAGTCCCATAGAACATGCAACGCCACAGTTGGACAGACTCCGGTGAGGAGGTGCACTTGGCCCGCATCGCTGAACTTTTCTTCGGTTGTGGTTGCTGCTGCCGCCTGAATGAATTTCCCGAAGCGAGTGCCTGTATTGGCGAATCCCCAGGAAGGAAGCTCGATGCGAAATGTTTCCAGCGCCGAAAAAACCTTCTCACTCCGGGGCGAGTTCATGCGAACCTCTCTCTTAGGAACGGAAGATTACATTCGATGCCGCGCGTCGTCACGGATTTCTTTCGCGAATTGGGCCGTTTCGCATTGCGAAATTCACACGTGCTCTCGACGCAAGTCAAAATCGTCAGAGTACTGACACATGGGGTGAAACTGGTGTCAGTATGGCATAAGTGATTGTGACCGCAGTTCCAAACTGTATTTTCGCCTTGTAGAATCTCCGGCTCATTGTCCGTAATGCAAATCGAATTTTCACCCCCGACTTTGCTGCCGTCCGTGAGATTAACGATTTTGTACAGAGAGTTCCAAGAGTTGATTCCCGAACGTTACGGTACTCTCATAATCGCCAGTTGGTTGTCGTCGCATGACGCCGATCTGAACGGGCACGATTCCGAGCTTGAGCACCAGATTGCGCAATCGCAAATTTCGCTTTGCAAAATGCAAAAAATGGATCATTATGTCCAAACCGTATGAGCCCCGCCGCTCAGACTCGAGATCGATACCTCGTCAAGTCCATCGTTCATTCCTCCCAATTGCTGGGTGCCTTTCGCTCTCCGGGCGAAGCCTTGCCCCTCAAAGAGATCTGTGCTCGCTGTGGCCTGCCCAAGACGATGGCATTCCGTCTGCTTTATACCCTCGAGAAGTGTGGCATGGTCGATAAAGTCGGACAGAACCTCTACCAATCGCGCGTTCGGCCTTGGAAGCAACGCCTCTACCGTTTGGGATATGCCGCACAAGGGACCGATTATCAGTTCTCCCGTGAAGTTTCAGAGAGCTTGCAGCGAGCCGCGTCGGCCGAGGGCATCGAACTCATATCTCTCGACAACCGCTATAGTGCTAAAACCGCTCAGCGGAACGCAGATCTATTAGTGCGCGAGAAGGTAGACCTCGCCATCGAATTTCAAACTGACGAAGAAGTTGCTCCCATCGTGGCAGCGAAGTATCGCGAGGCTGGTATCCCGATGATCGCGATCGATATTCCGCATCCGGGCGCAACATATTACGGCGCCAACAATTATGAGGCGGGACTGATTGGGGGACGCTATCTCGGCCGCTGGGTCAAAGAACACTGGCACTCCGAAATCGACGAGATCGTACTGCTGGAATTGAAGCGAGCCGGCAACCTTCCTCGCATGCGACTTTCAGGTCTGCTTGTAGGAATCAATCTGATATTACCCAGCGCTGCCCATTGCCGAGTTACTTACCTGGAGGGGGATGGAGAACTCGGGCTCAGCTTTGAAGCGGTGCGCAGGCATCTGCGTGCCTCCCACGCGCGACATGTGTTGCTCGGCGCCATCAATGATCCCAGTGCGCTGGGTGCACTGCGCGCGTTCGAGGAGGCCGGTCGCACAGACAACTGTGCCGTCATGGGGCAGAACGCGTCGCCCGAAGGCCGAGCCGAATTGCGTCAGGCCAAGACTCGATTTGTCGGTTCGGTGGCGTATTTTCCTGAACGGTACGGGGAGAATCTGATTCGCGTCAGTCTTGACATCCTGAATCAACGTCCGGTCCCGCCCGCCGTTTTTGTCGAGCATAAACTCGTAACTCCCGGCACGGTGGATCATTACTATCCCAATGACGCTCTCGCGAAATTGGTGCGAACCGAACCTCTTGAGTCTCTGCGCCAACACCTAGCACACTAGATCGATAGCTAGGGCACTAGAGAACTATTCTGCTGCGTCCAGTTCTTGCGGCCGGTTTGCCTGTCCACCACCACGATACCCGCCAACGTTTTCTGCAATGCAAAACGAACTTAGGCATGCGACCGCATGTACACACGCGAAACTAGATCGCAGGTTAAGCGTTGAATCAGTTGGTGAATAACGATTTGGCGACCGTCCCCTTCGCAAGATCAGCAGTTTTTCACCGCAAAATGCCCCGCCTTTCCTCATTGTGAGTTGACGATGTTCAACGGTGAATGGGAGCATCCGCCCCCAGTACACGGCGACAGCCGTCGTGGGGATGGGGCAAGGTCCGAGATCTGCTTTCGCGCCTTCGTGTTTGCGACCGGGTTCCCCGCAGACGAAACGTTGCCAGGAGAACTCACATGTCCGCGACGATCCGCACTGTCTTGCTATGGATTCTAGTCAGTTCTGCGGCTGCTTACCTTCACGGCCAAGGTGGCGCCTATGGCACGATACTGGGAACGGTGACCGATAACTCCGGTGCCGTGGTCGCCAACGCTAATGTCGAAGTCACTAACACAGCCACCAACATCACCAACCGTGTGCAGACAACCTCATCGGGCGATTATACGGTTCCTTATCTGCAGCCCGGACCGTATCGCGTCACAGTGCAGGCCCCCGGATTTCAGAAGGTGATAACGGACGGAGTGACTTTGGTGGTCGCGCAGCAGGCGCGTGTCAACTTCGCGATGAAGCCGGGTGCTGTGTCCGAAACTGTTCAGGTCGAGGCCAGCGCCGTGACTCTCGACACTGACACTGCCGCGGTTTCGCAGATCGTGACACAAAAGCAGGTAGACCAGTTACCTCTCAATGGACGAAATTTCGTGAGCCTCTTGTTTATCGGTGCTGGAGCCGTGCAGACCAACGGCGAACAAGGTCAAATGCGGCAGGGCGAAGGCAACGCCATCAGTATCAACGGTGGGCGCCCGACTTCGAATAACTACACCCTAGACGGACTTATCAATACAGACACCGCTCTCAACACTCCCGCTGTGATTCTGTCGCAAGACGCCATCCAGGAGTTCAAGATTCAGAGCGAGACGTATTCGGCCGAGTACGGCTTCAGCGCCAACCAGGTAAATATCGTAACCAAGAATGGAACAAATCAGCTGCACGGCACAGCATTTGAATTTCTCAGGAATGACGCCTTCGATGCCAAGGCGCCCTTTCAACAGAAACTCCCGGAATTGCGCCAGAATCAATTCGGCTTTGTTATCGGCGGTCCAATTTACATCCCGAAGGTGTACGACGGCCGAAACAAAACGTTCTTCCTGGTCAACTACGAGGGATGGAGAGTCCGCAATGGTTTTGATCAAAGCAACTTCACGGTTCCCGAGGTGGCTCAACTCAGTGGCAATTTCTCCTCCTCAGGGCTGGCTCTCCCTACTTTCGCTGGTGGTACATGCACGCCGACAGCGTCGACTGCTTGCATGCCGATCGATCCATTGACTGGTGCCCCATTCACGAATAACACAATCGATCCCAGCCGGTTCTCTATCCTTGCGCAACAGACTCTGGGCTTGAACATGTTTCCCAGTCCGAACTGCGTAGGTTGTGGAGGAGCGGGCTTCAATTATCGGCTCGCAATAACATTGCCGCAGACCACCAACCAACAGACCTATCGCCTTGACCAGGAACTCGGGCGCTTTGGCAAAGTGTTCTTCCGCTACACGACCGCGACCTATGACAACGACAATGTCAATGGATCAATTACCGTTCCCTACGGCATAGGAGTTTTCAACGAAAAGGCCGAGAGCTGGATGATTTCGCACACCAAAGAATTCGGCCCTCGGATCATCAACAACTTCCGCTTTGGCCGCCTCGAGCCGATTGCAATTCAGGGAGGAAAGCCGATCACAGCAGCCCAGGTATCTGCCCTGAACATCACTGGCGTATATCCAAACTTGCCCGATTACGCGCGACTCTTTCCCACGGTAAGTCTCGGCGGGCCTTACGCGTCGGTGGGAAGCCAAGGGAATGACACCACCACAAGCGATATTCCCACATGGCAATTTTCTGACACGCTCACGCTGATGAAAGGCAGGCACACGGTCAGCGTGGGTTTCGACTATCGCCGGTGGCTACAACGGCGTGATCTCTCGGCCGACTTCCTCGGAAACTTCAATTACAGCAACGATACCGTAATTAACAACGGCGGCAACGGCAGCAAGGGCTGTGCCACGCCGTTCTGCGGTACGGGCAACTCGATCGCCGACTTTCTGCTGGGATACTACAACGCCGCCTCAACGTTCCAACCGGGCCCATTCAGCCCGACCAATGTGGCAGGCAACCTCAATCAGTACCGTTTCATGTACTTTGCCCCATTCATTCAGGATGACTGGAAAGCCACGAACCGCCTTACGGTGAACATTGGCCTGCGATGGGATTATCGATCGGTACCCACAGAAAAAGACAACAAGATGTTTTGGTTCGACCGGTCCAACCCGGGTGGTGGCCTGTGCTACGCGGATAAGGCACTCGGGACGCAAACCGTGCAGAGTCTCGGCGGTCCGATAGCCCCAGACGGAAACGGATTTTACAGCTACTGCGGCCGCACGAATCCAGCCGATGGTTCCAAAAAACCCTTTGCTCCACGCATAGGCCTGGCATACCGGCTCAACGATAAGACCGTGCTTCGCGGCGGATACGGCATTTTCTTCGATTCGTTTGAAACCCGCGAGATTGACGACTCCGGAGACATTTACCCCTTCGTCGTTCGCGCCAACAATAGTCCCGTGTCCGATGTCTCCAATTGTGGAACCGCCGGAAATCCGGCCTGCAATCCGAAGTTGACGGACAATATGTTTCCACCCGTTCCATTGCATCAGGTAACGGCGGCACAGGATGGAAGCCAGTTCTTTGCAGTGATCATCTCCGAACATCCACGTAACCCGTACGTTCAGCAGTGGTCCTTCTCGGTACAACGGGAGGTGGCGAGAAATACAACTTTGGAGGTGAACTACGTCGGAAACAAAGGAACACACCTGCTGAATCGTCTCAATATCGGTCAGCCATTGCCTCCGCCCAATCCTGCCTTATGCGATCCGCTGACGAACGGCGATCCATCCGACGTCGCGAATCTCTGCCCGGTATCGAGTAGGAGGCCGTTCCAAAACATTACGTCTTCTCTCGGATTCCTCGATAGCGGCTACACCGGATATTCGAGTTACAACGCCGGCAACGTAAAACTGGAACGCAGGACCGGTTCATTGGCTCTATTGGCGGTCTACACCTGGGCGAAGAGCCTTGATGACAAGTCGGCCGCTGCCGGTGTGGGCTCGACCAACGCGTTCGCCGGCCACATGGATGAGCATAATCCACACCTAGACTACGGCCGTTCCGATTTTGACGTTGACCACAGGTTCGTCAACAGCCTCGTGTATCAGCTTCCGATCGGGCGCGGCAAGCACTTTGGCGGCAATATGAACAGAGCGCTGGATGCAGCCGTTGGCGGCTGGCAAGTCACCGCGATTACAACCTTCCAACGCGGGTTCCCCTTCTCCATTCTTTGTAACGACGCCAGCGGTCTGCTGTTGAGTTTCACCCAACGTTGTACCCAGATCGGCAATCCGTATCCCAGCGGATTCCACAAGGATATTAATCATTGGTTCAACAACACGCTTTCGACGGATCCCGTCAATCCAGGCGCGAACGGAACCTGCGTCGCCGCAAACCTGAGTGGCGTTTCCTTCTGTCAGCCGCTCTCCGGGCAGTTTGGGAACACAGGCCGCGACATCTTGCGAGGGCCGGGCATCAACAACTGGGATATGGGTATCGGCAAGGACTTCCGCTTCACAGAACGAGTCGCGTTCCAGTTCAGAGCGGAGGCATTCAACGTCTTCAACCACCACCAGTATGGGTTCGATCCATTCACCTCGACAGGAATCGGAGCACCCATTGGAGACAACCCAAATAATCCTGGCTTTGGTCAAGTGCAGGCGGCCCATCCGGGCCGAATCATTCAACTCGGCGGGAAGTTGGTCTTCTAAGGATTGGCCTGAAGGGAACGACCCGCCAGCCCGTATCGGCTGGCGAGATCTTTTTGAGGTACACTCGCCTCGTGAAGCACCTGAAGTCGCTTGGGGCTCTGTTGTGTGTTCTCGGTTGCTTGCCAATTGGTGCGAATGCCCAGGAAAACGACTCCGCTGAGCGCATCGCCGAAGTAGGCCAATCGGCGTTGGCCTCCGGAAGGTACGCAGAAGCCGAGAAAGCATTCGAACAACTACGGCAACTTGAGCCCAACGTTGCCGAGGTCCACGCGAACCTTGGTCTGATCTACTTTCAGGAGCGAAAGTTTGAAGAGGCGGTTCCCACGCTTCGCCAGGCCCTAAAGCTAAAGCCCTCACTCGTGAAATCGGAAAATCTCCTTGCAATGTCGCTGTCAGAGGTCGGCCACTACAGCGAAGCAATCCCGGGATTGGAAAAGTGTCTTAAGCATTCCCCGGACCCTGAAATTAAGCGCATGTGCGGTCTGGAGCTCCAGCGCGCCTGCACCGGCCTGAAGAAAGATGACAAAGCGGTCGAAGTCGCGATGCAGCTGAATCGCCTGTTTCCCGACGATCCCGAGATCCTCTATCAGACCGGCAAGATTTACGGAAATCTTGCGTTCCTCACCATGGAGAAGCTGGCGCAGCTTGCTCCCACATCTGTGTGGAGACATCTTGCCGCCGCAGAAGCGAATGAGAGCCAGGGTGCATTCGATCAGGCCATCCCCGAATACAAGGAAGTGTTAAAGCTCGATCCACAGAGACCCGGAGTTCACTACCGACTGGGACAAAGTCTGTTGGGACGGTACTGGCGGCGCCACTCCGCCGAAGATCTTGCCGCCGCCGAGGCCGAGTTCCAACAGGAACTGCAGATCGATCCCGCAAACGCCAACTCGGCCTACGAACTTGGTGAACTACGTCGCAAAGCGAATCGCTTCGACGAAGCGCAGCAATACTTCGAACAAGCTCTCCGCCACTATCCGGATTTCCCAGAAGCACAGCTCGGCCTCGCTGCCGTATTGCAATCAAAGAAACTGCCTGAGCAAGCTTTGACCCATGCACAGCGGGCCGTCGCCATTGATCCGGAAAATGAAGTCGGGTGGTACCGCCTGGCTCAGATTCAGAAATCGTTGGGCAACAACGCCGATCAGCAAAAGGCTTTGGCTGAATATGGTCGTCTGCACGACCGGGCCAGCCAGCAGCGGGGTCTAGAGCCCGTTTTTTCATCGCGCGAAGTCACGAAGCAGGAGATCGAAGCTGCCCCTCAGTAAATCACAGACGTAATGAATTCTGTTCTGCAATGCGAAATTGACCCATTGGAGAATGTTTCCCGGGACTACCGACAAATGCCTCGTAGGCTCCAGTTACACGCTCATTCTTTAACCGATCTCAAGCGCCCGTCTTTCACAACGCGAAATGCACGAAAATTGGTACTCGCCGAGTTGACAGTGCCGTCGGCCCGGTGAAACCATCGGCGCCATCCTTAATCGGACCATGTCTGCATCTGCTCTCCGAATCCCATCTTGCGTGCCGTGCGAATGCCCTGCACCACGACAGGAGAACCACTTGAGATTCTCAAAATTGCTCAATGTACTCATTGCACTCGCAGGTCTTGCCAGTGCAGCTTTGGCCGCGCCTGTCCATTTGCGCTGTGAATACCGGGAGAATCCTCTGGGTATCGATTCGCCGTCTCCTCACCTCTCATGGCAAAGCGACAGCACTGAGCGAAATTGGAAGCAGTCTGCTTATCAGATTCTTGTTGCAAGCAGCATCGTGGCGCTGCGTTCCGGCCATGCCGACATCTGGGATAGCGGCAAGACAACTTCGGATGTTTCGATCGATATTCCTTACAAGGGTCCGGCCCTGGAATCGCGCAAGCGCTACTACTGGAAAATTCGAGTATGGGATAAAGCGGGCAACATCACCGACTCAACTGATGACGCTTGGTGGGAAATGGGCCTTCTCCGTCCTGAGGATTGGAAAGCGAAGTGGATCACTTGGAACAATCCAGACAACGAACCCGATCGCAAGGATATCCGCTGGATATGGGTAAAGGGGCAAGATGCACTTGCGGTGACCTCACAGAGTTCAGCCAGTTTTCGCGTGAACGTGCAGCTTTCACACAAGCCTCTCAGCGGTGTTTTGCTGATTGCCGCACGCGGAGACTTCCTCGCAACGGTCAATGGGGTTGAAGTCGGAAAGAAGCATGGTTGGGAAGCCTTCGATCGCCGTGACATAAGTGACGAACTGAAAGTTGGAGACAACGTTGTTGAGATCGCGGTGACCGCTCCACGCATTCCGAAAGAGGAAGCCAAACAGACGACGAAGGCTGCCGTTGCAGCGCTGGTGAAGATCATCGACGCCGGCGGGTCGATGCAGCGCATTGCGTCGGGAGAAACCTGGCAGGCCTCCACCGGAAATGACTCCTGGCAGCCCGCCAATGTGGTGGCTGAATTAGGCGACAGCAAACTCGGCGACCCCGGACCGATGCCCCAGCCGGCAGCTTCCTTCCGCCGCACCATCGACATTCACAACACCATTGCCAGCGCCAGGCTGTACGTCACTGCACTCGGCAGCTACCGTGTGTTCCTCAATGGCAAGCGCATCAGCCGCGACGTGCTCACGCCCGAGTTCACCGATTACCGCAAACGGGTGCTCTATCAGACCTACGATGTCACGGAGTATTTCAACAGCGGCAGAAATCAGATCAGCGCTCTTCTCGGCAATGGCTGGTACGGCAGTCCGCTTACGTGGTCCGGAACGCATTTCTTTTCGCCTCCAAACCGGTTTCGGGCAGAGCTTGAACTGGGGTACGCGGACGGCTCGCGGGATCAGGTCGTTACCGACGATTCCTGGAAGGCAGCTTCTTCTCCCGTCCTTCGATCGGAGATTTACAGCGGGGAAACGTACGACGCGCGCTTGGAGCATTCCGGATGGCTGCAGTCAGAATTCGATGATTCCCGCTGGAGTCAGGCCGTTGTCGACGACGCGCCGGCCATCGCAGTCACCAGTCAGGTCACGGCGCCCGCCCACATTATCGAGACCTTGCCCCCGAAGGGCGTCACGCCTTTGCCGAATGGTGCTTTTGTCTTCGACATGGGCCAGAACATGGTTGGCTGGGCGGCGCTCAAAGTCAGAGGTCCAGCCGGCACGAAGGTTCATCTGCGATTCGCTGAAATCCTGAATCCCGATGGAACCATCTACACGACCAACCTTCGCAATGCCGACGCTACCGACACGTACATTCTGAAAGGCGACGGTGAAGAGACCTTTGCCCCGCATTTCACTTTCCACGGTTTTCGCTATGTGGAAGTCACGGGTTATCCCGGTACTCCGACGGTTGACACCTTGAAAGGAGAGGTCGTCAGCAGTGTCAGCAGCCAGCCTTCTGCCAAACTCGAGGTTGCAAGCGACCTCGTCAATCGCATGTGGGAAATCGGTCTCTGGGGTCAGCGAGGAAATTTTCTCAGCATACCCACGGACTGTCCGCAGCGAGATGAACGCCTGGGATGGATGGGCGATGCCGGAGTTTTCTGGCGGACCGGAAGCTACAACTTTGATGTGGCGGCCTTCTCACAAAAGTTCATACAGGACATCATCGACGCCCAGAGCAGCCAGGGTGCATTCACTAATGTATCTCCCAATACGATCCCCTCAGGCGAAGAGGGCACGTGGGCATGGACTGAGCACATGGTCGGTGCCCCGGGTTGGGGTGATGCCGGAGTGATTGTGCCCTGGACAACCTGGATGCAGTACGGCGATCGCTCAGTCATCGAAAGCAGCTGGAGCGCCATGCAGCGTTGGATGGAATTTATTCAAACCCGGAATCCCGATTTCATCCGTGAAAACGGCTTGGGGCCAGATTATGCAGACTGGCTTGCTCCCGATAACAATACCGACAAGGAGTTGCTCGCCACAGCATACTGGGCTCTGATCGCCAACATGATGGCAGAGATGGCGTACGCCATTGGCAGAGAATCCGACGCGCAACACTATAAAGAAGTCCTCGAGCACATCCGCTCCGCCTTCCAGAAGACATATATCAAGGAGGACGGAACGGTCGGAACCGGAACCCAGACTTCATATGTCGTGACACTCTACACTCACTTGGCGCCGCCATCCCTTGAGTCGGCAATGGTGGATAAACTCGTGAAGGATATCGAGTCGCGCGATTGGCACCTCTCCACAGGATTTCTGGGCACCCCCTTCCTGCTATTTACGCTCTCTGACCACGGCCGCTCCGACGTCGCCTATCGCCTGCTGCTGAATGAGACCTATCCGTCTTGGGGATACATGCTTTCCAAGGGGGCGACTACTTGGTGGGAGCGTTGGAACGGCGACACCGGCGACCCTGCGATGAACTCTTACAACCACTACGCGTTCGGATCAGTGATCGCTTGGGTGTACCGTTATGCGGCCGGCATTGACACGAACCTTGATGGCCCAGGATTCAAAGAGATCGTGATCCACCCCCATGTGGATTCGAAGATGCCCGCGGCACGGGCAGAGTATGAATCGGACTATGGAAAGATTGTCAGCGATTGGAAGCAAAAACCCTCAGGTCCGTTTTCATTGCGAATCATCATCCCGCCCAACACTTCGGCGCAAGTGTTCCTGCCCGCGATCGGCCGCAAGCAGGTGATGGAAGGTGGCAAGCCTATCAAGACGCAATCGCAAGACAACGCTCTCTTTCTTCGCGTCGGGTCGGGAACGTACAACTTCGAAGTGAATTGAAGCGAAAGCGCCCATGAGCATGAATCGCAGGGAATTGATAGGGAACACCGCGAAGTTTGCCTTTGGGGTGAGCCTGGGTAGCCGATTATCCACAACTGTGGCGAACGTCACGCCGTTGGCTCGTCGAACCCTGGCTCCCCCCAAGACATTCCCATCGAAGTTCCTCTGGGGCGCGGCCACCGCCGCCCACCAGGTCGAAGGCAATAACATCAACAGCGATAACTGGCTGCTGGAACGCGCCCCGAACACGATGTACAAAGAGCCATCCGGCGATGCCTGTGATCACTATCATCTCTATGAGCAGGACATCAATCAACTCGCGGACCTCGGATTTAACGCGTATCGCTTTTCGATTGAGTGGGCGCGAATCGAACCAGAGAAAGGCTCCTTCTCGCGCGCCGAGCTTGAGCACTACCGCCGCATGCTGGAGGTGTGCCAGCGCCGCGGCCTCACCCCGCTCGTCACTTACTCACATTTCACTCTGCCACGATGGTTCGCCTATCAAGGTGCATGGGAGAATCCGGAATCCCCGGATTTATTCGCCCGCTATTGCGGGAAGGCAACGACTCATCTGGGAGACCTCATCGGCTATGCCGCTACCTTCAATGAGCCGGACATCCCTTATTTGTTCCACTGGATCAATCTTCCCAACCTCCCGCCCGGGATGGACCTAGCCGGGGTAATGTCGGCACAGAAGGGCGCGCTCCGCAAATACCTGAATGCTCCCCAATTCAGCGGTTTCCTCATGGGTGATGCAGAAAAGTCGCGCGAGAACATGATGGTCGCGCACACGAAAGGAAAGTCGGCCATCAAGTCGGCCAAGAATTTACCGGTTGGTTTGACTTTGGCGATGGAGGATGACCAGCCCGATGGCACCAATAGCCGCTTCGCAGAAAAGCAGGCGGATGTATACGGCCCCTGGCTGAAGCTTGCGAAGCAAGATGACTTTGTCGGAGTGCAGACGTACACACGCTCGCGAATTGGCTCCAAAACGATTCCGCCGCCGCAAGGCGCCGAACTCACACAGATGGGATACGAGTTCTATCCAGAGTCTTTGGAGCACACCGTTCGCTTTGCTGCCAAGGAATCAGGAGTTCCCGTGATCGTTACCGAGAACGGAGTCGCGACCGTGGACGACACGCGTCGTGTCCAGTACATCCAACGCGCCTTGGCCGGAGTGAAGCGATGTATCGACGACGGTGTCGTGGTTCAGGGCTACATCCATTGGTCTCTGCTCGACAATTTCGAGTGGATTTTTGGTTACACACCCAAATTCGGATTGATCGCGGTGGACCGCGCAACGCAGAAGCGCACCGTGAAGCCCAGCGCAGTCACGTTGGGCAAAATCGCGAAGGCAAATTCGTTGTGAATCTTTCCGCCTCGATCGAGGCGGCCTATCCGGTCTGAAGGGCAGACTAAAGTGAGGGGCCGATGAGCGACTCTCGAAGGCTACGTACTCTCGCAATCATCCTGTTGGCTTTGGCGGCATCGACTGCGGCGCAGAATGCGCCTGCATTACGGGAGGAAGGGTTCAAGAATCCCCCCAATTCTGCCAGGCCGCGAGTCTGGTGGCACTGGATGAACGGCAACATCACCAAAGAAGGCATCAAGCTCGATCTCGAATGGATGAACCGCGTGGGCATCGGCGGCTTCCAGAACTTCGATGCTTCGCTGACTACGCCGAAGCTCATCGACGAGCGGCTCGTGTACATGACGCCGGAGTGGAAGGACGCATTTCGCTATGCCACCGTGCTAGCAGATCAACTTGGGCTCGAAGAGGCGATTGCTGGATCTCCGGGATGGAGCGAATCTGGCGGTCCTTGGGTGAAGCCGAGCCAAGGTATGAAAAAAGTCGTATGGAGCGAAACCAGAACCGAAGGCGGCAAAACCTTCAGCGGCGCACTCCCACACCCTCCAGAGGTAAGCGGCCCGTTTCAGAACATACCGCTGTTTGATTTTCTCGCCATGATCAGCGGACAGCCGCCCAAAACGCCAACTTTCTATTCCGACATCGCAGTCATCGCTTATCGCGTACCTGACACAGATGTACCTGTCTCCGCACTGCAACCGAAGATTACGACCAGCGGCAGCAATCTCGTTTGGGGTCTTTTGACGGATGGTGATCTAGTCAAAACCACTCCACTGCCCAAAGCGCCCACAGGCCAGCAGGCGTGGGTACAGTATGAATTCGCATCTCCCCAGAGCATGCGTGCGGTCACGCTCGTCCTGAATGATCCAGGGGCAGCCGCGGCCAACATGTTCGGAGCAGCCCCATCCATTGCGGATGTAGAAGCGAGCGACGACGGTCAAACCTTCCGCAAGATCGTCGACATCCCCAACGATGGCGGGCAAGAGCACACGATAGCGTTCCCGGCTACGAGCGCTCGCTCCTTCCGCATTGCGTTCACCGATCGCTCAACGGGAGGTTTCGGCGGAAACGCCTTCGATGTCGAGAACCCGTTCGGGGACTTCAGCGCCATGAAGCCCGATCCAAACTTCGAGATTTCGGAACTCGTGCTTCACCCCGGTGCCCGCGTCAGCCGCTTCGAAGAGAAAGCCGGATTCGCGAATCTCATCGGTCTGGATGCATTCCCCACACCAGCGTTCGCTTCTGCGGATGCTGTCCGAAAAACCGATGTCGTCGATCTCACGTCGAAGATGCGTCCCGATGGCACTTTAGACTGGACGCCCGGGGCGGGGAACTGGGTGGTACTTCGTTTCGGCTACTCGCTGACAGGAGTCACGAATCATCCGGCATCGCCCGAAGGCACAGGCCTGGAGGTCGACAAACTCAACCGCGAGGACGTGAAGGAATATATGAACACGTACCTCGACAGCTACCAGGCCGCAGTCGGGGATTTAATGGGCAAACGAGGCTTGCGCTACATGATTAGCGACAGCTGGGAAGCGGGCACTGCAAACTGGACCGACGACCTCATCGCTGAGTTCAAAAAGCGCCGCGGATACGACCTGACGCCATGGATGCCCGTGCTTGCCGGACGAGTGATTGACAGCTCCCAGGACAGCGAGCGTTTCCTGTGGGATTTCCGCAAGACACTGGGAGAGTTGCTCGCCGAAAATCACTACGACCAAATCAACGACATCCTTCACGCCCGTGGAATGGGTCACTACGGAGAGTCCCACGAAGAAGGGCGCGCGTTCATCGGCGACGGCATGGAAGTCAAGCGTGGCAACGACGTTCCCATGTCGGCCATGTGGACTCAAAAACCCGGCGTGAATAATGAGCAATATGGCTACAACGCCGACATCCGAGAATCAGCGTCAGTCGCGCACATCTATGGACAGAATCTCGTAGCGGCGGAATCTTTGACAGCATCCTCGGGGGCATGGGCATGGTCGCCTGCTACCCTGAAGCCCACGGCCGACAAAGAACTAGCCATGGGTTTGAACCGGTTCGTCATTCATACCTCGGTCCATCAGCCTCTGCTCGACAAGAGGCCCGGTCTCGCCCTCGGACCGTTCGGGCAATGGTTTAACCGCAATGAAACCTGGGCGGAACAAGCGAAGCCCTGGATCTCATACCTAGCGCGCAGTTCCTATCTGCTGCAACAAGGACGTTTTGACGCCGACATCGCCTACTTCTACGGCGAAGACTCCAACCTCACCGCGTTGTTTGGCAAGAAAGACCCCGATGTTCCTCCTGGATACAACTTTGACTACATCAATGCCGATGCACTGATTCACGTCCTCACCTTTAAGGATGGACAACTCGACACACCAAGCGGTATGCGCTATCGCGTGCTTGCACTCGACCCGCACAGCCAACACATGTCTTTGCCAGTTCTCAAGAAGATCCGTGATCTGGTTCAGGGCGGAGCAATCGTTGTAGGCGCGAAGCCGACCGACACTCCAAGTTTGAGCGACGACTCCAAAGAATTCGAGAGCATTGCAAACCAGCTATGGGGTTCGGGTAGTGGCAATTCCGTGGGCAAAGGCAGAGTTTATGGAGACAAGAATTTAGCTGACGCTCTGCGTACGATCGGAGTCACTCCCGATTTCGATTACACCAAACCAGCAGCCGACACGAATCTCTTATGGGTCCACCGCAAACTCCCCGACGCTGATCTTTATTATGTAGACAACCGGAATGACCACGACGAAAACCTGGACGCGACATTCCGCATAAGCGGCAAGGAAGCTGAACTGTGGCACGCTGATACAGGAACAATCGAAGCTACTGCGTTCAAAATTTCCAACGATCACACGACTGTGCCGTTGCATCTGGATCCGTGGGGAACGGTATTCGTCGTATTCCGTAAACGTGCCAATCGTACTTCCCGCAGCCTCCCAAAAATCACCGAAACGACCATCACCACAATCGAAGGTCCCTGGGATCTCAGCTTTGAACCAAATCTCGGCGCTCCGCCGACCGTCACGATCGATAAGCTGTCGTCCTGGAGCGAAAGTTCCAACGAGGGAGTGAAGTATTTTTCAGGAAAGGGAACATACACGAAAACCATCGGCGTACCCGCCGATTGGCTTACCAAGAATGCACATCTATGGCTTGACCTCGGCGACGTAAAAAATCTGGCCGAAGTCACCATAAATGACAAGCCCCTTGGAATTACCTGGAAGCCGCCTTACCGCCTTGACATTACCGATGTTCTAAAGCCCGGAAAGAATGCTCTGGAGATCACGGTCACGGACGCATGGGTCAATCGCATCATTGGCGATCGTCAGCCGAATGTCACCAAGACGTACACGTTCACATCGCCCAAGTTCTACAAAGCCGATTCCAAGCTAGTCGAGGCCGGACTGCTCGGACCGGTAAAGATCGTCCGAACGAGTCAAGAACAAGGACACGCAGCGGTCCCATGATGCGGAACCAACCCCGCTACTGAAGGGATGCTAAACCGCGTCTCGGCTGTCGTGCCGGCAGGTCGCCGAGCCCTTCATCGACGGCACGAAACTCAACCTACGACTCCGGCCTGCTCACCGGAGTTGTTACTGGAATCGAAGTCGCGCTCTCGGAAGGACAGGTTCTCCAAAATGGTTTGAATTTGCCCGATGGCAACATCACCGCGAACAGCGATTAGATTTCCTTCGTCTCTCTTCTTCCAAACAGCCTGAACGTCTCCGAGTTCGGCGGTCCTTGCCAGAGTACTCCCGGAAACAGCAGTCTGACTGGCACGGTCACATCCCCAGACTCGCAAGTGC
>Ga0126381_100002516_pt1 | contig 19804 bp, 19 predicted proteins | sample PanSoiMetPlot_28_FD_96465 | JGI IMG/M metagenome (GOLD analysis project Ga0126381, IMG submission 96465) | Tropical forest soil microbial communities from Panama - MetaG Plot_28 | ecosystem: Environmental > Terrestrial > Soil > Tropical forest > Bulk soil | place: Panama | collected 2016-02-17
CCAATCTTGGCGGGTGCTGCGACGGAACCCTTGCGCGAGAAGGCGCGCAACGCTATCGATATCTGAATCGGTGATGGTGCGCGTCCGCACGCGCGCATTTGGCGAGATCGTGTTGAGCGCTATCGTATTTGTGCCTGATAGATGTGCCATAATGTGCAGCCTCATCTGGTCAAGCGGTCTGTCGGCATGAAATAACAGACAGCCCGACCATCATTCCCTCACCACCGCAATACCGGCCGCAGGCCTCGAGCCAATGCTTTCCACGCGTGGAAACGTGGTCCCAGCTCCCGGCGAAGTTTGGCTTGCTTTCGCCGAATCCCCTCGCTGACTCTCAGTTCTTCCTTCGCTCTCGCCGCGGCGGTCATGTTTGTTGTGTGCATCAGCGAGTGTCCACTGATGCGAAATCGCAGCGATGGCCGATCGAGGAACAGTCCACCGCAGCGTCGGATGGCGCGTGCGTAGAACTCGGAGTCCTCGCACAGCAATATGTCCTGATCAAAGCCGGAGACTTCGTCGAAACAGGTTCTCCTTACGAATGCAGAGCTGCAGACAAGCAGGGAGCGGCCAAACATCATCTGGGTTGTCAGCAAGAACTGCGTGAGCGCATGCCTATGCGTCTCGATTGGCCACTTTCGCGCGATTCGGTAGCATGCCGACGCGCGCTGCGCCGCGTCGACAAAGAATTGTCGTTCCTGTGCCAGCTGTCTTTCCTTGGACGGATCACCGAAGGGCTCGACACGACCGAACACGACACCGATATTCGAATGGTCGAGAAATGCTTCTTTGACAGCGCGGTACAAATTCTCAGGGACGAGATCATCGTCGTCGAGAAAGTGAACAAAATCTCCCTGTATCTGCTTTGCCCCGGCGTGATTCATTCCTAAGTTTCGAACAATGCTCGGGTTGCCACCCGTCGGCACAGGATTGTGAAGATAAATTGCTGGTTGCTGGGCAAACTCCCGCACGGTGCTCTCGGCCGACCGTTCCGGGCTATCATCGACAACGATGACCGTTACGGTGACGTCTCGTTGAGCGAATACGCTGCGTAGTGCTTGCCTAAGGTATTCCTCTCGGCGGAAGGTGGGAATAATGACGAGAAAGTCGCTCGATGTCTCGCTCGCTTTGGGCGCTGCGTCGGAACGCGACATGGCGGTCAGCATCTACGCCTCCATCAGACCCGCTGCCGCGCCGGGTCGGCGGGCGGGAGGCGCTTGACCTGGAAGGCCAGTCCTGCCGCCATGGCCGTCAGGACGGTTGTGATATGCTTTTCCATGAGAAGGCCTTCGGTAATGTTGATGATCATGACGACCGTCACGACGCTGAATGGAAAGATGTTGATGGCAGCCCGGGTCGGCGAGGTCTCGATGATCAGGCGCCTGCCGGCCAGCAATATCCAGACGTACATTGCGAACACGACAGTTGATCCGACGTAGCCGAACTCGATGATCTTGTCGATGTAACCGCTATCGATGGGAGCATCTATGACATATGCCGCAAAGCCACTGCCAAATCCGCCACCCAGAAGTGCAGATCCGGAGTTCCTGAAAAATTCCAGCGCCAGAGGCCAGATATCGGTGCGGCCGGTGAGGTCGCTCGACTTTCCCAGAAGCCGCGGCACAAAGTCCAATACACCGAGGTGAAAGGCTCCGACCACGGCGAGGCCTGTCAGCAAAAGAGTGTTGAATTTTGCGCTTCGCGCGCCGCGCGGGAACTTCGTCACCGCAAAGGTCCCATAGAGCAAGGCAGGAGTAATGACGGCGGTCAAAAAGCCCGTCGTCGATTCCGTGCCTATCATGCACGCAAGTCCGCATATGATCGCGATTACGCGAACGAGCAGCGAATTGAAGGCAATTCTGCCGTAGAACAGCAGAAGACCTGTTGTGAGGCCGGCGAAAACTCCGAGCCCTTGCTTGTGCGTAAAGATTCCGCGCCAAAGGCCTGAATGCACTGACTGGGACTGATCCGTAGCGTGATGGATGGCCTCGTTGGGGAACACAATGACCCAGAAGATGCTTAGCGCGCACCCGAGCACCATCATGCGTATGACAAATCGAACGCAATTGGTCGGCCCGAGGCGCCCCACGAGGGCGATGCTAAACAGGCACACTGTGGCGAAGACATTGGACGCCTTGATCGTGGCGGCACGATCGATCGACCAGACGGTGGACACGAATGCCAGAGCGATCAAGATCAGGATCGGCCGGCACAACTGCATCATGCGTGATATGTCGCGCGAACCAAAAATCGTTGTCAGGGCAATAAGCTCGGTCCCGGCGCTGATGGTCTGTAGAATCGGCGAGCTGGTGAATTTGAAGTTGATTTGGTCGAACGCGAATTGGAACGTAAAGGCCGGGAACAGGAAAAGCAGCCCGATCATGAAACAAATCCACATCAACGGGCTGATCGGCGGCGTGGGCGCTTCGTATGTGTCCAGAGTTTCCCCATTGAACAACCTGGACGGTGCCGCGTTCGTGGCGGATATTCGCGCCGCGTATCGGGGCTGAATTGCCCGCAAGTTGGCTGGTGACCGAACTGTCATCTTGATGCTGCTGCACGATAGGCGGACATGAAAGCGCCGATAACGGCAGCTCTCCGCTGGACACGATTCGCCACGCGGGGATGCGCGAACGACGCGTTGGCCTGATCTGATATTGTAACGGACGACCTCACGTTACCGATCATGTCTGTCAAGCCCATCGCAATTTGATCCAACTCGATCTCGGGTCGATTGCAAACCGGTCACACGATTCTTGCAAAGCCGAGCTCACTTTTTTGTTGCGAGGGCTGGTCGTGCCCCGGCTTCCGGATCTTTCCGTAACGGATCGATGCACAACCGACCACAACGCCAACCAAAGCGAAGCCCACTCCGAATTCGCTGGTAACATAGGGGGCGGCGCCTTTGCTCGTTGCTCGTTCAAAAACGCTCCAAATGACCGAGTTGTGAACGCCGTGAAAGATGACGGCGGGCCACACGCTCCCCGAAGCCAACCGGACCCATGAGAGAAATGCGCCGGTGCCGACGAGCCCGATCGAAAAGCATGTCAGCGCGAAGAGCGAAGGGGTGCCGACGTTGTAGTCGAAGAACAAGATGTCGGGGTAATGCCAGGCCGCCCACAGCGCCCCCGGTGCAAGCAAGACGAACGCCGGCGATGCCACATGCGCAAGGTTCGGAACGAGAACGCCTCGCCAGCCGATTTCTTCGCCTGCGGCGGCAAAAAAGCTCAGAGGAAGGTGAACAACACACGACAAGATACCGGCCGATAGAACCGTCGTTCCCGCGAATGTCCAAGGGGCGAGGAGCCATAGCGGGAGGTAGATCGCAGCGCAGTAGGCGAGCGGAACAATGCATCCGACAATCAGGTACTTTGGTGAGGGAAGCCCGAACCCGACGCCTCGTACAGCGCCGTCCGTCAGCGCCAATGCAAGCAGGCCCGCTATTCCGACGGACCACATCCCGAGCACGTCAGCAAGGGTGGAGCTCCATGTCATCAGGAGCAGCCCGGTTCCATACGGGACGAAGACGCGCGCCAGCGCCAGAGCTCCGACGAAGAGACTTAGCAGAGCGACGAAAATCGCAATCTTCTGCCAAGCTCCGCGCTTTTCGACAAACTGGCTCTCGCGTGCCGGCAAATCCGGGAACCGCCATGCCGCTTCCGGCGGGGGAGATGCCGCGTCGACCATCTGCTCAGAGCGAAAGTGCCTTTTTGACGTTATCGGGCCACCCTTCGATATCGATCCCATGAGTCGCGAAAACGGCAAGGGCCAGCCGATCCATGCCGAAGGCGACGCACCCGGTATGCGCCACATCGCCGTTGGCCAGGTTGATGCCCCAAGTGGTGCCGAAGTGATCGCGATGATAGTTGAAGCTCATGCACGCGGTTGGGTTTTCGGTGGAGTGCACGGGAATCAGCAACTCGAACTTAAGTGCCTGCTCGAGCTGATTGACGGCCATCAACTTGCCGGCTCTCCCGAAGAAGGGGTCACTCGCGGCGTCGACGCGATACGGCAGGGCCAGCAGATCGGCGAGCTCCGTTGCCTTCGACAGCCACCGCTCGCGGAACTCTATGACCTGATCCGGCGAACCGATCCGGACATACTCGCGCATACGGAACGACTGGAATCGTCCGATTTCATAGGATGCCTCGTGACGGAAGCAGTCGCAGGTGACATCGAACCACAATCCGGCCGTCGGCGTGCGCCCTCGGCTCGCGGCAATTGGATAGATGGGATAGCAGGCCGCCGGTGCCAGCACGAGATCGGTGGTCGCAAGCCCGGAGGTCCAGCTGTCGCTGCCCTCGGCGTTGTCCACCAAAGCACGGATGTCGCCCTCCGATCCGTGCAGGCAGCTGACGCAGCCGAGGAGATGGGGAAAGCTCTTGAGATATCCGGATTTCTGCACCTGCGCGCGCGACATGACAGGCGGAAATTTGAAAATTTCGGTCGCCGATTCGCGATGTCGCGATATCAGGGCCCCGAGCCCGTCGATCACGCGCTCGAACAACGCCGTTCGTGCATAGACGCCGCCCGCCCCGAGAGGGCGAAGCACGGCATAGGCGATCGATTCGATGTGGTTGTGCATTGCATAGTTCATGACGGTCAATACTCCGTGTTGGCCGCAGCGCCGACGATCCGAAGAACCCCCGCGCTGCGGGCCTCAAACATGGTGGATGGCTTTCTGGCGGGCATGCGGATTGTGATCTCTTGGGCCATGTGTCAGCTCGCGTCTCGCAATGACGCCGGAACATCCACAAGCAGTGTCGAGCTCGCTATGTTGGCAAGGATGCGATCGTTGTTGATCATGATCGACGTCGACAGCACGTCGCGCACGTGACGGGATACGCTGATCGGACCGTCGTTACGATATCCGCCGAGCCCGCAGGTTTGCAGGGCGGTCATCACGGTGGAGATGGCGAGTTCCGATCCGCTGACCTTCAGCATGTTCAGTGACGTCTGGAAGTCGAGCGTCTCGAGCGCGCCCTCCTGCAAAGCAGCGTTCTCGTATCGTTGAAGGTTCGACGCAATCATGGCGCGGAGCGCCTTCAGGGAGGCGGTGGCGCGCGTGAGCTGCGCGGCGCCAGGCGGCATCTGGCCGTTCGCGTTACGTGCCGCGCTGCGAACGAACTGCTTCGCGCGATCGACGGCTCCCGCCGCCACACCGGCCCACACACTGGTCCAGGTCAGATGCGCGACCGGCATCATGGTCTGGCTGTGTATCTTCTGATAGGGTTCCGGTATCACCTGCTCTGGGTCACCGTGACCGGTGAATGCGAATCCCGCGCTGCAGGTTCCCCGCATTCCGAGCGAATTCCAGTTCATCGTCGTGTTGAGCTGATAGTTTTCCTTGGTGAACGCGACCAGGACCTGATCGGAAGGTGCCGCGTCGGGAGATCGACGCGCCGTGGTCACTACGCCATCCGCCTCGGCGCCGTACGACATCACGGTAGCGCTCTTGGCGACTCTGACGCCGGACCCATTGGGCTCCACGGCGCAGACGCTCGAACGCAGGTCGCCCCCGCCTTGACCCTCCGTTGTCGAAGAAGCGAGGAGAAGCTGCTCGTCACACAAGCGCCGCAGCATGCGCTGATGCCATGCGCTGTCGCGGGCATGGCGCACCAGGATGGCGACCATGATCTGGTGCATCGCAAAGACCATTCCGGTCGACGCGCAGGCTCGACCAAGTATGTAACAAATATCGGCAACGTCCGATATGGTCGCTCCTTCTCCGCCGAGCTCGATCGGCACCAGGACACCGAGCAAACGTTGCGCCTTCGCGGCCGCGAACGACTCGAAAGGGAAGCGGGCCTCATGGTCGACCTGGTCGGCAGCCAGTGCCGCTGCGGCGGCAACTTCCGCTGCACGCTGCCGAAGGTCGGTCGACGAAGTCGAATGTTGATCGGAGCCGGTATGAATGGTCATCATGGTGCTCGGCCTCGCAATTTGGACTCGTTTGCGTCGGTAGGAGGAGCTCGACGCGGACCCCAATTCTGCTTGGTTTCGCCGTCCTCGTCCGAGCTTGCCTAGCGGGCATAACACGATATTTTTGTGCGTCAAATATCTAACGATAATCATCGCCTAAGCGAATGTTAATAATTAACAAAGCGCGCCCCGCGCGCGCACGAAGCCCGGAGTTGTGGCGCAGCTGATCGCTAATTAATCATCGATCGTGGGCGGGAAAATAAGCTTGATGACAAGACGTGTTAAGCTGTACGTCAATATCTGGCGCGCCGCGCCGCAACGTGATCTTGCAATGGGACGACCGAACATGCTCGATATCAGCGTTTACTCGCCGGCTGACCGCGTCGCCAATCTGATCAAGGGGATTTTCACCAAGCGGTCGCTTGCATTTCCCACTTCGTATGACGAAGACCTTCGTGATCTCGGCCTCAGCTCGCTGGATATGGTCAATCTCGTCCTCTCGGTCGAATCCGAGTTCAACGTTACGATCCCGGAGAGGGACATCACGCCGAGAAGTTTCCGATCGATCTCGACGATCAGTGCGCTGGTGACAGGCTTGCTGCCGGCCGCATGACGTCAGCCGGCCTGGGGCCGCCGCATGCCGTTGGATCCGCACGCCAAAAGGCTTCTCGGTATTCTCGCCGCAACGCGCACCGCGGCGGGCCGACCGACCCCGGAGGCGATGCGCCGGACGATCGTTGATCTGGCGGAGGTCGCCGACGCCAAGGATGTCCCTGTTTGGGCGACGGAAGACCGCGATATAGATGCCCCTGGCGGTCCTCTACCCATCCGCATCTATACGCCCGCACCGCCAACCGCCGGATTGTCGCCCGCGCTGATCTTTCTGCACGGAGGAACTGGAGTTTTTGGCAGCATAGGGACACACGATGGCCTCTGCCGCATGCTTGCGAACGAGAGCGGGTGTCGCGTGATCTCGGTCGGTTACCGGCTGGCTCCCGAGCATAGATTTCCCGCCGCACTCGATGACAGCCGCTACGCGGCGCGATGGATGTTTGAGCACTGTACGGACCTCGGCATTGACCCGAGACGGATCGCCATCGGGGGAGATTCCGCGGGCGCCACTTTGGCAACAGTCGTGTGCCAGATCGAGCGGACGTCGGGACTCGAGTTCGCACTGCAAGTATTGCTCTGTCCAGTTACCGACATCAGCACGGACTCAGAATCGCGCCGCCTTTTTTCGCAGGGATATTTCTTCGATGTCGCGACCTTGACTTGGGCGCTGGAGCACTACTTGCCCGACGGCGCCGACACGTTGGATCCGCGCCTGTCTCCACTGCGTTGCAAAGATTTTCGCGGGCTACCGCCGGCACACGTCCATACCGCAGAATTCGATCCATTTCGAGACGAAGGCGAGGCTTATGCAGATGCGCTCGAGTGCGCCGGAGTTCCCGTCCGGCGTTGGCGGCACGCCGGAATGATTCATCATTTCTACTGCATGGCGGGCTTTATCCCGCGGTCACGCGAAGTCATCAAAGTGGCGGGTGCAGCCATCAGAGAGGTGCTGAAAGGCCCACAAACCGACCACAGGGGTGGGCGCGGCATCGTCGGCTCGGCGTCGGCTCCGGCGTCCAACATCAGTCGGGCTTAGCCCCCCTCGCGCATTGCTACGCCGCTGATCGATCCCGCCTCGGCACCAGCCTCTGGTGACGCGCGAAGCCCTTCGCGAATGCGCTCGATGCCAGGGGGCGCACCGCCTCGACAAGGCGGGCTGATAAGGTCTTTCGGGTGAGAACGTAGCGGTTGACTTCGGTGCCACGAAACCCTTGGTATAGTTCACCACTGCCGTGGCTGGCGGCGCCGTCGAAATCAAAGATCAAGCCCGCCTGCGAAGCGTGTTCGATTGCATCGACAAGGAGGAGCTTGACGGCGCCATTCCTTATGGCGGGATCGATAACGTGTGAGTGTCGTGTTGACATCCAGTAATAACTGAATGCGTCGTCCTGCAGACAGGCAATAGCTGCGTAGTAGGAATGATCACTGCTGTCGATCGCATCCTTGCCCTTGGCGGCGGTGATGCGTATGCATCCTGCTCCGCGGCTCCGACAAATGGATGCCAGCTTCTCGGCAATGTTCAGGTCGTGGTAGCTCGTCTTGGCGCGGGCAGCGAGATCGCGTCGATAGAGATGGAAGAACGTCGAGGGGGCGATCTCTACAATGTCGAGCTTTTTCTCCGCCTTTCGGTAGCGCTGCCGCGTCGACATATCGAGACGCGCGAGGGCGGCGGCGGGCGCACCTCTTGGGTCGATGATGTAGGACTTCTGCGTGCTTATCTGGAAGTCTGCCCTTTCAAAGCCGTTCAGGACGGCGGCGTCTATGAAGTGCGGGCAGGTGAGGCGGTAGGATATGTTGCGCGGAAGCTGACAGGCGAGCTTGTACGCGATTTCGCCCTGACGTGCAGCACCTCCTTCCCCTGGCCCTTCGTTGATCGTTGGCGCACAATAGTTTGTCCACGGGGCATGAACGCCCTCTGCCAATTTGCAGAAGCGCAGGGAACTGCGAGTTTGAGGGAAGTACAACAGCTGCCCGAGTTTGCGGCCATCCTCGTAAACGGCGACTGTCTTTTGGCGCCCGCCCGAAGCAATTTCCCACCACCAGCCCTGCAAGTAGATAGGGCAATGGCCACCGCGTTGCAAAATACCCCCCGGCCGGGACTCCGGCCCAGCATGTGCCGCAAAAGTCATGTGTCGCCCGCCAACAAACAGTCGCGCCAACTATAGATGTCGACGGCCCTGGGGGCGGCGCGGCGCAATGACGCTGTCGACGGAGTTCAGCGCTGCAGTTGAACCGCCACCGGGAAAGTTCGCCAGGGCTGGACGGTGTGGCAGTTCCGGCCACGGAAACATCGCCATCTGGGTATAGGCGAGGTCACCGATTCGCGGACATGCCTGCCCCTTGAAAAATCTCGGTGATTTTCCCGCCAAATGTGTGCCGATCATGCCTGGGATCGGGCCGTTGGCGTCGATGCTGACAAGGAACAGCCCGCGCGCTGCGAGATATCTTCCGATAGGCTTGGCAAAACGGACGACGTCGTTCACGTCGCGGCAATAGATGAGCTGCGCACCCGGCATCCAGCGCTTGAACATGCGTGGAAGGAACACGAACGGATAGGCGCGCTCGGCGGTCATGCACCAGACGCTCACACATCCGAACTTCGCATGGGCAGCGAGCAGATCTCGGTCGCGCGCGTCGAACGCAACTCCCGGCTCGGTGTCGATGCTGATCACCTTCGCGGGTACGTTGCAGGTCATACGCAACGCCGGCAGCGCGACGAATTGGCCGCCGCTGTATTGGGCGAAGCCTTGCGCCTTAATGATCGGGCGTGCCACCGGACGCGCCGAGATGTTGATGTAAGTGACATCCTTGCGCTGGAACGCCCGCGACGCGAACAGCGCCGCGTAGCCCTTGTACTCCGGTTCGACATACCAGCTCGTAACGTTGCATCGAAGCTGGCTGCGCTCAGCGTCGCCGAACGCGGAAAAGATCAAGAGGATGGCGCCGACCACCCTTTCTGGAGTCTCCAGCAAGTATCCGAATTTCGGACAGCCTGCAGGCGTGGGGTGCCGCTTCAATTGCGTGAGCGCGTATGCATAGTAGTCACTCGGGCGCTGAAAACCCCTGCCGAGCAGCGCCGCCACCTCGTCGAGATCGTGGGCGGCAATCTCCCGGACACGAATCGGATGTGCGGGCCGGCCTGCGATAGCCTGCTTCGCGCCCGGCGGTAGCCATGCTTGGTTCATAAGGTCACGCCGCGTGGGCGAAAGCCCAGTAGAGCTCTCGTGCCCGACGGTACATTGGCCCCGGTTGGAGCGAACGGTCGCTGACCCTCGTCACCGGCACCACCTTTGAGAAGTTCCCGGTTGAGAACACCTCATCGGCAGCTTCGAAATCGGGGTACTTGAGCGTCCTCTCGACGACCGTCGTTCCGGCGTCGCGCAGCAACCCGATGGTGCGCTGTCGGGTAATGCCGGCCAGGAAGGTTCCGTTCGCTGCGGGCGTGAATACGGTGCCATCCTTCGCCATGAAGACATTGGAGGTGGCGAGCTCGGCGACATTTCCAAGTGCGTCGCACATCAGCGCATCGTCGAACCCTCGACTGCGCGCATCGAACAGCGCCCGGCCATTGTTCGGATAAAGGCACCCCGCTTTGGCGTCGACTGGCATTGTCTCTGAAGTCGGTCGCCGGAATGGGGACAAGGTGATTGCGAGCGCGCCCGGCGGGCGCATTGGCGCCTCGTAGACCGTGAGACACCATCGCGTGCTCTCGGGGTCGGGGACCTGGACGCGCGAACCCTCGCGTTCGGCCCAGTACATCGGCCGAATATAGAGCGCCTCCTTGCCGTCGAACTTGGAGATGGCCTCGCGCGCAAGCCCCACCCAAGTCTCTACCGGCACGAGCGGTTTGAGAAACAGCTTGGCGGCGGAGTCGTTCACGCGGGCGCAATGGAGCTCGAGATCGGGAGTGACGCCCTCGAACGCACGGGCACCGTCGAACACCGTGGAGCACATCCAGGCCGCGTGTGTGCGCACGCCCATGATTGGCAGATTGCCCTCATGCCAATCGTTGGCAAAAAACGTCCAGGTCTTGGACCAGTTCCGTGTCACCATACCGCTCTCTTCACAAACATCTGTTCCAGGAGCCCCCTGGAAGGGAGTGGGTGATCAGGACGCAACGGAGGCCGGCCAAAGCGAAGGAAAGCGTCTAGCTTGCATTCGCTCGCGGTGCTCCGCCATGTATGTGAACCAATTGCGATAGGATCTGATCGCCTGCGTCCGCCAAGTAGCCGCGATGCCGGGCGGCATTTGCGCGGCCGGAAACTCCGGCAGCAGCTGCTCGCGGCGTTCTGCCTCGGCGCGCAAGCGGAAATCCTGCAGGCGGCGCGTGGTCCCGTGGTCGAAATAGCCGCTCGGCAGACCCGGATAACGAGACTGCTCGCCGCGAAGGAATCGCCCGATATCGCGGCGATACTCCCGCCACAAGGTCTCGGCTTCGTATTCCGGGTGTCCTTGAAAGAAGACGAACAAGCTATTCCTTTGTCGCGCGAACATCTCGACACCGGCATCGGGGGAGGCGGTAAGAATGCAGTAGCCGGCCGATACCAAGGCGTCACCCGGCAACTCATTCCAGCGGGAATGCGGTGTCGCTATCCGTGCCGGAGCGCCCTTGAGTAGAAAATGATCCGAGCGCCTCTGGTGCTGGAAGACGCCAAAGCGCTTTTCCGGCAGTGGCACTCGTCTAATGCCATCCAGATGCAGCACCGCAGCATGCGCGGCCAGGCAGGAGAATACCGCGGATGTCGTATTCTCCTGCGCCCAGTCGAATAGTCCCGTTAGGGAGCTCCAATAGGGCTCGTCTGCAAGGTCGGGTGCGCGCGGTTCCGTTCCAGTCACGACAAGACCGTCGAGGCGGCTGCCCCAAAGCTCTCGTATGTCCGCGTACGATGCGCGGATATGTTGACGCCCGCGCTCGCCGCGGGGAACGCTGTCGATGGAAAACAGCCTGACTTGAACCACGACATCTGTCGCCGCCTCGTCCATCAGCGTCAGGAATTGCTGCTCCGTCGATTCCAGGGCGCTGTCCGGCATGTTGTTGACGAAACCAACAGTCAGCTCGGCGCGGCGACCGCGAGAGGTGGTCGGCGGCGGATTGGAACGTGCGCTCCGGTGAGCAGTGAGCAGCTTGTCGGCCGACGGATATTCATCAACCACGACGGGCATGTGGTGCTCCGGTCAAGAGTTCAGCTCTGCATCGCCGAAAGCTGGTGCTCAGGCGGTCGGCAGCTCCTCGGCGGCCAGACGATGCTCGAATGCCATGCTGACGTTGGTCATGCAGAGTGCTGCGTTGAGGGCCTGGTCGAGGTCGGCGATGATGTCGACGATGTGCTCGATGCCGATGCTCAACCGGATCATTTCGGGGCGGACGCCGGCGGCCTTAAGCTCGTCTGCGGACATTTGCCGGTGTGTCGTCGACGCGGGATGGCAGGCCAGCGATTTTGCATCGCCAATGTTGACCAGCCGCTTGACCAGACCGAGCGCGTCGTAAAACCGTTTGCCGGCTTCAAATCCTCCCTTTACGCCGAACGTCAGCAGCGACGGAGGGCGACCGCGCAGGTAGTGCTGCGCGAGCTGATAGTACGGGCTGTCGCGGAATCCGGTGTAATTGACCCAGGCGACGCGCGGATCATCGCGCAGGAATTGCGCCACCTTGCGCCCATTTTCGACGTGTCGTTCGATTCTCAGAGCGAGCGTCTCGATCCCCTGGAGCAAGAGGAACGCGCTTAGCGGTGCCAGCACCGATCCCAAAGTGCGCTGGCATACGCTGCGGCAGCGTGCCCCATAGGCGGCATCGCCGAAATGGTCGGTATAGACGAGGCCGTGGTACGACGCGTCGGGTTGCGTCATCATCGCAAAGCGCTCGCAATGGTCGGCCCACGGGAAGCGCCCACCGTCGATGACGATTCCGCCAAGGGTGGTGCCGTGCCCGCCCATGAATTTCGTCAGTGAATGCACGACGACGTCCGCACCGTAGTCGATCGGCTTGAGCAGGATCGGGGTTGCGACGGTGTTGTCAACGATCAGCGGGACCCCGTGCTCGTGGGCGACCGCGGCGAGTCCCTCAATATCGCAGATATTTCCAGCCGGATTGCCGATGCTTTCACAGAAAACCGCGCGCGTATTCTTGTCGATCAGCTCTGCAATGGCCGCTGGCGAGTCGCTCGCCGCAAATCGCGTCGTTATTCCCTGCCGTGGCAGGATGTGGGCGAACAGCGTATGGGTCGTCCCGTAGAGCTGAGGTACCGAGACGATGTTGGTGCCGAGCTCGGTGACATTGAGAACCGCATAGGCGATCGCAGCCTGACCGGAGCCGACGCTGACCGCATCCACGCCGCCCTCGAGCTGCGTAACGCGCTGCTCCAGAACAGCGTTGGTTGGATTGCCGATCCGGGAGTACCGGAAGCCCGGCACCTCGAGGTTAAAGAGTGCTGCGCCATGGTCGGCGCTGTCGAACGCGTAGGCAGCGGTTTGATAGATAGGCACCGCGACAGCCTTGGTGGTCGGCTCGACCTCGTAGCCGCCGTGTATCGCGATGGTCTCGCTTTTCAAGCGGTTTTTCACCGGGTTCGCAGTTGCATGGTCCACGGCTTGGCGGACGTGGCGCCCCGCGCGTTGAGCGGCACTGTGTCGAGATTGATCCGACATTGCTGGCAAAGCCCGAGTCACGAGGAAACGACCAGGAGACAGTATCGGAGCCTGCAACATTGATCAATGTGAGCTTAACAAATTAAGTGATAACATTAACGCAACGGCAGAGGGTTGCGCCCCTCTTCGCCTGCCGTGTGATAGATAGGAGCGCTCGTGCCGCCGTGTCTCGCCGGCGGCCGCAACATGAGGGCACAGATGAGTTTGAACGCAGAGAGGGCCGACGCCGGTCCCGTGGTTGGTCGTGATGCGCCAAACGCGAACTGGGTGCGCGCCCTCGAGATGACGGCTCGCGCCACGCGCAACCCGCTGCAGACGTTGTCGGCGGTGATCGACAGCTACGCACGAGATAGCGGTGATGCCCCCGCGCTTATTCATGACGGGCATCATGTGAGCTATCGGGCGCTCGCTATGTCGGCCGACCGGTACGCCGCCTGGGCGCTCGAGCGGGGAATGTCAAAGGGCGAGACCGTCGCCCTGCTCATGCTCAATAAGCCGGAATTTATGGCGATCTGGTTGGGCATCACCAAGGTCGGCTGCACCGTTGCGCTCATCAACACCAATCTGAGCGGGTCGTCGCTCGCGCATTGCATCGATATCGTTGATCCGAAGCACGTCATCGTCGACGCGCGGCTGCTAACACCCCTGCTGGGCGCGCAGCCGCATCTCAAGACCGCTGCTCAGATATGGCAGCACGGCGATGCGGACAGTGACTTCCCGCGCCTCGAAGCGGCGCTCCTGGAGGTCTCGCGCGGCGCTGACGTGGAATTGGAGGCGCGAAAGCCTCACCTCGATGATACGGCGCTCTATATCTATACCTCCGGGACGACCGGGCTGCCAAAAGCCGCCAAAGTGAGCCACCGGCGGATCATACTGTGGAGCTACTGGCTCGCCGGAATGATGAATACGCAGCCCACCGACCGGATGTACGATTGCCTGCCCATGTATCACAGCATCGGGGGAGTGGCGGCACCGGGAGCAGTGCTCGTGGCAGGCGGCTCGGTCGTGATCCGCGAACGCTTTTCCGCGCGGAACTTCTGGGATGACGTGGTGACTTCCGACTGTACGCTGTTCCAATACATCGGCGAGCTTTGTCGCTATCTGGTCAACAGCCCGCCCGTTCCGCGTGCGACGCAGCACCGACTGCGCGTCTGCTGTGGCAACGGGATGCGCGGTGACGTGTGGGAGGAGTTCCAGCGCCGTTTCAAGATTCCACGCATACTGGAATTCTATGCTGCTACCGAGGGCAATGTGTCGCTCTACAACGCGGAAGGGAGGCCCGGAGCGATCGGTCGTGTGCCGTTGTTTCTCGCCCATCGTTTTCCGCTGCGATTGGTAAAGATCGATCCACACACTGGGCAGCCGGCGCGCGACGAACGGGGACTGTGCGTTACCTGTGGGACCAACCAGGTCGGCGAGGCGCTGGGCAGGATTTCGCGAAACACCAGCGAGCCTGGCAACCGCTTCGAGGGATATACGAGTCATGGTGAATCATTGAAGAAGGTTCTCCACGACGTGGCTGAGCCGGGGGATGCTTGGTTTCGAACTGGCGATCTGATGCGCAAGGATGCGAGTGGATACTACTACTTCGTCGATCGAATGGGCGATACTTTCCGTTGGAAAGGCGAGAACGTCGCGACTACGGAGGTCGCCGAGGTCGTCGCGGCGTTTCCGGGCATCCGTGAAGCCACCGTGTATGGCGTAACGGTCCCTGGTCACGAAGGTCGGGCCGGGATGGCTGCAGTCTCGACCGAGGGCGAAATCGATCTGGGCGCTTTGCGTGCGCACATCTCGGAACGATTGCCCAGCTACGCTCGGCCGATGTTTCTACGTATCGTGGGTGCCATCGAAATCACGTCGACCTTCAAGCACGTGAAGTCCGATCTGGTGCGCCAGGGGTACGACCCGGCCACCGTTTCGGACCGGATCTATCTCGATCACCCCGAGCGCGGCGCTTTTGCTCCCGTCGATGCAGCGCTGTTCGAGCGCATTCAGGCGCGCACGCTGCGGTTCTGAGGTGAGAAAGGCCGCCGAATCGATCGCGCTGCGGCTCGGCTCGCTTACGCGGTAGCGCCCGCGTCCACGGTAAGCACCGTCCCGGTGATGTTCTTGCTGGCCGAGCTGAGCAGGAATTCGACCGCGCCAGCCACATCGTCGACATCAGGTAGTCGCCGAAGCGCGCTCCGCCGGGCGATCTGCTGCCGATGCTCGGCGTCGAGACTCTCCGTCATGTCGGTTTCCATGAAGCCGGGCGCTACGGCGTTCACGTTGATACCGAGTTGGCCGACCTCGCGGGCCAATGAGCGGGTAAATCCGATCATTGACGCTTTGGTCGCCGCATAGACGGACAGTCCGCTGTATCCGGTGAAGCCGATAATCGAGGCGATATTCACGACCCGGCCGCCGCCGTCGACCATCATGTGGCGCACGACGTGCTTTGTCAGCACGATCGGCGAAATTGTGTTCAGTCGGATCAACTGTTCGATTCGCGACAGATGCATGTTGGCGAGAACACCGGGCGTCCCCGTCGCGGCGTTGTTGACGACCCCGTGGATCGGGCCGTGCTGCTTACGGACATCGCTGACGAACTTCGGAATGTTGTCCACTTCGCTGAGGTCGAAGGGAATGAACTGCAAGGCCTGCGGGTGCGATTGCTGGGTTTCAGCTATCGCCGCAGTGAGTTTACAATTTTGCTGTCGCGCGACAGCGAGCACGCGATAGCCTGCTGTAACGAGTTTGCGGCCGATCGCAAGCCCGACGCCACGGCTACCGCCGGTGACGATGACGTTACGCATTCCGACGCACCATTTTGCCGGTTGCACCCGGGCTGAGCTCGGAAACGACGTTGATCATTACCGGGACCTTGTGCTGGGCCAACGAGCCCGAACAGAGCTGGATGATGTCCTGCTTGAGTTGCCGAATGTGCTCGCTGTCGGTCTCGTTGCCGAGGCCGGCTTTCAGCGTGACGTCGGCGACAACGACAGAGCCGAGAATCGGATTCCTTTTGGGCCGGACACAGGATACCTCGACCCTCGGATGGCGATTAATGATGCCTTCGACCTCCTCGGGATGGACTTTAAGGCCTCCGACGTTGATGACGCCATTGGTTCGGCCGAGGAAATAGAAGCGTTGGTCACGCAGCTCCACGATGTCGCCTGTGTCCACGAATCCATCGGCATCGCGGATCGCGCTCTGCCCCGCACCGAGATACTCAAACGCGTTGCCCGACGAGCGAATGCGGAGAGAGCCGTTCTCGACCTTTATGCTTACGTCGTCGCGCTGGCCGATGACCTCGGCGGGGAACCCCTCGAGCCCATCGGTCACCGTAAAGCCGACCCCAGCCTCGGTCGACGCGAAAGCATGCGTCAGACCTGCATTTGGAAACGTGTTACGAAGAGTGTCCAGCACCGCCTGCGTGGCAATCTCCCCCGATAGGCGGACATAGCGTGGTGAGATCGTGGCAATCGCCGGAGACCAAAGGGCGCTTCGCCAGTGAGAAGGAGTTCCCGACACATGGGTGGCGCCGTGCGTCCCGAGGCGATTCAGGTACTCGGTTGGAGGTTCGTCAACGCTTGATACGATGAGCGAGCCAGTACCGAGAATAGCGCGAAGAAAAATTTGCAGACCGCCGTAGCGGCGTATGTCGTAGAAGGTGCCCCAGACGATCTCATTGAGCTTTGCTTCCCTGCTCTTGATCGCAGCCGTCAGGGTTGACAGATCATGGCGCACCATCTTCGGCTTGCCGGAGGTGCCCGAAGTAAGAAGGATCCATTCGGTTTGCCGCTCGAATGTGGGAAGGTCGGCATTTGCCCGAACCGTCGCATCGCACCCCACGTGCATGCCGACAGTGGCGGTGCTCGCGGTGGGAATTCCGGAATCGGATACGACGGCGTCCACGCCCGCGGTCTCGATAATCGTCTGCAGGTGATCATCGTCGACGCCGGGCGGGCACACGATCATGCGCCGCGCCACGCCGTCGAGCTCGATCAGCGCGACCGCGGTCGCGAGCTGATCGTGGGTCGAAAGGAGAACGCAGCGATCGGCGAGGGCGCGGCTGTTTCCGGCCAGGCAACTGCCTGTCAGTAAGGCGCTCAGGGAGACTTCAGATCTGATGCCCCAGAGAAAGCGGCCTGCGCATTCGCTAGCACTACCGAGTGCCGTTCGCAGCGATCTTGACCGAGTTGGCGGCATCTTCATAGAACCTGACAAAATCCCCAAACGTGACCGGATAGTAAGCATCGCTCGAGATGATGAACGGGTCAAAGCCAAGAACGTCTTCCAGCCGCGCCACCAGAATCGCAAATCCGAGCGAATCCAGGCCGGAATCGAGGAGCACCAGGTCGTCGGAGAGCGGTGCGAGCTGCTTGTCTTGATCCGACGCTACCGCCTTCATCTGCTCGCTGATCGTTGATCTCAATGACATCATTTTATCGACTCTCAGGATTGGACCTGTGAGACCATAGACCTGGCAAATGTTAAACGTCAACGTTAGCGCACATAAAGGCAAGCGCGCCGACGGGATGGATCGCATTAGAGACGTTCCCCGCGGCGGCGGAGCCTGCATAATCCAATCGCGGCCATCACCGGTCTGACGAATCCAAGCGATATGGCGCTAATAAGTATTGACGATTAGCTAACTGGGCGATGCAGACTTAGCAATGCTTTTGCGATCTTGTGATAAGTTGGTGCAGCGACGATCCAACGGCTTCTCGAGCGGGACTCGACGACAATATGCAAAATATCTTGGTCACTGGCGCACTAGGTCAAATCGGCTCTGAACTCGTCCCAGCCTTGCGGCAACGGTACGGTGCCCGGCATGTTGTTGCCTCCGATGTCCGCAAGCGCTCCATAGCGGCGCATCCGGTGGATAGGAACTGCGAGGTCCTGGATTGCACCCAGCCACAGCAGATATTCGACGCCGTTCGTCGACACGGCATCAAGCGAATCTATCATCTGGCGGCGATGCTTTCAGCCGTCGCTGAGGCGAAGCCGCACTTGGCGTGGAGCCTCAACATGGACAGCCTCTACAATGTCCTCGAGGCCGCCCGGCAGTATGGTTGTCAGGTCTTTTTCCCGAGTTCGATTGGAGCCTTCGGGCCATCGACGCCTCGCGATCGAACCCCGCAGGTGACCGTTCAGCGGCCCACCACTATGTACGGTGTCACTAAAGTCGCTGGCGAATTGCTGTGCGATTACTATTCGACTCGTTTCGGCGTCGATGCAAGAAGTTTGCGCCTTCCTGGTCTCATTTCGTATGTCGCCGCGCCCGGGGGTGGTACCACGGACTATGCGGTCGAAATCTTCTACGAGGCGCAGCGCTACAGGCGGTACAGGTGTTTCCTGGGGCCGGCGACTCGGCTGGATATGATGTACATGCCGGACGCAATTCGCGCGATGATCGAATTGATGGAAGCGGACCCTGGGTCGCTGCGACACCGCAATGCGTACAATGTGACGGCCATGAGCTTCACGCCGGAAGAATTGGCGGCGGAAGTTCGTTGTCACATCCCGGATCTTGCCGTCAGCTATCATGTGGACCCGGTGCGGCAATCGATCGCCGATTCCTGGCCGCGCTCGCTCGACGATAGCGCGGCGAGAGAGGATTGGGGTTGGCGGCCGCGGTTCGATCTCGCAGCCATGACCGCCGACATGCTTCTCCAATTGACCGCGAAGGCAGCTTTGAAAGCGAGCTAGCTCAAATCGAATGCCAGCAATCCTGCAGGGTGCGCTGGCTCCAGTCTCCGGCATCGCAGGCGGCTGAGGAATGGCGCCGGTGCACAAAGAGGCGAGAGAGTAACAAAGCTCAGCTAACAAGGCGGTGCTATCTGCACTTGCGGTTGGCGTTTTGCGATGGGATGGTGACGTGATGTGGATCGAACAGCGCCCCGATGATGCGATGGACGGCGCCTTCATGGCGATGGGGCCGGAGAGCGTGCGCACGGTCGAGCCGGCGACTTTTCGCGAGGCGATGAGTCGGCTCGGCGCGGCGGTTCATGTTGTCACGACCGCCGGGCCTGGCGGCAAGTCCGGGGCCACGGCAACCGCCGTCTGTTCAGTGACCGATGCTCCACCAACAGTTCTCGTTTGCCTCAATCGGTGTAGTCAAACCAATCCCTTGGTGATGCAAAACGGCGTGTTCTGCGTGAACACGTTGCGAGATGATGGCGTCGGGCTCGCCGATGTGTTTGCAGGCCGCACGGGTGTGCGTGGCGCCGAACGGTTCATGACAGGCGAATGGTGTGTGTTGGAGACTGGCAGCCCCGTGCTCACTGCGGCCGCGGTGGCTTTCGATTGTCGCGTCATCGATGTGCGTGCCATTGGCAGCCACAACGTGTTCTTCGGTGCGGTAGAGACGGTACGGCTCGGTCCGAGTGGGCTGGTGCTGGTTTATCATCAGCGCGCCTACAAACGCGTCTGATCCGGGCAAGATCCAGCTTGCTCGATGCTATTCTGGTGCCAATCGAGCTTCAAGAACGTTCCCACTTTCCCAGCGCGAGCAAGCCGACGGCAAAAAGCCTAGCGCGCGTCGCTTGGCAAACCCGCGGGTTTGACAGAAGGTACTCCTGATGACCCTCAGCAATCTCGCGGTCCGCGACGTCGAGACCGTGATCCATCCCTATACCAATCTCGC
>Ga0126381_100002517_pt1 | contig 19803 bp, 19 predicted proteins | sample PanSoiMetPlot_28_FD_96465 | JGI IMG/M metagenome (GOLD analysis project Ga0126381, IMG submission 96465) | Tropical forest soil microbial communities from Panama - MetaG Plot_28 | ecosystem: Environmental > Terrestrial > Soil > Tropical forest > Bulk soil | place: Panama | collected 2016-02-17
CCGAGTTCACCGCGGAGCCGCGCAGCACCGCGAGCACGTGGTGGCCGTGCCTGACCGCGTCGGACAGCCGCTCGAGCACCACCATCGCGACGCCCTCCGACCAGGCCGTGCCGTCGGCCGAGGCGGAAAACGGCTTGCAGCGGGCATCGGGAGCCAGCGCCCGCTGCCGGCTGAACTCGAGGAAGGCGAGCGGGCCGGTCATTACCGTCGCGGCACCGGCCAGCGCGAGGTCGCATTCCCGGCCGCGCAGCGCCTGCGCGGCCAGGTGCAGCGCGACCAGCGAGGACGAGCACGCGGTGTCCAGGGTGACCACCGGGCCCTCCAGCCCGAGCGTGTAGCCGATCCGGCCGGAGGCGATGCTGGTCGCGGTGCCGAGCGGCAGGTACGCGTCGGGCTCGCTACCGGGCTCGCTGGCGGGCTCGCTGGCGGGCCGGGTGCCGTAGCCGGCCAGCGAGCGAGCGCCGTACTCCCCGTGCATCAGGCCGGCGAACACCCCGGTCCGGCTACCGCGGACCGAGAGCGGGTCGATCCCGGCCCGTTCCAGCGCCTCCCACGCGGTCTCCAGGAGCAGGCGCTGCTGCGGATCCATCCCCAGCGCCTCGACCGGGCTGATCCCGAAGAATCCGGCATCGAACTCGCCGGCATCGGCCAGGAACCCGCCTTCCCGCACGTAACTGCGGCCCGGACGGCCGGGCTCGGGGTCGTAGAGGGCGTCGAGGCTCCAGTCCCGGTTCGCCGGGAGGCGGGAGATGACGTCGCGTTCGGTGACCAGCACGTCCCACAGTTCTTCCGGCGAGCACACCCCGCCGGGGAACCGGCAGCTCATGCCCACGATCGCGATCGGGTCGGCGGCCGGGACCTGGTGCGGCGTCTCCGGGTCCGTTGCTGCCTGGTCCGTTGCTGCCTGGTCCGGCAGCAGGCGGCGGGCCAGTTCGGCGGCCAGCCGGAGCGGACTGGGATGATCGAAGATCAGCGGAGCCCCGACCCGGACGCCGGCCCGCTCGGTCAGCCGGCTGGCCAGCTCCACGACGGCGAGCGAGGTGAAGCCGAGGTCGCGCAGGGATGCGTCCGGCTCGATGTCCGCCAGGCCGGGGCGCTCAAGGACCGCCGCCAGCTCGGCCCGGACCAGATCGAGCAGGATCCGCGTCCGGTCCGCGGGCGTCGCCGCGGCCAGCGATCCGGCCAGGCTGGGCAGCCTGACCGGGCGGCCGGCGCCGCCGAGCGGCGCGCGCGAGCCGACGTGCACGCCGCTGGCGTGCAACTGCGCCACCGCGGCCAGCAAGGACTGCTCGTCTGACCGGCCGGCGCCGCGCAGCACGGGGATCAGGACCGCGGTCTGCGCGGCCTGGGCGCTCAGGCAGTCGCGGCCGAGCGCGCTCAGCACCCCGCTGGCGCTGAGCTCGGCGAAGGTGTCCACGCCCGCCGACTCGAGCCAGCGCATGCCCGCGAGGAACTGCGACGTGCCCCGTACCTGCCGGGGCAGGTACCCGGGAGCGCGCACCTCCTCGGCGGTGGCCAGCCGCCCGTGCAGGATCGACACCATGGGTATCCGCGGAGCCGATCGCGGCAGCTGGGCCAGGAACCGTTCGAAATCCGGCAGCAGGGCATCGAAGTGGTGCGAGTGGAAGGCCCGGTTGACCGGGAGCTCCTTGACCTTGCGCCCGCGCTCGGCCCACTGCCTGACGATCTCGCCGACCACCGGGCGATCACCGGACAGCACGACCGACGACGGCCCGTTGATCGCGGCGAGCGAGACCCGTTCCTCGTGGCCGGCTATCGACTCCATGGCTTCACCGGCCGAGATCGCGATCGCCGCCATGGCACCGCCGGCCGGCATATGCCGCCGCACCAAGCGCACCCGCTCGGCCATCAGCGCGGCGGCGGCGTCGAGCGAAAAGACCCCGGCCGCCGTGGCCGCGGCGAACTCGCCCACCGAGTGTCCCAGCACGAAGTCGGCGGGGACTTCCCAGTCGGTGAGCAGCCGGAACAGGGCGTACTGCAAGACGAAGAGCCCGTCTTGGGTATAGAGGGCATGGTCGGCTTCGGGCACGGCGGAACGTTCCTCTTCGCCCAGCAGCAGCTCGCGCACCTGCCAGGACGCATGCGCCGCTATCCGCTCGCACGCCTCGTCCAGCGCACTGGCGAAAACCCCGAACGCCTGATATAGCTCGCGCCCCATCCCCGGACGCTGGCCGCCCTCGCCGGGAAACAAGAACGCCACCCGGCGCCCGCGATTACCAGAGGGGACACTCACGGCAGGGCACTCTCCTTGGCAAGGGAGCACAATGACCGGGCTAGACTTCCGTCAACTGCACAGGAATAAATTGCAATTATGATTGCCGGGAAGTAACCGTGTGTAAGGTATAACATCAGCACGCGGACAACGTCAATGCGTCCGTATTTTCGTGCGGTGCGGACGGTGACACTACGTAAACGCCGCGGGTAGGGCAATGTTCAGGTGCGGAGCCGCGCCAGTTGATCACATTGACGGTCAAGCAGCCCATGGGCTCTAATATGAGCTGGTATCAGTGGGCGGAAACCCGGGCAGGTGGAAGCGGCTTAGTCGTATCCAAGCGGCGGTACTTAATGTACGCACCGGAACATTTTCGGAGTAGCGCGAATTATGGCCGTGACGTATGAGCAAAGCACAGAGCTGCTTTTCGACCCGCGCGATCCCGGAATGCGCGCGGATCCCTATCCCTATTATCACCGGCTGCGCGCGACCGATCCGGTCCACCGGTCACCGTTCGGCTACTGGGTGCTGTCGCGCCATCAGGACGTTGACGTGCTGCTGCGAGATCCCCGTGCGTGCAGCGATTTCCCGCATGACCAGACCTGGGCCCGGCATCGCGGCGGCCCGGACAGTCCCATCGTCCGCAGCACGATGCTGTGGATGATGATGCTGGACGGCGACGCCCACCGGCGCCTTCGCACCTTCACCGGCCAGATTTTCACCGCGCGCTCCGTGCAGCGGCTCCGGCCGCGCATCGCCGCGGTGATTGACGGGCTCATCGACCAGATCGGCGAGGGCCGGATCGATCTCGTCCAGGATCTCGCGCTACCGCTGCCGATCATGGTGATCGGGGAACTCCTCGGCATTCCGCGCGAGGACCGCGCCCAGTGCCGCACCTGGACTGATCATATCGGGCGGGTCGTCGATCCGGTTGTCACGCCGGACATGCGGACCGCGATGAATCAGGCCCTGACCGAGTTCAGCGCGTATCTCGATGAGCAGATCCGGGCCAGGCGGGCGAATCCCGGACAGGATCTGCTGTCCTCGCTGGTCACAATCGACGACCACGGCAACCGGCTCACCGACGACGAGATCGTCGCTAACGTCCTGCTGCTGTTCAACGCCGGACACGAAACCACCGTGAACCTGATCGGCAACGGGATGCTGGCGCTGCTCCAGCACCGTGACCAGATGTCGCTGCTGCGCCAGACCCCCGGCTTGCTCAGCCAGGCCGTGGAAGAAATGAGCCGCTACGACTCTCCGGTGCAGATCGCCGCGCGCATCATGACCGGGGACATGCCCCTCGGCGACATCACGATCCCGGCCGGCGCCAAGGTGATGATGATCTACGGCGCGGCGAACCGCGACCCGGCGCGCTACGCCGATCCGGACCGGCTGGATATCACCAGGACCGGAGTCAAATCGCTGGCCTTCGGCGGCGGTCCGCATTTCTGCATCGGCGCTCCCCTGGCCAGGCTCGAGGTGGCCATGGTCTTCGCCGCGCTGCTCGAACGCTACCGGTCGATAGAACTCGCCACCGACGAACTGTCCTGGCGCGCGAACTTCAACCTCCGTGGCCTGAGCGAGCTTCCGCTGACGATGCTGCGGTGAGAGGGCGGTCGCCTGATGAGACCCGCCCTGCTTGACGGCCGCACCCTCGGGGAAAGCCTCCGCCACCTGACAACGGCCGCGCCCCGGTCGGTGGCCGCCTTTCCCGCCGCGGGCGGCCAGATCACCGCCGTGGAGCTTGACGAGGCGTCGGCCCGCCGGGCCCGCGCCTTCCTCCACGCCGGGGTCGGGCCCGGTGCCCTGGTGGGCGTGCTCGTCCCCACCGACCCGGCGTTCCTGGTCACGATCTTCGCGCTGTGGCGGGCCGGCGCGGCGGTCAGCATCTTGCCGGCCGAGGGCGGATTCGGCAATGACGGCGCCGTCGCCACCCGGCTCGCCCGTATCGTGCAGGCGACGGGAATGCGTCACCTGGTGCTTGACCCGGCCCACCAGAGCATCGGGCTGCTGGTGCGGGAACAGGTCCCGCGGCTGACCATTCTCGATTCCCGCGCCCAGGCCGCCGGCGCACCGGGCTCCCTCCCCGCCGTCGACCCCGAGTCGCTGGCGGTCGTGCAGTTCACCTCGGGGAGCACCAGCGCGCCCAAGGGCGTGATGCTGCGGCACCGTACGGTCATGGCGGGGCTGCGGGCCTGCGTGGTCTCCGGCGCCTTCAGCCCTGACGACGTCTTCGTCCAGTGGGTGCCGACCTTCCACGACATGGGGCTGATCGGCCTGCTCTCCCACTGGCTCAACGGCGCCGACGTGCATGCCTTCACCCCGGTCGCGTTCCTGCGGCGGCCCGCGCGGCTGCTGGAGTATTTCGCCGAGCGCCGCGGCACCGTGCTCACCGGGCCCAACTTCTCCTACGACTACCTGCTCGACGCCATGACACCGGACCGGCTCGCGGCCCTGGACCTGTCCAGCTGGCGGCTCGCCTTCAACGGGGCCGAGCCGGTCAGCGCGGCCACCGTGCGACGGTTCACGCGGACGCTCGCGGCCTGCGGCGCCGCTGAATCCGTGATGTACCCGGTCTACGGGATGGCCGAGGCCACCTTGTCGATCAGCTATCCGCAGCCCGGTGAGGTGCCCGGTATCGTCGCCGTCGACAGGAACGAGCTCGCGGCGGGCGGCATCGTGCGGGCTGCGACCGGCCCTGGCCCGGTCCCCGGCTCCGGCTCCGGCTCTGGCTCCGGCTCCGGCTCCGGCGTGAAGGAGGTCGTTTCCGTCGGCCGCCCGGTGCACGGGATCGCGGTCAGGATCCGCGGCGGTGACGGAGAGCCGCTCGGGGACGGACAGCTCGGCGAGATACAGATCCGGGGCGAGGCGGTGAGCCACGGCTACTACAACGATCCCGTGGCGACCGAGCGGCTCTTCGACGATGGGTGGCTGCGCACCGGGGATCTCGGCTTCCGGCTGGACGGCGATCTGTTCGTGACCGGCCGGCTCAAGGAAATGATCATCGTCCACGGGCAGAACTTCTTCCCCGAGGATGTGGAGGCCATCGCGAGGAACGTGCCAGGTGTGTACCGGCAGCGTTGTGTCGCCGTCGCCGAACAGAGCGATGACGGGCGTGAATGCGCCGCGGTCATCGTCGAGTCGGCGGGTGCGGCCGATCAGGTACGGGCCGAGGTCGCCCGGCGGGTGGCCGCTGAACTCGGCCTGGCCCAGGTACGGGTCCACGTGGTGAAGCCACGCTGGCTCACCCGTACCACCAGCGGGAAATGGCAACGGACCCTGGCGGCGAAGCGAGTTACGGAAACGGATGTGCCACCAACATGACAATCTCGCCTGTTCCGGGTATTACCGACAACCAGCTGCACAGTGCGAAGGTTTTCACCGCGTACCAGCACGCGACCTGGATCATGGAGCAGATCCCGTGGGATAAGTTCCGGCCGGACCTGGTGGCACCGGAGTACATCGTGTTCGCCAAGGGCGCGATCATGGGCGAGTCGAACTCGGTCGCGGCGACCCACGGGCTGCTGAACGAGTTCACCGACGACTACGACTTCTCGCAGTTCGCCTGCATCTGGGGCTATCAGGAGATCCAGCATCATCTGGTGTTCCAGACCTGGCTTCAGCTCGCCGGCCATTCGGTCAGCTACGACAAGGTCAGCATCATGCGCGAGCCTTACCCGCCGGGAGTGACCAAGGCGGCGAGCCTGGCCACCAACGTCATCTGCGAAGTGCTCACCAACCACATGTACAAGTGCGTGGGCCGCGCGATGCGGGAACCGGTGATAGCGAAGATCGCCGGCCGTGCGAGCGGGGACGAGGCCAGGCATGCCAGGGAATTCGCGTACTACACCAAGCGGCGGCTGGCCGCGCACCCCGAGGAATGCGCCTCGGTCATAGAGACCCTCTACGTCTACATGGGGAAGACCCGGGAGCTCTACCAGCATCCGGTCAGCCGGTTCAAGGGGCACCTGCCCGAGCTCGAAGGCCACGAGACCATCGACGAGGTCTTCCGCTACTTCGCCGAGGTCGATCATGACAACGTTGAATGGCAGAAGTGCACCGAGCAGCTCTTCAGGTATTTCTCCACTATCACCGGGCACCGGATCACCAGGATGTCTGACGTGCGCAGGGCCATCGCCGAGGAGTCGGGGAAGGTCACGGTCGGCGTATGAAGGACGCCGCCATCGAATTGCCGTGGGCGCATGAGCCGAAGTTCCGCTGTTTCGGCTGCTCACCCAGGAATCCGATCGGCCTCGCGCTGAACCTGCGGCAACTGCCCAGCGGGGAGATCAGCGCCGAGACGACCTTCTCCGAAGACTATGCCTCCTACCCCGGCATCGTTCATGGCGGCATCGTCAGCACCCTGGCCGACGAGGTGATGGGCGACATGCTCGCGCTGCGGTTCGGCATGCTGGCCTTCTCCGTCAGCCTGCGCATGCGGATGCTGCTCCCGCTGCGCATCGGCGAGCCGTATCTCACGGTCGCGAGAATTGCCGGATCAGGCCACGGAGTCGTGAAGACCGAAGCCGACATCACCGGCGCGGACGGTGAGCTCCATGTCACGGCGAACGCGGCTTACCAGCCCATACGCTCCGAGCAGGCTCGCCTGCTGATGGGCCTCGACGACACCGAACATGCTCGTCTGAACCATTATTTCGACCACGAAACGAGGACGGTATGACCTCAGCAACGACTATTCCGACCCGTGAGCAGGTCGCCTCGGTCGTCCGGGAACTCCTTGGCCAGGAGCTGAAGATCGTGCCGTCGGACATCACCGACGACGCGGTACTGAAGGAGCTGCCCGGTGCCGACTCGGTGCGCCTGGTACGCGTGGTGTCCAGGCTCGAACGGCACTGGGACAAGGAATTCGAGGATGAGGCGGTTTTTGACCTGCGCAAGGTTGACGAGCTGGTCTCCTTGACGCTTTCCTACCTCACCGACGGCAACGGCTGACCCCGCGGCCGCGGAGGCTCACGTGCCCCAGGTACCCACATCGGAAGAAGCTCGCCAGGCCACCAACCGGCACTATGAGCTTCCGCCCGCCTTCTTCGCCGCCTATCTGGACCCGCGGCTCAAGTACAGCAGCGGCCTGTACCAGGACCGGGGCACCACCCTGGACCAGGCGCAGACCGCCAAGCTGCATTTCGTGGCGCGGCAGCTGGGCGTATCGGCGGGCAGCCAGGTGCTTGACATCGGATGCGGGTGGGGCAGCCTTACCTTGTTCATGGCGGCCGAATACGGCTGCCTGGTCACCGGCGTCACGCCTTCGGCCCCGCAGGCCGAGTACATCAGCGAGCGGGCGGAAGAACTCGGCGTGGCCGGCCGGATCCGCATCGAGCGCGGCTCGTTCAGCCAGCTGGCGCTAGAGGGCCGGTACGACGCCGCGACCATGCTCGGCTCGATTATCCACATGCCCGACCGGGTCGCCGTGCTGGAAAAGGTCAGGGGCGCGCTGCGCCAGAACGGTGTCCTCTACCTGTCAGAAAGCTGTTTCCGTAACTGGCGCACGTATGAGGAGTTCTCCGCCCGGCCGGGCACCGTGCACGTCACCGAGGACATCTTCGGCTTCGCGGACATGGTACCGCTGTCCGCGCTGGTCCAAGCCATGGAATCGGCCGGCCTCAGCCTCACCGGCCTCACCGACCTGACCGCCCATTACCTCCGGACAACCACAGACTGGGAAACGCGGGCGATGGCGAACCGCGACGCCATCGAGGAAGCGGCCCCCGGCATGTTCGAGCCGCTCATCCGGTACCTGCAGACCGCGAGCGCGGGCTGGGGATACACCGCGAAGCATTACGCGCTGACCGCGATGAAATCACGCCTCGGCCCGGGGCACGTGCCATGACGAGCCTGGAACTCGCCTCAGAACGCGCCGGAGACACCGGGCGTATCGGGCTGCCCGCCATGCGGGACCTCGTCGAGCAGTCCGCGCTGCGCGGCGCCCGGCGCCAGTGGAGCATCGACGAGCTCGACTGGGCCGCCTTGCGGCCGGAGCAGCTGACGGAAACGGATCGCTCCGTCGTTCAGTTCATCACGATCATCGAAGATCACATTCCCGGGTACCTGACGTATTTCCTCAATGCGTTCCCCGTGGTCGGCACGGACCTGGGCATCGAGGAGTTCTGCTTCAACCGGGAGTACTTCCGGTTCCTCATCGCCTGGGCCCACGATGAGGAACGGCACGCGTCGGTTCTCACCAGGTACCAGATCGAGGCCGGGATCAATGATCCGGACCGGCTGGCCGCCGAACTCGCCGAAGAAGGCAAGAAGCAGTTCTCCCTGCCCTACGATCATCCCGTCCAGTGCTTCGCGTACACGCTTGTCCAGGAGAAGGCGACACAGCTCTTCTACCACCGGTTCAGGAACATCGTCACCGAGCCCGTGCTGCACGACATGCTCAGCCGCCTGGCCCGCGACGAGTCCCGGCACTTCGCCTTCTACTGCCAGCTTGTCGCGGCCTATGTGCAACGCCACGGGCTGGCGGCGACGGTGCCGAGCCTGAAGGAAGTCCTCAGCACATTCCGCATGCCGCTGGCCGATACGCTGGCCGGATACTGGCGCTGGTCGCTCAAGGTGGCCGATGCGGCCGACTATGACCACACGCAGGCTTACGAATCGCTGGCGCGTGTGGTAAAGGAGTTCACGGGAGAGCGCGGCGAGGCCTCCGCCGAGGATCTAATGTCGTTCGTGCAGCAGATCCGCGGGCTGTGATGGCTGTGACGGGCTCTGACGGGCTCTGATGGGAGGCGCGGTGCAGATCAGCAGGCCAGCGGGAGAGCGAGCCAGGTACGGCCGCATCCTCGGCGTCGGTGGTTACCTGCCGCGGCGGATCGTGACCAACGAGGAGATCTGCCGCAGCCTTGACTCCTCTGATGAGTGGATCAGGCGGCGCACGGGGATAAGGACCCGCAGGTTCGCCGAGCCCGATGAGACCACCGCCATGATGGCCGCCGCGGCCGCGGGAAAGGCGCTGGCGCAGGCGGGACTGACGCCGGGCGACGTGGACTGCCTGATCGCCGCGTCCATGTCACACCTGTACCAGGCACCGCCGCTGGCTTGCGAGATCACCGGCCTGCTCGGCACCACGCCGGCGGCGGCCTTCGACGTCTCCGCCGCCTGCGCGGGGTTCTGCTACGGCCTCGCGATAGCCAACGACCTCATCTCGGCCGGCTCGGCCAGACATGTCCTGGTCATCGGCTCGGAACGGATGTCCGACATCATCGAGCCGACCGACCGCTCCACCGCGTTCATCTTCGGCGACGGCGCGGGTGCGGCCGTGGTCGGCCGCGCCGATCAGCCGGGGATCGGCCCGGTGATCTGGGGCAGCGACCCGAAGGGCCTGCACTGCATCGAGCAGCGGACCTCATGGAAGGATGCCGGCGATACGGCCGGGGAAGCCTGGCCGTACCTGCGGATGTCAGGACCCGAGGTCTACCGCTGGGTGGTCACGACGATGCCGCAGGTGGCCCAGCAGGCGCTGGCCGCCGCGGGGCTCGAGGCCGCCGATCTCGCCGCGTTCATCCCCCACCAGGCCAACCTGCGCATCTCCGAGTCGCTCGCCAAGGCCCTCGACCTGCCCGCCCACGTCCAGATGGCCAGGGACATCATAGAGATGGGCAACACGAGCGCCGCGTCCATCCCGCTGGCCATGGAACGGATGCTGACCTCCGGCGAGATACCCAGCGGTGCCCCCGCCCTGCTGATCGGCTTCGGCTCCGGCCTAGGCTACGCCGCCCAGATAGTCACCCTGCCGTAAGCCCCGCGGGCCCCGCCGCGCCGACGAAATGCCGGAGGCCGGTGACACACTGCGATCATGCCCGGTATCCGGCATGAAGCCGTGGTTGAGACACTGCAGAACGAGCCCGGCGCCGGCCTCGGCTCACGTCTGCGGAAGCCGGGAGCGGGGCAAACCGGGCGTCCGCCGGGCCCGCGAGGCGCAGTGGAAATGATTGTGGATCGAAAGGCTCGGAAATCCGAGCCTTTCGATCCACGGTAATCGCGGCATGAAAGCTGGCGCCCGGTTCGGGGCTTATGCACCGTCGGCTGTGAGCCCCGCAGGGCCGGACATGCCCCGCTCCGGCCCCCGCAGACCTTGTGCTCAGGCGAGCCGGGACGGAAAACCGCCGGTGGCCACCGGGCCCCAGCGTTGGGGAATTACGCGCAGCAACGACTTGCCCTGCCTGATCATCGCCTGGCGATACTCATCCCAGTCCGGATGCTCGCCGGCGATCGCGCGGTAATACTCCACAAGCGACTCCACCGCCTCGGGCACGTCGAGCACTTCCGCGGTGCCGTCGACCTGCACCCAGGGACCGCCGAAGTCGTCGGAAAGCACGAGCACGCTGACCTGCGGCCTGCTTTTCGCGTTGCGTGTCTTGGCGCGTTCTGGATACGTAGCTACGACGATCCTGCCCTCGGCGTCAACACCACAGGTCACCGGTGATGCTTGCGGGCGGCCATCGCCGCGAGTCGTCATCACGATCGCCTGGTGCCTTGGCCGGATGAAATCCAGCAGTTCATCCCTCGTCACTGTGGTGTTCGTCGCGATCTTGGGGCTCACCGCAACAACCCTAACGTCCCTCACTCACCTAGCAGGTACTGGGTGAGCCGTCCGGCTATCAGCTATCCGGGACAAGCTCCGCCACATCATGGTGAAGCTTGGCCGTCGCCTGATCGAACGTCGCGAGACGGCCTCCATGAGTCCGCGCCAGCTGCGCCAGGTAGGCGCCGGTCACCTGACGATGGCTGACGATTCCCTGGGTTGGCACGTCGGCGTACGGGACGTCATCGGGCCAGAATTCATGCCGCGGGTGGGCGCTGATGCCATCGAGGAGGTTTCGTGCCGCGCTGGGCGGCTGGCCTTCACTGATGAGCAGGCGCATCAGGCTGCCTTGAGTGATCGGGCAGGTCGCGAAGTTACCGCTCAGACCCACGAACCAGTTCTCGGCGGCGGCATGGTGAACGTGATCCTCGACGAGCAGGGCTACGAGCACGTTCGCATCTGGAAGGACAGTATCGGTGCCGAAAGTATCGGTGCCGATAGACAGCTCCGTACGCAGCCGGTCAAGATCGGAGGCGTCACCGCCCTTGTATTTGAGCTCCCGGGCCACCTTCAGCCGCTTGGCCTTGGCCCGGCCGCGGCCCATTGAATCAGCCATCATCCTCCTCTAGCTGCCGTACGTCCTCGCTGGTGATCGTCCGTCCGATACGCGCGACAGGGAGGCCAGTGCGGGCGCTCGTCGTCATCTCCCCCGCGCTGCCGGAGCCAAGCCCCCGGCGGATCAGCCCGGCAACCGCCTGACTCAGCGACTGATGCGTATCCCTGGCGATCGCGACCGCCTGAGCGTGAAGGTCCTCCGGGAGGTCGATCGTAGTCCTCATGATCGCATCATAACTTCATCTCATCATGATGCAATGATGATAACCCTCGTTTGCCAGGGGTCCATATGCCGCCGATCTGGTCACAGCCCCCGGTCACTCGGGACACGCTGAGGATCGGGCGGGAAGCCCGGCTCAGCGCAAGGCCCGAAATGTGAAAAAGGTCCCCACCAAAACGTGGAGACCTCGCGGAGCCGCCTATCGGAATCGAACCGATGACCTACGCATTACGAGTGCGTCGCTCTGACCGACTGAGCTAAGGCGGCATGCCGCCCGGCGGGGACGACGCGACGAGTCTACCGGAGACGAGGGCCGGCCTGGTGGGCTCGACGCCGTAATATCCACACCGTGAGGCTTCCCGAGCACGAGGCGCGGTCGCGATTCGCCGCTGCCCGGGTAGCCCGGCTGGCCACGGCCGACGCGCAGGGCCATCCGCACCTGGTCCCGGTGACGTTCGCGGTGAGCGGGGACGTGATCTACACCGCCGTGGACCAGAAGCCGAAGTCCACCACGGCGCTCAAGCGCCTGCGCAACGTGGCGGAAAATCCCCGGATAGCGGTGCTCGCCGATCACTATGACGAGGACTGGGACACGCTGTGGTGGGTCCGCGCCGACGGCACCGCGGCCATCGTGACGGACATAACCCCGCGAATCGACCTGCTCGCCGCCCGCTATCCCCAGTACCGCCAAGCACCCCCGCCGGGCCCGCTGCTCGCGATCGCGGTCGAACGCTGGTCCGGCTGGGCGGCTCGGCCATGAGGCTGGGCGGCCCGGCCATGATCCGGCGCCACTGGCTGCTGATCGCCCTGCTCGCGCTGGGCGCCGCGCTGCGCGGCGTCGTGCTGGCCGCCTATCACCCGGCGCTGATCTTCCCCGACAGCGTCCGCTACCTGCAGTATGCGCACAATTTCGCGCACGGGCACTGGACGGCCGACAATCAGCGGCAAAGCGGCTACTCAATCCTCATAACCCCAGCCCTTTTTCATAACGAGCTGTGGCTCATCCCGCTGGCACAGCAGCTAGCCGGACTGGCGACGGCGTTCCTGGTCTACGTCATACTGATCCGCCTCGGCGCCCGGCGGTGGCTGGCCGCCCTGGCCACCCTCCCGGTCCTGTTCGACCCGCTGCAGCTGATCCTCGAGCAGTATGTCCTCACCGACGTCTGGACCGTGCTGTTGCTGGCCGGCGCCCTGGCCATCCTGGTCTGGCGCCCGGACGGCGCGACCTGGCGCGCGGCGGCGGTGGCAGGCCTGCTGCTCGGCCTGGCCGTGACGTTCCGCGACCAGGAACTGGTCATGATCGTGCCGGCCGCGGGCTACCTGATCATCACCCGGCTCAGCGTCCGTACCGTGGCCGCCTTGATCGCCTGCTTCGCGATCCCGGTGGCCGGCTACCTCGGCTGGTTCTACGCGTCACACGGCAAGTGGAACTTCACGACGTTCGGCGGGGCGTTCGCGTACGGCCGGGTCGCTGACTTCGCCGACTGCACCGGCCTGACGCTGCCCGCGTACGAGAAGCCGCTGTGCCCGGCGCAGCCGCCCGCCGAGCGGGTGGCCGACTTCTACACCTGGAACCCGGCCTCGCCGCTGTGGACCTTCGCTCCCCCGCCCGGCAAGTCGAGGGAGTCGGTGGCGGAGGACTTCAGCCTGCGCATCCTGCGCCATCAGCCGCTGGCCTACGCCGAGGCGGCCGGCCGCGACTTCCTGTACGGCTTCTCGCCGGTGCGCGGCGCGGGCCCTGAGCACTATCCGTCCACCTACCTGCAGTTCCACACCCATATCAAGCCGGACACCCAGGCCGACGCCTCGCTGGCCGAGATCGGCATCGGGCCGCCGGCCAGCCGGCCAGGTCCCGCGGCGTTCCTGCAGGGCTACGGCCGCTGGTTCTACTTCCCCGGGCCCCTGCTCGCGGCCGGGCTCCTGACCGGCCTGGCCGGCTGCCTGGTGCCGGCCGCCCGCCGCCGCTCGCCGGCCTGCGCGCTGTTCACCGCGAGCGCGATCGTCGTGCTGATCCCGCCCGCGCTGTTCGCGACGTTCGACTGGCGCTATCAGCTCCCGCAGCTGACCCTGGTTCCCGTGGCCGCGGCCCTCGGAGTGCTGGCGCTCAGCGCCCGCCGGACTTCCACCGCCGGTACAGCTCCACAAGATCGTCCCGCATCTGCGGAGTCAGGGCTTCCGGCGCCACCTGCCCGGTGAGCCGGATCGTCTCCCTCATCTGGGCCAGGTACTCGGTGCAGTGCGGGCACGCCGCGAGGTGGGCCTCGAAACGCCGCCGCGCTGACCGGCGGAGCCGCCCTTCCAGGTAGTCCGTCACCAGCTCGACGGCCTGCTGGCAGACCAGGTCACGGCTGCGGAGGAGTCTCATCGCACCTCCCTGAGCTCGTCCTCGGCCAGCTGCCTGAGCCTGCCGCGGCCCCGGTGCAGCAGCACCCGCTGGTAGGTCTGGCTGATGGCGAGCACCGCGCAGACCTCGTCGCTGTCAAGGCCCTCCACATCGCGCAGGATGATCACTTCCCGCTGGCGGGCGGGCAGCAGGTCAATCCAGCCCCTGATCCGTTCGGCGAGCCCGCGCTCCGCGGCCAGGTCGACCCACCGGTCGGGCGGGTCCGCCCAGCCTCCCGCGGCATTGAACCGGGCCGGATCCACGGCTGGCTCCGGATCGGCGACCGGGACGCTGCGGTGTTCCCTCGTCCCGGTCGTCCGGGCCTGGTTGACCAGGATACGGAACAGCCAGGTCTTGAGCGACGAGCGGCCCTGGAAACCCTCCAGTCCGCGCAGCAGCGCCAGCCAGGTGTCCTGGACGACCTCCTCGGCGACGGCCTGGCTAGGCACGAAGGAGGAGGCCAGCCGCAGCATCGGGCCCTGGTACAGCTCCACGAGGGACACGAACGCCCGCTCGTCCCCTGAGCGCAGCCGCAGCAGGAGATCCCCATCGGCTTCCATCGCCAGCAGACTACGCGGACGGGGCGAACCGGATCGGTCCCGGCTCGCCCCTGGCCCGCTGGACCTAGAACGCCGCAATGCCCTCGCCGCCGGCCGCGCCAGGCACGGTGACGGAGCCGATCTGGGTGAGCGTCCCCCCGGTCCCGACGCTGAACTCATCGACCATCCCGGCCGCGCCGGCCTGGACGTACAGGAACCGCCCGCCGGCCGCGGCGGCCGCGTCCACCGTGCCGCCGTCAGTGCCGGTGTTGCCGAGCGAGGTCAGCTGGCCGCCCGGGCTGGCGGAGAACCCGGTCACCGACGCGCTGCCCGCGTTCGAGGCGAACAGCAGCCGGCCGGCCAGAGCCACCCAGCAGGTCGCCGCCTGCCCCGTGGGCACCGAGTCGAGCCGGCTCAGCGTCCCGTCGCCTCCGATGGCGAACGTGGCCACCGAGTTGCCGCCGGCGTTCGCGATCACCAGGTTGCCGTACGGGTCGAAGGCGATCGCGAACGGCACCGTGCCCGGCTCGGAGTTCACGGCCGGCGCGGCCGACAGGCGCCCGCCCGCGCCCACGCGGAACACGTCGATGTCGTTCCCGTTGGCCTTGGTGGTCACGATCAGCCGGGAGCCGTCCGGACTGAACGCGACCTGACCCGGCGTGCTGGTGAACTGCGGGGTCGCGGACGGGTCGAGCCCGAGCCCGCGCGCGGACCCAGGGACCGGGACGAGTACGCCGCTCACGTCACGGAAGGCGCGCAGCGAGCCGCCGCCCAGCGCGTTGAGCACGTACACCAGGTCACCGCGAGCGGCGATGCTGACCGGGAACGACCCGCCGGAACCGATCACCTGCCGGAGCCGTAGCTGATCTCCCCGTACACCGAACACCGAGACCGTGTCGCTGCCCGCGTTGACCGCGAACAGCTCCGCCTGCTCCGGGTCGTAGGTCAGCGAGCCCTGCGACGCCAGGTGGTCGACCTGCGATCCGGCCAGGATGCCGCCGGCCCCGCCGGTGGCGTACGTGCCGGCCTTGCTGAGGGTGCCGTCCGCCGCACGCCGATAAGCCACCACCTGGTTCCCGGCCGTGTTGTCGGTCTGGACGAAGACCACGCGGCTGGCGCCGCGTTGCTCATGGGTACCAGCCGACGCCGTTATGCTCGCGAAGGCTGGCCCGGCGAAGCCGACGGCCGCAGTCACGGCGGCCGCTACGACCAGGCCCGAGCTGAAACGAAACACTGAGTACTCCTCGCTCCCGTGGAAGGACTTGACCCCGTTCAGTCCTGCGCGGAGTACGCCCGTTACACGAACGGGTGCTGCCGTAAGAATCCTGAAATAACTTCTTTGCCCGGCCGTGGAACGCTTCGTAGGCCTGCCGCGACCCGCACACGCTCGCCTTGGGGCAGGCGCACGTCGTCCCGTCCGCGGCCAGCTTCACCACCACGGTGTCAGAAGGCACGTTGTGCCCCACCACGGTCCCGGCTCCCGTGGGCGTGGTCACGGATGCCCCGATCCGCGGCGCCTCCTTGCGGAAGTCCTGGTACAGCGGATGCTCATACTTCAGGCAGCACATCAGCCGGCCGCACGCCCCCGCGATCCGCAGCGGGTTCACCGGCAGGTCCTGGTCCTTGGCCATCCGGACCGAGACCGGCTCGAAGTCCTTGAGGAACGTGGCGCAGCACAGGTCACGCCCGCACGGCCCGATGCCCCCTTGCAGCCGCGCCTCATCCCGCGGCCCGATCTGCCGCAGTTCGACCCGCGCCTTCAGCCGGGCGCCGAGATCCCGGACCAGAGCGCGGAAGTCGACGCGATGCGGGGCGCTGAAATAGATGATGAACACGTTCTCCGCGCTGATGTAGTCCACCGCGGTGAGCTTCATCGGCAGCTGATGGTGCCGGACGAGCCGCTGCGTGGCCAGCCGCCCTTCGGCCCGCCGCCGCCGGTTCTGCTCGTCACGGGCCAGGTCATCGGCGTCGGCGAGCCCGGCGCACACCGGCAGCCCGTCGATGTCGTCGCTCACCCATTGCGGCGCCCACACGCATTCGGCCACCTCGGGTCCGGAGTCGGTGGGTACGAGCACCTTGTCGCCGATGGACGGCGAGTGCTCTCCGGGATCGAGGTAGTACAGCCGGCCGTACCGCTCGAAGCTCACCGCCATCATCATGCCCACTCGCCCACACTACGGTGTGTACCTTCGATATCACTAGGCCCGGGTACGTGCTGAATGTCCGGGGATAACCGAAACAGCCGTATATCGGTAAGCGGTTACCCGGGTGCGCTAGGCTTTGCCGTGGTCGCGTCCCCCTTCGCGGATAGCCGGATAGCCAGTGAAACCAGTCGAACCGTTCGATGTCACCAAGCCCAATATCGCGCGCGTATACGATTACCTGCTGGGCGGCAAGGACAATTTCGCCGCCGACCGGGAGGCAGCGGCACAACTGCTCGAGTCTCACCCGCTCGCCGCGGAGCTGGCCAGGGAAAACCGCACGTTCCTGACCCGGGCCGTCCGCTATGTGGCAGGTCAGGGCATCGGCCAGTTCGTCGACGTCGGCTGCGGGCTGCCCACCTCCCCGAACACGCACGAACTGGCCAGGGAGAAACAGCCGGCCGCGCGGGTCGCCTACGTGGACAACGACCCCATGGTGATCTCTCACACCAGGAACCTGCTGGCCAAGGACGGCGGCATCACGGTAATCGGCGCCGACCTGCGCGATTCCGAGCCGCTGCTCGCCAACCCGGAGCTGACCGCCGTGATCGACACGGACCAGCCGGTATGCGTGCTGCTCGTATCGGTGCTGCATTTCGTGGACCTGGAGACCGCGCGGGCAGTGACCGCCGCCCTCACCGCGCCGTTGGCCTCGGGCAGCTACCTGGTCATCTCCGTGGGCCGCACCGATCCCGAGTTCGAGGCCGAGCGGGGCCGCGCCGTCTACACTCCTTCGGCCGGCTACAACCATTCGGTCGACGAGGTCAGCAGCCTGTTCGGCGACTTCGAATTCATCCCGCCCGGGGTGGTGGAGGCACGCTCCTGGCGGCCGGGCGAGCCGCCCCTGCCGCACCCGGCCCGGCCGCTGATGATGCTCGCCGGCGTCGCCCGCAAGCCCTGATCAGCGCACGATGACGGCTACCGGGGTTTCCGTGCTGGTCAGCACCGGCGACCTGGACAAGTTCACCGGGACCCGGACCACGGACACCAGGATGCCGGTGCGGCCGGAGTGCACCTTGATCAGCTGACGGGACCTGCCCGCGAGCCAGAACCTGAAGGTGAAGCGCGCGCTGGCCCCCGGCGCGAGGCTGAACGGACGCTGCTGGACCAGCAGCAGGTAGTCCAGGCCGGTACCCACCCGGTCGTAGAAGACCGGCCGCCACTTCCGTATGGCGCTGTCGAACTCCCGCAGCGTCCCGTTGGGAGCCAGCTCCACCGGCGTGCTCACGCAACTGCAGTGGTCGATCGCCACGACCGGGGTGATGTTCCGTGCCATGAGGCGCGTGCCGTTCCGCACGATGACCACGAACGTCAGCGGCGCGCCGCCCGGGACGATCCCCGGATGCTTGGGCAGTCCGCTGATGCTGACGGTCAGCTTGCCCAGTGCCGGCTTGCCCAGTGCCGGCTTGACCAGTGCAGGCTTGCCCGGAGCAGCCAGCGCGGCCGGCACGGCAGCGGCGGCCGCCAGCGCGGCGGCACATACGACGCCCGAGATGGCAGCAACGAGACGACGCGACATCGCCCATCCTCCCTAGCCGGATCCCCCGCGGATCCCCTATCCATTAAGACGCGCGAGACCGCGTCCGGTTGCCGGGCGTCAGCCCTTGGCTAGCGACAGGGTCATGTCCTCGACGGCCAGCAGCGGAGCGACGTTCAGCGTGAGCCGTTCGCGGCAGGTCATGATGGCCTGGATGCGGCGCATCGTGGCCTCAGGCGCCGACGCGGCCGCGAGCCGCCGCAGGTCGTCCAGCCGGTCCCCGTTGGCCAGCTCGACGGAAGCACCGAGCTGGATCATCAGCAGGTCCCGGTAGAACGCCGCCAGGTCCACCAGGGCCTGGTCCAGCGTGTCGCGCTTGACCCGGGTCGCCCGGGATTTCTGACGGTCTTCGAGGTCTTTCATCGCGCCCGCCATGCCGCGGATCGCCTTGGCCACGCCCTTGCCGGTCGAGCCCTCGCCATAGGCCTTCCGCAGCGCCTCACGCTCCGGTTCGTCCAGCGACTCGGTGACCGCCTTGGCCTCTTCCTCCGCGGTGCGCACCAGGGACGCGGCCGCGGCCAGGGCCGGGCCGAGCGACGTGGCCCGCATAGGCACATCCAGCACCTCGCGGCGCCGGCGCGCGGCGGCCTCATCCACCGCGAGGCGCCGGGCGCGACCCACGTGTCCCTGCGCCGCGCGGGCCGCGTCCAGCGCTCTGGCGGGTTCGATCCCGTCCCGCTCAGTAAGCACCTTAGCGACCGCCGCCGACGACGGCACGACAAGCGTGACAACTCGGCACCGGGATCTGATCGTGGGAACCAGGTCTTCTGCCGACGGCGCGCACAGCAGCCACACGGTTCGCGGCGCTGGTTCCTCGATCGCCTTCAGCAGCGCGTTCGCCGCTTGCTCGGTGCACCGGTCGGCGTCCTCGAAAAGCACCACCTGCCAGCGCCCGCCGGCCGGCGCGCCGGCCGCCCGCAGCACTAGGTCCCGGGTCTGCTTGACCCCGTACGAGAGCCCTTCCGGGCGGACGAGCATCAGGTCGGCGTGCGTTCCCGCATGCACCTGGGTGCACGACGCGCATATGCCGTCGCCGCCGTCCGGGCACAGCAGGGCCGCCGCGAACGCCCGCGCCGCGACCGAGCGTCCCGATCCCGGCGGCCCGGTGAACAGCCACGCGTGCGTCATCACGCCCGGCTCGGCCGGCTGGCCGGCCAGCACCGCCGCCGCCCCAGCCGCGGCCCGCGTCAGCTGCGCGGCCACCCCATCTTGCCCCGCGAGATCCCCGAACACGCCGCTCATGGGGCTTCGTCCCGGATGGCGGGGAAGGTGGTGGTGGAGGCTTCGGTGGCGGAGGGGACCGGGTCGGGGAGCATGGCGCGGATCCGGTCGGCGATCTCGCGGGTGATCTCCTCCGGCGGGCGTGCCGCGTCGATCACCAGGTACCGGGCGTGCTCGGCGCGGGCCAGGGCCAGGAAGCCGGCCCGGACCCGGTCGTGGAACTCGGCGGGCTCGGCCTCCAGGCGGTCCGCGGAGCGGGCGCGCCGCTGAAGGCCCTGCATCGGGTCCATGTCGAGCAGCACGGTC
>Ga0126381_100002518_pt1 | contig 19801 bp, 11 predicted proteins | sample PanSoiMetPlot_28_FD_96465 | JGI IMG/M metagenome (GOLD analysis project Ga0126381, IMG submission 96465) | Tropical forest soil microbial communities from Panama - MetaG Plot_28 | ecosystem: Environmental > Terrestrial > Soil > Tropical forest > Bulk soil | place: Panama | collected 2016-02-17
GGACGCGCGATACCGATCCTCAGAAGATCGAGGAAAAACAAGTCTACGGCAGCGGCCGATGCGAACAGATTTATCCGTCGGCATCGTTTCCCAGGGGAGTGGCCGGATCGCCCATCGCCAGCGACGTGGTCAAGTGCCAGTTGAAGCCAGTCGATCCCGGCGACTACAAGGTGAAGTTCAGCGCTGAGGAAATGAACCGGCTGAAAACGATTTTCCTTGGCGGAGTCTGCGACTGGTCAAAACGCGGCGTCGAAGAACAGGACCTTGCCGACACCTGGCTCACCTATTCCACCCAGAACAATTCCTTAATGCCCGAGACGAAATTGATTGGCAGCCAAACAGCGCGCTAGGACCTGCAGGAAACTCGCCACGATTCTCGTTCATCGCCGAATGGTCAAGTTTGACCGTCGTCGCTGGTCGTCTTCGGTGACAGAGGCGGCATCACGCCTTCTCTAGCGATGTCCAGAACTTCGCTCAGTTCGCGATCCATTGGTACCAAGGCAGGACCGATATCGCCGTAGTGTCCACACTTTTTCGCACTTTTGCCAAAGCGTCGGCCTGGTTGTAATGCTCGGTCCTCCGTCGTGAAAAGTCGTTCGTAATCCTCCTTCGCCCTGATAACCAGGAATTTTGGCCGGCGAGGATCGCAGTCAAGGCCGAGCGCAGAGAGTTCGTCGGGAGCCTTGACGGCGGCCACAGCCGGCCGTACCTGAAACTGTTTAGGGCGAAGGAGGACTACACTCATGCCGCTTCGCTCGCTTCCGTCAGGCGATGGGAAAGGCTGCGTGAAATGGGAACAGAGAACTTGAGGCCGTGCCAACGCGCCGTTACATAAAACACGCTAGAGAGGCGGCCGCCCTAGAGCTCGGCCGTCTTGTAAGATCGCAATCTCGCAGCGGCCGCGAGCCAGTCGCCAGGTTTTAGCCACCCTGGATCTGCTTGTCGTTCTGGTCCGACACTGTTAAACCGTTTCGCCGTTTGGGCGAACCCTGTAACCGGGGCGTGGGCTCGAAACGCTATGTTGATAGTGTTGAGCTTAGGGCCTCTGTTTCACCAGAACGGGCTCATTTTAGGTGAATTTAACAACTTTATAAGTACCGTTAAAGGACGGGCTGGGTGCCAGCTTCATAGACTGCTTTCTGCGGGAGTCTCTTAGGATAAAGCTGCTTGTTACCCGCCTTTATTCGAACGACTACGAGATTGAACCGATGCTTGAGCAATCGAGATTTAAGCTAACAAGCGTTGCCCTTGAGTCATCGATTCGCAGGCGCCCCTATTGCCTGAGGAGGCTGGGGTGACGCTCCGGAGAGCCGTTTGCTCCCTCGCGCTGTTACTCAGTATGGTGACAGTGAGCACCCGCACAAGTTTGGCCGAATGTGAATATTCGCAAGCTCTCCGGACGCATCTGACACGAATCCGGGGCATGTTGATGGCCATCGTCGCGGCAATGCCAGAAGATAAGTATGATTTCAGGCCGACCCAAGGCGTGCGCAGCTTTCGAGAGATGGTAGAACATTTGATCAGCGACTCCTACACCCATGCTGGGTACGTGATGGGCAAGACCCGGGCAGAGTCGGAGAAAATTGCGGGAGAGAAGACCAAGGGAATAGAGACTCGAGGGCAGTATCTGAAGGCAATGGGAGAAGCCTTCGATTTCGCGGACAAAATGCTTGCAGGAATAACCGACGAGAACGCGATGGGCACGGTTACGGCCATGCGTGGTGGGAAGGTAACCCGTATCGAAGCAGCCTTGCAATTGTTCGAAGACGATATGGACCATTACGGCAATTTCGTCGTCTACCTGAGATTAAATGGGATTGTGCCTCCGGATACAGTTGAGAACTTAAAGCGACTGAAAAGCGAAGGCGCTCACAATCACTAGTACTTAGGTCACTTTCACTTTATTGAGAGGAATATATGAGTTCGAAGCGATCTGATCGGAGGCGATTTTTGAAGAATGGGGTCGCGCTAGCTGGCTTGGCCGCGGGGGCGATGAGGTCAGCAAATGGCAAAGCGTTGGAGACATCGTTCGATAACTACGGCAAAGTCGACTTACCTTATGGCGATCGATCCCATTTCGACCACACGGCTCGCATGGTCGAAAAAGAATATGGCGCTGGTATGAGCCCCTCGCTAGTTACTCCGATTCAGGACCTGGTGGGCATCATCACCCCAGGCCCGCTACATTACGTTCAAAACCACGGTTACGCCCCTCCGGACGTCGATCCTGACAAACATCGCCTCCTAATTCATGGTTTAGTTGATCGTCCTTTGGTCTTTACACTAGATGAATTGCACCGCCTACCTTCCGTATCTCGAATTCATTTCCTGGAATGTGGGGGAAACAGTAACCCTAAAACGAAGCACACTGCGAAGACAGTCCAAGAAACCCATGGAAGGACTAGTTGTAGCGAGTGGACCGGAGTGCTGATGTCGGTTTTGCTCGGAGAGAGTGGCGTCCAAAAAGAGGCGAGCTGGATCGTAGTGGAATCCGCAGACAGGGTGTATACGAAAAGCATCCCGCTAGCAAAGGCCACGGACGACGTTTTGTTAGCCTACGGACAGAATGGTGAGCCAGTGCGACCTGAGAATGGCTACCCATTGAAGATGGTGGTCCCCGGTTGGGAAGGAATGGCCAATGTCAAATATGTACGGCGAATCAAGGTCGTGGACGGGCCGTACATGGATCGTTGGGAAACCACCGTCCAGCCGAGCCCGAGGCCGGATGGGAAGTCCCGCTGGTTCCAATTCGAGCAGGGTGCAATATCGGTGGTCACTCGTCCTTCTGGGGGACATCAGCTGGCTGGTCCCGGATTCTATGAAATCACGGGCTTGGCCTGGTCAGGCGCCGGTACTATCCGCAGAGTCGAAGTGTCTACTGACGGTGGCCAGAGCTATAAAGATGCCCAACTGCAGGAGCCAGTGCTTCGAAAGGCTCACACTCGATTCCGTTTCAATTGGAAATGGGATGGAGAAGAAGCAGTCCTGCAGTCCCGGTGCACTGATGATCAGGGCACGGTCCAACCGACGATGGCTGAAGTAGCTAAAGTTTGGAACGTCAGCTTGGAGTATTTCCGAGTCAAAGATAAAGGCGAGAATATGGCAGCGAAGCATTTCAACGCTATTTGGCCCTGGAAGGTCACAAAAGATGGGAGCGTTCACAATGCGCTGTTTACCTAGTTTCACCGTCACAACATTGGTTTTGGCCGTTACCACTGTGGCAATGGCGCAGGGTGCCAAATATGGCCTGGGAAGAGCTCCGACCGCCGAAGAGGTCCACACGTGGGATATTTCGATCGGTCCGGCCGGAAAAGAACTCCCACCTGGTAGCGGAACCGCGAAAAAAGGTGCGGATATTTTTGCGCAGAAGTGCGTGACCTGTCACGGTCCAAACGGGGAGGGAAATAAAGTTATCGGTGCTCCGCGTCTAATAGGGGGAACTGAGGCTAACGTAGGGAATTACTGGCCATTTGCGACGACCATATTCGACTGGATCAACCGCGCCATGCCTCGACTAGAGGGCGGATCGCTCAAGCCAGATGAAGTCTACTCCCTTACTGCGTTTCTGCTCTATCGGAGTAATATCATTCAAGAAAGCACTGTTATCGACGCTCAAAGTCTGCCGAAGATCCAAATGCCAAACCGCAATGGATTCATTCCTTCGCCCTGGCCAGTGTACCCATATGCAAGGCCACGACCTTTCGGGCTTTACCCTTGATTAGTCGCTTGCGTACGTAGCTTTCAAGCTTTCGGCTGCCTCAAAAAGAGGTCCCGTCCCTAAGTTCATTGTGGCTGTCCCGGTATTCGACAAGCCCATTCGGTTCAGCAGATCGACAAACTGTGGGTCAGAGCGAAACGGATCGAACAATGGGTCTATTTTGGCATAAGCCAAATGTTCGGAGTGAACCTCGTACGCTTTCGACAGCCAATGAATAGCTTGTTGACGATCACCAACCCCGAGGGAGATTAGAACCATGCTGAAAGCTGGAACATATTCGTGGAGCGAGCGTTGCCTCAATTCTGCAAGTATGCGATGTGCCCCGTTCGTGTCACCGCTAAGAGCTTCAGCATACCCCAAGAGTCCGTCTATGTACGGATTTTCTCCAGCAAGTCGGCGACCTTCCTGAATTTCGTGAACGGCCTCAGAGTACTTGCCCTGCGCTAGATATGTTCTCCCAAGCCGTGTACGAGCTCGCCAATAGTCGGGATCTAGTTCTAGAACATGATGGAATGTTGAAATGGCCTCGTCGTAATTTCGGTGCCAGTAGTAAATGCGCCCCAATTCATTGTTAATTCTGATGGAGGCGGGATCAAACCTTTGAGCACGCCGGGCTTCTTCCAAGGACTCATCGAGCCGCCCCATAGCGGCGAGAGCCTTCGCGTGTTCGAAAAGTGCGACCGCATCATCGGGCTCGACTTCGAGGACGTGATGAAATTCGCTTTCGGCAGTGGACCAATTCCATTCGTAAACGAATGATAGAACACCAAGACATCGATGGGCTTCCGGGAGCGATTTATCAAGCTGCAGCGCCTTTAGTACGGCTGCTTTTGCACTCGAGTATGACTCTTCTGCTGGCTCCATTCCAAATGAGGGTAACTGCATATAGGATTCAGCCATACCTACGTAGGCCTCGGCATATTCCGGATCTCTCGCAATAGCCTGCTGGAAAAGTTTGATGCTCTGTCGCAACCCTTCCTGTGTCCGCTTGCTCCAGAAGTAGCGCCCTTCTGAATAGAGCCTATAAGCTTCCCAATCCCTGGTCCTGGAACCCGAGTTCGCACTCTTAATCGACAGCGGAGCTACTCCGAGTGGGCGGTCATCGACCCGATCGGCTTTCGCGCGATGAAAACGGACGAAGGAGGCAGTACTCGTCAAACCAATCAGAAACAAAGCAAAGGCTAAAGCAGTTAGCTTGTGGCTACGAGAAAAGCCCCAAACTAGTCTCGAAAACGATTTAACCCAACTCAAAGAGCCAGGGGGAATGCCTCCGCTAACTCCTGAATCTGATTCCAAAGCGTTGATTCTGCGTATGTCCGCTACAAATCGATAGCCACGCCGAGGCACAGTCTCGATGTATCTGCTGTCATTTCCTTGCTCATCCAATGCCTTTCGGAGCATGGAAATTGTGACCGTGAGATTCGCTTCTTGGACGAATGCTTCTCCCCAAATCGCCGCAATCAGCTCCGATCTTTCAACAAGGTGACCGGGGCGCTGAATCAGTACAAGGAGCGCGTCAAAAGCCTTGTCCGTGAGGTGAACCGGGGCACCGTTACGCTGAAGAATTCGCTCTGTGGGATCTACTCTAAACGAGCCGAATTCAAATACATAGGACTGGTTGGGCTTCATTTGGGAAACCCCGTTTATCTTAGCCAACTACCTATACCCGTGGGAGATAATTTTGTCAACGCAGCCGACATCCGGTTTAAGGTTAATTTAAGAATTTTATAATTGCATTTAAAGGTCAAGGAAGCGGGTCCTGTCGTACAGGGGACGCCTACCGACGGGTGGACGGATAAGCACGGCAGGGGTGCTTTGGTAGAGTTACTTCGTGCCCCCGGAGCTTCCTCGCTCGCCGATCGTTTCCGTGGTGTCTCGTATCCTTTGTGTTTTCAAGGGGGAACGATGAAAAAATCTCACATATTGCGCGTTGTTGGGTTGCTATTGTTTTTATCTGGTGGGATTGCATGGGCGCAGGTAAACACAGGCACGATCTTGGGGACAGCGAAAGACCCTTCGGGGGCGGTGCTGCCGGGAGTCCAGGTGACAATCCTGAATGTAGACACTGGGATATCTCGTACAGCCACTACCGATGAGGGAGGACGCTATTCTGCGCCTTCGCTGAGCCTGGGCAACTACAGGGTGACGGGGACCGTGGCGGGTTTCCAGACCCTAGTTCGCAGTGGGATTGTGCTGACCGTGGGACAGGATGCCGTAGTGGATCTGTCGCTAACGGTGGGGGGTGTCGCGCAGACAGTGGAGGTAACTGGCGGGGCTCCTCTGGTGGAGACAACCACGGCCAGTCTGGGTTCCCTAGTGGACGAGAGCACGATCCGCGCTCTGCCGTTGAATGGCAGAAGCTGGGACCAGTTGGCGTTGCTGCAGCCAGGCGTCATCCTTCTCGATACCGGAGGACTGGGCGGTAACTCATCGTATCTCTTTGGCAGCGGCGAACGCTTCACCGTGGGAGGGCAGCGCGACGTCTCGAACAGCTTTTTGCTGGATGGAACGAACATCAATGATCAGGGTAACGGCACACCGGGAGGCGCTGCGGGAACGAACTTGGGCGTGGATACGATCCGGGAGTTCAAGACATTCACCAACTCATTTAAGGCAGAGTACGGCCATTCTAGTGGGTCGGTTACATCGGCAATCACCCGATCCGGGACCAATGGCTTTCATGGCACTGCCTTCGAGTTCATTCGAAACAGTGCTTTTGATGCGAGGAACTACTTTGATGTCGGTTCTCGGACACCACCCTTCAAGAGAAATCAGTTTGGAGGGGTGCTGGGAGGACCTATCAAGAAAGACAAGACATTCTTTTTTGGAGGCTATGAGGGATTAAGGCAGGGGCAGGAAACGACTCAATTCGCTACTGTGCCCACAGCTCTGGCCAGGCAGGGTGTTCTGCCAACGGCGGCGGGAGCCACTACCACCGTAAAGGTGCCCGTTAATACTGCCATTTTACCTTTCCTCAACCTATACCCGCTCCCCAACGGGCGCAATTTCGGAGATGGGACGGCGCAATTTCTGTCCGCGCCGAACGTCATAACCAACGAAGACAACGCCATGGTACGGGTGGACCATCAGCTAAATTCGAAGACTGGCATATTCGGACGATATACATATGATAATGACAACGTAAATGCCCCCCAGTCGATCCCAACCGAATTTGTACTCACGGCGTCCCGAAGGCAATATGCAACTCTGCAAGCGGCTACCGTATTGAGTGTAAAGGCTGTAAATAATTTTCGTTTCGCATACAATCGCACGCATAGCACCTTTGACGAAACCTTCGTGCCTAACCCCGGGCCGCAGGTATCCTTCATTCCAGGCGAGCCGTTTGGGAGCCTAGGGGTGGGGAGTTCTGGTGCCGTCTTCTCCATTACTTCGTTAGGCGTGGCGAAGAACGACTTCAAATGGGCATACAACATATTTGAGTGGGGTGATGATTTCAGCTATGCCGCTGGAAAACATTCCTTCAAAATCGGTGCGGACATACAGCGATTGCAGGATAACACGGCGACGCCCAATGCCCTCTTCGGAGTTTATACCTTCGCCACGCTCAGTACTTTTCTACAGGGGCAACCCTCCCAACTGCAGGCGTCATCGCCACTGGGAGTTACCCCCCTCTTCGGAATACGCCAGAGTCTCTATGCTTTTTACGGGCAAGATGATTACGCAGTTAATTCCCGCCTGACTTTGAACCTTGGCTTGCGCTGGGAAGCTACTACAGATCCGTATGACGCAAACGGGCAGATGGCGATTCTTCCTTCACCTCTGGCTACCGCTACGGTGGTGTCGAATCATTTTTTCGCTATCACCAAGAAGAATTTTGAACCTCGGCTCGGCATAGCCTGGCAGCTCGACGCCAGCGGAAAAACGGTTCTGCGGGCCGCTGGTGGCATTTACCATAACCAGTTTTTCCCGTGGGCCTACGCGCAGGCAATCTCTCAGGCTCCCTTTTTTGGCGGCCTTAAACTGAACAATCCTCCCTTTCCCAATGGATACACGGTATTGAAACCGAATACGTCGGTCAACCCGAAGGTCATGACTCCGGTTGAGAAAACTCCTGTCACTGATCAATACAACGTGTCGATCCAGCGGCAGATTTCCGCGAGCACGGTTATTCAGGTCGCGTATGTAGGGAATCATGCCAATCATCTGTTGATTTCGGAAGAAGAAGACACTCCGATTCCCACCTTTATCAACGGCGATGTGAGCCAGCCGTTCTACCCTTTTAACGCGCCACGGCGGAACCCCACCTTTAATGGGATCCAGGTGCTTTCAACGACTGCCAATTCCGTGTACAACGCAGGAACGATCATGCTGCGGCGGCAACTTTCCAGCGGACTTCAGGGCCAGATCTCCTACACTTACTCGGCGGCCATGGACGAGGCTTCTAGTACAACATCATCAGACCAAACGCGTGATCCTGCCGAAGCGCTAAATTCATGGGATCCCAAACAGGACTGGGGACTAGCTGATTTTAACGCGAGACACGCCGTTGTCGGTAATTTTACCTACATATTGCCGTTCCGAGTCGATTCGAAGGTACTCGGAAACGTAGTAAACGGCTGGACCGTGAACGGCATCGTTACATTTACATCGGGCTTGCCGTTCAGTGTTCTTGATAGCACAGCTGTTTCGAGAGATCAGGCCAGCAGTTTTGCGGAGCGTCCGAACTTGAATCCAGGATTCAGCCCGAACCCAATTCATGGAACTTCGGCCGGATGCTCGGGTTTCCCTGTGGGATCGCCGTTGGGAGGTCCTACAAATTGGTATGACCCCTGTGCCTTCTCTCTGCCGGCGGCTGGAAGGTATGGGAACGTGGGGAGGAATACCGTCATCGGGCCGGGGGTTGCAGACGTGGTTACCTCCCTGGAGAAGACCTTTAAACTGCATGAAGAAGCCAATGTTACGTTTAGAGCCGAGATGTTCAATATTTTCAATCATCCAAATTTCGGCCTTCCGAACACCGCCGCACTAGCGGCAAATGGCCAGGCAAACCCCTCCGCCGGCGTCATTACGTACACCGCTACGAGTTCCAGGCAGATTCAATTTGGACTGCGATTTAATTTTTAGCGGGAAACAGTCAGCGAAAAAGAACTCACGAAGTATAATTGTTCTGCGCTCATCGCGAAGTGTGCATTTAAACCCTCGATTCTGCATCGGCCTTCCGGCTCGATGTAAATGAACTGAACCTTGCGTTCATACACCATGCCAGAAAATGGCGGCTAGTTCGAAATCAGACTCAACTTTTTTGGGGATTTAGGGAGCGGTCAACTCATACACCTGGCGCGATCAAGTAGCTGTGGGATTTAAGCTTAATTTAAGAACTTTATAACCTCAATTAAAGGATTGCGGCCCCTCTTATCATTATCACTATCGGCGGATTGAAAGGTGGCGCCGAGGGCTGTAAGGCTGGACCTCGTACTAGAACTTTAATCGTAACTTAACACGGATTAGAAACGGCGGACGGCGGGAGTGCGAGCTCGTGTCTCACGTCACCTGACTTAAATGGTGATCGCCCGTGGGATTTTCGCCTTAGCTTTTGGCCACGACACGGCTGGAGCCCGAACGCTTCTAATAGGAGGAGGGCCACATGGTTTCGGGACGCACTTATCTCACGTGTGCGCTGTTTGCGCTGAGCCTTTTGCTCTGCCTTCCATCGTATGGTCAGGTGGCGGGCGCGACTCTTAACGGAACAGTTGCCGATAGCACAGGAGCCGTCGTTACCGGAGTGAAAATTTCGATTAGAAGCCTGGCCACCGGTATCACTCGGGAAAGCACCACGGATGCAGCCGGTTTCTACACGGTGCCGAATCTAGTACCGGGAGTATACGAAATCAGCGCCTCAGCCCCGGGATTTGCCACCGTAATAAGGCCCAACGTCGTTCTCACGGTTGGCGAACAACAGGTGCTGAACCTGTCCCTGCAAGTCGGGGCAGTTGCTCAACAGGTGGAGGTCACCGCTGGGGCTCCCACAGTGGAACTATCTTCGTCGACTCTGAGCAACGAGGTCGACGAGGCCACGATTCGGGAATTGCCTCTGAACGGGCGTGATTGGACACAACTGGCAACCCTGCAGCCAGGTGTAGCTTCTCTGGGTTCGCAGCAGTTATCCATCGGGGGGTCGACTAAAGCGAGTTCGAGGGGAATCCGAGGTTTCGGGACGCCTTTGACAATTTCTGGCATCCGTCCCCAACAGAATAACTACCGCATGGACGGTATTAGCTTGGTTGACTATAGTGCTAGCGTTCCGGGAAATGCGCTTGGAGTTAGTTTAGGTGTGGATGCGATCCAGGAATTTTCTGTGTTGACCAGCAACTATTCCTCAGAGTATGGGCGAACCGCAGGCGGCGTCATTAACGCGATCACGCGGTCGGGAACCAATCAATTCCACGGTGACGTGTACGAGTTTCTGCGCAACAGCGCACTCGATGCGAGGAACTACTTTGACGGTGTTCGGATTCCCGCATTCCGGCGGAACCAGTTCGGGGCCGCAGGCGGAGCTCCGATTAGGAAAGATAAATCATTCATCTTCGTGGACTATGAGGGACTCCGACAGTCTTTGGGAATTACAGGTCGTCCCATCGTGCCATCGGCCGACGCTCGAAACGGGATTATTCACAATTTGAACGGCACAACAACAACCATAAAAGTGGACCCTCAGGTCACACCGTTTCTTGCTATCTATGCTTTGCCTAACGCCGGGCTGATCGCTCCAGGGAATACGGGAATTTATTCATTTGTGGGGCAACAACTTGCGACAGAAAACTTCGTGACCGCTCGATTCGATCACCGCTTCTCGGATAAGGACAGTTTCTTTGGTACCTACAACCGTGATCGCGCGGTTATATCGCAGCCAGACGGTCTGAACACTGTACTAAGTCAGCAAACTACAGCAAGCCAGCACGTTGCCCTTGAGGAAAGCCACTTATTCAGCACGCGGCTGATTAATACGGTTCGCTTTGGTTATAACAGAGTCCACGACATAGGCGGTGGTGGTCTCAGTGCAATTAACCCCGCCGCCGCCGACTTAGCCTTGGCTGCCATATCTGGGCAAGACGCGCCAGCAGTATCTGTGACAGGGCTCCAGCCATTTAATTCAGGTTTGAACGATCAGGCCCAAGTCGTTGAAGGCTGGAACTCGTTTCAGGGATATGATGACGCAAATCTCACCCTAGGGAAACACAGCCTGAAATTTGGTGGCAACGTGGAGCGTGATCAGGACAACAGCGTCAAATCGTCCTTTGCTGGCGGTTCGTTTAGTTTTGGTTCCCTCAACGCTTTGTTACTTAACCAACCAACCAGCTTCAAAGCGTTCGTGTCTGGCCCTAAACTCGCGCATTATCGATTAACCATCTTAGGCGCTTACGTCCAGGATGACATACACTGGCGACCGAACATAACGATCAACTTGGGAGTACGCTACGAGATGTCGACGGTGCCGACTGAGGCCGACAACAAGTTGGCGACCTTGTTGAACGCAACGGACCCAACCCCTCATCTTGGCAGCCCGTGGTTCAACAACTCTACCTTTCGGAACTTCGCACCGCGAGTGGGCTTTGCTTGGGACCCGTTCGGAAATGGCAAAACCTCAGTCCGCGCAGGCTTCGGAATATTCGACGTATTGCCCTTGTTATACGAATTCACGCCGAACGCTCCGAGTGCGGCCCCATTCTCCGTGTCGGCCCAGAATTCCAAGTTGCCCTCAGGTACTTTCCCATTAGGAGCGCTCGCGACGGCCAAGGCTAACCCTTTGCAGAATGCGAATTACATCGAGCAGAATCCGAAACGCAATTACGTGATGCAATGGAACCTTAGCTTCCAGCGGGAACTTGCAACGGGTTTAACGGTCACGGCGGCGTATGTTGGCTCGCACAGCGTTCATGACCTTTTTACCCCGGGTGATATAAATTTGGTTGTGCCCACGCTTACTTCCGCGGCTTACCTGTGGCCTTCACCGATAGGTAGCGGGACGGTGCTAAATCCGCATGTTGCCACAATCATTGAATGGGCATGGAATGAGAACGCTTTTTACGACGGCTTGCAAGCGCAGGTGGAGAAGCGGTTGAGCCATGGACTTGAATTCCATGGGTCCTATACGTGGGGCAAAAGCATCGATGGAGGGTCAAACAGCGGCATCGATTATTATACTAACACCGTTAGCAACCTTTTCTTTTTTCAACCTAGATTCAATCGGAGCCTATCCGACTTCAATGTTAAAAACATTCTGGTGGCGAGCGCCACTTGGACGGCGCCCAAGCCCAATTGGGGCAACCGGGCTGCGGACTGGACGCTTGGCGGATGGGAGTTAGGAGAAATCCTTCAAGCAAGAACCGGGTTGCCCTTTTCAGCTGTGATCGGCGGCGATCCACTCGGAACATTGAGTTCCTCTCCCGAGGATTTTCCGAACCGCGTAGGGGGCCCTGGGTGCGCGTCAGCCGTGAATCCTGGAAGCATCAATTACATTAATCTCAGTTGTTTCGCACTTCCAACGCCCACGTCCACGATTACGGCACAATGTGTGGCGTTTAAGACAGTAAAAGGCACGTGTCAAAACCTTCAAGGCAATGCTAAGCGGAACTCGTTGATCGGACCTGGTGTATTGGACCTCGATTTGTCGCTGATTAAGAATAACTACATCGGGCCTTCAGAGAAATTGAAAGTGCAGTTTCGAGCAGAGTTCTTCAATATATTGAATCGCACAAATTTCAACCCTCCGACTGACAATACCAGTGTATTTGGCGCGGATGGTTCGTCGACAGCAGGGACGGGTCTGATTGACGGGACGTCCACCACCTCACGACAGATTCAGTTTGGGCTGAAATTGATATGGTAGTTTCCGCCTAAGCAAAATGAAGCTTTGCGGTTTCAAAAAAACCTATGTGCATAATGTGAGCTAGGCACAATCGTCAAGAAGGCAGCACAGAAGAATAGGAAATGAAAGTGCCTGCCTTGTGATTTTAGTTCCGGAGCAAATGACATGAAGAAATACTACTTCAGTATCCTAATTTGTTTGTGGGTTCTGGTAGCACGTTCGGCAGCAGGTGGCACCGTTCTCATTTATGTCTCGAATCAAGATGGGTCAAGCGTGGATGTCATTGACCCTGCAACTAATAAGGTTGTGCAAAGGATTGAAGGTATCGCGCAGCCTGACGGCGTAGCGTTTTCTTTAGACGGCAGCCGGGCCTATATTCCTGATCAAGCTGATAAGGTTCTTGATGTTGTTGAAACTGAAACAGGAAAGATCATAAAGAAAGTGCCGCTCAGCGGTGTTCCAAATCTTCCAGCAATGACTAGGGATGGAAAACGACTGTTGGTCTCGATTGCGATTTCTGCTTCGAAATCCGGCGGAGGTGTGGATGTCATCGACACATCGTCTCTAGAAAATACTAAGACGATTCCGCTGCACAGCGTTCATGACATGTATGTCACATCGGATGGCAAGTACGCGGTCGCCGGTTCCTCTGCGGACAAAATCATGTCCGTCATTGATCTTCAGACGGAACAGGTTGTTTGGAACCTGACCTTTGAGAAGCAAGGACCTCGTCCGAGCGTGCTGACCTCTGCGATTGAGACCGGCCGAGACGGTTCAGCCAGCCGGATTTTCGTAGAGATGGCGGGTTTAAATGGGTTTGCAGTAGTCGATTTTGCAACACATAAGGAAGTGGCTAGGATTGAGCTTCCTGAGGCTCCTTTTGGGTATTTGACTCAACCTACTCATGGCACCGGAATATCTCCCGACGGGAAGAGTCTGTGGGTGTGTAGCAGAGGGTCGAATAACGTATTCGTTTATTCTCTTCCTGAACTGAAGCTAACGGGTCAGATCCATATGGCCGAACTCGAGAAGCCAGGCCGCTTCGGACCCAGTGCGGATCCGCATTGGATCACTTTTACTCCTGACAGCAAGACCGCCTATGTTGCCTTAGCGGCTCTCAAATCGGTCTCAGTTATCGATATGAAGAGTCTGAAGGAGGTGGCTCGCATTCCGGTTGGAGAGAATCCTAGGCACATCGGAACAGGCGTGCTACCGGGATCTTTTGTGAGCACACAGCCTTTGGATGCCGCGAGTGAAACGCCATCGGCAGCGCTCTCAGCTAGATGGATAGCACAGTTGCCGGAGGGGAAGCCTAAGGAGATCATCTTGGCAAAGTGCCAGACATGTCATTCACTTCTGCGAATCGTTTCATCTCACCGCGCGAAGAGTGAATGGCAAGATGTGGTGGAAAGGATGGCCCAGCAAGGGGCATCTCTGGGTCCAGAAGAGGTACCGCTCCTAGTCGATTATCTCTCCACGAATTTCGGACTTACGAGTTCAAACCCAAAAGCCGAATCTTCCGGTGAAATCTCGTCAACGAGTTCTAGATAGTTTGGGCCGATTGCCGTTGGGCGCAGCGAGTAAAGTAGCTTACTTCTAGAACGTCGGTACGCGATTTCTTCTTGAAAGCTTGAAACGGAGATTACGGTTAGGAGGTTTAAGGTGATAAAGCGAATTTGCAGTTCGGCCCTTGCACTTATGGCTTTGCTAGCATTTGTGACCTACGGTGCTTCCGATGGAACCATTTCAGGCACAATAAAAGGTCCAAGCGGTGCGCCGCTTAAGGGAATTTTCGTGCAAGCCCGCAGTCTGTCCATAAGTAACTTGACGATGAGCGTTTTATCGGACAAGCAGGGACACTACCGGATTGAGAACCTTTCCCCTGGGGACTATCAGGTCTCGGTGAGGGCAGCGGAGTACCAGAGCGATCCGCCGACAGGGGTGAAGGTAGCTGCCGGGGCGAACTTAAATCTGACACTCAAGAGCAAAAGGGTTGGCTGGAGTGATTTGGCGCCTTATCAAGCGTATGCACTGTTACCAGAACAAGAGGGGAAACAACAGTTCATCAAGTGCATGAACCACCATGGGTTTCCCCTCCAGGAGAGACAAACTCCAGAAGGTTGGGAGGGCATTATTAACTATATGAAACTGCTCCGCCCGCGACTGGGCGAACCTACGTCGCAAACGGAGAAGGACCTGGATGCGGCTCTCGACTATGTGAAAACAGTTCTCACAGTGGATGGCCCTCTGCCGGCCTCTCCTGCCGCAATGCCGGGATACTCGAAGTTACGGCGCGAGTTCGGCGACGATGCGATGAAAATCGTATACGTGGATTACGATTTGCCGGGTTCTTCTGGGGCTCGGATGCCTGCTCGTGGGGATGTAGGAGGGGAATCCGAGTATCATCCGGGGATGCCGATGCAGTTTCCTTGGAGCGCAGCTCAGGACAAAGATGGCAACTTTTGGATACCCTATCGATTGCTCGCTAATAAAATCGCCAGACTGAACCCCAATACTGGGGAGGTAAAAGAGTTCAAAATCATGAACCAGGGCGTCGCTGCGGTTCATTCCGCGGTACCGGCTCCGGATGGCACAGTGTGGTTCAACGAGACAGGTCCCAACAGGATGGCGAAATTGGATCCTCGAACGCAGGCGGTAAAAGAATATCAGGTGGCTTTCCAACCCGGTGAGGACGGCAAACTGGCGCACGGAGACAGGAATACAATCCTGATTGATCCGAAAGGATATATATGGTGTTCTGGCGAGCCTCTGGTTCGCTTCGATCTTGAAACAGAAAAGTTTACCTATTTTCCGGACGCGCCCAAACGCAGTTATGACATCAAGATGGATAAAGAAGGGAATGTTTGGTTCACCGCATATGGGGCGGTCAGCGCGATAGGAAGGATCGATGCGAAGACAGAAAAAGTAACAACATACGCCACGCCTACGCCGAAGGCGTATCCGAGGCGGATGAAAATAGATACTGATGGGATTATTTGGTTTGGCGAATATGACGGGGGGAAAATTGGCCGCTTTGATCCCAAGACAAAAACCTTCAAGGAATATCCACTGCCTGGCCCGCGTGCGACCCCCTACCCCCTGGGAATAGATCGAAATCATCAGATTTGGTATTCCGGCCGTGATCGGGATGTACTTGGTCTGTTGGATCCGAAGACAGGTCATGTAACCGAATATCCCATGCCCTATTGGTTTGCTTCCATGAGGGACTTCCTCACGGATTCCCAAGGACGAATGTGGTTCGCTGTTCCCCAAGCCAACAAGGTAGGTTACTTCTATCTAGCGGCCAACACAGCGGGTCAGTAGAAGAACAGCGCGAAACGCTGGGACACGGAAGATTGCGGCACGCCAAAGGAAGACTCGGGAAATGCGGCTTGTTCCTTAGGAGGGGTGGGATGCCTTCGTCATTTTTGAACCATCGATGGGCGTTGGTTTTGATTGGGTTCTCTTTGTTGATTGCGCCGCTGCACGGTCAATCAGACTCGGAGGTGAATTTAAAAGGTGCTATCGACTTCCACTCGCATCAAGGGCCAGACATCGCAGAGACTGCCATAGACGCCGATGACATGGCCCGGCTTGCGAAGAAAATGGGGATGCGTGGGGCCGTGATGAAGAACCACTATGAGGACACCGCCGCGCTTGCCTACATACTACGGAAGGAACTACCCGGTGTTGAGCTGTTCGGGGGTATCACCCAGGACGGTCGGGTCAATCTCGATGATGTAAAACACATGGTCGCGATGAAGGGTGGCTGGGGAAGAATCGTGTGGCTTACGACCTCCGAAGCTGCGAGGGCAGCGGATCCGAAAAAAACGGGTCAATTCGTTCGTGTCTCAGATAACGGTCATTTGCTACCTAGTGTCCTGGAGTTGATCGATTTCATCGCACAGCATCACACCGTGGTGCTGGAGACAGATTCTATTCTGCCAGAAGAAGTCGATCTGGTTGTTCATGAGGCGCACGAGCGCGGAGTACAGCACATCGTGGTTGAGCACGAGATGTCAGACCACTTCCGACTGACAACCACCCAAATGCAAACAGCTGCCAAGGACGGAGCTTTTATCATGTTTTTGTACAGCCAGATGTTGGGAGCGAACCAAGCTGAGATACTCAGTGCTTATGCCGCAGCTATTCGCGCGATAGGTCCGAAATCTTGTATCCTTGGCACCGATTCTACGGCAAAGCAACCGCTGCTGGCACCTCAAGCCCTGCTCGATTTCATGATGGCGCTGCACAAAGCGGGAATTTCCGTGGCAGATATCAACCTTATGGCAAAGACAAATCCGGCTCTCTTGTTGGGCCTGCAGCGCTAATACGAGCGGAGAATTCGACCATAACACGGACCGTAATTGATCCTGCGCCAGGGCCAAGACGGTTTGGACTTTACCCTCGGCTGTTCTGTTTGCGAGCAGGCGATCAGACTCCTGGTCGGCCCCTTCTTGACAGCCTCAAATCGACAGCAGACGTAGAAGGTAAAAGGCCCATACGACTGAGCAAACGGACGAACTGCGGGTCAGAGCGAAACGGATCGAACAACGGGTCCACCTTAGCATATGACAAATGTTCAGAGTGGTCTTCGTATGCCTGCAAAAGCAACGCAAGAGCTTGTTGACGATCTCCGACTCCCAGAGAAACCAGAACCATGCTGAACGCTGGGACATATTCCCGATGCGAGCGTTCCCTAAGTTCTTCGAGGTTGCGAAGTGACTGCTGGGTGTCTCCATTGAGGGCTTCCGCATAACCCAAGAGTCCTTGTGTGTATGGATTACCGCCGGCGAGTCGCAGTCCCTCCCTCAGTTCGCGAACGGCTTCTGGATAGTTTCCCTTAGCCAAATACGTCTTCCCAAGTCGAGTATGAGCTCGCGCATAATTGGGATCTAATTCTAAAACGTGACGGAAAGTAGAAATTGCTTCATCGTAGTTCCGGTTCCAATAATAAACGCGCCCAAGCTCATTGTTGATTTTGAGAGAGGCCGGATCGAATCTCTGAGCGCGACGGGCTTCTTGCAGAGCTTCCTCAAGCCGTCCCACGGCAGCGAGAGCCTTCGCATGCTCGAAGAGTGCCAGAGAATCATTGGGTCTGACCTCCAGAGCATTATGAAGCTCACTTTCGGCATTGGACCAATTCCATTCATAACGCAATGAGAGGATGCCAAGACACGTGTGGGCCTCCGCGAGCGATTTGTCGAGCTCTAATGCCTTCAGTGCTGAGGCCTTTGCATTCAAATATGTCTTTTGCGAGGACGCCATTCCAAACGACCGAAACGCCATAAAAGATTCGGCGATACCTACATAGGCATCGGCGTACTCCGGATCTCTCGCAATAGCCCGCTGGAAAAGTTCGATGCTTTGTCGCAGTCCTTCCTGTGTCCGTCTGCTCGAAACGTAGCGCCCTTCCTGATAGAGCCGATACGCTTCCCAATCCCGGGTTTTGTAGGAATCGGGAACTGTGGCCGATACAGGTTCAGCAATCCTTAGCGAGTGCACATTGGCAGCTTTCAATGTTTGGCGTGCGTTGAAGAAGAATATAACGCCCACTGAGCCAATCAAAATCAGAGCGAACGCCAATATTGGTATCCTTTGATTCCTCAAAAACTCCCCAATTGGCATCGGAGCCGACCCAACCTCGGGTAGTTCAGGCCTTTCTAAAGGCTTCAATGGTGAACTATTGATTCTGCGTACGTCTGCTACAAACCGATAACCTCGCCGAGGTACAGTCTCGATATATTTGCTCTGATTCCCGTGGTCACCCAGTGCTCTTCGAAGCATTGAAATTGCTACTGTAAGATTTCCTTCTTCAACAAAAGTCTCTTCCCAAATTGCTGCGATTAGTTCTGACCTCTCAACAAGATGGCCGGCTTTTTCGAGTAAGGCGAGAAGCGCGGCAAACGCTTTGTCTGTGATATGGATGGGAGTACCACTACGGAGAAGCAGGCGCTCGGTGGGATCTACTCGAAAGGAATCAAATTCGAATATATCATTCGGATTCTGATTCATTTGGCACCCCAAACTGCTTTTGCGGCATACCTATACCTCCGACGGCAGGCTTTGTCAAGGCGGCCAGAAATGGAGCTTTAGACGGATGTCAATACCCGTCCGATTTTTCTCCCGCCCCGCACGTCTTCGCTTGGCCCATTCAGCTGTTCTTGGAATTTTGCTGGGCTTTCGTCGCGTTCCCGTGCCCGATTTAAGGTTAATTTAACAATTTCATAAGCTTGCTTAAAGGACGCCAAGAACCGCCCTCTTGTAGAAAGCCTAAAACCACTGACAGGGGTATGACCGGTGCTTTGTGACTAGCGTCCCTCAGCCGGTCTCCGTGGATTTCCAGTTTTAGGGGTCTGACAGGTGCCCGTACGATTTCGCAATCGATAAGTCGAACACCCGAGCGGAGGAGAAACAAATGAATGCCAAAGCAAGAATGTGGAGTTTTGTGCCTGCGCTCCTAGTTATTGCTGCGTATCTGACTTTGGCCAGCATTGCATCCGCCCAAGTGTCCGCGACGATCTCAGGAAGGATTGAGGATGCTTCAGGCGCATCAATTCCGAGCGTGACGGTTACTGTAATTAACGTGGAGACAGGTGCAGTCCGCACGGTAACAGCCGATTCAACCGGCAACTACTCAGTGTTATCCCTGCCGGTCGGGAGATACGATGTGAAGGCCGATAAGACAGGTTTCAAAACGGCGCTCTCAACGGGTATCAATTTGGTTGTCGGCCAGCAAGCAGTAGTGAACCTAAAGCTCGAGGTCGGAGAAGTGCAACAGTCGGTGACGGTGACGGGTGAAGCGCCGGTGGTAAACACCACCACAGCACCGGTCTCGGGCCTAGTGGGCGAGGCCCAGGTCAAAGATTTGCCGCTCAATGGCCGCAGCTTCGACAACCTGATCACGCTGAACCCGGGCGCGGTTAACTATACGTCGCATCAGAACACAGCTTCGACGGGGAAGGGATCAGGAAATGTATTCGGGGTTGAGGGAAGACGTCCGAGCGAGAATCTTTTTTTGATGAACGGGGTGGAGCTCACGGGAAGTTCCCTAGTGGAGGTGACGCCGGGGGGAGCAAGCGGGCAACTGCTAGGCATTGACGCGGTTCGGGAGTTCAACCCCGTGACCGCCGCGTATTCGGCCCAATACCACAAGCGCCCCGGTGGACAAGTGACCGTTGTAACTCAATCTGGCACCAATCAGCTTCACGGAACGGTTTTCGAATTTCTGCGGAATAGCAATCTCGACGCGAGGA
>Ga0126381_100002519_pt1 | contig 19797 bp, 18 predicted proteins | sample PanSoiMetPlot_28_FD_96465 | JGI IMG/M metagenome (GOLD analysis project Ga0126381, IMG submission 96465) | Tropical forest soil microbial communities from Panama - MetaG Plot_28 | ecosystem: Environmental > Terrestrial > Soil > Tropical forest > Bulk soil | place: Panama | collected 2016-02-17
CGCTGATTCCAGCGCGTGAGCTAGAAGTCCGCGACGACCGGGATAACCTCGCTGCCAATGAACTCCAGTGGCGACACGTCCCACACGTTGAACACCGCGCCCATCGCCGCGTCGAACCCGAGCTCGGCCAGCGCGCCGAGTTCGTCGATGATCCGCGCGGCGCCCTTGGAAGTGTCGAACGGGTAGTACGCCGTCTTGTAGATCGTGTCGTAGTCCCGCCCCACTGCGTCGCAGTGCTTGCGCAGGATGTCGAGCTTGCGGGCCTCGTCGCGGCCGGCGAACAGGTTGCACGCGTCGGCATACTGCGCGACCAGCCGCAGCGTCTTCTTCTCCCCGCCGCCGCCGATCATGATCGGCGGATGCGGCCTGGTCAGCGACTGCGGCGAGTTCAGCGGCCGGTCGAGCTGGTAATGCTTGCCGCGGTACGGCGACTCGTCGCCGCGCCACATCTGCAGGCAGATCTGCAGCGTTTCCTCAAGCCGCTCGAACCGCTCGGCGACCGGCGGGAACGCGAAGCCGAGCCCGCGCGATTCCTCCTCGTTCCAGGCCGCGCCGATGCCCAGCCAGGCCCGGCCGCCCGACAGCACGTCTAGCGTGGTCACGACCTTGGCGAGCAGACCAGGCTCGCGGTAGATCGCGCCGGTGACAAGAGTGACTAGCGTCGCTCGCGACGTGCACGCGGCGAGGTAGGCGAGCGTGGTGTAACCCTCGAGCATCTCCTTCTCGGCCGGACCGACCGCCAGGATCTGGAAGAAGTGGTCCATGACCGCGATGTACTCGAACCCCGCCTCGTCGGCGGTCCGGGCCACGGTGGCGAGTTCGCGACCCAGTGCCTCCGGCCCGCGCGGCGTGCTGAAGTCCGGAATCTGCAAGCCAATCTTCATCGGTTACCTCCCGCGCCCACCCTCTCACGGCCCCGGAACTGCCGCGTCTGCGGGCGCTCGCGCGGGCGATCGTCACCTCCCGCGCCTACCCTCCCGAAGCGCCCGGACAGCATGCTGGAGAATACCGGTGTGATGGTGACCCCAGCGGGTGAGCGGCCGTGACCTCTCGCGCTGACCTGATCGTGGTCGGCGCCGGGCTGGCCGGCTCCGCCGCCGCGTGGGCGGCGTCCGCCCGCGGCATGTCGGTCGTGGTGCTCGAGGCGCAAGCCGCCGGGCACGTGCTTGGCAGTTCGCACGGCAGCGCCCGGATCTTCCGCCGCGCCTACGCGGACCCGCTGTACGTCCGGCTGACCGGGCGCGCCAGGCTGGCGTGGCGGCAACTGGAGGACGCGGCGGGCGAGCCGCTGCTGCAGCTCACCGGCGGCCTGGACTGGGGCCCGAAGCGCGACCCGGAGAAGCTGCACGCCGTGCTGACCTCGTCCGGCGTCCCTGCCTCGCTGCTGCCAGCTGCCCAGGCAGCCGAACGCTGGCCGGGGATCACCTTCGACGTCGGCCCGGTCATGTACCACGCCGACGCAGGCGTGGTCGACCCGGACCGCGCGATGGCCGCGATGCTCCGCCTCGCCACCGCCCGCGGCGCGGACGTTCGCTTCAGCACGCCGGTCACCCGCCTGTCGGCGACCCCGGGCGGAGAGGCGCTCGCGCACACCGACGCCGGGGCGTTCACCGCCCCCGTAGCGGTCGTCGCGGCAGGCGGATGGCTCGCCCCGCTGCTAGGCGGCCTGGTCACCCTCCCGCCCCTGGAGGTGACGCAGCAGCAGGCGTTTCACCTGGCGCCGCGCTCCGCGCCCAGCGGCGGCTCCGCACCGTCGGCGGAGCGCCCCTACGGCGGCAACCCGTGGCCGATCTTCATCTACTTCGACGACACCGAACACTTCTACGGCCTGCCGGCCGGCCGCGACGGCGAGGTCTTGGGTGCGGTCAAGCTGGGCGAGCACCACGGCGGCACAGCGACCACGGCGGCCGGCCGCGACGGCGTGGTCGACCCGGCCGCCCGCGACCGCGCGCTCGCGTTCGCCGCGGGGCGGCTGCCCGGCCTGCAGCCGTCGCCGGTCAACGAGCTCACCTGCCTGTATACGACGACGGCGAACGAGGATTTCATCCTCGATCGGCAGGGCCCGTTCGTGATCGCCTCGGCCTGCTCCGGTCACGGCGCGAAATTCGCGCCCCTGGTCGGCGAGTTCCTCGCCGACCTGGCAACAGGAAAGCCCTCACCAGACCCCCGCTTCACGCTAGCCAGCCACCTCACTCTCTAGCCGGAAGTGGGGTTGGCTGCCTCCTTAACCATGGCGGCGGCCGGGGAGAGGGCGGCCGCTTCGTCGACTAGATCCTGGTACGGCTGCCCGCAGGCGCGGCGGGCGATCGCGACCGTCGCGAGGACGGTGGCCTGGACGGCCGGTGCGAGGGCATCGGCCCGCACCTGGGCGCACAGTGGCTCGACTTCGGCGAAACGGCCTTGCCGCAACCGGGCCATCGCCAGCGTAAGCAGTGCCTGCGGCCGGTAATCCGCCGAGTTCTTGAGCACCCAGTCCAGTCGTTCCGCCGCCAGGTTGGTCGTGTCGGCCGGCAGCCCGGGAACCATCAGGACGATCCATTCGACGCCGAGGATGATGCGGGCCGTCACCGCCCGCGGGTCGAACTCCATCTGACCCGGTGTGCCAAGGCTGCGGTGCACCTCGAGCAGTTCCGCCATGCGGCCGTCCCGCCGCAGCAGCGCGGCGAGCTCAGGGGCGCGCGATCGCGACCCGGTGACACCGAGCCGGTAGGCGGCGAGGAGCCTACCGGCGGCGTCCGGCCGTGCCCGCAAGTTCAGCGTGGACAGCAGATTGTCCAGATCTGCCTTGGGCCCGGTTTTCCGTCGCTGGGCGAGTATGAGCAGCAGCCGGGCGCCGTCCGACAAACTGCCCTTGCGGAGCCGGTACGGGACGAGGTTCGCGACGCCGCAACTCCCGAACACCACCGCCACGGCATACGCGTCCTGGCGGACCAGGGGAATCGCGAGTGCCACGCCCCCGGTGGCCAGATTGGACAGCGGGCCGGCCAGCGTGATCGCCATTTGGCGGCTAACCGAGGTGGCGTCGTGCAGAACCCGCCCGTGCGATCGCAAACCCAGGTTCACTCGCGTCCTGCCCAGGTGAAAGCTGACTAGTGCGGGCGGAGCGCCGATGGATAGCTCCCTTACCCGTGACCGGACTGCGATCGCGCACGTCAGATGCCCTAGCTCGTGTATCGCCAGGGCGGCGAGCGAACCGGCGACGATGAGCACGAACACCGCTATCGGTGACCGCCCCGTCATCAGCAGGGCCACCGTCACATACCCAGCGCAGAAAATCGCGCTCGCGACGCCTCTGCCCAGCCAGGATGCGCCTCGTGACCCCATGCCGGCAATCATCCCATTTGTCCGGCCACCGCGACCTTATTTCGGGCTCCACCACTAGGGGGATAGCTATGGCTGCCATGGCCGCCATTGCTATCCCACGTCCTGGAAAACGATCCGCGGGGGCCTGATAACGCCTACCGGTTGGCCGCCGCCGGTGACCAGCGCGGTGGCCAGCTCGGCCGGGGGCTGCGCGCCGAGCAAGGCCAGGATCGCCACGGTGACCGGCGTGCGGGCGCGCGCCGCCCCGTCCTCGATCTTCAGCGCGGCGGCGCTGCCGTCGGGCAGCGCGAACGCGTCAACGCCCTCGGCGCCGCCCTTGAGCAGCAGCCCGGGAATGCTGGCCATCAGCCGGTTCTCATCGCGTGTGGTGCCGCTGGTCCACTCGGGGAACTTGCGCATCGCGTCGGCGACCTTGCGTTCCGGGGTGCCGGGCTCGGCAAGCACCAGCGCGCGGAACGCGCGCGCCAGGCCGCCAAGCGTCAGGCCGAACAGCGGCGCGCCGCACCCGTCGACGCCGATCGAGGCGACCGGTTCCCTGGCGAGGTCCTCGATCGTCCGCATGATGTGGTGCTGCAGCGGGTGTTCCGGCTCCAGGTAGCTCTCCGTCGGCCAGTCGTTGGCGATGCACGTGGCCAGCATCGCGGCGTGCTTGCCTGAGCAGTTCATCCGGACCCGGGACTCGGGCGTGTCGGTCTCCCTGATCAGCCTGCGGGCGGTCGGCTCGTCCATGGGCAGCGCCGTCGGGCAGCGCAGGTCGGCGGCGGTGAGCCCGGCGAAGTCGAGGATGTCGTGCACGCCGCGGGCGTGGAAGTCCTCGCCGGAATGGCTGGCGGCGGCGAGCGCGAGCAGCTCACCTTCAAGCGGCAGGCCAGCCCGGAGCATGGCGGTCGCCTGCAGCGGCTTGTTCGATGAGCGCGGCAGGATAGGCGTGTTGGCGCTGCCCGCGGTGAACGCGAACGTGCCGTCGGCTGCGAGCGCGACGACCGTGCCGCGGTGCCTGGACTCCACGATTCCGGACCGGATAACTTCAGCGAGCACCGGGTTCACCGACACTTCGCTCGCGGACAACTGCTCCACATTCACCAGCACATTATGCCTGTCCGGCTGCGCCACCTGTCCTAATCGAGCCGATACGTGGCGCCGTGTCCCGTACGCCCGTTACGGTCCCGCCGTCGCGGCGGGCAAGTCCGGCTAGGCTGGCACCTCGTGCGGGCAGTTGTGCAGCGGGTTAGTCAGGCGAGCGTGACCGTGGCCGGGCGGGTCACCGGCGCGATCGAGGAACCTGGGCTGCTTGTCCTTGTCGGCGTCACCCATGACGACACCCCGGCCAAGGCCGCCAAGCTCGCCGCCAAGCTGTGGGGACTGCGCATCCTCGAGGGTGAGAAATCCTGCTCCGACCTCGGCGCCCCGCTGCTTGTGATCAGCCAGTTCACGCTGTACGCCGACCTGGGCAAGGGCCGGCGTCCGTCCTGGATAGACGCCGCGCCCGGCCCGGTCGCCGAGCCGCTGGTAGACGCCGTCGTCAGCGAGCTCAGGAAGCTGGGCGCGCACGTGGAGACCGGCGTCTTCGGTGCCGACATGAAGGTCGCGCTGGTCAACGACGGTCCGGTCACGATCATCGTCGACCTCTGATAACAGCAAGATGCGGCCGTGCCGCAGACGCCCTGGGCACCGTTCGGGGAAAGCCAGAAGAGCTCAGCCAGCCGAGACCTTAGCCTCGGTGAGGCCTGCCAGCACGCACTGCGGGCGGCCGCGGAGCGAGATCGGGTCGGACGCAGCGTAGACGGACCTGCAGAACGACTTCGCCTTCTCACCGCAGTAGTGCAGCGTCGCGCCGCCGGTGGAGTTGGGGATGGTGACGTTCACGCACCCGTTCGCCGATGGCCCGTAGCGGTCGCTGCCGACCGCGCTCCACACTCCGAGCGCGACGGCGGCCGCGAGCACCGCGCCAAGCACCGTGAACACGATCCATTTGGCGCGCCGGCTGAGCTTGGGCCGGCCCGCCAGCTGATCCGAGCCCAAGCTGGTTTTGCTGTACATGATCGACTCATTCTAGGAGTAACCCCCCGCGATCGCTGAGCGGTTCGTGGTGCCGCGCGCAGCCGGCTTCCGAGGTGTTACCGTCAGCGGTATCACGGCCGCGACAGAGCGTGCCGTTCCGGATACGGAGGTGAGATGTGGTTACCCGCGACACGCCGTGGCCAGCGGGCACGCCCTGCTGGGTCGACCTCGGTGTCAGCGACGTCAAGAAGGCGATCGCTTTCTATACAGCCCAGTTCGGCTGGGACATTCAAGAGGGTCCGCCGGAGGCCGGCGGTTACTGTATCGCGCACCTGGACGGCAGGACCGTGGCCGGCCTCGGGCCGAAGATGGGATCGCCCGATGCGCCGAACGCCTGGACGACATACCTGGCGACCGAGGACGCCGACGCGACCGCGGGAAAGGTCAGGGGGGCGGGCGGGCAGCTGCTGATGGACCCCTTCGACGTCATGGATGTCGGCCGGATGGCGGTGGCCATGGACGTGACCGGGGCGGCGTTCGGCATCTGGCAGGCGCGGGCCCACACCGGCGTCGGGATCGCCAACGTGCCGGGGACGCTGAGCTGGAGCGAGCAGATGAGCCGCGACTTCGAGGGTGCCAAGGCGTTCTACGCGGCGGTGTTCGGCTACGAGTTCGGAGACATGAGCAGCGACGGGTTCAGCTACGCGACGCTGCTGCTCGGCGGGCACGAGGTTGGCGGCATCGGCCAGTACCCCGATGATGTGCCCGCGCAGGTTCCCGCGACCTGGACGACATACTTCGCTACCGCCGACACCGACGCGGCCGTGGCATTGGCGGCGGACAACGGCGGGTCTGTCGTCCGGCCGGCCGAGGACACCCCGTACGGCCGGATCGCCACGGTCGCCGACGACCAGGGCGCCGTGTTCTCGCTGATCTCGATGCCCCCGGGCGAGTAAATGCCCGCGGGTGAATGACGAGGCCCCCGGGGCAGGTGATCGCCGCGGGGGCCGTCGTTCAAGCTGGGCAGTGCCTGGCGCTTATCGCGGGAAAACCGTTCCGTCGAAGAGCTTGCGCGCGGTGCGCACCACGCCGGACCGCAGCACGGCCGGCGGTGTGGTCGTGGTGTCCAGCTCGACCTCGACCTGGAGGGCCCCGCTCGGGTGCTCGATGCTCAGCCGGGAGCCTTCGGGCTTCGCGGCGAGGTCGCTGCCAACCGCGCCAGGCAGCATGACCGCGGTGGCGACGCTGACCGCGCCGAGCACGCCAATGGACTCGTGCACCCGGATCGGGATGAAGGTGCGCGTGCAGAGCGTGCCCGCGCCAGCCGCTGGCGGGGCGACCAGCGAGATCTTGGGGACAGTGGTGCCGCTGACGTCCCCGAGTCCCATCGCCTTGCCTGCCTCCAGGCGCAGCGCCTGAACCCGCTTGTTCAATTCCATGTCCGACTCGAGTTCGGCGATCGACTCGTAACCGGTCTTGCCGAAACTGTTCGCCGCCACCACGACAACAGGCATCCCGTTGTCCACGCAGGTCACCTTGACGCCACCGAACTCGTCCGTGATGTTGCCGGTAGGCAGCACCGAACCGCCGGCACTCGAGTCCTCGAAGTCCAAGACGATCGGCGCGGCGGTGCCCGGCACCCCGTCGATCTTCGTGTCCCCGTCGTACTGCGGCCTGCCGCCCGGGGTGGCGAACGTCGCCACCACGATCCCGTCGGTGTTCACCATCCGGATGCGGACCTTGGTCTCCTGTTCACCCGCCGGGACCAGGCCGCGCTCGACCGCGAACGGCCCGATGCCCGCCAGGATGTTGCCGCAGTTCTGCTTGTCGGTCACGATCGGCTGGTCGACCACGACCTGCAGGAACAGGTAGTCCACGTCGATGCCGGGAGTCTGCGACGGCGAGACCACCGCGACCTTTGACGTCAGCGGGTGGGCGCCGCCAACCCCGTCGATCTGCCGCGAGTCTGGGCTGCCCATGATCCGCAGCAGCAGGTCGTCGCGTTCGGCCACCTCGGGCGGCAGGTCCGCCGCGAGGAAGTACGCGCCCTTGGAGGTGCCGCCGCGCATCAGCATGCAGCGGACGCCGCCGCTCACGACGCGCCCTCGCCCGCCCGGCGGGCATACTCGGCGGCGGTGATGTACTCCACCGCGGCCAGCTTGGCGCGCAGCCCGTACATGTCTAGGCCGAGCTTGCCGTCGGCCAGCGCCTTGCGGTTGGTTTCCTCCTTGGCGATCCGGGCCGCCGACGCGCCCACCGCCGTGCCGACGTCCAGCCGGGGCACGCAGACCACGCCGTCGTCATCGGCCACTATGGCGTCGCCTGGCCTGATGACCTGCCCGCCGATCGTCACCGGGACGTTGACCGCGCCCGGAGTCTCTTTGACGGTGCCCTGCGCGCTGACGTTCGCGGTCCAGGCGGGGAAGCCCATCTCTCGCAGCTCGGCTGTGTCCCGCAGCCCGGCGCCCATGATGATGCCGCGCACGCCGTGGGCGGCGAGGGACGTCGCGATCAGCTCGCCGAACAGCCCGTCGGTGCTCGGCGACGTGGTAGTGACCACGATGATGTCGCCGGGCCTGGCCTGCTCGACAGCGACGTGCAGCATCAGGTTGTCGCCAGGCCAGCAGAGCGAGGTCAGCGCGGTGCCGGCGATCCGGGCGCCGCTCTGGATCGGGCGAATGCCTGGACCGAGATAGCCGTTCCTGCCGATGGCCTCGTGCACGGTGGCGACGCCGTACTCGGCGAGCTTGTCGACCTCGGCGAGGTCGGCTCGCGGCGGGTCGGTGACGACGACGTTCAGCATGGCTGTTCCTGTCTCTAGGCGTCGGTGGCGGGATAGCGGTTACAGCGGCACGGGGCTCTCCGCGTCCGAGGCCGACCGCAACGCCTCGATGACGCTGCTCAGATGGCGGCGGGTAGCCTGCTCGGCGGCTTGGGGGCGGCGGTCGGCGATCGCATTGAGGATGGCCAGATGCTCGGCGAGCGAGGTCTCGGGACGGCCCGGGCGCAGCGCCAGCTGGAACTGATGGCGGACGATCTGCGCGTGCAGCCGCTCGAGCAGGCTGACCGCGACGGCCTGCCGGGAGATGACGCCGACCCGGCGGTGCAGCTCCCTATTGAGCTCGGAGTACTTCAGCGGGTTGCCGTCGGCGACGGCACGGGTCAGGTTCTTGCCGAGCTCGCGAAGCTGAGCGGCCTCCTCGTCGGTCACGTTCTGCGCCGCCTTGCCTGCGCATAGCGCCTCGAGCGCCATCCGGCATTCGGTGATCGCGACCGCCTCCTGCAGGCTGACCACGCGAACCCGCGCACCCCGGTTAGGCACCCGCTCGACGAGGCCCTCCGCCGCGAGGTCGATCAGCGCCGCGCGCAGGCTTGCTCTCGTCACCCCGAGCATGCTGGCCAGTTCCTCTTCGACCAACCGCTGGCCAGGTGCGACGTCACCGCTGAGAATCGCCTGACGGAGGGCGGCAAGGGCATGCGTCCGCGCAGGCTCCCCAGCCTGCGGACCGCCCGGCGTAGGTCTGGGCATGGCGGGAGGCTACGAAATCCCTGGTAGATTGTCAACAATCTTGATGAGGGTCTCGTCGGCGCCCCCGAACGCCCCCCTCCCCCGATTGGCCTGGGCCACAATTTCCCTCTCAGCCGCCTCTTGGCCGCAGCCAGTCCAGGCCGCAGCCAGCGCGACACCGCGACGTCCCCGTCATGCGTCACGTCAGCCTCTGGTGTTCACTCCCATGACAGCGGACGTCGGTCGTCGCGAAGACCTTTTTCATCACGAAGACTTTATGTAGCAATAGCCGCGAAACGTTTTCGCAGTAAAAATACCTTTCACGATCATGTGTTCGCTTTGCGACTGATGTGGCGTCAAGTGAGGCGTGGCGGCTATGGAGGCGGCAGTCCGGCCTGTGCGCTTCGGACGTACCTGCCCGGCGACCGCACGGCAACGTAGCCAGGTCGCGCCAGCCGTTCCGTTGATGCGCGAAGTCAACGCATGAGGCGTGTGAGACCAAGGAATCGCATGGTGTGCGGCTCGCACGCGGTTCGTGCGCGTGCGGCCAACGAATCTGTGGGCAACGAATAAGGTGCGCGCGTCAATTGCCTTTCCTGATAACGAAAGACAGCACGAATGCCTTGTCCCTGCCAATAGCATTTACCGAAATCTTCGCTGCCCGCTGGAAAACGCTTATCCAATTCGCGGGCCTGGCCGCTGCGGCCTGCCCTGGATAAATCGGATGCATGCCGCGCTGCCCGCGTGGAACCATGACCCGCATGGGTTGGGTGACGACCGGCGACGCGGCCGAGTTCCTGCAGACCGCCGGCGGGTTCCTGCGCGGCGAGCGGGCCCGGAACACGGTCCTGCTCACCGTGGCGGAGACCGCGCGCGTGAACCCCGGGTACTACGGCGCGGGAGCGGAAGCCGCGTATCTGCCGTTGTTCGGCTGGTGGACGGAGGGCGAAGGCGCCAGCAAGGCGGTGCGCGGCGCGTTCCTGCATACCCCGCCGCACGGGGTCTTGCTCGCGGCCATCCCGGCCGGATACGCCGCCGAACTGGCGGCGAGCACGCTGGCCGGGCGCCCGCTTACCGGGGTCAACGGGAACGAGGACGCCGCGACCGCGTTCGCCGCGGCCTGGACCGACCGCACGGGCGGCGGCACCGAGGTGCTCCTGCGGACCAGGCTGTACCGGCTCGGCGAACTGACCTGGCCGGATCCGCTGCCCGACGGTGTGCCGCGCCCCCCAGGCGAGGGTGACGTCGCGCTGCTCACGGACTGGTTCGAGGCGTTCCATGCTGAAGCGGGCGGCGTAGCTGCCGACGACCACGAGGCCGCGGTACGCGAGAAGCTGAGCTACGGCGGGCTCACGCTGTGGCAGACCGACGGCGGACCGGTGTGCGTCGCCGGGGTCACCAGGCAGGTCGCCGGCATGATCCGGGTGGGTCCCGTCTATACGCCGCCGCGGTTCCGCCGTCACGGCTACGCCAGCGCCGCGACCGCGGAAGTGAGCCGGGCCGCGCTCGCCGCGGGCGCGGAGGAAGTGCTGCTGTACACGGATCTGGCCAATCCGGTGAGCAATTCCATCTACCAGCAGATCGGCTACCTGGAGGTCGAGGACCGGGTAGTGGTGGGTTTTACCAGCTGATAACTACCCGTCCACCTTGCGTTTCGCGCCATGGTCTGCTGATACTTGAAGGCGTTATGTTGCTTCGCCGAGATTTTTCGGTTCTGCTCAGCGAACTCACCGCCTTAGCGAGCCGCGGCGTTCGAGTGGAGCTCTCGACCCAGGCAAACGTCGCAAACCCCGGTAGCCATGGCATGAGCGCACGACGGGAAGCATGAATCGCATGGGCTGGTGCACCACCTCTGACCTTGATCGTTTCCTGGCGGTCGCTGGCGGCTACCTGAGGTCGAGGGCAGCCGAGAACACGCTGCTGTTGTCGGCCGCGCAGGCCCGGTACGAGGCTGGTGCCCCTGACGGCCTGCTGTACGGCTGGTGGGAACCGCCGGATGGCAGCGACCCGCGCGGCGCCTTCTTGCACGACCAGGCCACCCCGGTGCTGCTAGCCGGGCGGGCACCCGAGACCGCTGCCGCGCTCGCGGGCTCGCTGGCCAGGACCGGACGCTGGGTCTGCGGCGTCGATGCGCCGATCGGCGCGGCGGACGCGTTCGCGGCGGCGTGGAGTCAGCGGGCGAGCGTGGCCGTCCGGGTGCACCGGCACAGCAGGGTGTACCGGCTGGCCGGGGCGGCGCCGTCTCAGATGGGGTCAGCCGGCCGGTACCGGGTCGCGACTCCAGCCGACCGTCCGCTCCTCGTGGAATGGCTGCGGGCGTTCGGTGCGGAGGTAGGAGAGCTCACGGCCGCGCCCGAGGCAGACGCCGACGATTTGCTTGGTTACGGCGGCGCGGCGTTCTGGGAGGTGGGCGGACAGCCCGCCGCGATGGCTACCGTCACCCGGCCGGTCGCGCGGACGATGCGGCTCAGCATCGTGTACACGCCGCCGCAGTTGCGCCACAACGGCTACGCGACCGCGGTGATGCTCGCCGCCAGCCGCGCTTCGCTGTCCGGGGAGGCCGACGAGGTGGTGCTGATCACCGACAGCAACTCACCGGAGCGCCAGGCGGCGCGGCTCGGCTACCAGCTGATCGGCGAGCGCATCGTGTTGCGGTTCGGCCCGCCGACCGCACCGCTGCAGCGTCTGCAGACCGGCCCGCTGGCGCGCCTCAGGACCACGGGCCCGATGCCCCGGCTCCGGGGCTAACCCTGACCCCGGTGCGATGCGCGGTGCCCGGACTCGTGCCCACTAGGCTCGCTGCAGGACATCGCAAGGCAGCAAGCAGGCAGGAAGGCCGCACCGGATCGTGACCACCCAGAGCACCGCCAGCTCCAGCGCTACCCCCGCTCCCGCTTCCGTGACCGCGCGAATCGCCGCGGAACTAGGCGTCCGGCCCGGCCAGGTAGCCGCCGCCGTCGACCTGCTCGACGGCGGCGCGACCGTCCCGTTCATCGCGCGCTACCGCAAGGAAGCAACCGGCACGCTCGACGACGCCCAGCTGCGGACTCTGGAAGAGCGGCTGCGCTATCTGCGCGAGCTCGAGGAACGGCGCGCCGCGATCCTTGCCTCCATCCAAGAGCAGGGCAAGCTGACGGACGAGCTGACGGCTCAGATACAGGACGCGGATACCAAGGCCCGGCTCGAGGACCTCTACCTCCCCTACAAGCCCAAGCGCCGGACCAAGGCCCAGATCGCCCGCGAGAACGGCCTCGAGCCGCTCGCCGACCTGCTGCTCCACAGCCCGCGGATCGACCCGGGCACGGAAGCGGCCAAGTACATCAGCGAGAACGTCCCCGACGCAACCGCCGCACTCGACGGCGCCCGCGCGATACTCGTCGAGCGCTTCGCCGAGGATGCCGACCTGATCGGCCAGCTGCGCGAAATGATGTGGTCCCGAGGCACCCTCACCGCCAAGGTCCGTGCGGGCAAGGAAGACGAGGGCAGAAAGTACTCGGACTACTTCGACTTCGCCGAGCCGTTCGGCCGGCTCAAGTCGCATCGCGTGCTGGCCATGTTCCGCGCCGAGAAAGAGGAAATCCTTGACCTCACCCTGGACCCCAACGACGAACTAGGGGAGAGCTACGAGCGACCGATCGCGGAACGGTTCGGCATCGAGCAAAACGGCCGCCCCGCTGACGGCTGGCTCAACGACACCGTCAAATGGGCCTGGCGGACCCGCATCCAGGTGCACCTGAGCGTCGACCTGCGGATGCGACTGTGGCAGGCGGCCGAAGCCGAAGCGGTCGACGTGTTCGCCGCAAACCTGCGGGACCTGCTGCTTACCGCGCCGGCCGGCCAGCGGGCCACGATGGGCCTCGACCCCGGCTTCCGTACCGGCGTCAAGGTGGCGGTGGTCGACCAGACCGGCAAGGTCACCGCGACGCACACGATCTATCCGCACGTCCCGCAGCACAAGTGGGACGAGTCGCTGCACATCCTCGAGCACCTGGCCAGGCAGCACCAGGTAGAGCTGATCGCGATCGGCAACGGCACCGCGTCCCGCGAGACCGACAAGCTCGCCAGCGACCTGATCGCACAGCACCCCGAGCTGAACCTGACCAAGGTCGTCGTCTCCGAGGCCGGCGCCAGCGTGTACTCGGCCTCGGCCTACGCGTCCACCGAACTCCCCGACCTTGACGTTTCCCTCAGAGGTGCGGTCTCCATCGCCAGGCGGCTGCAGGATCCCCTCGCCGAACTCGTCAAGATAGACCCCAAGTCCATCGGCGTCGGCCAGTACCAGCACGACGTCACCGGCAGCAAACTGGAACGCTCTCTCGACGCCGTGGTCGAGGATGCCGTCAACGCGGTCGGCGTGGACGTGAACACTGCCTCCCGCCCGCTGCTGGCCAGGGTGTCCGGCATCCCGGACAGCCTGGCGGGCGCGATCGTCGCGCGCCGCGACGCCGACGGCCCGTTCAAGACCCGCCGGCAGCTGACGGGCGTCCCGCGGCTCGGCCCGAAGGCGTTCGAGCAGTGCGCCGGTTTCCTGCGCATCCGGGGCGGTGACGACCCGCTCGACTCCTCAGGCGTGCACCCCGAGTCCTACCCGGTCGTGCGCCGCATCCTCGCCAAGACCAGCACCGACGTGCCGGCCCTCATCGGCAACACGGCCGTGCTGCGCGGGCTGAACCCCGCGGAGTTCACCGACGACGCGTTCGGCCTGCCGACCGTTAACGACATCCTGCGCGAGCTCGAGAAGCCCGGCCGCGACCCGCGCCCGGAGTTCCAGACCGCGACGTTCGCCGAGGGCGTGCACACGCTGGACGATCTCGAACCCGGCATGGTCCTGGAGGGCGTGGTGACCAACGTCGCCGCGTTTGGCGCGTTCGTCGACATTGGCGTCCACCAGGACGGCCTGGTCCACGTGTCCGCGATGGCCGCCGGCTTCGTCTCCGACCCCCGCTCGGTCGCCAAGTCCGGCGACGTGGTGCGGGTCAAGGTCCTGTCTGTGGACATCCCAAGACAGCGCATCTCTCTCACGATGCGCCTCGACGACCCGGCAGCGGGGGGTGCAAGCGCGGCCAGGCCCGCACGCGGACCTCGCCCATCTTCATCCCGAACGAGTGGTGCCGTCTCCTCGTCCGCCACCTCCTCCGCACGCGGCGAGGCCAACCGCCGTGGCGGCTCCGGAGGCCGCGACGACCGCCGCGGCGCCGACGCTCGCGGTGACGACCGCCGCGCTGCCCCGCGCGGTGACGACCGCCGCGGCGCCGACGCTCGCGGTGACGACCGCCGCGCTGCCCCGCGCGGTAACGACCGCCGCGGCGGCGCGTCCGCGCCGGCGAACGGCGCGATGGCCGACGCTCTCCGACGCGCAGGCCTGGTCGACGGCAAAGGCGCCCCCGCCAAGGGCAAGCCTGGCGCGGCGAAGCCCGGCAGCCGCGACGACCGCCCCTGACCCGCCGGCGCCGCCCTCAACGCGAAGACTTTTCGAAATGTTTGGCGTTTCCGTTGCTCCAACCACAGAAACGCCAAACATTTAAGCCAAACGATCATGTAGACGAAATGGTTAACGGAGACCATCTTTGCTATGCCCGTTCAGGCGTTACTCGCGGCGACGGTGTTGAATGGGGGCGTGGCTGATATCGCGGACTTCGGGCGGCTGATCGGGGGAGACCACGGGCTTGTGGTGGTTTCCACCCTGCGAGACGACAACACGATCGCGTCGTCGGTGGTAAACGCGGGGGTGCTGCCGCACCCGCTCACCGGCGAGAGCGTGGTCGGGATGGTGATCAGGGGCGGCACGCGCAAGCTTGACTACCTGCGCGAACGGCCGTACGCCAACGTGGTGGTGCGCGCAGGCTGGCAGTGGGCCGCGGCGGAAGGGCGGGCCGAGCTCGCCGGCCCCGACGACCCCATGCCCGGCATCGACGCAGAACGCGTGCGCTTGCTGCTGCGCGAGATCTTCACAGCGGCGGGCGGCACGCACGAGGATTTCGATACCTACGACCGGGTGATGCTCGCCGAGCGGCGGACCGCCGTCTTCGTTCACCCCGAGCGTGTCTACGCCAACCCCGCCTAGTGACCGGCCTAGGGTGAGCACCGTGCAGACAGAGCGACAGCTGATTCCGATGCCGGACGGCAGGCACATCGAGGTTCTAACCACGGGTCCCGCTGACGGCTTGCCGCTGGTGGTGCACAACGGGACGCCGGGTGGCCTGGTCGTGGAAACGAAAGTGGCGACCGCCGCGACGCAGCGTGGCCTGCGGTACGTCCAGACGGCGCGGCCGGGATACGAGGGATCGACGCCGCAGCCCGGCCGCCGGGTAGCTGACGTGGCCGCCGATGTGGCGGTGGTGCTTGACGCGCTCGGGGCTGGCCAGTTCGTGTCGATCGGCATGTCGGGCGGCGGCCCGCACTCGCTGGCCTGCGCGGCGCTGCTGCCCGGACGCTGCCTGGCCGCCGCGTCGGTGGCCGGCGTCGGCCCCTATGGTGTCGAGGGCCTGGACTTCATGGCCGGCATGGGACCGGAGAACGTCGAGGAGTTCGGCTTCGCGCTCGAAGGGGCCGACGCGCTCACCCCGTACCTCGAGGAGGCTGCGCGGCCGCTGCACCAGGTCACCGGGGAGCAGGTGGCAGCCTCACTTGGCGGGCTCATCTCGGGTGCGGACGGGGCGGTCCTCACCGGCGAGTTCGCCGACGAGCTCGCGGCGAGCTTGCGCGCCTCCATCAGGGACGGCGTGGCCGGGTGGCGGGACGACGACCTCGCGTTCGCCGCGGACTGGGGGTTCAGCCTGGACGCGATGGACGGCCGTGTCGCCGTCTGGCAGGGCGACCAGGACCGCATGGTGCCGTTCGCCCACGGTCAGTGGCTGGCCGCGCACATCCCTGGCGCGCGCGTTCACCTGGAGCCAGGGGCCGGGCACCTGACGATGGTCGTGACGGCGATCGACCGCATCCTCGACGACCTGCTCGACCTGGCGGGCCGCCCCGCCTGACGGTGCTCCCTGTCGTGTTCCGCGAGTGAGTCAGACGGTCGCGACGGCGCCGTATGACCAGGCGCGGTCGGCGTTGGGACCGGGCGAGCCCCCTTCGGGGCGCCAGTAGGAGACGAGCACCAGCCCGGGGTCGACCGTCGGCAGCCCGTTGAACATGGCCTCGATGTCCGGCTTGCCGCGGGGCACGAAGGTGGCGCCCCGCTGGGTGGCTTCCTCGGAGTTCTGCCGCATCCGGTCTGGCGCGAACTCGTCAGTCGCGTGCGACAGCACGAGGTAGCTGCCCGGCGCGAGCGCCCGCAGGTACTCGGCGACGATCCCGGCCGGGTCGTCTTCGTCGCGCACGTGGTGCAGCGACGCCACGAACAAGAGCCCCACCGGCTGGCTGAAGTCGAGCAGTTTGCCTGCCCGCTCAAGAATCTCCTCGACATTCCGCAGGTCGGCACGGATGACGGAAGTCGTCCCGTCCTTGGCCATCAGCGCCTCCGCGTGCAGGAATACCACCGGGTCGTTGTCGACATAGACGACGCGGGCGTCCGGATGCACCGCCTGGGCTACCTCGTGCACATTGGGGCTGGTCGGAATGCCGGTCCCGAGGTCGAGAAACTGCCTGATCCCGTTCTCGGACATGAACTGCACAGAGCGGACTAGAAACTGGCGGCCGGCCCGTGCGGCGTCCAGCATTTCCGGGACGACCTTAAGCACCCATTCGGCGGCTTCCCGGTCTGCGGCGAAATTGTCCTTGCCGCCAAGCCAGTAGTCGTAGACCCGGGCCGGGTGCGCGATGTCGGTCCTGATCGCGTTCCCGTTGCCGGCCGACTCGCCTGTCTGGGTCATGGGTTTTCCTTAGCGGGAGGGGGAATCGACACCATTGATCCTAGAACCCGCGCCCGTCGATTCTGCCATTGGCGGGTGAATTCTCTGTGCTTGTCCTGCTCGCCTCCCGGCACGCCCCTTTGGCTGGCGGGCTGGCTTCCCGAGGAGAGGCATCGCTGTGCCGGTTGGCGCGGCGCGGAGCCACCACCTATAGCATCGGGTAACGGACAAGTGCCGACGTCAAAGGAGCCCGCCGTGTCCAGCCAGCAGCCTCGGATCACCCTCGCCGGATGACCGTGCCGCCGGGGCCGCCGGTGCCGCCTTCGCAGCCTGAGCCCAATCCTGACATGCCCGCCGAGACCCAGGCCGGGTCCGGCGTGCCAGACGCGTTCGGGCGGCTGTGGACGCCGCACCGGCTTGCCTACATCCAAGGGGCCGGGAAGCCGACCGGCCCTGGGGCTGACGAGGGCTGCCCGTTCTGCGTCGCGCCCAGGCTGGCCGATGAGGAGGCGCTGATCGTCGCGCGCGGGACGCTGGTCTACGCGATCCTCAACCTGTACCCGTACAACAGCGGCCACGTGCTGATCTGCCCGTACCGGCACCTGGCCGACTACACGGAGCTGTCCGCCGCCGAGGCCGCAGAGTTCGGCGACTACACGACGCGGGCGATCCTGGCACTGCGCGCGGCGTCCGGCCCGCATGGCTTCAACATCGGGATGAACCTCGGCTCGGTCGCCGGTGCCGGGATCGCGGCGCACCTGCACCAGCACGTGGTGCCCCGCTGGGGTGGCGACACGAACTTCATGCCGGTGGTCGGCCGCACACGGGTGCTGCCGCAGTTGCTCGCCGATACGCGCAAACTGCTGGCGGACGCCTGGCCGGAAAGCTGAGCGGGCCGGCGGTAAACCGCCGGCCCGCTCAAGGTTGCCAGACCTAGAAGTGCACCACGTGCCAGGTCGCGCCGCCGTCGCTGGTCAGCAGCAGCTGCCCGGGACGGCCGTCATGGTTGTTGTCGTTCAGGGCCGGACCGTGCACGACCACCCCGTCGCTCGTGGTGGTGAAGCCAAGGTCGTTGAAGCCCTGGCCGCCGTCGCCGTCGAAGTAGGCCGTGCCCCAGCTCGCGGCGCTGTTACCGGAGAAGTACAGCCAGCTCGCGCCGCTCTCCGCGGCGACCACGAGGTGCGCGGGCGTGCCCGCCGCGATAGCGAGAGGGTCGCCGCCGCGGGCGGGCGATCCGGCCCTGGTCCAGTGCGCTCCGAGGTCGTCGCTGACATAGAGCGTCTTGGTCACGCTGCCCATCCCGGCGTCCCCGGCGCACAGCAGCGCGAGCGAGTCCGGGCCGGTGACCGCGACCGACGATGCCATCGACACGCCTTCGGTGGTGCACGGAGTGGCCTGGATGCGGTAGGACTGCCCGCCGTCGCTGGTGACCAGGACGCTGGTGCCGTCCAGCAGCGCGGCCACCCGGGCCTGGGTCGAAATTAGCCGCGGGTTGGACACCGCCGCCACCTTGGACCACGACTCACCGGACAGCGCGCGGCGCATCAGGGTGCCGGGCTGCCCGCAGCCGCCCTGCGTCTGGCACGGCGCGGTGAGCGCGAGGACCTGGCCGTCGATCACCTCAAGTGACAGGATCGAGCCAAGCGGGGCAATGACCGCGTTCCAGTGCTCACCGCCATCGGTCGTCTCCCACAGCCCGGTGCCGAACACGAACCCGTGCGACGGCGTGGCGAAGCGGATGCCCCAAACCGCCGGCCCGGCAGCCCCTTGCGGCTGACCGAGCGGGGCAACAGGAGCGGGCAGCCCGCGCCAGCTAGCGCCCCGGTCCAGGGTGCGCACGATCGAAGTGCACGGCGCATGCGAGCACGGCGCCGTGCCCAGCACAAATGCCTCGTCGGTTGAGACGAACGTGACCGAGGTGGCCGCGAACCTGGCGGGCACAGGACCGCCAGCCGGCACAGCGACAGCGGGGCTGCTCGCGACGGGCGTGGCGGGAGTGCTTGACGCCGGATGCGAGGCGGCCGGCGAGGCACTGGACGACGACGCCGGGGCTGCGGCCGTGGTGCCGCCGTTACCGCCGGCCGCGGCCGGGTGCGCCGACCCGCAGGCGGACAGCGCGAAGGTTGTCAACAGCGCACTCGATATAAGGGCGACACCAAAACGTGGCGCCCGCAAGACTGGCCGCATGAGATCCCCTTTCACCGGATATCTCCTTACGGCTCATGAGACGCCGATGTGGCCTGTGCGGTTGGCGGACTTTTGTCGCTTACTTTCGGCCTCGCCCGGCCCGCCGTAGCAGCCCTACCCAGGCGAAACGCCCGGCCGGCGACCAGGTCGCCGGCCGGGCGTCAACGCGTCCGGCTAACCGAGCGTCAGGAGGGCCGGCTGTCGGCAGCCACCTTGGCCGCCAGATGCGACGGCAGCGGCTCATGGCGCAGGTAGCCGCGGGTGAACGACCCGGTTCCGTGCGAGACCGAGCGCAGGTCGATCGAGTACCTCGTGATCTCCAGCTCAGGGACCTCGGCCCGGATCAGCGTCCGCCCGATGCCGACAGGCTCGGTGCCGAGCACCCGCCCGCGCCGGCCCGACAGGTCTGACATGACCCCGCCGACGTAGTCGTCGGGCACCAGGATGGACACCTCGTCGACCGGCTCGAGCAGCATCGGCTGCGCTTTCTCCGCCGCGTCCTTGAGCGCTGCGCGGCCGGCCTTCTGGAACGCCATGTCCGAGGAGTCGACCGAATGCGCCTTCCCGTCGAACAGCGTCACTCGCACGCCGGTCATCGGGTAGCCGGCCAGCACGCCCTGCTCGAGCTGGGCGCGGACGCCCTTCTCCACGGACGGGATGTACTGGCGGGGCACCACGCCGCCGACTATCTTGTCGACGAACTCGAATCCGGCGGCATCGGGCAGCGGCTCCACCTCGATCTGGCAGATGCCGTACTCGCCGTGCCCGCCGGTCTGCTTGACGTTTCTGCCAAGTCCCCTGGCCGCGGTGGCGATGGTCTCCCGCAGCGGCACCCGCAGATCGACGGTGTTGACGGACACGCCGTACCGGTTAGCGAGCCGGTCGAGCAGCACGTCGGCGTGCGCCTCGCCCATGCACCAGAGCACGAGCTGGCGGGTCTCCGCGTTCTGCTCGAGTCGCAGCGTGGGGTCCTCGAAGACCAGC
>Ga0126381_100002520_pt1 | contig 19797 bp, 22 predicted proteins | sample PanSoiMetPlot_28_FD_96465 | JGI IMG/M metagenome (GOLD analysis project Ga0126381, IMG submission 96465) | Tropical forest soil microbial communities from Panama - MetaG Plot_28 | ecosystem: Environmental > Terrestrial > Soil > Tropical forest > Bulk soil | place: Panama | collected 2016-02-17
GCATCGCCACCGTCCGGATCCCGCATTGCTTCAGCCAATCTGCCATGGCCTTCAGCTCGGCCGTCGTGCAGCCGAAGTGGCGTACCGGCTCGCTATCCCGACCCGGAGGCACGGAGACATAATGCACTTCATTGCCGATATCGATGCCAGTGGCATCGGGATGGACCACTTCTAAGTTGATTTCTTCACTTTGGATTGTTCGCGTCAGCTCTCGCCGTTGCTTGCGGTTCATCTGGTGCCACTGGGCCAGGGGCGGAAGGTGGGTGGCTTTCTTTGCTTTGCGAACTCTTTAGCTTTCTCTTTTGACTTGGCTTTCATGCCAACCTTTGAGTGTTGAATTCAACTTGGCTCGGCCCGGTCGGCGAAAACACACATTCTCCCCATCGGGGTCGGGCCTTTGTCCTTTTCAGGACAACGCCGCCACCATCTCTACAATCGCCAAACACCGGAGCCATGCTAACCGTCTGTCAGGAACGCTCCAAAGTGTATGCGGCAGCTTAACTGCAGAACCAGGTTGTACTCTGATTGTAATGACCTGTGCCTCTCCATATTGCCAGGTGTGATCTCGTGCCGAGTTTCAGACTCTTATGACCACTCCGCAGGGTGGCCCGATGCTAACCGGAAAGCTAAGCTAGGTTCATTTAGTTCTCGAGGATGACGCTCGCAATCGCGTGTTCGGCCGTGTGGGAGAGGGACAGAGCGACATTTTTCAGCTGTAGCCGTTCGGCCAGCTGGGCGGCCTTTCCATGAAAGCGGATGGTAGGGCGGCTGCCGGGTGCGCGAAATACCTCGATGTCGCGCCAGCGAATCCCGAAGTTCCATCCCGTACCCAGAGCTTTCATGGCAGCCTCTTTCGCGGCAAAGCGCGCTGCGTACCGCTCAACGCGGTTGGCTTTCGATTCGCAGTAGCCGATCTCCTCCTCGGTGAATACGCGTCGCAAAAATCGTTGTCCAAAGCGTTCGATCGACTCGGCAATGCGATGCACTTCGGCGATATCGATTCCTGTACCCACAATCATGCCGCCTACGTTAGCACACGCCTGTCGTCCCGAAGCTATGGAGCGGGATAGAGCAACAGGTTTCCAATCATCTGCGCCTCGCTAGTTACTCGATGGGCGGTTGTTGGTCCGCTATCGTCGACATGCAAGACCTCGTGCCCATGTGCCACCAGCCAATCAGAAATCAGCATGCGATGGCAACGGAAGTATAGGCGTTCGGCACACATATAGGCGGTCCTGGACTTCTCGCCGGCGGCGAGCAGTACGGCGATGCCTTCCTCGAACTCGGCGGTAAGCATGTGATCGGCGTAGTTGCGAAAGCTGAGGCTCCGCAAGCCCAGATTGAGTGACGGCTGGGGTGCTCGACGGCGCCGCCCGCCGAGTTCCTTGACCCATAGGTAGCGGATGTTCTCGGCCATAAGCGTGCGTTCGAGCGACTCGCGATTGAAGTGCGGATAACGACGTGACAGGGGGAAGGCGCGCACATCGACCACGCTCTCAATGGAATGGGCTTGGAGGACGCGGAAGAAATCCTCCAGGTCGCGTGTGGAATGGCCGATGGTAAACACAGTGGCCACCAAGAACAGACTAACACCTAAGAGCGAAGCGAGGAGGCCGGGGGCGCGAGGCCTTGGGCAGGAGGGCGTTAGTTGGCCGAGAGCCCAAAATATATGTTGTTGTATGGTTTGGGCGACAAAGCAGACACTCTTGAGGCCTTAGAGTTGTCGCAATGCGGAAGCGAGGATCGAATCCTGATCGGGAACTACAGTACGCAGATCGAGTAGCACGCGATCTTCCTCGAGCCTAGCGATGATGGGCGGGTCAAAAGCTCGTAGACGGGCCAGGAGTTGGTTGGCGCTCGAACCTGACGGGGAGATAGCGAGCAATTTGGTGGGTAGAACCGCCGAAGGAGCAGATCCTCCGCCCAGGAGGGATTCTCCATCGACCAGCTCGCAATGCAGATGCTGAGAATCGACTGTGGCGGCCAATTCTTCGGCTCGCCGGGCGATAGTGGCCACAGACAGTCGCATCATGCGGATCACCGGGACGTTGTCATAGTCCCGTTTGGCGTACGCGAGAAGCGTCGCTTCTAGTGCCGCATAGGTGAGCTTGTCGACGCGCAATGCCCGAAATAACGAATTGGCGCGCATTTTGCGGACCAGATCCTCGCGACCGCTGATCAGCCCGGCTTGCGGTCCTCCCAGAAGCTTGTCGCCGCTGTAGGTCACGACATGCACACCGGCCTCGAGGCTGTCCATGACCGTGGGCTCGTCTTTGATACCCATCTGCCGCAAATCCACCAGGGCTCCACTGCCTAGGTCCTCCATCAGCGGAAGCTTGTACTTCTGTGCCAAGGCAACCATGGCCGCCAGCGTGGGCTGCTCGGTAAAGCCGGAGATTGCAAAATTCGACCGGTGAACCCGTAAGAGCAGCCGCGTGCGCTCATGGATCGCTCGTTCGTAGTCGGCCGTGCGGGTCCGGTTCGTGGTACCAACCTCGCGGAGGACAGCTCCGGATTTGGCCATTACATCGGGGATGCGAAAGGAGCCGCCGATCTCAACCAGTTCACCCCGCGATACGATGACTTCACCCCCTTCCGCCAAGGTGTTCAAGGCCAGGAGTACAGCCGCAGCATTGTTATTGACCAGGATGGTCGAGATGTCCTCTCGCCGGAGAGCCTCTTCGCCCGCCTCATCCTTTTTGCCCTGCCCGGCGGGAGTGGGTGGGTCGGTTGCGGACCCCAGACCCGTTGCGGCCACTCGTACGGGCGGCAGACGATCCGGCCCAAGTATCTTCCGCAGTAAGCGATCGACGTGCACGTCGCGTCTGCCCCGTTCTCCAGAAGACAGATCGAATTCCAAATTGGAATAGTTTGCCGCAGTAGAGGAGATCTGCTTCAGCGCTTCGCCTCCCAGCGGCGCCCGCCCCAGATTGGTATGCAAAATTACTCCCGTGGCGTTGATGACCGGGCGCAGTGAATAGCGAAGAGCCCGGGCCAACTGCTTTTCGATGGCAGCATGAATGCCCGACAAGGCGAGCTCCAGGTTGTCGCGGTCGAGGTGATGGGCGGCGATTTCGGCTCGCAGATGCCCGAGTACTTCTCGGCAGGCGTCAGCCACTGCAGCCTGGCCCTCCAGAGCCACTAAAGGCGCGATCTGCGGGGTACGGAGGAGCTCGTCGACTCCCGGCAACTCGCGAAAAAGATCAGCCTGCGATGTCATACAACGGGCACTTCGTGGCGAATCTTCGACTAGGTGACAAGTGTTCGCAACCGGCCAGTATAACCGCCCCGACCAGCTTCTAGGCAGCAACTGAGATGTCGACCTGTGCGATAATCTCGGCCGCGAAATTTTTATGGTTCGACCTGATTGGAAATCCGGAGTTTTGCAAACGGGATAGCGAATCGGTCGTGGTCACAAATGGAAACGCCAAATGATGTGAGGGAGGCAGGAATCTCATGAACCGAAGTTCGTGGAGTCGTCGCGATTTTATTCGCCTAGGAACGGGAGCGGCTGCTAGTGGAGCGGCGGGCTCTTTCACTTTGCTTCAACCCAAGCCGCTCTGGGCATCGCCCGGTCCAGTACCGCCTAGCGATACCGTGCGTTTTGCTTCGATCGGCACCGGGGTGCGGGGCTGCGAACTACTGCAAGCGTCTTTGCGGGTGCCCGGGATTGAATGCGTGGCGGTCTGCGATCTTTACGATTCACGCCATGCCGCGGCCCAAGAGACGGTGAAAAAGAACGTGCCGGCTACCCGCAACTACAAGGAGATCCTGGATCGCAAAGATGTGGATGCTGTCTTTATTGCCGTAACCGACCATCAACACCGAAAGGTTTTTGAAGACGCCTGTGCCGCCGGGAAAGACATCTACTGCGAGAAGCCTATGTCCCACACTCCCGAGGACGGGTTTGCCATGGTCGCCGCCGCCCAGAAGGCAAACCGAATGGTCGAGGTCGGCAGTCAGAGAGTTTCCTCCATTCTTTACGCCCGAGCCAAGGAAATCTATGACTCCGGGAAACTCGGCCAGGTGTGTTCGATTGAAGCCTATTGGGACCGAAACTCCGCGAGCGGAGCTTGGGTCTACCCGATTCCTCCTGACGCCAGCGAGCAGACGATTGACTGGGCTGCCTTCCTGGATGGTGCGCCTAAGCGTGCCTTCGATCCGGTGCGATTTTTTCGCTGGCGATGCTTTCAGGATTATGGGGAAGGCCTAGCCGGAGATCTTTTTGTGCATCTGATTTCCGGAATTCATTTCATCACCGGTACCAACACCATCGCTCGGCGGGCCCAGTCCGCCGGCGGACTGTTTCGCTGGAAAGATGGGCGAGAATTTCCCGACGTGATCGAAACCTTCTATGACTATCCAAATTTTCGCACGCATGTGCGCTGCAATCTAAACAACGACCAGGGAGAGTTCATTGGCTTCTACGGAACCGAAGGGACCCTGATCATCAAGGATTCGACTCTGACCTACACGCCCCAGGACACGCGGCCCCAACCTGAGAGCTATTCGATTCACGGTTGGCCGGCGGAACTGCGTAACCAGTATTTGGCCAACTGGCGCAGTGAGCACCCTCTGCCCGATCCCTTGCAGTTCAAAGTAACCGAAGAGAACGAGGTGTTTGGTGTTCCCTTCGGCTACAGCGATTTGGCCGATCACGAAGCCAATTTTTTTAATGCCGTGCGCACGCGAAAAAAGACGGTAGAAAACGAAGAGTTTGGTAATAATGCGGCGATCGGCTGTCACCTGGCGAACTATTCCTATTTTAAGGAGACACCTGCGGTTTGGGATGCGACAAACCGAAGAATCAAGTCCTGAGAGTACCGAACCGTATTCCGGAGAGCCCAAAGCGTTCGAAGATATTTTCGCAAGTAGGATGTCGACCATGCCCTTTACCCGCCGTTCCTTTATCGCTGTTTCAGCTTCGCTGCCATGGATACTCACAACCGGAGCCCAGGGCGCGCGCCCGGTGCCTGTGGGCCTGGAACTTTATTCCGTACGCAACGCGCTCAAACAGGATCCGGAGGGCACCATTCGTGCGCTGGCGCAAATGGGATACCAGTGTGTCGAGTTTTACGCGCCCTATTTTGAGTGGACCGAGGAGCGAGCCAAGCAGATGCGCAAGTTGCTCGACGACCTCGGCATGCGTTGCCACTCTACGCATAACCAGGAGCAATACTTCAGTCCAGAGAACATTCGTCACGCCCGTGAGCTAAACCTGATTCTGGGCAGCAACTATATGGTTATGGCGAGCTCGAACCCGAAACCTGGACTCGAAGGATGGAAGGCGATCGCCGAGGAATTGAATGCTGCGGCCGATACGCTGGAGGCTTCAGGGCTGAAGTCTGGCTACCACAATCACCGGCCAGAGTTCACGCTGCTCGATGGGGTGCGTCCGATGGAAATCTTGGCCAAAAACACCAAACCCTCGGTGATGTTGCAGCTCGATGTGGGGACTTGTCTTGAGGCAGGTGCAGATCCGGTGACATGGATTCGCGCCAACCCGGGACGAATCCGCTCCTTGCATCTCAAGGATTGGTCTTCGGATCCGGCCAAAGGTTACAAGGTGCTGTTCGGCGAGGGTGATGCTAAGTGGGCGGCGATCTTCGAAGCCGCAGAGGCCGTCGGCGGTGTCGAGTATTACCTAATCGAGCAGGAAGGCAGCCGCTTCGGCGAACTGGAGACGGCTCGTCGCTGTTTCAAGGCCTTTCAAGCCACACGCGCTTGATCTTCCTCCCTCACCGGAAAGTTGGCGGCTGTGAGCGACGTCTGTATACGGCGGGAGAAGAAGGACCTCGACTGCCATCCCGGAATCCGATCCTCGTTATCCAGAAAGAAACAATGCACGCTCGAACGAGCCGCAACTTATACCAGAAACACACTACAACAAATGCCAGTTGCGCGGCCTCATGCGTCGGTATTGACTAACTTCGTGGCCGCGAAGTGTGGTGAAACATAAGTAGCCAAGCACTAGGCTCAATTGCCTTCCTTTCTCTAGTTGTGTTTCGCTACTGTCCAAGCGACATGATTGAGGGCGCGTGGCGTTCGATCCGCAACCATTCCCAGCACACAGCGAAAAAGCGAAGAGGAGATCATCATGGCAGTTCAAAATGCGCGGGAACTATTCGTCCGTTTACTTAGCAGTCTCCGCCAAAGTTCTGAGCGTGGTGCAAAAGTCTATCAGGAACTCAGCCAAATGGTCGATGATCCGGAAATAAAGGAGGCCCTTGAAGCCCGCGCTTTCGTCGCAGAAGAAGGTCTCGCCACCCTTGACCAGTGTTTTAAGTTGATCGGAGAACAACCCGCGAAGGTGAGTTCGCGCGTCCAGGGCGTGTTTCTGGAGGAGTTCCGCAAAGAGCTCACAGAGATACAAGACCCCATGACAAAGCGACTTTATTTCCTGACCCGAGCGGCTCACCTGACGCAGCTTCGAATCGCAGAGTACTCCACCCGTGGTTGCAGCTGCAGACATTAGTGGTCATTTGGGCGTGGGCGTGCTCCTGGAAACCGCTCTGGCGGAGCGGCAGGCGTTTGTTGAACGCACGCGGCGCATTATCCAACACCTTGCCGAGGCCAAACTAGCCAAGAAAGTGTCGGAGCGAGTTGCCGCGTAGAACGAACCATTGCTTTCCGCCATAGCGGTGATCCAGCGATGCTTGTAGTGGACAGGAAGCCGCCTGGCAGAGATGTTCTGCTGGGGGGGCGGCCTCACTGTGATCTTACTGCTGAAAGAAAAAATGATTGCCTGGAGGCATGGGCGCCAATGGCGTTCAACGAGCACCGACTCCGCCTGACATCTTCGATACCCGCCTCACGGCAGAGCGCCTATTGGCTGCCACGAATATCCGTACCTAGGTAAGAGCAGTTCTTTGTGTTTCGTCGTGGAGAGAGATCGATTTCAGAGAGGGTCTCATGAAACAATTCAAAGATCATTGCCTCAGCCCTTGCTGTCGTCCTATGTGCGGCAGCTTTATCGAGCGCAGATTCACCTGACCAAAAACGCGCCAAGACGCGCAAAATGGTGACGCAGACGCCGCAGGATTTATACCAGATCTAGCCCTCAGCAAAGGACGCGGTCGAAAAATCCGCCGGCTATGCCGTATTCAGCAACACGGGTGCGAATCTCCTCTTGGTGAGCACGGCGCGTGGCTCAGGACTTGCTGTCAACTGCAAAACCAAGAAGGAAACATTCATGAAAATGGTTTCCGCCGGTGCCGGTTTGGGAGCTGGCGTGAAGGATTATCGCGTGGTGTTCGTGTTCGAGACCGATGACGCTTTCGCACACTTCCTCGATTCCGGTTGGTCAGGCACGGCGCAAGCCGATGCCGCCGCCAAAGCTGGGAAGTCTGGCGGAGCTTACTCGGGAGCGACCGAACTCGCCCCCGGAGTGTGGGTGTATCAGATTACGAAGAGCGGCCTTGCCGCCCAAGTAACTTTACAGGGCACGAAATATTACAAGGACGACGATCTCAATAAGTCGTAGCTGAATGGCTTAGCCCGCTCTACCGCTCTAGCCACCCCGGCGTCCGCCGATCATGTTAGCTGAGGAGCTCGATCGCAGGACAACGGTCGTCGAATCCGCGGCACCGTGGGGGATACGATTTTCCCAACTTAATGAGTGGCAACTTGGTTAGCGTCTGCCGCGGTACATCGATGAAAACGCCATGTGCCCATGACGGCTCTCTGCCGGACATCGCTCCGCCTGCGCGACGCCACCCATGCGCCTCTGATCGTCCTGCACCCAGATCAATTGTACTCAGTCATAACCCGCTCGGTAGCTGCCTCGCTCACAACCCGAGAGCAATCGGAGAAAAGCGCCGGCTGATCGGTTCCAGAATGCGAAGGGGACGATGCGACCAGTTACAATATTGCCTTTGCGCAACGTCGGAATGACAAATAATGCGCTATGTTTTCATGTTGGACGACCCGGACTCTACATTTGCGGGATAAGTTTCGCGAGTGGTTGATCTAGGCTGAAATTATGCCGAGCTTTACTGATCGCTTCCGGGGTCAACAGAGCAGAGGGGGCGGCGGGTTGGACACAGCATCAGTGCGGGTTCTTGTGGTCGATGATAACAAGCCTTGGCGTCATTTCTTCTCAACGACGTTTCGGAAGCGGCCGGACTTGCGTATCATCAGCGAGGCATTTGACGGATTAGAGGCAGTTCAACAAGCCCAACAACTGCAACCCGACCTAATTTTGCTGGACATCGGACTTCCGAGCTTGAACGGGATTGAAGCCGCCCGCACAATCCGAGACATATCCCCCACGTCCAAAATCCTCTTCGTCAGCGAAAACCGCTCATGGGACATCGTGGAACAAGCCCTGAACACGGGTGCAGGCGGTTATGTTGTCAAGTCGGACGCGGCGACCGAACTACTGCCCGCCGTGGAAGCCGTTCTTCAGGGTAGACGGTTTGTCAGTCGCAGTCTGGCTGTTCACGATTTCAGCGATTCTCGCAATGATCGGACTCTCGATTGTCCCCCCAATAAGAAGGTCGGACCACTCCGGCTGAATGGCGTAGAGACCGCCCGCCACCACGTAGCAGGTTTTTATTCTGATGATCGACGGTTGTTAGATGACCTGACGCAATTCGTCGGGGCTGCTCTCAAGGCGGGGAACGCGGTCGTCGTTGTCGCCACGGAGTCACACCGCGACCGGCTGCTTCCAAGATTGCAAGCATCTGGCTTCGATGTCGGTACGGCTATTGAGCAGGGCAGATACATCGCGTTGGATGCTGCTGAGACTCTTTCGGCGTTCATGAGCAACGACCTGCCTGATCCGGTTCGTCTTCTGGAACTCTTGGGTGATCTCATTGTGACGGCGGCGGAGGCCGCGAAAGGAGAGCATCCTCGCGTCTCAGTCTTCGGAGAATGTGTGCATCTCTTGTGGGCACAGGGTAACGCAGAGGCAGCGATTCAGATGGAGAAATTGGGCAACCATCTCAGCCAGATATACGACGTAGATATTCTATGCGGGTATTCCCTAGGCAGCGTCGAGGGCGGGATGGACGACCATATCTTCCAACGAATCTGCGCAGAGCACTCTGCCGTGTACTCGCGATGAACATCGCTGGCGGGGTCGCCGCTCTCATCCTGCCGCCCCTTCAGAACCGTGCTCCGATCGGACAGGCACGCGAACATGGATAGCGGTTCCACCCATCGGCTTCGATGTAATGGAAATCGTTCCATTCACCAAGCGAACGCGCTCGCGCATACTCGTGAGGCCGAGACCCTTGCCTTGCGATGCTGCTCGAACGTCGAACCCTTTGCCTAAATCGCTGATGACTAAGTGAATCTCGCCGGACTCTTCCCGCAGTCGCATTTCAATCCGTTTCACTCCGCTGTGCTTAATGGCATTGTTGAGGGCTTCCTGTAGAACTCGAAACAGAGAGAGTCCGACTGCGAGTGGCAGGACACCGGACACATCGCTCCTGAAGTCGATTTCGAAATGGTGACGCTCGGCAAACTCCTTGCACCAGCTTTTCATCCCGGCAACGACGCCCAGATATTCCAATTTTGAGGAGTGCAAGTCATGGGATAAGGCTTGCACGTCGTTCGAAACCTCAGCTATGTGTCTTCGGAGTTCCTTCACACGGGGCTGGATTTCAGAAGGATTCTCTTGCAGTTGTTCGAGATCGAGCGACAGCATTGCGAGCCTCTGGTTGATGTCGTCATGAAGCTCTCTCCCAATGCGAGCGCGTTCTTGCTCCTGCGATTCGATCAAATTCGACTCATATCTGAGAGTGCCTCTTCCAACCGCTTACGCTCGGTGATGTCCTAAAAAATACACGCGGCTCCATCAACGCCCGTCTTCCCTTCAATGGGAAAATACGAGACGGATAGATCTCTCTCGCCAAGCTCTGGATAGGTGTATTTCATCTCGTATCTGACAACTTTACCTTGGAAGCATTCATCCAGTTTTGGCTTGACCACAGCCTCAAACACTCCCCCGTTCAAGATCCACCGATATTGTCCATCATGGTGACGAAGCCGATACTCCATCCTGAATTGCTCGCGCCGGTCAAAAGACTGGTTGTAGGTGTCAAGGCACTTCTGGAAATCATGTGCAATTCGTGATGTGACCGAGCGGCTTCGAATGTCGTAAGTACGCTGACCATGCGGAATATGGTCAAGGAGAAAATGCTGGGGCGTTTCGTCCATGAGGCTCGCCCCGTGAAATCCAACCAAGGCTTATTGAAGCAGGTGCGGATCTTGTCCTTACCTGACTGCCAGATCAAAACCGGAGCAGCCGCAAAACGAACAGGTCAAGGGTTGGCGGCAGATATCCGTCCAGTGGATTGTCTTGCCGCAGCAGGTGGCGTGGTTGCGACGCGACCTCTCATCGTGCGTGCGTCTTCAAAATCACTGATCGAGACGCCGAGGCGCGTGCTACACATCGAATACACAGCACGAATGGCGATCGCGGATTCTCTCGAACTCCAAGTGGCGTAGTGCTCGGCTTAAGAGCCGCTCGGCGAGGCGGTTCGCCGAGGCCGCCGCACCGCCCTGACTTTCCCCGACGGCCCTCCTCCACAGAAGAACTGATCGCGGCCATCGGACTCGAGTCCGGAAACGTACACACCCGTCGGCATCGCAAGCGTCTCCTGGACTTCTCCTGTCCGAGGATCGACCCGCCTTAAGTCGCTTTCCTCACCTTCGCTGGTGGCATGCCAAAGCTCTCCCTCTACCCAGGTGACTCCCGTGACGAAGCGGTTGGATTCGATGGTGCGAAGAACGGCGCCTGTTTCGGGATCGACCTGATAGATCTTTCGATTCCGGTAGTGCCCAACCCAGAGTGTCCCTTCGGCCCAGGCTAGCCCGGAGTCACCGCCGTTGCCGGGCGCGGGGATGGTGGCCAGCACGCGGCCAGTCTTTGGATCAATCTTCTGAATGCGATTGTCGGCGATCTGAAACAGGTGTTGGCCGTCGAAGGCCGTTCCCGCATGCGCGGCGACATCGATCGAACGCTGCATCTTCCCGCTCGACGGATCGAAAGCGTTCAGCTTATCGCCCGAAGCAAACCAGACGTGCTGCCCGTCATAGGAGACACCATGGACTCTATCGGCACCGGGAAAGGGGCCATATTCACGAATGACTTCCGCGTTGGATCTTTTCATGCTTCCATCCTAGTCGCCCGGCAGTGGAGCAGGGAGTAACAAGATCGTCGTGAATCCCGGCACGGGTGGGGTTATCCAGCGACGCGAGCGCGCCCGGCCAAACGACTGCACCTTGCCTTCTGCCGCAAGCGAGTCGAGTGCACGTTGCACCGTGCGTTGGCTGGTGCCGAGCGCAAGCGCCAGGGCCGAGCTCGACCACGACTCACCGTCGGTGAGAAACGCTAGCACATCGGCGTGTTCCTCTTCGACGGGCCGAGCCAGCACGACGACTTCGGGTCCGCGCCGCGGAACGAGTGCAAAGCCCCGCTTGGTGGCGGAGATGTCGCCCACGCTTCGAAGCATCCTGCGAAGCCGCCCTACCTCGACCCGTAAACGCCCACGATGCGATTCATCGACGAACCTTGCTCCGAATGCCCGCGCCAGGAGCAGGTCTCTCGGTACGTCCCCCGGCCACGCTTCACCTAGCGCGCGTGCGATGGCGAACAACACCGGACGCCTTGCGAGTGAGACGTGGGTGTTCCCGTCACGCACGAGGTTGCGGCATGCGTCCACGACGATGGCTTTCGATGCCAGTAGGGCTGCAACGTCTTCCAGCATCAGCAGATGCTCCTCGCCCCGCGCCAGCAGGCGCGCTGCGGGCGTATTCAGGACGCGGGATGCGCTCTCAACCTCCGCCATCAACGCAGGAATACGAGCTTCGTGCGCGGCGCGTTCGGCCCGAGCAAGCGCAGCGCGCGCTTCTTGCGTCCGCAGGCGCCGCATTGCGATTCCCGCAACCACCAGCTCGTGGAAAGTCCTCGACGCGGGCGCGAAAAGACTGGGATCGAGGACAGCGAGCATACGCTCCGCCTCCTCGAGGTGCCCGATCAGAAGAAGTCGCCGGATTTCAAGATAGCGCGCAAACCCGGCGTTCAAGCCGTCGCCGTGCGCTTCGAGGGTCGACCGCGCCGCCTCGAGCGTTTTCGCAGGCCATCCCAGATCGCGAGAGGCGAGGGCGATTTCCGCTTCGGCTACGATGCATCTCGCGCGGGCCAGGGGTTCTTTCGGACCGAAGGCGCGCGCAGCCCTCCGCAGGAGTTCCTTGGCTCGTCGGAACTCGCCAAGCTGCGCCATGGCGATGCCGCGAAGTGCGAGCCCCGGCGCATCGTCGCGCAGCGCGACTCGTTGCAAGGCTCCGAGGGGATCGCCCGCCGCGAGTGCGCGAGCTGCAGCTGTAATCAGAGAATCCATCCGAATCCCGACACACTTGTCACTCCCACCCCTCCGACGCCGCGCGCTAAACATAGCGCATGGCGATCCGACACCAAGTCACATCGAGAATGGAAGAAAGGAGACAAAGATAATGCTTACACAGAAGACCGGAACACGAGAACAATGGCTGAAGGCTCGGCTCGATCTGCTCAAGGCGGAGAAGGAACTCACGCGCCGAAGCGACGAGCTGGCGCGCCAGAGGCAGGAACTGCCGTGGGTGCCAATCAACAAAGGATATCGCTTTGAAACCGACGAGGGCAGCGCCTCGCTGGCGGACCTGTTCCAGGGACGCTCCCAGTTGCTCGTTTATCACTTCATGTTCGGCCCCGATTACAGCGCAGGCTGTCCGTCCTGCTCGATGATCGCCGACGGGTTTGAGGGATTTGCCGTGCATCTGGCCAATCATGACGTGATGCTCTGGGCAGTATCGCGAGCGCCACTGCCGAAGCTGCAGGCGTACAAGCGGCGCATGGGGTGGAGCTTTCCATGGGCATCTTCGTACGGCGGTGATTTCAATTTCGATTTCAATACTTCGATCACCGAGGAGCAACAGCGCGCGGGTGGTGTCGAGTACAACTACCGGCGCGGCGGCCACCCGATCGCCGCGGCCGAGCTGCCAGAGCCGGTCGTGCGGTTCGCGTCCATGTGCGGAACGGATGCTGCCACGTACGTCCGCGACAGGCCCGGCATGAGCGCGTTTGTGCTCGAGGACGGCATCGTCTACCACACCTATTCCACCTATGCGCGCGGACTGGACGGCCTCTGGGGTGCATATCAGTGGCTTGACCGTGCCCCCAAGGGACGCAATGAGAGGGGCATCTGGTGGCGCCGCCACGACGAGTACGCCAAATGATGATGTGATTGTAACGGCGCGATTCCGGAAAAGGAGATCCCGACGCATGGCTTTCCAGGCAAGCGCTCTTCGATACCTCTGCAGTGCTCTTTGCTGCAAGCGCAGCGCTGGCACTCTTTGGTGTGACCTCCATGGTCGGCAATGGGAGAGATGGCGATGCCGGAATTGCTCTTTTTCCAGTGGCACGGCACTTGCAGGCTTGAGTGCTTTGTTCGGAATCGTGAGCCGGTCGAATAGGCACGCACATCTTCCTAACTGCGCCTTGAGCGCGGGGGTTTGTTGGCAAGCTGGAGTGGTGCGGACCGGGAAATAAAGGCGTGAGAGGCAAATTCGCAGGGTTCTTTCGCGGATGTTTTGCACAAGGAAGAGCGACATGATTACGACACACGCATCAAAAATGGCGTCGGCCATCTTCATTGGCAAATGGACACCAAAATTTTGCTTGCGCTAGCTCGGGAGCGTTTCGCAGCGCAGGATGACGAGAACTCTACGCAATCTTGAATTCGCGGGTTTCATCGCCAGGCGTGTGACGCAGTCGAAAGCCATAACTGTCGAGTGTTCGCTGACCAAACAGGGAAGGACAATCATCGCTCCACCCAGAGGGCATCTGCCGCTGGGCAAAGCGATACCGCAAGGACGTGAGCGCCGATATGCGGCTTTGGCCGCCTCGAATGAATTAGAACCTCAAGGAGGGACCGATGTGCCCAGCATGCATCGCAAGCACAGCCGTAATGGTCGCCGGAGTCGGATCAACGGGAGGAATTCTGGCGGTGGCGATCGGCAAGGTCAGGAAATTTTTCAGAGTCACTGGTTTCGGTCTGTTTCAGAAAACAAAGGAGAAATGAGATGGCAACAAGCAAAGAGAGAGATAAGGAGCAGCAGAAAGGGCATATCGCGATGAAGACACCCCCGATTGTGTCGGACGAGGAGTGGGAGGCTGCGCGGAACGAGCTGCTGGTGAAGGAAAAGGCCTTCACCCGCTCCCGTGATGCGCTGGCTGCCGAGCGCCGACGGATGCCGTGGATGGCGGTGGAGAAGAAGTACGAGTTTGACGGGCCTAAGAGCAGGGTTAGCCTGCTTGACCTGTTCGAGGGCCGCAGGCAGTTGATCGTCTATCGAGCCTTCTTCGAGCCCGGGGTGTTCGGCTGGCCCGAGCACGCCTGCCGCGGCTGCTCCCTAGGTGCCGATCAGGTCTCCCAACTGGCCCATCTGAACGCCCGTGACACCACGCTGGCTTGGGCTTCACGCGCACCTCAGGCGGACATCGCGCGGCTGAAAGCGCGGATGGGTTGGGAGATGCCCTGGTACACCATCACCGACAGCTTCGACGTGGACTTCGGCGTCCATGAATGGCATGGCCACAACGTGTTCTTCCGTGACGGCGAACGGGTTTTCCGCACATACTTCATCAACAACCGCGGCGACGAGGCGATGGGGACCACTTGGAGCTACCTCGATATAACACCGCTCGGCCGTCAGGAGACTTGGGAGGACTCGCCAGAGGGTTATCCCCAGACCCCGCCGTACAAGTGGTGGAACTGGCACGACAACTACGATGCCGAGCCCGCGCCTCACCCGAAGTGGGTCGATATCATCACCGACCCTCAGGGAGCGGCCATCCGCAGGCGCCAGGAAGAAGAGGCGAAAGCGAGCTAAAGAGAGCGCCACTTCGCCGCTCAGGTACGAGGAGCATGGCCACCAGGAGATGGCGGCGGATTGCGATCTCACCGCCGCGCGGAAAGACAAGACCCGGCGCTTTACCGCGGGAATTGCTCAGCCCGAGGCGTGAGCTGCGCAGAAAGGCGATTAAAGGGAGGCGACTTCGTAGAAATACTTCACGAAGGAGCGCACGGCGCCATCCATTCCTTGCACATTAGGATTCTTGGAGTCTACCAGGTAGTACTCGTCGGGAGCATGGGCGCCGTTCCCATGGCCCAGGCCAAAGTGCCCGGCGGGGAGATGCAAAGGCTCGCCCGTGAATACATATCCTGGCCATGATCCGGCACTGCGCGGCAGAAGGACCGGGTCGATTCCGTCTTGTTTGTAGACCGCAACCTGCGCGCGTATCAGAGCAGTGTCGGCCGCAGTGCTGTTGGGATCGTATCCTCCGGTCATGTTCACTTCGATATCCCCAAATCCGTGCTTGGCCAGATGATTTTTGAGGGCTGCAAGCGCTTCGCTGGCCTTCATATCCGGCACCAGTCGCAGGTCTAGTTTGGCGGTGGCGCGATGAGGAAGAATGGTTTTGCCACCCGGCCCGGTGTATCCACCAACTAGGCCTTCGATGTTCACCGTAGGCTGAGATTCGAGCCTCTCGAGCGCTTCCTCCCAGCTAAGATCGTGCAGCCAATGTAGAACTCCCAGTTGCTTCTTTGCGACTTGCTCGTCCAGTCGCTTCGCGGCGTTTGCAATCATGGCTTTGTCTTCCGGCGAAAGCGGGCGTGCTTTGTCGGCGAAGCCTTCGATGGCGGGATCGTTCCCGTCCGGAGAAACCAGTGTGACCAGAGCTTCGATCAGATGCCAAGCCGGGCTATCGACGCGGGCCTTGTTGCTCGAGTGAATGTCTTTGTGAGGTCCGCGGCCCCATTTTTCGCCGCTCGAGACGAGTTCGCATTCGATGACGCCTTTGGCCCCCAGGGTTAGCACCACGGTGCCGTCCAAATCCTGCTCGGCTGAAGGCATGAAAATTCCCGAGCACCTCCTCAACGCGGCAATGACTTCGGGCCGGCGCACGATTTGGGGGAAGTGTGGGGAACCGATCTCCTCTTCGCCTTCGGCAACCAGCACCAGATTGACCGGCAGCTTGCGCCCGGCGGCGCGGATGGCATCGAGCGCCGCCAGAAATGATGCCTCCGGTCCCTTTTGATTGACTGCACCGCGACCGACCAGCACGGTGCCGAGATCTGGTTTCTCAACCAGCTTACCCTCCCAAGGCGGCGAGGACCACTCTGACGGATCCGCCTGCTTGACGTCATACATGAAGTACAGTCCCAAGCTGCGAGGTGCACCGGCATCGAGAGTTGCGAAAATACCCGGCTGACCTTCGGTTGGAATCTTTCTTACGTCGCCAAATCCTGCCTCGCGCAAGAAGCGCATCGTCAGGTCACAGCCTTCTTCAACGCCTCGGTTTTCCGCAGCAATCGATGGCTGATGAATCCACTCCTGGAGACGGTGCAAGGACTCATCATGCTGCTTTGTGATTTGTGTCCAGATAGGTCGAAAGTCATTGTCGTCCGCTACCGCCGGCCTAAGCGGCAAGGCAACAGTGGCGGCCATGGCAGTGGAGCCGTAGAAAAAACTTCGTCTGTCCATGGCCAGCGAGAATAGTCGCAAACAGAGGTCAGTGTCCAGTCAGGCTATTTTCGACCTCAACGTCGTTCGGCGTATGCAGCCACTCGCTCGCGTCCGGTGCTCGACGAGAGAAAATCTCAGGTAGAATGCTCGAGCCAATTGGGGGACTCGGTTGCGTACCGCGGGCCGGAGGCTATTGAGGCATTTTGGCTGGGGGCTAAGCCTTAGCTTATGGCTGTCTTCTGCCGCGCTTGCCGCATTGCCAGAGCGGCATCCTCCCGGGCCCGGATGGAACGAGTGGGACGTCGCCGGACACGCATATGCGCAGTACAACTATAGCCTCAACGAAAACGGCAAAATTGATCACCATGGAAAGGCGGCCAAGGACTACTTAGGTGATGTGTTAGCGGAATTAGCGGTTCGCTTTATCGAGCAGGCGAAGGGGCAGCCGTTCGTGCTGGAGGTCGCAACATTCTCCCGGCACGCGCCCTACACGCCTGCGCCTCGTGACGACAACGCTTAAAGGCCCCGCGCACTCCGGCTTACAACGCCGAACCCGGACTCGACGTGCCTTCCTGGCTACGCCGGCAACCTGCTTTGACCGAGGCTGACCAGGGCCGAGATCGATCGCGCCTTTCGTAAGCGAGCGCAGTCGGATCTGGCCGTGGACAAAATGATTGGGGAGCTAGAAAAGGAGGTTGCCAGGATCGGCCAGGAGAACAACACGTATTTCATCTCCGACAACGGTTAGCACATGGGCGAGCACCGGCTGATGCCGGGAAAAATGACGGCATTCGACTCCGATATCCACGTGCCGCTGGTGATTACCGGACCCAAAATACCCTCCGCGCTAAAGGTCGAGGAGATCGTAGAAAACATTGATTTCAATCCTACGATTACCGATTTAACCAAAATTGAGCCGATGCCGGGAGTTGAAGGACGAAGTCTCGTACCTCTCGTCGAGGGTAAGAAATGGTAAGAAATCTTCTGACTGGCGGACGGCGGCCCTCATCGAGCATCGTGGGCCGCGGCGCGAGCCCCCTGGATCCGGATGCGCCGGGGATTCGCTCGGGGAATCCCCCGAGTTATGAGGCGCTCAGGACGCGCACCACGGTATATGTGGAATATGTCAACGGGGATCGGGAGTACCATGATCTCGCCTCAGATTTCTGGGAATTGCACAACGTCTTTTCCTCCCTAAACCAGAGAGAACGGAACAATTTACATCAAGGCCTGTCCGCGCTCGCGAGCTGCCACACGGCCGAGAGCTGCTGGAATGCGCAGCACTTCGAGCTCACTCTGCCTTAGACCGGTTTAGGGAGCCGGCGTTCTGGGTGCAGCTTGGGCGGACCTTCAACGCTCCTCAGGGTGAGAAGCCTCAAAGTCCGAGCAACAGGGTTTTTCGACGGGCTTGAATTCCATCAGCTCGATGCGAGTTAGGTCTGGATCATAGAGGTTGAGCTGCCACTTGCCGTCTCTGCCGATTTTCGCCTGCTCATTTGCATGTGGAGTCCAGCCATGCGCTTCGAGTTTTGCCGCGGTCGCTTTCATATCCCGCACTCCGAGCGAGACGTGATTCAGCACACCGCTCGTTCGCAGGTCTGGAATGGGAGGTGCGCTCAGCATGTACTCTAGCCACTCTTTACCATCAGCTACTTGGAGAGACACCCAGTCGGTACGATCCGGCTGCATGCCACCGTGCCAGTAGGGGCGGAATCGAAGAGTGTCGCGGTAAAAATGGTCCTCCGCCGTGCGGTCTCTAACGATGAAACCGGCATGGATTATCTGCCACGAAACCGGATCGCCTTTACTGTTAGGCTGAGAAACGGATTTTGAAGGCTGGCGAAATTCAATGGTGTGTCCGTCTGGATCTTTGACTCTGAACCATCGGCTGCCATCCTTCGACTCCTCCATGGGCCCCGGGGTGAGACCTTTCCGGGACAAGTAACCATGAAGTGCCTGGCAATCCTCCGTGGTGAAGGCAACATGGTCCATGCGGTCGTTCACCGAAGGATCGGAGGCCCGGCGGTAGCCAATCCACTGCTCTCCCACCAGGAAGCGTTCGATCTCGTCTGCTTCTAGCGGGGACGTTTCTGCCAGGCCAAGGACTGTGACATACAAATGACGGTTGGCCTCAGGCGCGGTGGTAAAGAACTCTACATGATCGACGCCGGTAATCTTCGGCCGTTCCTGGGCCCCTATTTCGAGTGTGCTAGCGGCTAGAACCAACATCAGGTAAGAAGGCATGCACTTCATAGGGAGCCTCCACAAAGAGCGCCGTTTTATCGCGAGCAAGACGCGATTGTAGTCCTTTCATTGGAATCCCTAACACGATTTCGCTGCTCGGAAGAACCATCAGCCCACTTCAGCAAGCCCATAGCTTTCGTCCCAGCGGGCTCGCATATGGCGCAAGGCGCGATCCAGTTCGGTTTGCGAGGTTTCTTCGTTGGGGCCCGCGAGCACGGCTCGAGCCTCTTGTTTGGCGACTTCGAGCAGACTGCGATCGCGAACAAGATGGGCGATGTGGAACGTGGGTAATCCCGCTTGGCGGGTGCCTAGGAATTCCCCCGGGCCGCGCAGCTCGAGATCTAGCTCGGCGATTTGAAAGCCATCGCTGGTACGCACCATGGCATCCAGACGACGTTCACCTGGCTCGGAGATTTTGCCGCCGGTCATCAAGATGCAATACGATTTTGCCGCCCCGCGACCAATGCGCCCGCGCAACTGATGAAGCTGAGCCAACCCGAAACGCTCCGCGTGCTCGATCACCATGAGGGTGGCGTTCGGAACGTCGACCCCGACTTCAATAACCGTGGTAGCCACCAGAATCTGAATCTCTCCCTGATGAAAGAGCTTCATGGTCAGCTCCTTGGTGTCGGCATCTATGCGACCGTGCAATATCGCCACGCGTAGATCGGGAAAGACCTTGTTGCTCAGCTCGCGATACATCTTCATGGCCGCTTTTAGCGCGTTCTCTTCGTTTTCCTCAATGACGGGATACACCACGTAGGCCTGGTGGCCGCTCGTAACCTGCTTGCGCACAAATGCCCATACATCGGTTGCCCGTTCATCCCCCACGCGGCGGGTTACGATCGGGGTCCTTCCCGGCGGCATCTCGTCGAGCATGCTCATATCCAAGTCCCCATAGAGCGTAAGTGCCAGAGTGCGAGGTGTGGCTGTTGCCGTCATGACCAGGACAAGGGCGCCTCCCTCGGCCGCTGCATGCTGGTAGGAAACCGCGAGAGCCGTTGCATGCTCTTTCCCCTTGCTCGTTTTCTTCAC
>Ga0126381_100002522_pt1 | contig 19777 bp, 13 predicted proteins | sample PanSoiMetPlot_28_FD_96465 | JGI IMG/M metagenome (GOLD analysis project Ga0126381, IMG submission 96465) | Tropical forest soil microbial communities from Panama - MetaG Plot_28 | ecosystem: Environmental > Terrestrial > Soil > Tropical forest > Bulk soil | place: Panama | collected 2016-02-17
CAGTCTCATGTGTTTTCCAGAGTTCTCAGCAATCTCGCGGAGTTGTCAAAAGTGCTTAAAATGGCCCGAAAACGAGAAAAATGATCACAGAAGAGACTTGACACGTATGGTTTCGTAATCAGCAGGTCGCCGGTTCAAGCCCGGAGGGTGGCTCCATGTTTTCAATAATTTATAGCTCGTCTACTTCTCATTTGTCTCGTCAGTCCCGCGTTTTTGTCAGCAAATCGAGCAAGTTCGCGATTTTCTAGAATCAGCAGGTCGAGGTCACGATGCAGAATCAATAGCCTACGTACCCACCTCGGCCGGCAGTAGAGTCTGGAGCGCGATTTATAAGCTTTCCACGGAGCGGATGCTCAAGCCGAGAGCCGATTGCGGCAGCCCTTTTTGCGCTCGCCGGAAGCTCTTTTTCGACTCGTCCCACTGTCCATCGCACGCGTAGACCATGCCCATCGCGCCATGTGCTTCGGCTAATAAAGGGTCCCACTGAATCGCCTTCTCGGCGGCCTCCCGCATCAGCGACATCACCTCCGCGCGCTGCTGCCGGGTCGAATTTATCAAAACCGGAACGGTATGCGCGCGCCGAAGCGATACCGGCATAGGCAGGGGCAAACGACGGGTCCTTGACGATCGCCTCATGGACGGCCTGCATTGCCGGACGCAAGTTAAAAATTCCGAAGCTTCGTGCCCGCAGATAGAAGTCATATGCTTCGACGCTGGTTTCATAACGCCGTCGACCCCTGCCCAGTTTCAAGCGCAGACGGTTGACTATGCCCCTGGAGATCTCGTCCTGAATGGCGAAAACGTCCGTCAGTTCGCGGTCATACTTCGCGGACCACAAGGCGAAGTCATCCCGCACCCTCACCAACTGCACATCGATCAATAACTGTTGGCCGGAACGAAAGACCGAACCCTCAAGAATGTACTCTACGTTAAGCTGTCTGCTGGCGTCGCGCACATTCTGCGGTTTGCTTTTGAAAACGAAAGACGAGGTCTGGGAACGTACCGCGAGTCCTTCGATGATGAACAGGTTACGGATGATCTCGCCGGTGAGGCCGTCGGCGAAGTAGTCGTTTGTGGCGTCTGGGCTTAAGTTGACCAGGGGCAAAACTGCGATCGGAACGGGAACTCCCCGATTCCGGAGCCACCACACGGAGATGGCGAATATCACTGCGGAGGTGGTGCATAGAACCCCGATTGTCACCAATGGACGCCACGAGCGCGATGCCTCGCGTCGATGTTCTCCGATGCCCCCGGGAGAATGCCACGTCGGCGGAACGCAGGTACATACTCGCCCTTTGGTAATTCAATGACAACTCCATCTTCCCTTCCCAGCCCCGCGTAGTATTCATCTAAACGCGCTCGGAGCCGCATCGCTTCGGTGCGCACGATCGGGTCGCGTTTCGGATCGTAATCGACTGCGGCCAAAGACCTCGACGGCAAGAACCGGTTCCTTGAGATCCTGATCCTTTCCAGCCAGGCGCCCTTCGACGACAAATCGGAGAAACCTGGAGAGGCGGTCGTTGCGGGCAAACCCTGGGCTCTATAGGACACGCTGCAGCTCGTCTTCGACGGTCTGCCCCTCAAACTCGACCGGCGTCATGGATTGAGAATACCTCTTGTTTTCAGCGGCATGCAAATGTACGAAGGCCCTTCGTACCCATTTGTCGATCGAAGGCGGATTCATCTTCAGGGAGCTGCGTTTCTGCGCGGCGTGGATCGGGGCGATCTCGATTATCTGGTGATCGATCTTCCCCCCGGCAAGCTCATGTCGATGGGCTTTCTGACCCCGGCGATAAGCCGTTGGTCTGGCGTGGACCGATGCTGCATTTGGAAATCGCTCCAGCCAGGTGTCGTTCGGCTCCTGATCGGGCGCTTCGCCATGCAAAGGCATTGGCTGCGAAGTAGCGTGTTGTGCGCGGCGGCATGCGTGGCGGTCGGCGTAGAGCGCTCTGCCGGCGACCGGACCACGCCGTCCACGCTGGCAAGCGTCGCGCCGCTGGGCATCGCGCGCGGTACCACCGCGGAGATGACGGTGGAAGGACTGAACCTTGCCAAATCCTCCGCGATCTACTAACAATTGGTTCCCGACGCTAATGCCCGAGTGGCCGAAGATCGTGCAACTCATCTAAGTCACGCTCGACAAGAAAGTGTTTTGGGGCTGCGCGACTGGAGCACGCTCGGACCGGCGTCGTCAACGCTATTGCTCGATGAGCCTGGTGCTGCGGAAAAGGGCGAGCAACAGCGGTAGTAGACGGCGGTCCTGCGAGTTTTTGTCCACTCGGGCATAGCTTACAATGTTGGCGAGGATGAGCGGCCTTTCTCGACGATCGTTCTTTGCAACTGCTGTCGCTGCCGGTTTCTCCTCTCAGGCGCAGACCGCGCCCGTTCCGATCGTCGATTGCCATATCCACCTGTTCGATCAGACGCGGCCGCAAGGCGCGCCGTATTCCGGCGGCGGCAGTAACCAAGAGCCCGCTCTTCCTGCCCGCTATCGCAGGCTGGCGCAGCCGCTCGGAGTTGTCGCCGCGATTGAAATCGAAGCCAGCCCGTGGATTGAGGACAATCTGTGGGTACTCGAAGTGGAAGAGAAGGATCCGATGATGGTCGGGACCATCGGCAACCTCCAGCCCGAGCAGCCCGAGTTCAAGGACTATCTGGAACGGTATTGCAAGAACAGGCTGTTTCTGGGAATTCGATACGGAAATCTTTGGGGCTACAACTTGGTCGAACAGCTTTCGAACCCGACCTTCATCGAAGGCCTCAAGCTTCTACAGCAGGCCGGCCTGACCATGGACACGGCGAACCCGCGCCCCGATTTGATCGACGCTATCCTACGCGTGAACGACAGGGTCCCGGAGTTGCGGATCGTCTTCGATCATCTGCCCTCACTGCTGCCGCGGCTGCAGGGCGCGGCGAGGACAGCGGTGGAAGCCAACCTGCGCGAAATGGCAAAGCGTCCCACCGTTTACATCAAAGTCTCTCAAGTGATGCGTATGGTGGACGCAAAACCGTCAACCGATCCCGCCGTATATAAGCCGACACTCGATTTCTTCTTCGATACGTTCGGCGAGGACAAGCTGATTTTCGGCAGCGATTGGCCGAATGCCGCGGCCGTGGACAATCTGCCGATAATCGTGCGGATCGTTAGGGATTACTTCGAAACGAAAAGCCGGGCAGCCGCGGAGAAATATTTCTGGAGAAATTCCCTGGCTGCCTACAGATGGATCCGGCGGGACACGAACCAGCCACAGTGACCCCTCCGAGCGCCGCGTCCCGGCGCAGGCGTCTCAGTAGTGCGTATGGTTCGAGATGGAGTTCCGCCTGTACTCCGAATCGCGCGCCACCGTTTTGGCTTTCACGTATCGATAGCCATAGACGCGCAGCACGTTGCGATCCCACGTGATCACCTGCTCGGCGCCGTTTCCCAGGAAGTCGAACATGTGATAGACCGTCTCCTTGAAGAACAACGTGCCCTTGCCGTCGCCCCCGAGTTTGAAACGGTGCCAGAAATACTGCTTCGTGCCATCCCCGTACCAGTCGCCGCGCACGAAGTTCGGATTTCCGCTCAGCGGATTCCTCGGCCAACGGAATAACAGGTTGCCTTTGTTGTCGAACCAGTAGAGCCAGGCAGCGAGACCTCCCGCACCACGCGGTCCGTAGACGCGCCCGTTCGCCACGATTTGCGGTGTTTTCGAGTCCTTCAGAATATAGCCCGCTGTGATCTGCTGCGTGTGGTCAGCGAGGTTTTGCCAGAGCATCTCTCCGGTCTGCGCGCGATAGGCCAGCGCACCCACGTCGCTCTGCCCGGTGACCAGCTCGAGCTTGCCGTCGCCATCGATATCGAAGAACTCCATCGCATCCATATGGTCGTGGTTGTCATCGAACATCGCGTAATTGTTCCAGATCTCGTTGCCCTTGGAATCTAGGCACAGATGGCTGACAATCACTTCGTCAATGCCGTCTCCATTGATATCTACCGGGTAGACGTAGTGGCCGAAGAAGTCCTTGTGCCGCTTCTCGGAGTGCTGCCAGATTTGATTCAGCTCTCGATCATAAGCGGTCACGCTGATGAGCCCGCCCGAATCCGTGAAGACCACCAGGTTATCGGCGTAGCCGGGGTGGAACTTCGCGATGGCCGTCCGAAAATTGTTGTACACGTGCGACATGGGCGGTGTGGGCCAGGGCACTTTGCGTTTGATCGCACCGGTGCGGCCGTCGGCCATCACCAGCCATTCCTTGCCGTCGATGATACGCCAGTGAATCACTTCGGCATAGCCATCCTGGTCGAAGTCCCAGATGGAGCCGGGCGCTTCGAATTCACCGCGTAAACGGGCATCCTGCTCGGGCGCATCCCAATGCCACAGCTCCTTGCCGTCGTTGTTGTACATGTAGGCCGAGTAGCTGGGCGTGATCACCAGGAAATCCGGACGGCCGTCGCCATCCACGTCGCCGAACTTCACAATGCTGGCGGCTGGAATCTTGTAGTCCTTCAAGAGCTCGACTTCCTCCGGCAACTCCAGCGGCCGCAGGTCGTCTTCGCGAAAGTCCGGGTTCTTCGAAAGCACCATCACGTTCAGCATCGGCCGCGGCGCTATCGACGTCAGGTGAATCTCCGCCGTGCCCTTATTCAGCTCGAACGTGGTGCTTGGCGTCCACGTCATCGGCCCGGCGCCGAAGATGCCGTCGGCGAGCTTGCCGTTCACCTGTATGCGGAACCCGCTGCCATTCGCGCCCTGGCTGCGCACGAAGAGCCGGTAGCTGCCGTCTTGCGGAACCGCGATTTTCGCGACGGCATCCTCCTTCGAACCGAGCGTCAGCACGCTGTTGTTGAAGAGCCATCCGGCATTGGCGCCGCCGAAGCCGCCGCCCATATTGTCGCCGGCGGGGATGCCATCGTAGAACTCCGAAGCATCCACAACGATTGTGCCCGGCGGCTGGTGCGCGGGCGACTGCGCCGCGGCCACCGCCGAAAGTAATAGGACGAGCAGGCCTCTCATTGGATCTTCTCCGGGAAGGAGAAGACAGGCCGAATATCCACCGGAATGTCCGCGGTGGCTGCCAGCGCAGTCTTCAACTCCAGCGGCATCCGCTCGTATTTCGCGAACCACGCTTCCGCGCGCGCCCGGTCGCCCGCCGCTTCGATCTGTAGAAGTTCGGCCGCGAGCGACGCGATCGCGCCCGGCATGCGCGCCTCATCGAAGATGTAACGGCCGCCCTCCTGCGCCAATGCCTTGCTCTCCAGCAAGTAGTTGAATTCCATCATTTCAGCGCGGCCGTGCGCTTCGCCTGCGCCGAATCGCAGCGTGCGCAGCAAGCCGGCCACATAGGAAGCGTACGCCTCCCCGATCTGCTGCCTGGAAACCGCATTGTGCTCCAGCAGCCAATGCAGTCCGAAGAGCCCTACTGTATCCGCTTTGGCCTCTTCCAAACCGGAGTATGCCGGGCCGATCGCCTCGTTGATGACAAGTTGCTTACCATCGCGGCGCGCGAAAGCCGGTCCGAGGTCGTGTGCAATCTCGTGCATCAGCGAGCCCGTCAGATAGCCTTCGCCCGTCACCTTGGCGGCCTGCGCCGGCGTCATCAGCTTACGCGCGAGGGGCACGACAACGTAATCTACGCGGGCATCGCCGAAATTCTTGAAGAAGATTTTCTTCGAACCCTTCTCCTGGTGGATGCGCGGATCGTTCGGCAAGTTATCCGCAACCGCCTGATATCCGTGCAGCAGATCGCCGGCCCGGTAGGGGGCGTCCATCACTTCCATAGGCGTGACACGGCCGCGCTTCGGTGGGCGATCCTCCGGCGGCAACGGCAGCGCATCCTGAATGTCAGGCACGTATTTCTCGAATGCCTCGAGCTTCCGGCTCTGCTGCTCGTCGCGGATCAGAATCGAGGCGCCGTAGCTGGTTTTCACGCCCAGTAAGTCGTCGGTGTACGTTTCATACGGCGCGAAAGTCAGGTCAAACTTGGGCGACTTCAGGTCGAGCCAGGCGAGGTCGCTCGCGTAGTAGTCGTCTGTCAGAAGTGCGTCGGCGCGCAGCCGCAGATAGTTTGCGAAAGCCCGATCATCACTCAACGCCGCGGCTTCCCGCAGCGCCTTCGCCATAGGCTCCAGGAATTGCTTGTAGGTCTCGTGATATTTCGTGCCCACGAGCCGCGAGCCTTGCCATCGCACCACCGTGTAAGCGTCGTAGATGGCAGCGCGGTCCTCCGGGTGGTGCTTCAGATAGTCGTCGATTAGTGCCTTCGTGAGATCGTGCGGATAAAGTTCGTGCCCTGCCTGATATGCCACCTCCCCAAGAAAGAAGTGATTGTTATCGAGCAGGTCCCAGCGGCTGCCCATGACGCCCAACAGATCCCGCAGAGTACTGTTGCGAGTAGCCTTGTAGACCGCCAGGCCGCCGAAATCGCTTTGCCGCCAGTAAACGTCGTCGAGGAGTTGGCAGGCCTCGACGAGTTTCTGGACCATCTGCCGCTCGCGTCCGGAAAGTCCGGTGGAGTGGAACGGCATCGGGACCGCCTTCCAGCGAGCCAGCCGTTCCGCTTCATTGTGTACGGGCCGGCCTCCGGCATTCGTCTGCGCAGCGGCCAGGGTTACGCCCAACACGGCGCCGCAAAGAAGTCGGGTCATCGGATTAAACCTGTGTCTTACCGAGATTCGCGGCATAGCGTCGCACCAGTGGAGTGAGTTTCGCGCGAATATCGGCGTGAGCGGCATCATCGGCCAGGTTGTGCATCTCGTAAGGATCCCTTTCGATGTCGGACAGCAGCGATCCGTTCACTGCCTCCGGGCCGTACTCCACGTAGCGCCACTTGCCGCTCCGCACCATAACGCCGTGCAGCGTGTAGCCGTCTTCGCTCCAAACGCTGTACGCCGGCCTGTCCCATGCGGCCCGCGGATTGTTCAACAACGCCGTCATGCTGTGGCCCTCGTTCCCTTCGGGAGGCGTCAAGCCGCAAAGCTCCGTCAGCGTTGAATAGATGTTCACCGATTCCACTATACTCATACACGGCCGGCCGTTGCCGCGCGCTCCGGGTGCCGCGATGATCAGCGGAACGCGGGTTCCCATTTCAAACAGGGAACCGGCCTTCGACCATTTTCCCTTTTCGCCTAATTGATATCCGTGGTCCACCGTAAAGACGACGATCGTGTTTCGCCGCAGGTTCAGCCGGTCCAGCTCACCGAGTACGCGGCCGAGGTTCCAATCCGTCCACGAGATCGATGCAATGTAGGCGCGGATCACCTCTCTCGCTTCGCTTTCGCTCGCGGCGCGCCCGATGAACAGATCCGCATTGCGCTTGCGGATGGCGGCGCTTGGAAAGCCCGGCGGCACCGTCGGCCACGCCGCAAAGTCGGGCGTCAATTGGATGCGCAAGGCGGGATACATGTCCAAAAAGCGCTGCGGAGCGCAGGGCGGGCTGTGCGGCTTCACGAAGCCGCATGCGATGAAGAACGGCTGGTCGCGATATTTGCGCAGAGCTTCGATCGTGCGATCGGCGGTCTGGTAGTCGGGATGGCCCTCGCCGTCGCCGTCGAGCACCACGATCCGATCCGAATGCGCGGCCTGGCTGTTATCTTGCGGCAGCGGTGGCTGATCATATCCGGGAGGCGGGGGACCCGCGCCGCGCGTCACGGCAAGCGTGTGGCCTCCTGCGCCGCCATCGCCTTCGCGCGCTCCGCCGCCTTCACTCCATGCTTTCGGATCGTCGATCCCGCCATGAAAAATCTTGCCGTTCCGTACTGTCCGATAGCCATGCTCTTTGAAGAGCTGCGGCAGGCTGACCCAGTTCGGGTGCTGGTCGCGAAACGCGGTGCGGTTGCCGAGCACTCCTGTCGTGGTTGGATGCCGCCCCGTTAACAGTGAGCTGCGCGACGGATTGCACAGCGGGAATTGACAATAATTGCGGTCGAAGCGGACGCCGGCACGCGCCAGACCGTCAAGATTCGGCGTCCGCACGTGGAACATGCTGCCATAGCAGCCGAGTTCCACACGCATGTCGTCCGACATCACGAACAGTACGTTGGGGCGGGAGCCTTCGCGCGGTGCCGTCTGTGCCCGCGCCAGCAAGGCGGCTCCCAAGGCAGAGCCGAATCGCCGCCTGTTCATAGTGGCCGACCGAAGACCTCGACTTCGACGTAATGGCTCGCTTGCGTCCGATTGCTGCCATCGCTCGCCAGCCGCAGATAGCGCGCCACTACGCCTTTGGCGTCGATGAGTTTCCCCTCGGCCGTCTCGACGTAGCGCTTGTCAGTGCCGATCCCGAATCCGCAATCGTTGTCGGTGTCGTTGTTAAAGAGCGTACGTACGTTGGTGATAAAGTCCGGATCGTCTCCGGTCTGCACGACAACGCCTTTGTACGCGCGCGCTTCTTTGAGGTAGTGCCAGACCAGGATTGCGTAGATCGTGTGCGGCGCCTCCAGATCCATGACGACCGTCTGCACGCCGGGCTTTAGCTCTACAAACGCGCCATCCACGCCGGTTTTGATGCCGTCTGTGATCATCTCGAGCGAGCCGGTCACCGGGTCGCGATCGCTGGCGGTTACCGGCTTGTGCAGCGCGATATTGGTCGTGCCGGCCGGCGCGAGGAACGGTGGCCGAGCTTTGCGCAGCGGCTTCTCCAGGTTGGGGACGTTCACAGGCTCCGGTGTGCCTTCAAACAATGGCTTCGGAAGCGCGATCGGCAGCGGCTCCAGCTTCAGCGTCTGGGCGGCGGCTGCGCCCAGGATCAGCACCAGGGGGAACCATGCGCGCGGGCTCACCGCCGTCTTCCTCCCGGTACGACGCGCATCGCAGCCTGCATGCGCGTTGCAGCGGCCTTTGCTTCGGCCGCCACTGCGGCATCGCCGGCCATCGACTGGACAATGTCGAGCGACTCTTTGCATGGATAGTTGGCGAGCACGGAGAGCAAAGCTCGTTTTTCAGCCGGTTCCTTGGCAAGCTCCGCGGCCGGCGCAAGCAGTTTCGCGCTTTCCGCGTTCGGCCGGTCGGAAGGCAAACCGGCCAGCTTCATGTATCCGCGCAGCGCGAGAATCTGGAGTGGCGGATTGGTCTGCGTTTTTGCGAGTGCCAGCAGATTCGGCAGAGGCGCCGGAGTCTGCCATTCGGTCAAGGCCAGAATCGACCCGCGCACAATCTCGGGAGACGGATCGTGCAGTGCGTCTTGCAATTCTGCCAGGGCGTCCGCATTCGTGGTGCGGCTGAGCGCCTCCATAAGTGCGATGCGCATCGGCGGATCGGATGCACTCTTCTTGTACGCTGCAAGCACGGGCCCGATTTCCGCATCGCCGGACCGTTGCATGACAAGCCCCAACGCCTGACCAGCGTCTTTGCGCTCCGTGGAATTGGAGGCAGTGGCTACCAGATTCACCAGCCCAGGAATCTGCCGCGCACCCGCGAGATTTTTTATGGCGTGCATCGCTTCCCGGTGAACGTCAGGATCGCTATCGCGGATCGCCTCAAACGCCGCATCCGCGGCATCGGTCGTACCGCGGTCGGCGGCGGCCATCAGCATCTCCGCCTTCACTTTACCATTGGAGGATCGTATTGCCGCGACCAGCGCTGCATCCGTTGAGCTGCCGCGCAGCCTGGTCAGACTCTGACGCGCGGCATTGCGCTCTGCTTCGCCGCTGTGAGCCGCTGCGTCGGCCAGCACGGAGATACTCGAACTGTCGCCCAGCACGCCGAGGCCGCTCAGCGCCGCGGCGCGCACTTCCGCCGATTGATCCCGCACAGCGTCCGTGAACAACGAACGCGAGGAAACATCGCCCCGATCTGCCAGGACACCGAGCACCCTGACTCTACCGGCTGGCCCGATGCGCGGAAAGGCGCGCTGCAATTCGGCGGTCCCATCGCCGCCGGGAATCTCACCGAGAAAGCGAATGGCGGCGAACTGCACTCGTGCATCGTTCGACTCCAAAGCCGGCGCCAGCACCGGTAGCGCTTCTTTCGGATTGACTCGCGCCAGTCCACTGATTGCGGCAACGCGCACCATCGGCGGCTCCTGTGGCGCGATCAGTTGTTTGTACACGCCGAGAGCTACTTGTTTGTCGCCGCGAGCGGCAAACTGGTCCGCGCAATTCAGGTACGCCTCCGCTGCGCGGCGCTCCATCGCGCCTGAGGCTTTCGAATGGAGCTGCGACAAAGCGGTGAGCGACGGCCGGTCGGCAATCTCGGCCAGAGCGGCCAAGGCCGCTTCGGCGGTTGGCTGGTCGGACGATGACGCCAACTGAATGAGAGCGGGGGTCGCCCTGCTGTCGCGTCGCTGTGCCAGTGAGCCGATAATGCCGATCCTTATGCTGCCCGTCGATTTCCCAAGCGTATCCCGGAGCGCCTGGCCGGCCGTGTCGCCGGGGATCCTCGCCAACGCGAAGCGGGCCATCTCGGTGGTCGAAGGCTGCAGCATCATAGGTGCGAGGACCGGAACGGACGCATCGGTTCCGATCAGACTTAGTTCGCGAAAAGCGAATTGCTTTGCGGCTGAGGTGGCGTTGGATTGCACGAGCGTAAGCAGACTGCTCTCGATCTGCTTCACCAGTGCGCCGTCAGTCAGCGAGTCCTGGACGAGTTGCGTGAACTCCGCCAGCGCCACACGGCTCTGGCCGAATTCGTAAGTCGCGATGCTCGCCAGCAACGGCTGAATTTCGGAAGCGCTGCGCACTGCCTTAGGCGACACCTGGCCGCAAAGAGTCAGCGGCGCGAGCACTGCCAGCAAATAGCCAATCTTCCTCATATCACTCCTTTCCGGCCGCCAGCGTCGCACTCGGCGTGCTGTCCGCGTCCAGATCGCCGAGAATGTACTGAATGCCCGCGAAGAAATGCTGCAGCATGGGTGCCGACATGAAGTCCGTCGCGTTGTGCCCCAAGTCGGTGTAAAAGACCCGGCCCTTGCCGTATGTGCGGATCCAACTCACGGCGTAATCACCGTCCTCGCGAAAGCAGCCGGCGCAAGTGTACCGGCTCATGTCGGTCTTGCCGGTGTCGATAGTTAGCAGCACATGCAGCTTCTCCCGTGAATACGGCGGAGAAGGATAGCGGAAGAATTCGCCTACCCACGGAAAGCTCGCACTGGTGAATCCCGCATTGAGAGGACTCTTGGTATCTTCCACCTTCAGCGTCACGCTCTCATTCGAGACCGCATGCGGACCCGAATACGCGCCTAGCATTTCGGCAAACTCGGGCCAGTCGAGCGAGGCCCGACCCGTTCCATGATGCCCTCCCAATCCGCCACCGTCGCGGACGAAGCGAAGAATCGAATCGCGGACCTCCTGCGAATTGAAGATCGGCCCGACGGTGTTGTTGAGGTATAAGGCATCGTACTGCCGCAGCTTGCCCCAGCGCAGGTTGGCAAAGTCGTCGTTGAAAACCGGCTCGAACGCGCCCGTCTTTGCCATCGCCTGAATGGCGATATTGGCGAACGGGAGTGAGTGGTGTCCCCCGTACGCGGCCTGCATATCGACCACCAGCATTTTGCGTTGCTTCCGCGGTTGCGCCAGCAGCTTGGTGGGCGCCACGGCTTCGATCTTCTGTCTCTCCTCGGCGGTCACGTTGAAACGCGGCTGCGTAGTACGCGAAGTCGTATCGATGTAATCGGCCAGGACGGCGAGCGTCGTTTTCTCGAGAAATGCCGCCGTTTGCTTTATGGTCGGCAGCGCGTCAGAAGCGGTGATGACCAGCGCAGTAGGCTTAATCTTGGCCCGATAGATCTGCCACAGCACCGGCTCCATAGCGTCGCGGGCGTCAGGCCGCACGCGCAGAACGAGTAGCCGGTCGCCAGCCGCAGCCGCACGTTGCGGAGTCTCCGCGCAGATTCCGATACGGCGGCTCCGGTCCTTCAGGGCTTGCCCCTGTCCTTCAGAGAGGGCCAGATTCACACCTGATTCGTTAGCGATTTTGTCGGCAGTCTCGAGCTGAGCGGCCGCCGGATCACCGACGATCGTCTCCACGCCGAGCGACTTAGCCAACGAAAATAGTTCGCGTATCCCGGATTCATCGGCGGGGAATGAGGAGACGGAATAGACGGGCATCGCCATGCCCGCGGAGCGCAGCTTCTGACGCGCAGCCTCCGCGTTCATTTGCGCAAGCTGGGCGCTGTTGCCTTCGACCGACTTGATTCCGGCGCCCGAGATCCGATCGACTGCGTCGGAGAAGCTGCCCTGGAAACTACCGGTCTGCGCGGTGATTCGGAATCCGACGATGGTCCACCCGGGCTGCTGAGCGGACAACGAGGCAGCCGCCCACAACACGGCGAGCAGCAAAATCAGGGCCCGTTTCATCGTGCTATCCCTTCGCAGCCGCGTCCGGCACTTTCAGACGCCACGGTCCGCGCGCGGGCCGCGAGAGGCGCCGGTTGGCCCGATCGTCGCCGATGAATTCCTCCTTCACCGGATCCCAGTGGAGCTTGCGCTTGAGACGAACGGCGATGTCGCCCATCTGCGCGATCATTTCGTCGTGCGCCGCCACGTCAACGGTCGAGACGTTCTTGCGGCCCGTGCGAATCGCATCCAGGAAGTTCGTCCGATGATCGGGGCTGTAAATGACGCGCTGATCGTTGGGGCCGATCACGGTGCGCATGAGCGACTCCGGATGGGTCCTCATCCCTGTGCGGCTCACCCAGATCCACCCTTCCGTGCCGATCAGAACGTCGCTGTTGCCGGGTCCAAACTGGTTAAATTGCCGCCGTGCAGTGCCGCCGTCCATGAACTTGATCTTCACGCCGTTGGCGTACGTGTGCTCGATGTCATACGTCGCGATGGTGTCGCGGATATCGTCGTACAGCGTGCCGCTGCCCTCTACCGTAACGGGCGTGGTGTCGTCCGAGTTATTCACCCATTGCGCGATATCGAGGTCATGGATTCCCCATCCGCCCGCCAGGTTACCGAGTCCGTAGTCGGAAATGCGCAGCCAATACACTGACGTGCGCAGGTCGCTGTACGGTACCCACGGCGCGGGTCCCAGCCACATGTCCCAGTCGAATCCCGGCGGCGGGTCGGTGGGTCGCTCCGGTTCGAGCCGCGGGCCGCCTCCCGAAGATCCAACGGCGATCGTCTTGAGCTGGCCGATTTTTCCGTTGCGCACGAGCTCGCAAGCAAAACGAAAATACTGGCTGGAGCGCTGCTGCGTGCCAAACTGAAACACCACACCGGACTGTTTGATCGCCGCGCGAACCGCTTTAGCCTGCTCCACCGTGAGCGCCAACGGTTTCTCGTAGTACATGTGCTTACCGGCGCGCGCGGCCGCGATGCCGATGTACGGCGTCCAGCGTTCACCGGTGGCCATCAGCAGCGCGTCGATATCCTTGCGCTCCAGCAGCTCTCGAAAATCGTTGTAGGTGGTGCAGTTGTGATCGCCGTTGCGCTGATCCACGAGAGCTTTCGCGCGCTGGCGCGCCGATTCCTGCACATCGCAAATCGCGACGACCCGCACGTCGTCGTGCTGCAGGAAGCCGCGCATATCGCCGCCGCCCTGCCGGCCCACGCCGATGCAGCCCAGAGTGATGCGATCGCTCGGCGGCGTTGCGCCATCCGCGCCGAGCGCGGAGGACGGGATGATGCTGGGGAAACCCAGGGCGCATGTCGCGCCCGTGATGGCTCCTTTCAGGAAAGTGCGCCGGTTCGGCGCTGCGCCGCCAGGAGCATTTGCCCCCGGCGTCGGCGAAAGCTGCGACATGGAGCACCCCTCCCGGGTTGCGTATTATGAAATTGCGATGCGCATCCCGGTGCGTCGGATGTTATCAAAGCCGCCGTACCGCGTCAATGCCTCCAGACAATCGTGCCTGAAGCTCGAGTTTGCAATCCGAAACGCACATTGACACAGGCCGCGCATGTCCGCTAGCCTCCGAAAGTGTCCAAAGCCGCACGCCAGTGGTGTACCGCAGCGATGATCGCGGCCGTTGCGGCAGCATTCCGGTTGCCGCTGCTGGACCGGCGGCCCATGCACGCGGACGAGGCGATTCTAGCGGACAAGTTTGGAACATTTCTCGAAACTGGCTCCTACCCTTACGATCCGCACGAGTACCACGGCCCGGTGCTGGCGTATCTCACCTGGATTCCCGCCCATTTGATCCGGGAGACGAAATACGCCAGTCTCACGGAATCCACGATTCGTCTGGTGCCTGCACTGGCCGGTGTGGCGCTCGCCTTGACGCCGTTTGCGCTCACGACTGCTATCGGTTGGGAAGCGGCATCGTGGGCAGCAACTCTAATCGCCGTATCGCCCGCGATGGTTTACTACAGCCGCTTCTTTATTCCCGAAGTTCCGCTCGCACTTTGGACGGCGCTCCTACTTGCCGCGCTGGTGCGGCGTTGGTGGGCGCTCGCCGGCTTCGCCGCCGCGCTGATGACCGCAACCAAGGAGACCGCCATCTTCGCGCTCGCCGCCGCGAGCGCGGCATACACGCTCGTGTTCCGTCCGCAACTGGACTACCGCGCGGCCATCCGCTTTCTCGCCGCACTGGCTGTTGGCGTGTCCTTGCTGCTTGCGCCGCCGTGGCGATGGGGAATGTTGGCGGAATCCGCCGCAGCTTACTGGCAGCGGGCAACCGGCGGCTCCCACATTCACTCGTGGTACTCGTATGTCCTGTGGCTCTCCACTACCGAGACGCCGATTCTGATCCTCGCGGCGCTGGCCTGGCGCGGCGCGAAAGCGCCTGTGCGATTCGTGTGGTTGTACGCGCTTCTGTTAGGGATGCTCTATTCGGCGGTACCTTACAAGACGCCGTGGTGCGCGTTGAGTTTGCTCTACGCCCTCGCCCTGCTGGGAGGAGCCGGAGCGGCCGTGCTTCGCGGTTGGGGACGCATTGCAGCTGCAGCGGCCGTCGCTTGGCTCGGCGTGGTGGCGTGGGCCGCGAGCGTTCCGCTCGCCACCGATTCCCGCAATCCGTGGGCATATGCGCATACTGGTCCGGGGGCGTTTGCTATTCGCGACCGGATCGCCGAGTTTGCGCGAGTTGCGCCGGAAGGGCGTAATGTCGCGGTTGATGTCTTCACCCGAGAAAACCTCTGGCCGTTGCCGTGGTATTTGCGCCCGTATCCGCATACCCGCTGGTGGCGGCAGGTGCCTCTTCAGGGCACTGCCGCTCCCATCGTGCTGCTTTCGCCTGCTCTGGAAGTCGATTTCGTTCGTAAGATCTATGAGTCGCCTCCGCCGGGAGAGCGCGAACTGTATGTCAGCCTGTTTCCTGCCTACGTGGATCTGCGCCCCGGCGTGGAAGTGCGCGGCTACGTTGCCAAATCGCTGTGGGACCGGCAATGAGGCTACTTTGCCACGTATGCCAACTCGTGTTCGAGCGTGGTCTCAGCGGCCTTGGCTTCGGCGGCAACCTGCGGGTCGCCGGTCTCCTGTCGTGCGATTTCGAGCGATTCCGGACACGCCACGCGCTGCACCGCTGAAAGAATTAGCTTCTTCTCCTCGGGCCGCGTGGCAGCCTCTATCGCGGTTTTCAGGAGGGCGGCGGTTTCGGAAGGTGTGCGGCTCGACGGCAGCTGTGCAAGTTGAATGTACCCGCGCAGAGCGAGAATCCGATGCGTGGGATTCGGAGCTGTACGGGCCAGCACCAGCAGGTCGGACATGGGTTCGGGCGTAGGCCAGCCTGCAAGGGCGTTCACTGCACGGCGCTGCAATTCGGGATCGCCGTCAGCAGCCGCGGATCGGATTAACGGGAGCGCCGCGGAGTTCCCGACCGCCGAGAGCACGCTCAGCAGCGAGCCGCGCATGCCGGCGTCTCCGCTGCCGTACGCGGAAACGAGCTCATTCACCGGTGCGCCCGGAGAGCGGCGAATGGTGGCGGCCAGCGTCCGCTCCCACTCGGTCCGGTCGCTGCCGGCGGAACTCTTCATTAAGGCCAGCATCGCAGGAACCTGCGCCGCGGTAGCGGTCTCACGCAGCGCGCGGATGCTTTCGATTTGGACGGCCCGGTCGTTTTCGGCCGCGCAGCCGAGCAGCACATCGGCGGACGACGCGGTCCCACGCTGGCCCGCGGCGCGGATCAGTTCCATTTTCATTTTGCCGGCCGCGCTGGGAATTGCGCCAAGAATGGCGGCATCGGCTGCGCTGTCGCGAATGGCGATCAGTGCGCCCCGCGCGGCCGCCTGCTCATCGCCCGACGTTGCTGCCGCCCGCGCGGCCAGCAGAGGGATCTCGGCTGGCGTGCCGGCTTTGGCCAGGCCGTTGAGCGCCGCCACGCGAACGGCCTCACTGGCGTCGCGGGTCGCATCGAGCAGCAGCCGTAGAACGCCCGGCGCGCCGAAGCTGGCCAGTGCTTCGACTCCGACCATGCGGGCGCGGTCGGCCAGGCGGAGGAAGTCGCTCATGAGCGCGGTTGCATCGATTTGCGCCAAAGTGCGGACAGCGATGGCCTGAACGCGGGGGCTCTCGCTGTGCAGCGCGGCACGCAAGAAGGGTGCCGCTCTCCTCGCGTCCACTCGCGCCAACGCCGTGAGCACGGCGATTCTCACGGCCTCAGGCTGTTCGGCACCGGCCAGGCGCTGAAAAATCTGCGATGCCGTCACCGGATCGGATTTTTCCGCAATCTCCAGCAGGGCCGAGGACACCGTGGTTGAAGGCGTAGCCGACATCAAGGCGCCGCGAGCCTCGGGTGTGTCGATGCTTCCAAGCGCGGCCGCCGTTGCTTCGGCCAGTCGCGCGTCTTTCGAAGCCAGCAACGGCTTGAGGGCGGTCACGGACGCCGCGTCCCTCCGCCGGCCCAGCGAGACTACGATACCGGTTTGTACGCCACTCGAAGTCCGCGGCAGCGCATCTCGCAGCACCGTCGCCGAACGCTCGCCCGGGATTCTCTCGAGCGTATACCGCGCCATCTCGGCCGTGGCTGGCTCAAGCAGCAATTCAGCCAGTTTAGGAACAGCCGCGTCGCCGCCTAGTATTGCCAGATCGCGGCAGAACGCATCTTTCGCGGCCAATGAACGCGATGAATCGAGACCTGCGATGAGCAGTCTCTCGATGCGCGAAACATCGGGCGTTCCAGCGCTGTGATACGCCAGAGCCTCCAATTCACGGACCGCCGCGACGTCTGGGCCAAAATCGTAGCCCGCCACCTGGCGGACCAAAGCTTCCGGATCGGCGGCAAGGAGCACGCTACACGCAACCGTGAGGATGACTAATCCCTTCATATCGACCACGGGCTCCGCGGCGCGCGAGCGAGCAGGCGCTCGGCCGCCGAATCGTCGAGAATCTTCTGCCGCACAGGATCCCATCGGATCGTGCGTCCGGTGCGCATAGCGATCGTGCCCAGCCAGCCCGGGGTCGCCGAGCGCAGAGCCACCCGCGCGGGCGCCAAGGTCTCCGCGCGCGTCAGCACGCAATCGATGAACTGGCGATGATGGCTTGTGACCACAGGCAACCGGACTTCGTCGGGCCGGATCCTGGAGCTCAACAGCGAGCGGGGCGAGGCATCGATTCCGCTACGATCCACCCAAACCCAGCCGTGCTCGCCGATCCAACGCGTGCCCGGGCGCACTTCTCCATAGCCGCCAGAGATCAGCATCGTGAGATCGCCGGCGTAACGCGCGGTTACGCGCCATCGCGGCGGCGTGTTCCAGATGGGGTGAGGCGAAGGCTCGCCGGAGCCTTGCACCGAGACGGGGCCCGAATCGTCAAGCCCGAGCCCCCAGTGCGCAATATCGACGTGGTGCCCGACCCAGTCCATGAGCGATCCGCCGCCGGTGTCGTAGTTCCACCGCCAGGTCTTGTGAACGCGCGCCGGCGCGTATGGTACCCACGGCGCCGGGCCAAGCCAGCGCTGCCAATCGAGCGTCTTTGGCGGCGGACCGGGTTCCACTTGGTGGCCAAGGCCGTCCCAATCCGTCAGCCCGGCCGGCAGTCCGACTTCAACTTTCGATACTTTGCCGACACGTCCGTTGCGCACCAACTCGCACGCAAAGCGGAAGTCGGGAAGAGATCGCTGCCAGCTCCCGGTCTGCCACACCGTCCCATAGCGCGCCACCGCGTCGCAAATCGCTTTTCCTTCGGCCCAATTGTGGGCCAGCGGCTTCTCGCCGTAGATGTCCTTGCCCGCGCGCGCGGCTGCAACCGCGACGATTCCGTGCCAGTGATCCGGCACTGCCATGTAGACCGCATCGATTTCGGGACGCGCCAGCAGTTCCTCGAATTCGTGGAAGCCGCGCGCACTCGGAGCGGCCGCAAGGGCGTTGCTCAGGTGGACCGAGTCGATGTCGCAGATGGCGGTCACTTGGACGCGGGAATCGCCCATGAAGATCTTCATGGTGTCGAACCCCATCCAGCCGGCGCCGATGACACCCAGCGACACGCGGGCGCTCGGCAGCACGTCGGCACGCAGCACCGCTGCAGTTCCGGCACCTAAGAACATCCTACGGCTTACTCGCTCAGACACGGTACTTGTGGCCCGGATTCCCTTCTTTAGAACGTAACTCTAGCGTTGAACTGGATCACGCGCGGAGCGCTCGCGCTGGTGATGGTGCCGAAGTTCGTTGAATTGAAACTCATGGAGGGCGTCCCGAAAATCACCATGTTGGTAGGGTTAGAGACGTCCGCTTGGAAGACCAGTTTCATGCGCTCGCGAATGCCGAACTCGCGCCGCAGGCTGAGGCTCTGATTGAACGAATTGCTGGTGCGGAGCTTGTAGACCATGGTTCGAGGACTATTTCCAAACGTATACGCGGCGGGGTTGACGAACGCATTCTTGTCGAGAAACACCGGCGGTGTGGAGGCGCGAAGGTTCGCGTCCGCTGGATCGCCGCCGATGCTGACCGGACCGGAGAAGCTCGGATTGAGGTCCACATAGCAACTGCCCGCGTTCGGTAGATTGCAGCTTCCACCGATCGCGCCGAAACCAGCACCCTCGTTAAACGTGGTGATTCCGGAAAGCTGCCAGCCGCCCGCCACTGCATTCACCAACCGGCTGCCCGATCCGAACTGCCGGCCCTTGCCGAAGGGGAGTTGGTACACCACCATGACGTGCACTATCTGCGGAGAAATCGTGGTCTGGGCCTTCTCCTTGAAATAGTTGTTGCGCGTGCCCAGGTCGTCGAATCCCTTGGCGAAAGTATAATTCGCATTCAGCACAAGCCCGTGAGAGAGCGTCTTCACCACGGTGGCTTGCAACGAGTTGTAGTTGGAGTTCCCTACCTCACCCCACGCGTCGGCTACGGAGTTGTACTGCGGGAACGGCCGCAGCATCTGGGAAATAGAGCCTGCGTAGTTGGCATAGGGCAGGTGGATTCCCGGAATGATCGCATTCGCTGCCGCGATATTTGCAGCCGTGGCCGAGGCGGTCAGCAGGTTCTTGAGAGCGAGATACTGCGGGAGAATCTGGCCGCCCCACAGGCCGCGGGCGCCGCCTTGCAGGTAGTGGCCATTGGTGCCCACGTAGCTTACCGTAACGGTCATAGTGTTGGTAACGGCCCGTTGAATACCGGCGCTCCAGTTCTGATAACGCGGCGGATGACCCCCGATCTGCGGGTCGCCGTAGGTCACCGAACCACCCTGAGGCGTGGCCGTCGTGAAACCTGTGTTGAGCGTCGGATCGAAAAATGGCGCCTTCACGTAGGACGGCACACCCGCGTCCCAATAAAATGCGGGGCTGTACGTATCGAGGCTGGTCCACGAAGGATTCGCCGTGAAGCCCAGGACTCCGGTGCCCTGCCGGGCATTGCCGCGGCCACCGACGGCTCCGCGGTGAGTGTATGTCATGTCGTAACCCGCGCGGAAAACGGTTTTCGCGTTAATCGAGTATGCCAGACCGATGCGCGGCTGGAATCCTTTGTAGTACGTAGATACATTCTGGC
>Ga0126381_100002523_pt1 | contig 19774 bp, 17 predicted proteins | sample PanSoiMetPlot_28_FD_96465 | JGI IMG/M metagenome (GOLD analysis project Ga0126381, IMG submission 96465) | Tropical forest soil microbial communities from Panama - MetaG Plot_28 | ecosystem: Environmental > Terrestrial > Soil > Tropical forest > Bulk soil | place: Panama | collected 2016-02-17
CACGTCGGTGCCAGTCACGACGTACCAAGCCGCCAGCACTGCCAATCAACCCGGAGGCTCGATCACCGTGTTTCCAAATACCACCACCTATCAAGTTCACTACCGCAATGGGCACCTGGTGACGGCAATGGCATCCGCCCTGGCAGGGGATGGGTTCGTCTTTCCCAAGGCCCTGATCTACGACGTCAACGTGAGCGGTGGAACCCCGTCCCTGACAAGGGAGATCGACCTTGATCACGGCTCGGGTGTGGCGATGCAGATGCCGTCGGTAGATTTGGACAGCAATGGAGACTACGGCTTCAACTGGATCGAATCGTCGAGCACCGAGAACCTGACGATGTGGGTTGATGGTCTGAACACCAAGAAGTCTTTCAAGAAGCCGTTCGGGCTCGCAACCGTGGTCACTCCGAGCACGGGCTTTATGAGCATTAACTTCCGGATTGGCGACTACAGCTCTCTTGTGCTTGATCCGGCCGACGGCCTGACCTTCTGGGGGGCTAACGAATACGTCGGGACCAATGGCGGTAGTGATATCTGGAGCACGCATATCGCTGCCTTCACTGTTCCCAAGAAGTAGGTGTCGCAGCACGCTTATTTCCATCGGGTGCAGGCGTTGCCTGCACCCTTATTTTCGTGCACCGATTGACGTCGCCTCGCGGCCCATCGCTTTCCTCGCCTTCAGCTTCAGAAATAATGCCCCATATGGTCTCAACCATTCTTTGCACCGCCCGATGTCTAGGCGGCTTTCTTTGCTGATGGCGGTTGGGTGTAACTCACGGCCACAACCGCATCGTAGTTGCGGATCTCAGTGTCTTCGACGGAAGCGTGAATGAACCGGGCCTTCCGAACATTAGCGCGGGCCAAGGCTATGAACGCGGCTGAAGTATCCAAACCTGTTACTTCAAACCCGGCTTCTACCAGTGCTTTTGTCAACGGCCCCGCACCGCAGCAGCGACGAGTGTGGAGGTGATAGGTCAAGCGTGAAGCACGTGCCGCTTCTGCGCTCAACGCTTTATCGTGATGAATACTCCCGGCGGTTTCGAGCACATGTTCGAGCTCGCGCCTAAAACACCTCAAGAGGCGGTACGGGCGATGACAGTATTCGGCATGGAGGTGGTTGGCCCACACCCGCGGGAAGCTGCCGTCCTTGAGCGCTGAGCTTAGTCTTCCAGGCTGATAGCATACAAAACGTTTCACCTGAGCGATCGCGGCCGGATTTCACAAGCGCATTGAACCATGCGATTGCAGAACATCACTCGATCAAGAGAACGGTGAATCATGGCGAAAGCGCATCAATTGGTGTTAGCCGGACCGTCCTGGCCGAAGTCATGCAACAGGACCTTTTGGAAAGCGTGCACGATGTCGTTCTCGTCCTTCGGGCTGAGGCAGGAAGGAATGGACATAATGATACTTCGCTCGAAGAGATCATCAGCATTGGGGCAGGTGCCCTTCTGATACCGTGTCTCTGCGCCGGCATTTTCGCTGAGATTCCATGGGAAGCCGCCGGCGTCGACGGCGCGGCGGAACACGAGACTAACGATGTTGTAATAGAGATGCAATCCCCAATCGGTCATTCTTATATTAGAAACGCCTTGTGGGTAAGTGGTAATTCCTTCGCCGCGAAGCGCCTCATTGACTCTTTGTGCCAACGCTGCATTTTGGTACGTCGTTATGAGGAACGCCCCCGTGTCGCCAGCTGAATCAACAATTCGGCGTAGCTTCACACCCGGCAGTTTCTCCAGAGCTTGTCGAATTCGATACTTGCTGGTTCGCATCCTCTCGATGATACTCGGCATCTTTTTCAGCTGTACGCGCAGAACAGCTCCGCGGAGTTCGTCGAGGCGATATCCTCGTCCCCAGAGCGACAAATCGGGATCATCGAAAATCAATCGCCCATCTTCATTGCGAGCATAGCCAAGATCATGGCAGGCCACCGTGCGTTGATAAAGCCGCTTGTCGCGTGTGGCGACGCAGCCGCCTTCTCCGGCAGTCATATTCTTATTCATCTGAAAACTGAAGATTGCCATGTCGCCAAACGTGCCAAGCTTTTGGCCATTGATGCTGGCGCCATTTGCCTGTGCGCAGTCTTCGAGCAGAAACAGTCTGCGGTCCCGCGCGATTTTTGCAAGGCGCACAACGTCCGCCTGAGCACCACTCATGTGGACAACAATGATCCCCTTCGTCCGTGTAGTGATGTGTTGCAGCAAGTCGTCCGGATCAATGCCGAAGGTGTCATTAATATCTGCCAGAACTGGAATTGCTCCGAGATTTACGACCGCAGATACGACTGCAACCCACATGTATGCGGGCACAATGACTTCCTGCCCCGGGCCAATACCAAGCGCCGAGAGCGCGGTATGCAACGCGCCCGTGCCGCTGCTGACTGCAACCGCATACGGCAGTCCAAGTTGTGTGGCGAATTCCCTCTCAAATTGCTCTACCTCATTACGCAGCTTCACTCCGTAATAGCGAAACGGCGAACGATCGCGCAGCACGCCAGCAACTGCTTCAATCTCTTGCTCGTCCATATGATGGATACCTGGGAACTCCAGCGGCAATGGTTCCGTGCGGACGGGTGTGCCTCCGTAGATGGCCAGTTTCTCGTGGTTAGGTTCCGATTCGTGCAGGCCAGCTTTTTCTCTAGTTGTCACGATCCACCGCCCCTCCGTCGAACTCTGAACTCTGAACTTGCAGGGTCGTTTTGGCCGTGATGTCTGCAGACGAACTGCCGACCATGATGTCGAAAGTTCCCGGCACCACCCGCCAATGCATGTCCTGATCGAGCAACTGCAAATCCTCGGGTTCGAGCGCGAAGGTAACCGTCTTCTTCTGTCCGGGCCCGAGCGCGACCCGTTCAAAGCCGCGGAGCTGCTTCACTGGAGTCGCTACAGGTGTGAAACGCTCCCGGATATAGAGCTGAACCGTTTCGACGCCTGGCGGCTTTCCAATGTTTTCGACGTCAACGCTCACTCGCGCAGTTGTTCCCCTGCGAATTTGCGCTGGCTCGACCCGAGCATTGCTATATCGGAACTGTGTATAACTCAGCCCATAGCCGAACGGGTAAAGCGGCGAGCCCGGCAGGTCGACGTAGCCCTTGGTATGAGTCCAACCGCCGTCGACCCAATATGACTTAGACAGATTGTAGTTGTAATACGCAGGTAGCTGACCCACGCTGCGCGGAATCGTGATCGCCAAACGGCCGCTGGGGTTGTAGTCACCAAAGAGGATATCCGAAACCGCCTCACCTCCGCGCTCCCCGGGCTCCCATGCCTCAACAATCGCCGGGATATTTTCGGCTTCCCAGCGAATGGAAAGAGGCCGGCCGTTCACCAAGACTAGGACAACTGGCGTACCGCTGGCATGAATTGCCCTTACCAGATCCTCCTGCACGCCAGTGAGATCGAGACTGGCAACGTCGTAGCCCTCACCATCGGTAGGTTTGGGCAAATCCATTGAGTCGTCTCCTTCCCTTCTGGACTGCTCACCCACGACTACCACTGCAACGTCAGCGGACTTGGCGGCTTGCACAGCCTTTTCGAAGCCGCTCTTATCCTGATCATTGACGCCGCATCCCTTGGCATAGATCACGCGTGTCGAGGACGAGACTTTGGCCTTGATTCCGTCAAGGATTGAGTCGACGCGCTGAAGAACAACCTGGGCCGAATAATCCCCGAATAAATTTTGCGCTGCGTTAGCATTGGGACCGATGACAGCGATTGACTTGAGCGTCTTCTTGAGGGGCAGGAGATGGCCTGCATTCCTCAGAAGCACGATTCCTTCGCGGGCGGCATCGAGCGCGAGCTGTTGATGCTCGCTTGAGTGCATCACCTCTTCTGCGTGGGCGAGATCGACATATGGATGTGCGAACAAGCCGAGCTTGAATTTGAGTTCCAGCACGCGGCGCACCGCGCGATCGATCAGCTCCATGGGAACTCGCCCTTCGTTCACGTTTTCGATCAGAGGTCTCATGTAGGCGGGCTCATACGTGATGTTCAAGTCAACGCCCGCTTTCAACGCGAGAATGCCCGCTTCTTTTTGCGTCCGAACGATTCCTTCATAAATGAGCGTGTCGAAACCGTCCCCCTCACTCGTGACGATCCCCTTGAAACCAAGTTCCTTTCGCAACACATCGTTCATCCATTTGACCGATGCATGCGCAGGAACGTCTTCGATGTCGGGATATCCGGCCATGACGCCGAGAGCACCGTTCTTGGTGATCGCAGCCTTCCACGGGGGCAGTATATCTTCACGAAGAATCCGGTCGGATAGGGTGATGGCACCGCGTTCGAGACCGCCGAAGGGCTCGCTCTGCGTGGGGAAATCAGTCATTAGAGCGATGACCCTGTCCTGAGCATTTATGTCCGAGCCTTGAGCACCGCGCACGATAGCTTCAGCTATGCGCGAGCCGAGGTAAGGATCCTCGCTGTAGCCCTCTTCGTTGCGCCCCATGCGCGGATCACGGTCGAGTTCCAATACCAAAGTCGATAGCATGTGAATTCCAACCGCTCGGGATTCGCGAGCGGCTGCCGCGTAGACGTTCTCGACGAGCGACATATCAAAGCTGCTGCCCAGCGCAAGTCCTTCCGGGAAAACGGTGGCTCCAGAAAACATGCCGCCATGCGTGCCTTCTTCATCTTCCAGGAGTGGAATTTTCAGGCGGGTCTGAGTGAGTGCGATTTTCTGAAGCTCATTAAAATATGCAACCTGCTGCTCGGTTCCTTCGTGAAGAATCGTGTCAGCGAGGGTAAAGAAGCCTGCGCCAGGCCCAATTTCATCGGTATAGGTTCCTGCAGCAAATCTCCTGCACGCCTGGAGCTTTTCCGGAATGGTTCTACCAAGCTGGTCCACGTACACGCACGGCAGATTGAGCTGGCCGACTTTTTCTTTCAAAGTCATCCGGCTCATCAAATCGTCTACGCGCCGCTCGATCTGCTGGTGCGGATCCAGATAAATGGGAGCGGACGACTGTGTCCGCACAGTTTCAGGCAGGGTGAAAGCAAGCACAATCGCCGCGCCACTGCACTTCACTAGAAGCTTGGTCATCAAGTCTCCCGACAGACTAGAACAGAAATTAGAGCGCCGACTGCACACTAGCGGATCGCTCTTCGAAGTAACGAATCCAAACCACGAATTTCTGGATCGAGTTACTCTACTTCCTCTGATCAATTCCTTTCAGGAGCATCGCTAAGCTTTCCGAGAAATTCGTAAACTCGAACTAACCCTCGCCTGAGCATCCGCTCGCCTGCGCCGAGTTCGACATAGGTGTTGGAATCACCCGCGCCATAACCGCCTTCAGCAGCTGCTTCGATTGTCGGAAGGTAATCGAAATAACCATTGGTGTAGCCCAGCACAAGGCAATCCTGTACTGGGCATCGGTCCTTCCAATTGATCTGAAAATTGACGAAAGGTTCGCCTGGCATTCCGATTGCAGCAATCTGCTTATTCAACAGCAGGCTCGTTACGTGGAGATCCAAGCGCTCGGGTGGAGGATCAGTAATGAACAAATCGGCATGATCTTCAAATATTCGTTGGCCGTAGATACGCAAAAGCCCTTCGCGAAAACCGCGAGGGTTCCAACGCACGCGGAACGGAATCACATCGTCGGCGAAATCGATTGTCGGTTCCGGAGGAATGTTTGCCCGAACGGTTTTCGCAACCCGCACCACCTCTTCGCCCAGCTGCTCACCCGTCCAGTCACGCTTCGCGATGGCCCCATCGGTTAGAGGAGTTGTGGCGTAGTACGGATTAATATCGCCATCGGCTCCTTGCAGAAAGAAGCATAGAGGTGCAGAGTCAAACGCCTTTTCGACTGTGCTCGCCATCGTGCCGACGAAGTCTGCTGAATATCTAAGATTGTCGGAGCCAAGTACAACCGGGTGACATGAATAGCTGACCAGTATGGCGATTGGCTTACCATTTCGGTCATCGATTCGGATGACCAAAACTGACGGATCAACAGGCGTAGTGGGCTGCTTATCCGGATTCGTCCAGAGCATTGTGACTTTGCCGTCCGAATGCACCCGCCGTCGGTTATACCCGATGTAGACTTCACCGCGTGCGGTCCCAATTTGCGCATCCACGAGATGGTGACTTGCTTGTTCCACCGCCTCTGCGATCTTCTCGACAGCATTGGTCTCCCACGCGGGAGGGCGATCGCCGGAATATATGTCGAGAATGTTTGGACCGGAATGAGTGTGTGAGGCAGTCACCACAAGAAGTGAGATGCCAGCTAAGTTTTTGACGCGTTGCCGGAGTTGCGCAAGTTTAGATTCGTTGAACGTTCTTCCGAGGTCTAATGTCACCAGCGCTAGGCGACGTTCGCCAACTTCCAAAACCAATACTCTCGCGTAAAGCGGATCCAAAGTTCCTGTCGAAAGCTTGTTGTCCTTGATTCGATCGAAAAATCCATACATCGGCAGGCCTGGGGGAGGGGTGATCTCGGTTTTTGCAACGGCGGCTTTGAAAGTAGCAGCGTGAAGAACTACCACTGGAGTCGAAAGCACCAGACAAGTCCCTGCACTGACCAATCCTAAGAAAGTTCGCCTTACGGTTAGGTTGAAATCGGGACGACTTTGCAGCGTTGCGCGCATGGATTGCCAGCTCTCTAACTTACTCCTTGGAAAAATCCTCCGGCAGATCGTGTAAACGGCGCAGCATCTGGTTGACGCGAATAACTGCGGTATCGACCATCCGGTCACCAGCCCCAACTTCTAACCAGGTGGCTGGATTCGAGGCTCCATAGCCGCCCAGAGTCGCGCTCCTGATGGTTGGGAAATATCCGTTGTAACCGTTCGCGTAACCGATGAAGAGTGCATCAGGTACTGGGCATCGCTGACGCCAGCTGAGTTGGTATTCCACGAATGGCTCGCCCGGCATCGTGAGGATCGCAATTTTCTTGTCGATGAGCACGGTTGTGACCGGCAGCGCAATTTCAGCTGGTTTCGTTGTGAATGGGTTCGAGTCGCTCGATCCAAAGACAGCGATCCTTGCTTGACGCCACTTTTCCGGATCCCAACGCATAGCTACATGGATAGAATCTTCCGCAAACTGCAACTCGGTCACGTCGTCGGGTCGCGTATGAATTTGCTTTGCAATCCGCACCACTTCGTCGCCGAGAGTACGCCCCGTCCAATTGCGCATTTCAACTGCATCCTGCTCAAGCGGTGTCACTGCGTAATATGGATTTATGTCGCCCGATGCTCCTTGCAAGAAGAAAGAGATCAGCCTGCCGCCAAATGCGTCTTCTACGGTACGGGTCGTAACCGTAGGGAAATCGGCGGAGTACTGAAGGTTATCGCTGCCGAAGACCACGGGATGGCACGCGTAATTCACTAGAATGGCGATAGGTTGGCCATCCATAGCATCTATGCGCAAAACAGAGACCGTCCCGTCGAAGGGAGCAGTAGGCACCCGAGTCAGATTGCGTTCGAACCAGGTCACGGTACCGTCTGGGTTTACGCGCAGCCGGTTATGGCCGATGTTTGTGGTTCCATATCCGGTGCCGATCTGAGCCTTGCGGAGGTGCTGGCGAGCTTCTTCGATCGCGTTCACGATCTTTTGCAGGGCGGTGGATTCCCATCCGGGCGGACCGTTCGGGTACCCGTCCTGCACGGCAGGGGCAGAATGTGTGTGCGTCGCTGCAACGATCAGAACAGAGATATCTCTCTGCGTTGCTTTTCGCAGTTGAGCAAGAGAGCTTGGCCCGAAAGTCCGCCCCAGGTCGACACTCACGAGCGCTAACCTTTTGTCACCCGCTTCAAGCACCAAGATGCGCGCGTAAAGCGGATCACGAGTTCCTGTGGCGGACGATTTACGATCACTGAAACCCCACAAGGGTACGCCGGATGTCGGAGTTATGTCGACTTTTGTGACCCCGGCCTTGAGCGCTGCCGCCATCGCAACCGAACCACTGATAAAAATCAAGAGCAGCATTGCGAGGACACTAGTGAATTGCGGTCTGTCCGAAGAGTAAGAATCAACAACAGCCAGGAGGGGGCGCATATATTTCATTGCTGAACTATATTGGAGCAGCTCCCAGGATCTCTCTCGCCGATTTCGAGGTGTTTATACCGTTGGTGCTTAGCGCTTGTCAATGATTTGGATAAAAGCGAGTGTATGGACTCCTCAGAACTCTGCGCTCAAGCGACATTGAGTGATGATCACCTATTCACTCGTTCCGATGGCGACCTGTGCGCGACTTTGCGAAATATGGGCGAAGGCTTGCGAATCAGCGCGACACCGGGTTTGATATTTCACGATTTGCGGAGGATTGCAGCCCGGAACTTTCGCCGAGCGCGAGCACCCGAAGGCGTCCTCATGAAAATCGACGGATGGCGTACAAGAAGCGTTTTTTGAGCGAAACGCGATAGTGTCCCAAGCGATATCTACGATGCCATCCAAAAGCTAGATCAATCGTGGAACGGGCATGATCTCTGGCATATGAGAAGTTGGAGACGACGAACGACGAGGTTGCCAGGAGGCAGGAGCGTTTGATTCCAGAGCGTTTTAGGTCTGGTGCCGGGAGGGGGAGTTGAACCCCCAAGGTGCTAAGCACCGGCGGATTTTGAGTCCGCTGCGTCTGCCAGTTCCGCCATCCCGGCGTGCGGTAACTCATTGAATTGTAGCATCTTGCTTGGGCGGGATCTCGGGGCGTTTTTCCTCGGCAGGCAAATTGTGACTTATCTGTGACTGTTGCTTCCGATCAAGGGCCGCTGCGGCTTCGTGCAGATCGCGTTCATCGATGATGTTGTAGCGACGGAACACACAGTCTGTTTTCCAGCCGCCGATTTTCATAATTACGTCACGGTCAACACCTGCCCGTCGCATATTGCGTGCACCAGTACGCCGGAGGTCGTGGACCTTCAAGCCGGGGACGCCTGCTGCTTTTCGGGCGTTCTCCCATGACCCGCGAAAATCCTTCACCTGCTTACCGTCCTCGCGGGTAAAAACGTAATCATCCTCGCCCTTCCCTTCACAGCAAGCCTTGAGCAGTTCAAAAACCTTCTGCGTCATCTTGACCGTGCGCCCATCTCCGTTCTTCGAGTCCTCAATCGTGATGGTACGGTGCTCGAAATCGAGGAGCTGGACACGCATGTTTCGCAGCGGTTCGCTCAGCCGCCAACCATAGGAATAGTAGATTTCAAAGATGGAGCGAAGCCAAAGGCCGATCTTTGCAGTTTCCCGTGCCAGGGCTTCGTACTGATGATCCTTGAGGAAGCCCTTCCGCACGTTGTCGGATTCGTCAAGCAGAAGCCCCTTGAAGGACGGCGCGTGCCTCAGGCGCTCATCTTTCAACGCGAGACTATATGCTTCGCGGAGGACTGACAGTTCCCGGTTGATGGTTGCGTTTCGCGGGAAATTGCCGTGAAAGTCCTTCTCTGTTTTCCGCTGCGCAACGTACTCACGAATCATTGGCCGGGTTACATCCAGTACTTTGCACTTTGCAAAGAACGGGGATAGATGCAGCTTCCAGCGCCGCTCATCGTCGTCTTTCGTCTTGCGACCGTCTGAGTCGTATTGCTTCCACAGTTCGTCGACCAGATCCTTGACTGTGAGCTTGTCGCTCGGGATGGCAAGCCCTTGTTTGGCTTCGCCCAGGCGATCCTTCAGCCAATCGTTAGCTTGGCGCTTGTCCTCTTTTCCGGTGGACACGCGAACGCGCCGACCGCGCACCACATACGAAGCCCACCACACGTTTCCGCGTTGATACAAACTTCCATCACCCTTCACTTTTGTCCCCCTTTGCGCTTTGACCAACGAGCTTGTGCAGCGCGTCTGGCGCTTTCCCGCCGCTCCTCCGGCGTTTGCGCCTTGACCCTAGCCTTTCCGCCCTTGCTGCCCAGGACGGCGGCCATCCGACGACGATCTTCTTTGGTTGCCATGAGTAGATATTATGCGAAGCGCTTCGCATAGTAAAGAGAGATTATCTACCTAGCTTGTGTTCTTCAATCCAGCGGTCGAGGTCGTGGATATCAAATCTCCAGGCGGATGTGTGGTCCCCCGCTGATACGTAAAGAAGCTCGCGGTGCTCGACCATCCGGCGCAGGGACCAGGGCGACATGCCGAGGTATTCGGCCGCTTGCCTGGTGCGCAGCAGTCGCCGCGTTGGAGTGGAAGGCGGGTTGTGGTTGGCCGCCGACATAGTTCCTATTTGCACTCACCTCATGTGGTAGGGATAGCATCGGCTGCACATCGCACCCGAGTCACACTCGCCATCGTGGTGCACCCGTTCCCAGCGATAACGCGTTTTCCACTCGCTTTGAGGCCGGGTGTTCAGGATCCGCCAGGGCTGGCCGTTGGTTATCTCTGTCATCCCCTCCCGCGTCACCGGCTTCAGGTTGAACGTTTCACTCAACCTGCGGAAGTTTTCCTCAAGCAGGTGCTCAACGATCTGCGCTTTCATCCGCTTCAGTTCGGGACCCAAATGGTCTGGGTACGTGAGTGACGCGAATCCGGCCTCCGGGTGCGAGCTCGACCCGGCCGCCACATGCATTGACTTCCTGGATCAATTCGCGTGCGGTCATCAAAACTCCCCCGAGAAAAAGTCTGGATCGTCTGGAGCGGACTGGGGTCCCTCGCTGGACGGGTCCGCACTCTCAGAAGTTGCGTCAACACCGTCATGACCGTCATGACCGTCACGCGGGCTGTGTTTTCTGTCACTTGCACCATGACCGTCTGCATGACGATCTTCGGCCGACGGTTCTCGACCGTCATGGCCACCGTCATGGCTCGAACCCGCACCTGGAGCGGTTTGTGACGGTTGTGACGGTGGTGACGGTCGCTTCGCAACCTTGGAAAGTCGGATCAGACGCCCCTGGTTCACACGTTGCAGGAAGACGATTGATAGGCCTTCTTTTCGAAGAGTGGGGACCAATTCGCGCAGATCCCCCGACAGGCCTCGGGGCGTTGTCGGCCAGTCTCTTCCGAAGGCTTTCCGCGCCGGCTCCGTCGCCAGTTCGTTCAGTGCCTGCAACAGTTCCGTACTTGTCCCTTCCCAGCCATCAGGGTGTTTCTCCGCGAACTCAAACAGATATGGGCTGATTGGGAATTCTTCGAGCACGGCATCGTGCGCACGACCGCGATTTTCTGCATAGGCCTTTAACAAACTTCCCGGGGTAAACCCCATGTGTGGCTCGGCGGCGACTGAAAAGCGGCAAAAGTCGGCCATCCGCGGCAGGCGTTCGAGTTTGGTTGAGGGCAGATCTCGCAATGCGCCACTTATGGCGGTCAAAATCGCGCCCAGGATGCGCGGCAGTGCCTTCTCGTAGTCCGCCAGGAAGGTTTCCCTATCTTGGCGACGAGTGTCGTCTATCGCCGGGAGGATGATCGTGATGGCGCGGTCCAGGAAGTCGGGGCGAGTCGCGACCTCCTTAATACTGTTCATCACCTGCGGGCGCTGGGCGTCGAATATGATCTCCTCACAGTCCTCGTACAGCTCCCGGACGGCCATCCCGCCGCCTGTCGACAAGCGGCACATCGCGTCGGAGAGCCACTTAGGAAGATGGCCGATATTGTCCAGAGCCACCACGTGAGAGTTGTAGGCTGTGATGTACAGGTCGTGCTCATTGCGAGGGGCGGTTCTGAGTTCAGCCTCAAAGGGATCGATGGGCCTGCGAACCACCATGGTGGCCGTGGACTTGGAGCTGCCATGCTCGCCGATAAAGCACAAGATGATGTAAGGGCCCCGAGAAAACGCGGTCACCATATAAGAGCAAACCAATTGAAGGTCGTTCTCGCCGGCCACGTTCAGGAATGGGTGCAACTCATCCTTAAGCCAGCCGCTATGGATCGGCGTCGGTAATGAACGCATGCCGCGTGCGCGCCGAAAATATACGGGAGGATCTTTAACTAGCTTCCAACCTTCCGGTGAGATTTCAACAGCCGTCCATTCCTCATCGCCCAAATCCACGTAGATCTTGCCGTCCAGCTCCGCGACACGAACATGCACATCCCGCAGCGGCCCCTCGTAACGCGCTTCGCCAGCGAGCGTGCCGATGGCGTCCTTAATGGCCTGGGTGTTGGGTGAGGCTCTTTCGGCCAGATAGAACTCGCGCGAAACGAAATCTTTGAATTCCGTTGACCTGATGGCCCACGTCTCCCGGTGGCCGCCTATCGCGAGCGAAGCGTAGGCCCTTCTGTTGCGATCGTGAAACAGCTCCACGTTCTGAGCGTGGACAAGATCGACCAAGCGGCTGGCCTGCGACTTCTTCCGGTTACCGCTATCTGGCTGATGATGTTCGGCGTTCTCCCCCGCGCTTCTATTCGGTTTCGATTTCGTGGTTTCGCTTCTACCAGCCGTCGAACCCAGACAATCGCAAACCGAGATAACTGGAACCCAGCCCCTCTCTCGATCCTGTTTGAGCCCTGCCGGAATCATGCCTTGCCTCCGGGCTTTAGGAGGCGTTTTGCGCTGCGGTCGCGGTTGCGGAAGCTGGCGACCTGGGGTAAGGTTGGTCTTGATCACCGATTTGTCCTCCCGGGGGTGACCTGCCGAGTCGCCCCCTTCGCTGTCTTATGTGGCTACAGGCTCCGCTGACTCTCTGTTCCGTTCCAGGAAATCAACCAGACTCCGCTCTGAGAGAAAAACCGAACGTCCGAGCCGGAAGCCATCGATAAGCCCCGCCAATCGGAACAGGCGCAGGCGGTGCGCCGGGACACCGTACAGCTCCTGAGCTTGGCGCAGTGTAAGTGCACGGTCGCCGTGCTGGACTCGCTGAATTCCGGTTGAATCAATTGCGACATCCATGCCTGCGTTCCTCCCGACAAAAGGGCCAATCTGATGAAATCGCCCTCTACAAAAGTAGGCGTAACTTTTTTCGTTACGGCTGTAACAGAAAAAGTTACAGAGCGGATTTAGCTGTAATTGGGGAACTTTAGAGGGGACTGAGTTGCGGTAGGACAGTGTTGCGGTCTACTGCTTCGTAGTAGGCGGGGCAAGTCGCCAAGCGGTCTGAACATCGCGAAAAATGCACTTTTTCCCCGTGTCAATCATAGCCTCGAAGTAATCTGCCAGCGCCCTACTGCGCTCGGCCATGGCATCGGAAGCCCTATTGATTGCCATCGTCACGGCAGAGCGAGCGCGGTCGTCGTCGTCGGAGAATGACCGAGTTTTGCCGAAAAGACCACGCGTCTTCTCAATGTGTTCGTTAATCTGCACCAGTATTCCCGTTAGCCTTGCAATTTCAGTTTCTTGTCGGTCTCGCTTTGCGATTTGAAGTTCTTGCTCAACATCCCGGGCCTGCGCCTTGTATTCTGCTATAGCTGGCGGGTCCGCTAGCTCTTGGAGGCTACTTCCCTCGCTGTGACCATCGGCACGTATCTCTTCTTCGGATACTGACCGGATAGCCCCAGCATTCGACAGCGCGAGCACCTGTTTCGCCGCCAACTCGCAGCCGGGATGCCGCAAAAGGGTCCAAATGTATAGGAAGCCCACCGCGGGTTTGAAATGGTAGCTCTGTCCCTCGTAGCGAATCAACCAAACCTCGCCCTCGCGATAAAAAGCATTGCTAATCTCAACCGGCTGGCCTTCGGCCGGTTCCTGGCGGATCGGCTTTGCATCATGCCTAGTTTGTACTCCCTGAGGATCGGAGGTATGTTCCAAGTAGAAGTAATCCTCAGTCAAAGGCTGCGCCACTATGTCCTCGGCAAGTTCCGCTCTGTCGGGCGGCGTTTCGATTGGCCACAGAGGGTCAATTCCTGGAGTGGAGTGCCTACACAGCCTGGCCCAGACCGGCGCGAGCATGATCCGAACTGCAAGCTCGTTCCAGCGGCCTCGACCCCTGGGGTTCGGGACCACCCGACCCCAAGCATCGGTCCAAAAATCGACGCCAAGCGACTGCAGCTTCTCCCTCAGACGCTGGTTCTCATCCAGTCCGGGGTCTCGACTCTCGCTCACTTTCGGAATCGGAGGTCTTTGCCCAGCAGCGGACGATGAACGCGTCCTCATCGGTACCGGAAAGTGCAGATAGGTTCCCCGAACCGAGTGATATACAGCCATTTCTTTCTTGCGCTGAAGACAGCCTTCAGGGTCCCAGTGGAACCTGCGGCAGACTCCTTCTTCCTCCGCCGTCAATTTGTCTTCGGGGGGCAGCGTTGCCGCGTGCTGAGTTGCCTGAGGGATGTCGGGCGTGGTGGCTTGGGCAGTCTGACTTACTGACGCGGCGGTGGGGATAGAAACAGGCAGCGCCCCGTTGGGATGAGAATTTTTTAGCAATGTCATCTATCCATGACCAAAAGGGCCGGAGGGATAGCTCAGGCCCTTTTTCGCCATCAGCCTCCACGCGCGTGGAAGACTGTCAGCTAGCGACTTAATTTTACTCCAGCATGAAACTCCACCGAGGTTCTTTGCTCAACGCAGCCTGCAATGAAAGTCAGCGCTTGCACGGGGCGTTTGAACCCGAAAGCTGCTCGCTCTGTCGCCGTGCATCCTACACTGCACAAAACGCTGAAAATAGGAAAAATTTTACGGCAGGGTAACGCGACGCGACCGGCGAACTCGGTTTTAGGGTGGCGGGGGTCGCCAGGACTACAGAGTCAACTGGTCGCGGGAATCGGCAACCGTGCCGCAGACTCTGTTCCTGGCGAGTAGTCCGGTTGTACGACAGTATGGGTATCCGTTGACTACCGAATGAGGTGTGATGCGGTGCTATTTGCTCTCACGTGCATGACGGCAGCAAGCACGACGGCAAGCACGAACGCTCCGGCAACTAGACTATAGAAAAAATCCATGCCAGAACTAAACATGGCTTCGGGTACCGGCTCCCGAGGCTCCCGCAGCGGACCCAGCCCTGTAAGGCTCACCGCATTCTTTGGAATTTCAAGCTCAGATCCACGACTTGCGTGTCGTCGTGAATCGTCTGCACGTACTGGGCCTCCCACCCGCTCAGAGAAAGGTTGGCTTTGACGTGCTTGAGCAAGAAAATCCTAGCGTAGTTCGCATCGTAAACGTCGCCCTCACGCATTTCCCACAAACGCCGCACCAGTTGCGCCTGCTCCTCCGGAAGGGCGAGAAATTCGACTTTCCCCATGTGGTAGATGGGTCCCTCGTCCGCTGTAAGATGAAACGTTGCAGTACATGCCTGGGTGTCGAGCGTGGCCGTTGACTTAACGTGCGCGTACATGTAGCCCCTAGAAGTGTAAAGTTGCTGCGCCCCTGCTATGGCTGCAGCTAGACACGACGTATCTGCTACCGCTCCCGGCTTGCACGAAGTGACCTTCATCAGTTCTGCGGTTGACACCGCACTATTGCCGCGCCAGTCGGTCTCGCCCAACGTGAACCGAGGACCCTCCTGTACTGGAAGCTCCAGGGCGACGCTGGGTGAAGCTGGATCATCTTTGACCAGCGAGATCTTTGTCTCGCCAAACTGCGCCTTGAGATAGCCGTTCTTGCCGTAGAGCGCGTTGGCCTGACGCTCAATCGCACCCGGCGTGTCCTGCTGGCTGTAGGCAACGGCAAGGAATGCCTTACTTACCTGCTGCAAAGCTGGTAACTGTGACGCGGAAGCTCCAGGAAAGGTGACTTCAGCAAGTGTCACCTTCACGCCCTCAATATGGAATCGAACCGAATCGGGCGGCCCCGAGGCTGGATCGAGATCCGCGACCACCGCTCCGAGGACACTCTTTGCCTTGATGATCTTGTCCAGAGCCGCTGAGACTCTCTCTGTGAGATTTCCGGTCAGTGGCAACGTTCCAGAAAACAACGGGACCGAATCGTGAAGTTGTTTGATCAGATCGGCATCGGTGAACCAGACGAAGTTGTCGAACCTGGTCGGGACGAACTGAGTCGCGTCAGTCACTGAAAAGACCGCCGTTTCTCCATCGAACTTATAGGCCACCTGCGCAAATGCACCCGTCTGACTCAGACGATCACCGGCTTCCTGCAGGTCAGCCACAGTAATTCTGGCACCCACTCTCAAGCCGCTGGCGCGCGTGATGTCCGCTTCACTGAATCGTTTAGACCCGGTGGAGGCCAGGTTCGACAACACGTAGGCGTGGGCGTTTTCCGCCGCAGACCCGTTGGTCTGCACCAGGCAGACCGGAGTTAAGATAAGCAGACATAAAGAAGCCCTCATGATTCAGCCTCGCACAGGCAGGCACTCGGTGTCGATTGAATGTCAGCCAGAGACATCATAGTCATATCTTGTCGAAGAATCGGGATAGAGGCCAATGGAGTTTGGCAGCCTTCAATCGAGAACAAATTTAACCGTTACATTGATCGCTACAGCCACGGGCTTCCCGTCCTTGAGCGCAGGTTGGAACTTCCAATTTCGTACAGCCTCTATCGCCTTCTCGTCGAGGTCCTCGCCCAGAAACCGACTGACCTTTACGTCGTATGCTTTTCCGTCCGGTCCGACAACAAGCGAGAGAACGCAGTTTCCTTGAAATTTATCGTTCTTGGCGCGTTTTGAATACTGAGGGTCGGGTGAATAGATGGGCTTTGGAGCTGTCACCCCGTTAGCAACCTTGACCACCGGCCCTATGTCTGCTTTCGGCAAATTTATAACTGTCACAGAAACGTCTGGATGTCCCGCTTCACTAATACTGAACACGAATGCAGCCTTGGTCGTCACCGCCACTGGTCGTCCATTCACGTCGTAAGGAACGTACTTCCACTTTTGAGCTGCTTTGACAGCAGCTTCGATCAACTGCGGATCGCCGCTTACGGGAGACACCTTGCTCACATAACCTTCCTCGTCCACGCTGAGCCGGAGCACAACAGTGCCTTGCAATCGCGCATCGAGAGCTTGTTTCGGGTACTTCGGTTGCGTCCATCCAAACGGCTCTCCCATAACCACGTCTGCTGTGTCGGAATTCGCCGCTTGTGGTGCAGAAGCTTGGACTGCGGTCGTGGCTTGAAGAGACGCCTTGTCTTGTGCGACAGCAAAACTAACGGTGAAAAGCACGACTCCAAAAATCAGCGTACCAATTCTCATCGGGATGATCTTCCTCCTCACAGCGCAGGGCCTTCGTCAACTCTGCAGAATGCAGGGTTCAAAGGCAATTGTTGTAATCAGGATTCCTCGACAACTTCGATAGCGTTGCCTTCGGGATCGTGAATTTCAAAATAGCGCGTCCCCTGGCGATCCTGCCCGATGGGTCCAACGTCGATTCCGCGTGCGGACAACACTCCTTGCATCCTGCCAATCCTCTTCGTGAGCAGGATCAGCGTCTTCTCTGTCCCCTGGCTCGTTTTGGTTGTCAGTGTGATCGACTTGCCGTCTTCTTTGAACCGGTAAGTCGCAGCGCCAGATTCTGCCCAATGGCTCTCAGTCGACTTGCGAAGCCCCAGTTTGTCAACGTACCACGGCGCTACAGAATCGATGTCACGAACGAAGATGCGTGCATTTTGCGGGATAGAGAATCGCGCTGAACTCCACGGCATATACCATTTATTCCTCGGTCCGCGCAGGGTCTCGAAAGTATAATTCCAGCTAATCCCCGCAGACCCGATCATACATGTGTAGAAAACCGCGTCGACTGCCAGGCGCAACGTTTTATGGCCATCCGATGCATCCAGCACAATGAACGCAGGAAAAGTTAAGAGCATGCCCACCATTAGCCAGGGTTTGAGCGGCTTCAGCGAGACTCGACCGTATTGGGCAATGGCCCACAGAGCCGTCCAAATTAGAAAGGGACTCGCCAAGATGAGCCAAAACCAGAAAGGATAAGCAGGTAGATGCACACCAACTCCCGTACACAGATTCGCTGAGATAACTTAGTCGAGAAACAAGCCTCTAGGAGCCGAGACTCGAACATCCTTTTGCGCAAACTTTATCTGCATCGAATGAATCTTTCGATCCGCAGATTGTGTCGGGACCACCGTGACGGCCCATTGGGCCTCAATGGCACCTAACGACAGAGGAACGGCTTGTTTGAGGTCCTTGTCCGTTGCGAGTCCGCCAGTCCTTTGACTGATATCCTTCAGCATCCTCTCGCCCTTGGGGTCCTCTCCCATTGGAGCTTTTGTCACGACAGAAAACACCGACACGCCTTCCTCCAGCGCGGTTTGTTCAGCTTTTATAGCGGTCGCATCGCTAGCATTGTCCCGCCCATCCGAGATCAGCACAATCACGCGTCTCGGCCTAGCAGGATTTCCCGATCTACTCAACTTCTGCTTGCACGTTTGCTCGATTGCGTCGTAGACCGCCGTTCCGCCCCTGAACACTGCCAAATCGAGGGCTTGCTTGGCTTGCGACACTGAAAGGGGAATCTGACTCATTGCGAGCCGGTCGTTGAAAAACACCAAGTAGCCCTGATTCTGGGCACTCGCCAAACCTTGGAATAGTTGAAAAGCAGCTTCCCTTATTGAGTTTGCAGTGGGAGCATCTGATCCGCTTACGTCGACCAAAACCGCAAATAGCAATGGATCGTCCTTCGCTGAGCGTAGGCCTTTCACTTGCGCTACTGTTTTATCTACAAGAACGCTGAGACCGGTTTCTTGCAGGACTGTAGGAGAGTCGTCCTTCGCAAGTGCGGTTAGGAAAAACTGAAGTGCACCATGACCCGGCGAAGGCTGAGGAGCCGCTGCCATAACTTTTTCTTGCTGCGCGAATCCTGGGCTTAGCAATACTGACGACAACAGCAAACCCACTACGATAACGTTTCTCATCGCTCCCTGTTCGTTCGTGATTACGCGTGCTAGCGAGTTTTCCCGGAAGCTTTCCCGGCCTTGGCGGCGACCTTCCGCCGTTCTTCCGAACTCAAGGACTTGGCCCGAGCGCGACCGCCGAGCGTCCCACGTCCCATTTCTTGCGCATCGGATGAATCGAATAGAATGCCGAACCTGCCGCTAAGGCGTCAATCGGGCGAATCCCTTAACCGGAGAGGCTTTCGGAGCTATCGGTTTGGCCAACTCTCGGTTACCACCCGCTCTCTTGATCATTTCCCAAACTCGACCGGAGGGCATGACACAAACGAACACACCGAGCCATCCGAGATATGGAGTGTGGGAGCGGAAGATTGCGATCAACCCCTCGCAACGGGGCCCCTAGAAACGTCCTGGCTCGATTGCCGGAGAAGAAACTTTCTGTGGAATAAATTCGGGGACTCCCGAGAGAGGGTTTTGAGCGTTCTCCCTGGTTACGGCAATTGACCTGCTGGTATTATCGTGCCAGCAGTCTCGTCCAGTACAGGTTGCGCGATTATGACGAATCGGGATGTGGTGGTTTTTGTTCCCCTCCTGCCCGGAATGGCAGTGATTGCAACGTGGTGTTTGCCTTGGGAACAATGGCTCCCCAAGTACGTCTCCAAGAAGATTCTCGGGCCATACCTGCTCTACGTCTCTTTTGCTGCTTGGTATTTTGGTGTGCCGTGGCGGTTCGTTCTGATCGCCCTCGTCTTAGGCACTGTGCTTTCCGTCATGGCAGCCGTTGAGATCATTCAGGACAATCGGAAGCAAGAACCCGAACACAGCGAACCTCAGGAACAGAATCCGCTCACTATTCCACGGCACCTTCGTTGATTCACATCGGCGAAGTCGCTCAAAAATGCCCCCTAGCGCCTGGGGTTGTGAGTTCAATCGCCTGATTGCAGCGATTGACGCTTCGACAGGGCCGAACTAGCGTACAATTCGCACCCAAACTATATGGGAACAATGCACGATTGGGTTCTGGTTCTGGTCTCGGGCCTTTTTTGTGTTGGCTCCGTGGCATGGATCGTAAGCGTCCGAAGTGCACCGTCTTGTTAAGTGTCCACTACTGAGTTAAGCGGACACTTCGGCACGAGTGGAGTGGAGATTCCAAGGCAACAGTTCCTCGATGCGATTGACGGGATGATC
>Ga0126381_100002525_pt1 | contig 19761 bp, 12 predicted proteins | sample PanSoiMetPlot_28_FD_96465 | JGI IMG/M metagenome (GOLD analysis project Ga0126381, IMG submission 96465) | Tropical forest soil microbial communities from Panama - MetaG Plot_28 | ecosystem: Environmental > Terrestrial > Soil > Tropical forest > Bulk soil | place: Panama | collected 2016-02-17
GTCGGTCGAGTCCCTACACTGGAAACCGTTGATCCCCCATGTGGCCCACTAGACGCAGAGCTCCGGGTCCGGAAGCGCTGCTCGGGAAGCTGCGCGCGCGCTCGTGGAAGAACGAGGCCGAACGAGAGACTCTCCTGCAGGCCCTATCTGCGGCGCCCGATCTCGCAGCCGAAGACGTGGCGTGGCTCGCCGTCGAGCCCGACGGAGCGCTCCGGCAGGCGGGACTCGCGCTGCTCAAGCGCTTTCCCTACGAGAAGGGCTCCGTAGCCCTCTTTCCCTTTTTCGGAGCGAAGACGGACGCCGTCCGGCGCCAGGCGATGCAGACCCTCGAGACGCTCGCCGGAGGCAGCTTCCTCGAGCGTCTTCAGGGACTCCTCTCGCACCCTGACCCGATGGTCGTGCACGCGGCCCTCGATTACCTTCGGAAGAACCCGAATGAGCGGGCGCTGCCGTGGATCACAAACGTGCTCACCTCCGCGGCGCCGACCCTGCGCAAGAAGGCCTTCGCGATCGTCGAGGCGACCCCGTCGCCGCGGGCTGCCTCGATCGCCCTCCGTGCGCTCGACAACGACGACGAGGACCTTCGCTTCCGCGCGATTCAGGTGCTCGCGAAGTTTCCGGACGATTCCCACGTCGGCCCGCTCCTGAACCGATGCCGAAACGACTCGAAGCGGGTCCAGGAGACGGCCATCGCGGCGCTCTCCCCGTTGCTCGCCCGCTCCCAGGCGAGCAGCGAAGAGGTCCTGCCTCTCCTCTCGGACGCGAACCCGAAGGTGCGCCACCTCGCGTCGCGGATCGTGGCGACGCAGGACCCGCGGAGGGTCGCCGACGCCTTTCTCCACGCCTTCTGTCACACGTACGGACCCGTGAAGGACCGGGCCGTGGACGCCCTCCGCGAGCTCGGCCCCGAGTTCATCCGGGCGTTTCTCGACCGCGACCAGACCGCGAGCCCGGAGGAGGCGGCGCTCGCCGCCTCGATCGCGGTCACCGTCCGTTCGCCCGAGGCGGTGCCGCACTGCGTCCGCTTCCTCTCGTCCGAGGATTGGTGGCTGCGCGACCGCGCTGCGCTCGCGCTCGCCGAGATCCGCGACGAATCGGCCCTGCCACGCCTGCTCGAGATGCTTCGGGATCCGGAGACGGGCTACTCGGCGGCCGCCGCCCTCGGCGTCTGGGGGACGCCGAAAGCTCTGCCGGGACTGCTGGAGGCCTACAAGCAGTCGAACGACAATAAGGACCTTCGCCTCGAGATCCTCGACGCCTTCGCCCGCATCGACGATGCGCGGATCGGGCCGCTACTCCAGAAGATCGGCCAGGTCGACCCCGACCCGCTCGTCCGCGGCAAAGCGACCCGCCTCTTTGCCTCGCGCGCCTCCGGCGGAGCTGCCGCCGAGGCGCCGCACGAGTTCGCTCCCTGCGACTTCTCGGCAACCCCGGAGCCGACGCTCACGGATCTGCTGCGACACGCGCGCGCCGTCGGCGCCTCGGATCTGCACCTGTCGTCCGGAACGGTGCCGCAGATGCGCCTCCATGGCCGCCTCGGCGCCCTTCCGCTCCCGGCGTCGACGCCCGAGCAGATCGGGGCGTGGCTCGAGCCCATGCTCGGTGGCGGGAGAAAAGAGCTGCTGGCGGAACGTCGGCAGGTCGACTTCTGTCACAAGGACCCGGAGCTCGGGCGCTTCCGCTCGAATGTCTTCATCCAGCGCAAGGGTCCGGCCGCGGTGCTGCGGCTGGTGCCCTTCGAGATCCCGAACCTCACGGACATCGGCCTCCCCGAGAGCCTCTGGGAGATCACGACCTACTCGCAGGGCCTCGTTCTCGTCACCGGACCGGCGGGCTGCGGCAAGACGACGACGCTCGCGGCGCTCGTCGACCGCATCAACGAGACGCAGCGTGGCCACATCATCACCGTCGAGGACCCGATCGAGTACGTGCACGTCAACAAGGAGTCCCTCGTCAACCAGCGCGAGATCCCATCGCACTCGAGGTCGTTCGCAAAGGCGCTCCGCCAGTCGCTCCGCGAGGATCCGGACGTGATCCTCGTCGGCGAGATGCGCGATCTCGAGACGATTTCGCTCGCGATCACCGCGTCCGAGACCGGCCACCTCGTGCTCGCCACGCTCCACACGACGACGGCCTCCTCGACGGTCGATCGCATCATCAACGCGTTCCCGCCCGACCAGCAGGGCCAGATCCGGATGATGGTCGCCGACTCGCTCAAGGCGGTCGTCTCGCAGTCGCTCCTGCCCCGACGGGACGGTTCCGGTCGCGTGGCGGCTTTCGAGATCCTCCGCAACACGCCGAACGTGGCCGGCTTGATCCGCGACTCCAAGACGTTCCAGCTCCCGACCGCGATGCAGACCGGCGGCGCGGCGGGCATGGTTCTGATGGACGGCGCTCTCCTCCAGCTCGTCCACGACGGAACGATCGAGCCCAACGTCGCCTACGACCGCGCCCAGCGCAAGGAGGCGTTCGAGCCGTTCCTCGCCGCCGAGGAGGGCGGCGCCGCATGAGCGTCGAGGCCTCCGCCTCTGAGCCGACGGGCAACCGCATCGACCGCTTTCTCGCGATCCTGCCGACGCGAGGCGGGTCGGACCTGCACCTGTCGGTCGGCTGCCCGCCCATCGTACGCATCGACGGGGAGCTCGAGCGGCTCCGCTACCGAACGCTGACCGAGGGCGATTTCTACAACCTCCTCGCGCCGGTGACGTCCCCGTCCTTGTGGGAGGCGTTCCTGGAATCGGGCGACGTCGACTTCGCCTACCAGATGGGCGAGCAGGCCCGCTTCCGTGTCAACCTGATGCGCCAGGAGCGCGGCTCGGCCGCCGTCCTCCGGCTCATCCCCTCCCGCATCCCCACCGCCGAGGACCTGAACCTGCCCGCGGCCGTCGCCGGCCTCTACGCGACGCCCCGGGGCCTCGTGCTCGTCACCGGACCGACCGGCAGCGGCAAGTCCACGACGCTCGCCGCGATTCTCGACCGCATGAACAAGCGGCTCGCCCACCACGTGGTCACGATCGAGGACCCGATCGAGTTCGTCCACACGAACGACAAATCGGTCTTTACGCAGCGCGAGATCGGCCCCGACGTGCCGAACTTCGCCGAGGGCGTGAAAGCGGCGATCCGCGAGGACCCCGACTGCCTGCTCGTCGGCGAGATGCGCGATCTGGAGACGATGCGCATGGCCCTGACCGCAGCCGAGACGGGCCTCCTCGTCTTCGCGACGGTGCACACGAACTCGGCGGCGAAAGCGGTCGACCGCATCATCGACGCCTTCCCCGCCGCCGAGCAGGAGCAGGTGCGCATCGTGCTGGCCGAGACGCTTCGCGGGGTCGTTGCGCAACAGCTCCTGAAGAAGAAAGGTGGGGGCCGCGTCGCCGCACACGAAGTGCTGCTCGGGTCGTCAGCGCTCTCGAATTCGATCCGCGAAGGCAAGACCTCTCTGATCAACAACCAGATCGCGACCGGGAAGAGCCGCGGCATGATCTCGATGGACCAGACGCTCGCCGAGCTCCTCAAGAACGACGTCGTCGAGCCCAACGAGGCGCTCGACCGCGCTCTCGACAAGGAAACGTTCAAAGGAGTCATCGCGGGGCTGAAGAAGGGTCCCGGCGCGTAGCTCACCCCTTACCCCTACGCCCCTCTCCCTTCGGGAGAGGGCATTCTCAGATGGGCACCCTCAGCGTGAACAGCGCGCCTCCGCCGGGCCGGTCCGACACGTCCACCGTCCCGCCGTGGAGCTCCGCGATGCGCGCGACGATCGCGAGCCCGAACCCCGAGCCGCTCGGCTTCGACGAGTAGAACGGGAGGAAGATCCGCTCGCGGACCTCGGAGTCGACCCCTGGTCCGCGGTCGACGACCGACAGCGTCGCCTCGCGCGCTCCCCGCCCGCCGGCGATGGCGATCGCGCCGGGCTCGCCGCGCCGCGCCTCCGGCGTCGCCTCGACGGCGTTGCGCAGCAGGTTGACCAGCGCGCGCCGCAGAAGGACGGCGGAGCCCGAGGCGGTCGGAAACTCCCCCGCCCGCTCCACCGAGAGGCCGGGGTAGGCGCGCTCCGCCTCGGCGGCCGCGGCCTGCGCGACCTCGCCGAGGTCGATTGGTTCGGGAGCGAACGTCTCCGGGCGCGCGAAGAGGAGGAAGTCGCTCGTCACGCGGCTCATCTCCTGGGCCTCCTGCCGGATGGCCTTCACGTACTCGGCCGAGCGCTCGGGGTCCGCGGACCGCAGCGCCAGGTCGGCGAAGCCGTCGATCGCCGCGGCGGCGTTGCGGAACTCGTGGGCGGCTCCGGCCGAGACCTGACCCAGGTCGGCGAGATGGCGCGCCAGGGCGACACGCCCCTCGAGCTCGCGAATCTCGGTCAGGTCGGAGAAGAGCGCGACCGCGCCGAGGAAACGCCCATCGCCGCCCTCGGCCGGGGTGGCCGTCACGCCGAGGACTCGCTCGCCCGACGGCGGCCGATGCCAGTGCACCTCGCGGCGGCCCGCGACCGCGCCGCGGACGAGGACCTGCTCGACGAGGGCCCGGAAATCGGGGGCGTCGGCGAGGACTCGGCCGTACGGCTCGCCGTGGACCTCGCGGTCGAGCTTGAGGATGTCGCGGCCGGATTCGTTCAGCTCGACGACGCGGCCGTCCGGGTCCACCGAGAGCAGGCCGGTCGGCAGGTTCTTCGACAGGGTCCGGGCGGCCGTCTCGAGGTCGTCGGCGCGCTCCTTCTCGCGGCGCGCCAGCCGCTCGAGCTCGCGCTCCTTCTCGTGCAGCGCCGCGATCGTGGCCTCGAATCTCGCCACGACGAACTCGCGCTCGTCGCCGGACTCGCGCACCGGCGCGGGCGCGTCTCCGGCGGCGGCGAGCAGCCGGTCGTAGGGCTTGAGCAGCGAGCGCAGGTACAGGGCAGCGAGGATCGCGAGGGCGACTCCGGCGGCCGGGATGAAGACCGAAAGGCGCCGGGCGGAATCCCGCAGAACTCCTCCCGCTCCCGGATCGAGGGCGAGCACGAAGAACCGCTTGTCGGTCGCGAACGTCGAGATCATGAGCGGCGGCTTCGAGCTCCACGCATGCTCGATCCGGCCCGGCAATGGCCGAGCCTCGAGGAGGACCGGCGCCTCGACCGGGCCCGGGCCGAGCGTCCGCACCCGGCGGCCGTTGGCGTCGTAGAGCGCGACGTAGACGACGTCCGGCTCGAGCGCGGCGCGCTCCATGGTCTCGTCGCCCGCCTCGCCGCGGCCGCTCGAGAGCGCGACGCGCCGCAGGATCTCGCCGGCCCGGCGCTCGGCCTCCTGCGCGCCCCAGTCCACGGCGGCCCGGAAGAATCGCAGCGTGAGGAGGTTCAGGAACAGGATCAAGAGCAGCGCGATCCAGAGAAACAGCCTCGACTCCCGGCGGAAGGAGCGCGGGACCTCGGCGGCCGGAACGGCGGCCCGTGCTACGGCCATAGAGCCCGGTACCGGGTGATCAGCGGGTCCCCGAAGAACCACGCGCCGATCGCGCCGATCGCGAGAAAGACGCCGAACGGCAGCCGCATCTTTCCGTCGGCTCCGCGGGCGATCATCAAGGCGATGCCGACCACGCTGCCCGACAGCGAGGCCGCGAGCACGGTGACGAGAACGCCGGCCGGCCCGAGGAGCGCGCCGATCATGCCGAGCATCTTGACGTCGCCGAGGCCCATGCCTTCCTGCCCGGCGATCTTCTCGTAGAGAAACGCCAGGAGAAAGAGGCCTCCGGCGCCGAGGGAGGCGCCGATCAGGGCCGAGAGCGGGGTCCGCCGCACGGATCCGATCGAGAGCAGAAGCCCGATCGCGATGCCGGGAAGCGTCACGAGGTCCGGCAGGATCTGGAACTCCGCGTCGATCGCCAGGAGCGCCAGGCCGGCCGAGCACAGGAAGGCTCCCGTCGCGAAGTCCCACCAGGTCGGCGCGACGCGGAAAGCGCCGACCCACAGAAGGGCGTTCGAGAGCTCCAGTGCCGGGTACCTGAGAGCGATCTTCGCGCGGCACGCCCGGCACCGGCCTCCGAGAAAAATCCAGGAGACGACCGGCACGTTGTCGTACGGAGCGATCGGGGCGCCGCAGGAGGGGCAGCGGGAGCCGGGAAACGCCACCGACTCCCCGCGGGGAAGGCGGTGAGCGACCACGTTCAGGAAGCTGCCCACGACGAGCCCCGCGACGGCCGCCGCGACCAGGCCGAACGTCGCGAGCGCGGCGTACGGCGTCAAGCGCGCCTCTTTCCCACGGGCTCGCCGGAGTACCACAATCCCGCGAGCACGAGGGTGGCGATCGCCGAGAGAGCGCCGCCGAGCGCCACGGAGATCGGCCGATAGCGGAAGACGACGCGGTGCGTGCCGGCGGGCAGCGCCACGGCGCGGAAAAATCCGTCGGCTCGGAGAATCGGCAGAGGGCGCCCGTCCTCCTCGGCGATCCAGCCCGGGTAGAACACGTCCGTGAGCACGAGCAGGCCGCCGTAGCTGGCCGTGACCTCCGCGACGAGACGCTCGGGCGCTTCTTCAGCGAGTCGGGCGAGGAGCATCGGGTGGGAGTCGCCGGGGCCCGGGTCGGGGATCGGATGCCGATCGAGCAGCACTTCCCGCGTCAGGTCGACCGATCCGGACGCGACCCGGCTCCACGCCCGGTCCGGATCCGGTTCGACGGCGTAACCGCGAACGTAAGAGAGGCGCGGCCGGTACGGCGCGAGCGGCGCGCGGAAGAAGTCGCCGACCTGGCGCGAGGGCAGGCGGGCGGGCGGGAACGGCGTCCAGAGCGCGCGGCCGCTCGCCGCGCCGGCCGGCAGCGCGTCCTGGGCGGCGCCCACCGAAGACGCGATCACCGCCGCCGCGGCCGTCGGCAGAGGCGACGCGGTTCGGACGGTCGGCACGCGGCAGGTCAGGTTCGTGTAGCCCAGCAGCGCCTCGCGCTGGCGCTCGAGCATCCGTTCGTCGAAGCGGCCGTCGCGCAGGACCCAGCCCCAGAGCGCGCTCATCGGCGGCGTGACCACGCGGCCCGCGACGCCGGAGAGCGCGGCCACGGGCTCCGGGCACCGCGCCAGGGCCGCCTCTCCGGCGAACGTCGGCAGCGCGCGCAGGGAAAGCCCGCAGGCCGCGACCAGAGCCGCGGCCGCGATCCCCGCGAGCGCCGCGCCCGCAGCCGGCCGGCCGCCGAAGCCCACGGCGCAGAGCCCGATCGCGGCGGCGCCGACGGCGCAGGAGAGTCGTGCCGGAAACGGAAGCGGCATCGCGGCCGCCAGGACCAGGGCGACCACCGCGAGGATTCCGAGGACGGCTCTCGACCTCGAGTCGCCCGGTGCGAAGCGGAGCGTGTCGACGCCGAGGCCGGAGAGCATCGCCACCGCGAACGACGTGAAGACGAGGCCCTTGGCGGGATAGCGGATACGGTCGAGTGGCGGGAGGGCGCGCAGCCACAAGCCCGGCGGGGCCGCCGCGGCGAGCACGATTCCCAGCAGAGCGAGCGCCGCCAGGACCACGGCGAGGTCGCGGCGGACCGGTTCACGGAACGCCGCCGCTACAGCGACCAGCGCGAAGGGGGGCAGGAACAGCGTCGCGAGGTAGGAGCCGCCGAAGGACGCGGGGGTGAAACCGAGAACGGACCCGGCGTCGGCGAGTCCGAGCGCGCCGGACTCGCGCTCTGCGGCCGGAAGCGGTTGCCGGCGGTCGGAGTGGGCCGCGAGCTCGCCCATCGGCACGAGGACCCACCCGGCGAGAGAAAGCCCCAGGGCCATCCCGGCGGCGAGGCGGAGGTACCGTCGAGACCGCGGCGGCGGCGCGAGGGGCTCGGGGAACTCGCCCCGCGGCCGGATCGCGAGCGCGATCGACAAGACCACGGTCGCGGCCGTGACCTCGGGACTGCCCGCCATGGCCTGGAGCCCGACGAGGCACCCGAGGGCGACGACGCCGCTCCTCCTCGGGAGACCCGACCGCGCGAGGGCCGCGATTCCGGGCACCCACGCCCACGCGCCGAAGTGGTTCCAGTAAACCGACAGGGACGCCGCGAAGCCGCTCGCCGCGAACGCCGCGGCGCCGAAAAGAGCCCCGGCCTCGGAGAGGCTCTCCTCCTTCAGGAACCGGCGGGCGCCCCAGGCGGCGACGGCGTAGTGGAAGAGGAGAAAGAGGCCGCCCGCGAGAGCCGCCGACGGCAGCAGAAAGAAGAGGGTCGGAGGGTAGAACGGACCGGATTGGCCGTTGGCGAGCCATGGCTCCCCGGTTCCCGACAGCGGGTTCCAGAGCGGGAAGTCCCCGGCCCGCAGCCGTGCCGCGGTGTAGAGCTTCAGCGGATAGAAGAAGTCGCCCTGGTCGCGAAACGTCGGCGCGCGGTGGCCGAGGAGGGCAGGCAGGAGCCAGAAGAGGGCCGGGAGGACCGCTCCGACCGCCGCGATCCCCGACGCGAGCCAACGGCCGAGCTGCACGCCTGATTTTAGCGCAGTGGTATTCCCTGACCCCGGTCGCAGCGCGACCGAGTTTCGCGAGTTAGGGCGAGCGAAATGAATCGCGCTGCGGGAGCCGGAGCGCAGCGAGCGGGCCAGGGTCGCGGTCGAGTCCGCATCCGGACGAGCCGCGGCCCGGTGCGGGAGCAGGCCCGCTCGCAAGTGAAGGCGAGGATCCTAGTACTGGGTGCCCTCGGGCCACTGAATGAACGTGCCGTCGGCGTACACGATGTCGTCGTTGAAGTTCGTCGTCGTACCGCACACGAGCGCCGAAGCGGTCTTGTCGCGGCCGAGAGACCGGATCATGTACTCGTCGGTCGTGGCGCTGATGGCGTAGTACATGAAGTTGCCCCACCCGTCGATCGTGGGAACCTGACTGACGTAGGTCGGCGTCAGATTGGTGAAAGAGTTCGTCGCAAGCTGCGTTCCGCTCGAGGTGAACACTCCGGCGTTGCAGGCCGCCGCCGGATAAGCGTTGTTGTCGACGGCGTAGGCCTCGACGGCAGTCGCCAGGGCGCGCATGTCGCTCATCGTCCGCTTCTGCTTGCCGCGCTGCACCGCGTTCAGAAGGTTCGGAATGGCGATGGCCGCCAGGACGCCGATGATCGCGATGACGATCAGCAGCTCGATCAGCGTGAAACCGGATTGGCGCTGTTTCATGGTGGCGTCCTGAGGTCGACCCTCGAAAACGCAAGACCGGAGCCAGCCAGCATCAACGAAGTAACAAACTACGTATCAATGACTTACGTCATAGGAAACCCGAGGTCACATGGCCGAAAGGTGTCATTGCCCCGGTTCCACGCTGACACTGTCTGTCGGCTAAAAAAAACGGCCCCGAATCGCTCGGGGCCGCTTCGGAATCAGGCTGCGTCGAGGGCTCAGTACTGGGTGCCCTCCGGCCACTGAAGGAACGTGCCGTCCGAATAGATGATGTCGTCGTTGAAGTTCGTCGTCGTGCCGCAGACCACCGCGCTCGAGGCGTTGTCGCGACCGTAAGACTTGATGCTGTAGTTGTTCGCCGTCGCGTCCAACGCATAGAGCATGAAGTTGCCCCAGCCGTCCGTCTTCGGGGGCTGTGCGATGTAGGTCGGCGTCAAGTTCGTGAAGGAGTTGGTCGCCAGCGCGTTGTACGTGCCGTTGGTGAAGAGACCGGGGTTGCAGGCCGCGGTCGGGTACACGTTGTTGTCGACGGCGTAGGCCTCGATCGCGGTCGCCAGGGCGCGCATGTCGCTCATGGTCCGCTTCTGCTTGCCGCGCTGCACCGCGTTCAGGAGGTTCGGAATGGCGATGGCCGCCAGAATGCCGATGATCGCGATGACGATCAGCAGCTCGATCAAGGTAAAACCAGATTGCCGCGTCTTCTTCATGTGCACTCTCCTTTTTCGCCGCCGATTCGCCGCAACTCGCGGGCCACAGAGTGACTCCGGAGGCAAGCCTTTGAGCGATCTAGACTTCCGTGGCGTTTCGCTTCCTTCAACGTGACGAAAAGCGACAAAGGTCACATCCCATCGGTGACGAAGAGCGCCAGTCCGCGAAAAGATTACAGAAAGGGCGAGTTCCCCGCAAAAAGAAACGGCCCCGATTGCTCGGGGCCGTTCGGAAGCGGGGTTGCGTCGAGGCTCAGTACTGGGTGCCTTCCGGCCACTGAAGGAACGTGCCGTCGGCGTAGATGATGTCGTCGTTGAAGTTCGTCGTCGTGCCGCACACCACCGCGCTCGAGGCGCCATCGCGACCGTAGGACTTGATGCTGTAGTTGTTCGCCGTCGCATCCAGGGCGTAGAGCATGAAGTGGCCCCAGCCGTCGGTCTTCGGGGGCTGCGCGATGTAGGTCGGCGTCAGGTTCGTGAAGGAGTTGGTCGCCAGCTGGTTGTACGTGCCGTTGGTGAAGAGGCCGGGGTTGCAGGCCGCGGTCGGGTACACGTTGTTGTCGACGGCGTACGCCTCGACGGCGGTCGCCAGGGCGCGCATGTCGCTCATGGTCCGCTTCTGCTTGCCGCGCTGCACCGCGTTCAGGAGGTTCGGAATGGCGATCGCCGCCAGGATGCCGATGATCGCGATGACGATCAGCAGCTCGATCAAGGTAAAACCGGACTCACGCTTCTTCATGGACCCTTCCTTTCTTGTCTCGGATCGCTCTAATGACTCACCCCCGTTTAAGGCAAGGTTGGAGCCAAGTCCGGAGCGCAGACAAGCCATTCATTTTCAGTGGATTGCGTGATTTGATCAGAGGTCGATCAGTCGTTTTCTGTCACTCGCGCGGAAAAGCCCCTGACACTACTTGACGCGCGGTGGATTCGTGGCGAACTCCTCGAGGACGTCGATGTAGAGGCCGACGCCGGTGAGGTAGTCGCGCAGGTAGATGCGCTCGTCGTTGGAATGGCGCCTGGCCGCGTCGGTGATGTTGGTCGGGATCGAGGCGTAGCCGTAGGCCGGGATTCCCCTCTGGCGCAGAAGAATCGACGTCGTGTATCCGCCGAACGTGGGGACCGGCCCGAAGGGAACTCCTGGGAAATGCGCCTCCGTGACGCGCTTCAACAAGTCGGTGAACGCCGTCGGATACGGGCTCGCGACCGTGACCTCGCTCCACGAAGTCAGTACGACCCCCACGCCGGATCGCTTCGCGTCCTCGATGATCGGCTGGAGGTACTTCGCCGGATCGACTCCCGGAGGCACGGAGACGACGAGCAGCCTGCGGGGGCGGCCCGGGGTTTCGGGGTTCACGTAGAACGGGGACCAGTTGAGCCTCGGCTCCAGGAACGCCCCGTAGCGGTCGGGCAGGATCGCGAGCTCGGCGGGGTCCCGGATGACGCGATCGAGGTGCCGCAGCGGATCCGTGAGCGGCGAGCTCAGATGGTTCGCGAGCAGGTTGAACCCCTCAACGACGTGGGGATGCGGAGCGATCGACGTCGCGACGAGCTTCGGCCACCGCGAGGCGAGCGCCTCGAGCGGCGCTTGCGCGGGAGCGTCGAACTCCGCGAAGCCGTAGCCCGCCTGAAGGGTCTCGAGCCCCCAGAAACGGACGTCGCGCAGGATGACTTCGGTGGTGCCGCCTTCGTTCAGGACCTGCCCGACGCCCCGGAAGAATTCGGGCCGGTGGTCGAGGAGCCACCGCGCTCCCCACTTCTGTCCGATCTCCTCATCGGCCTCCGCGAGAAACACGATGTCTCTTTGGGGCACGACGCCTTTGCGGCGGAGTGCGCGCAACGCCAGCGCCTGGGCGAGACCCAGCGACTTCATGTCGAAAGCGCCGCGTCCGTAGAGGTACCCGTCCTTGATCCGCCCTTCGAACGGAGCCGCCTCCTTCCAGTATTGGGGATAGGCCTCGACGACGTCGATGTGGTTCAGGAGCATCAGGGCGCCGTCGTGTTCCCGGCCGGGCAGGCGCGCGAACAAGTTGCAGCGGTCGCCGACCGGGCACACGATCTCGGTCTCGATGCCGTCGCAGTCGAGGATCCGCTTCAGGAACTCGGCGCCTTCGCGCTCGCCGTGCGCCGGCCGCGTATCGATGCGGACGTAATCCCGCAGGAGCTTCACGGGCTCTTCGCGCAGCCAGTCCTCGGCCGGCCGCGTGACGTCGGCCGCTTGCTGCCGGGTCAGAGGCGGCGGGGCGCGGCGGCACGCACCGGCCGCGATCAGCGCGGCGAGAAGGGATCGGCGGAGCCTCACGGCCCTCCTCGGGTCACCGCCAGCAGGGACAGCGCGGCGGCTCCATACAGGAGAGGACCGAAGCGCGAGACTGGCCAGCCGGGGATCTGCTCATGCCAGCTCACCCGGTGACGGCCGGGCGAAATCGGCACCGCGGTGAAGGCGAGGTTGGCCGGCACGGTCTCGACCTCCTCGCCGTCCACACGGACGACGCGGTAATCCCAGTATGCCCGCAGGACGAAGAGCCACGTCGGCTCGGGCGCTTCCACCGCGATCTCGAGCCGCGTCGGCGTACGGCTCAGGACCTCGACGCGGCCGGGCGCGGCCGTTCCCTCGCGGCGCCGCCCGGTCTCGAGCACGAGGCCGCCCGGCGCAATCTGCCCGACGCGCGAGGCGGCGTCGACCGCGCTCACCTCTTCGCGCCACGAGGAGGCGAGTCGCACGTCGGGAAAGGGACGCTCGTGTTCGTCCCAATCCTGCACCAGATTGCCACCGAACCGATGGTAGCCGGGAAGAGGCTTCTGGTCCGGTGAGCGCACGCACCACCGCAGCGAGAAGGCGCCGAAGAACGAGCCCGCATCCGGAAACGCCGACGCGAAGCCCGAGAGCTTACGAAGGCTCTCGACCCGCGCCAGGTCGCCTTCGTCGAAGTCCTCGTTGAAGACGAGACCGCGTCCCCAGAGCAGCGGTGTGTCGTGGATCCAGTCCTGCCTCGCGATTTCCCAGCTGTTGACGAATCCGATGTTGCGAGGGCTCGTCGGCTCCCGGTAGATCTCGGCGCCGAGCGTTCGATAGAAACCCTCGGGGTCGGCCTTCGTGATCCGGCGCGCGAAGGGCGTGGGACCGAGGGCATTGAGCTCGGACGCCGTCCGGGCGATCGGCCGGTTCGCGGCGATCGGCACGCACGTCAGAAGCACGGCCGCCGCGCGCCGCCCGCCGGGCCGCCCCGCGATCTCGAGCGCCACGAGCGTGGCCGCCCAGAGAAGACCGGCCGTCGCGAGCGCGAACGGCAGAGAGGCCGCGGCGCGGTCCGGAAAGGGAGCGCCGCCGCCGATCAGACGGCTGGCGAGCCGACCGGCCGCAGCGGGCCAGATCGCGGCACCGCACGCCACGAGGGTCAGACCGACCGCGATCGCGAGCATTCCCCGCGGGCGTTTGCGGCGGCAGTATTCGTCGAATCCCCGTGCGGCGAAGATCGCGAGAGCCAGAGCCAGCGCGACGGCGACCTTCTCGGGGTTGCGCAGCGGCAGGGGGGACTTCCAGGCGCCCCACGCACGCGGCAACAGGCTCGGGAGCATGGCAACGGCAAGGGCGAGCACGAAGAGGACCCGGGCGAACCGCAGGCCCGCCGCCTTCGAGCGCCAGAGCGTCACGAGCGCCACGACGGGAAGGATTCCGACGTACAGCGTCTCGAAGAGGCCCATGCCCCGGTAGTTGTGAACCGGGCCGCCCCAGAGCTCCCAGGCGTCCAGCCGCCACACCGGGCCGAACGGATACGGCACGACGAGCTCGACCAGTCTCCACGGCGAGATCGAGTAGAGCATCGCGTTGGAGAGTTTCATCCCGAGGACGCCGCGGTTGGTTTCCGGAATCCAGAGAGCGGTCGCCAGGATCTGAGGGGCGGCGGCGAGTACGGCGAGGGCGACGGCCACCGTGGTTCGGACGAGCGCCTGCGTGCCCTCCGGCTCCTCCTCGAGGGCGGACCACAGGGCGGCGCATACGATCGCGATCGCGATCGTGAAAACGTCGGCCGCAAGCATGTCGAGCGCGAACAGCAGCGACAGGCCCACCATTCCGCGGGCTCCGCGTCCGCGGCGCAGCTGCCACAGAATCCACGGCAGGAGCGTCATGCCCGGCTGGATGTGCGGATAGAAGCATTCGGAGACGGAAACGCCGCCAAACACGTACGTGACGGCACCGAGCCAGGAACCGGCGCGCGACACGCCGAGCGAAGCCAGCAGAAGCATCATCCCGATTCCGGCCAGCGCCCAGTGCATCACGGGAGAGACCCGCAGCAGCGTCGTGAACGGAAGCTGCGAAAAGAGGATGCGCACGGGATAGAAGGCGCCGACGTTCGGGTTGGGGGCCAGCGGCCGTCCGCCGGAGATCTCGGGAGTCCACGCGGGCAAGTCGCCCGACGCCCAGCCGTTGTGGACGGATTTCTCCATCGGGATGTTGTAGGCGATGAGGTCGCGGCCGGTGAACACCCGGGGGAAGAACAGCGGATCCGCATAGACCACGACCACGAGCGCGCCAAACAGCAGATACGGAGCCCAGCGCGCGAGCCTCTCCCTCACGCGGACCCCGGACGCCGCCGCGCGGCCACGACGACGGCGATCACGGCAAACCCGATCGGACCGACCCACGAAGCGGGCGCTCCCGGAACGCGCTCGCGCCACGCGATGCGGTGGCGGCCCGCCGGCACCGGAATCGCGGAGAAAGCGAGCTGCGCGGGCACCGGCTCGACGGGATGGCCGTCCACCCGCACGTCACGGAAGCGCCAGTAACCGCGGAGCACGAAGAGCCAGCCGCCTTCCGGCGCGTCCGTCGTCAGCTCGAGCCGTTCGGGAGTCTTCTCGAGGAGGGTCAGGGAGCCGGGCGCGGAGCGACCCGAGCCGGAGCGGCCCGTCTCGAGAACGACCTCTCCGGGCCCGAGTGCGGGCAGGAGCCGGAGCGCGGCCACCGCGTCCGGCGCCTCGCGCCACCCGCTGAGCCGGCGGACGTCTGGAAGCGCGTCGACGCTCTCGTCCCAGTCCTGCACGGCATCGCCGCCGAACCGCACGAATCCCGGAAGCGGCGCCTGGCCGCGGTAGCGAATCGCGTATCGGAGGCTCACCGACGCGAAGAGCGCGCTCCCCGAGGGATCGGCCGCGGCGAACGCCGAAACGCGGCGCAGACTCTCGACGCGAGAGAGATCACCGGCGTCGAGGTCGGCGTTGAAGACGGTTCCACGGTTCCAGAGGACCGGGGTGTGGAAGTGCCACGAGCGCCGGTAGTAGGCGGTGCCCTCGGGAACGGCGCCGTCGGCCCGGTGCTCGAGCGGCGACGGCTGCCGGTAGCGCGACGCATCCACCGCGCGATATCGCCCGTCCGGGTCCCGGCGCTGCAACGCTCGCGCGAACGCGGTCGGCGGAAGAACCGCGTCGTCGCGATCCGTGAGCGCGACGCGCCGCGTCGCCGCGAGGGGCAGCACGGCGAGGATCGCCGCCGCGCCGGCCCTCGCGGAGCCTCCGCGTCCGAGGAGCCAGAGCGTTCCCGACGTCGCCGCCCAAATCCAGCCGCCTTCGGCGAGCGCGGGTGGCAGCTGCACGCGGGCCGGGCCGGGCGGCAGGAGCATCGCTCCCGCGGCGAGCAGCGCCAGGATGGCGGCCGCGGCGAAGGCGCGCCGGACCGCGCGATGGGGCGAGGCGGCGATTCGATCGAAGCCGAGCCCGGAGACGAGGGCGAGCGCGAGCGTCAACCCCACGACGAGCTTCTCGGGATAGCGGAGCGGAAGGGGCGACGGCAGCGCCCGCAGGCCCGCCGGCGCGAGCAGTCCTGCCGCCGCGAGCGCCGCCGAGACCGCCGCGAGCGCCCCGCAGAACCGGGCGCCGCGGCTCCCCTTCGCCGCCCCGAACGCGAGCACCGCGAAGGCACCGCAGAAGATCGTCGGGAAGAATCCGTGAGCGAGCATCGCTCCCCAGTTGCGCGCGGGGTCGAGCGTCCACGTCTCTCCGAAGACGAACGGCACGACGAGCTCGGCGAGCCGCCAGGGTTGGAAGGAGAAGGTCAGCGCTTCCCCGACGGAGAACCCGCTGACGGCCCGCCTCGTCTCCGGCACGAGACCCGCGGTCGCGCAGAGCTGCGGGGCCGCGAGCAGCGCCCCGAGAACGAGCGCCGCCGCGACCGTGGCCGCTGGCTCGCGCCGCTCTCGTCCGCGAAGCTCGACGAGGATCCAGAGAACCGCCGCGAGGAGAGCGAGGCCGACCGCGATCGCGTCGCCCGCGAGCAGCATCAACCCATAAACGAGCCCGAGTCCGAGAGCCTTCTTTCCGGGATCGGCCGGACGCACCAGCGCCCAGAGGGCCCAGGGTTGCAGCGCGGCGCCCGCCTGGAGCGGAAGATAGAAGACCTCGGCAACGAGGACGCCCGAAAAAGCGTACGTTCCCGCCGCGACCCAGCCGGACGCGCGCGAACCGCCGAGGGCGTGCAGCAGCGCGAGCATTCCCCACCCCGCCAGCACCCAATGGATGACCGGCATCAGGCGCATCGCCGTGGGAAACGCGACCCGGGACAAGAGCGGGCGCAGAGGATAGAGCACGCCGGTGTTGGGGTTGGGCATGAGCGGACGGCCGCCCGACACGTTGGCGTTCCAGGTCGGCAGGTGCCCGCGGGACCACGCGTCGTGCGTCGCCTTCTCCGTCGGGAACCCGTACGGCAGCAGATCGCGTCCCGTGAAACTCCGGCGCGCGAACAGAGGATCGGCGTAGACGACGGCGACGAGCAGGGCGAAAGCGGCGGGGATTCCGAAGCGCAGCACCGCAGTCTTCGATCGAGAAAACGGCGGTACCACTCCGGGCTAGAATAGAGCATCCAGCCCGCACAGCAAAGCCATCCGCGTGGTCGGATCCTCTGGCTCCTCGCGCTCGCGGCCGTGTCTCTCGTTCTCCGCGTCTATCTGCTCCGGACGAGACCGCTGTGGCACGACGAAGCCTTCACGGCGTGGATCGCGCGCCGGTCTCCGAGCGATCTCGTCGCAACGCTCCGCGAGGACTCTGGTCCTCCGCTCTTCTATCTCCTCGAGCGACCCTTCGCGCTCGCCGCGGCGACGCCCGCGAGCGATCCGCTGCTGCGTCTCCTTCCGCTCGCGGCGAGCCTCGCGCTCTTCGCCGCCGCGGGTTCGTTGCCCCGCGGCGAATCGCGCGCCTGGTGGATCGCGCTCTGCAGCGGCTTCACGCTCGTCAACATCTACGCTGCGGAGGCGCGCGCGTACGCGCTCCTCGCTCTCGCCTGCCTCGGCGTCTTCCTGTTCGGAGTGGTCGCCCGTGAGACGCCTCGGAACCTGGTGGCGCTCTTCGCGGCCGCGGTTTCGGCGCTCTGGTTGCACTACCTCGCGATCTTCGCCATCGCCGCGGGATTCCTCTTGGCGGTCGCGGCCCGACGCGCCCGAGCGGCGCTCGTCCTCGTCGTCTCCGGCGCGACCTTCGTTCCGTGGCTTCCGGTCCTGGCCCGCCAGCCCGCCGCCGCGCTGTCCTGGGTCCGCGAGGCGCCGCTCGAAACGGTCCTCGGCTTCCTCTCGGCCCTCGGCGGGATGGGACGCGTTCCCGCTCCCTTCGGGCCGACGCCTCCGCGCGCCGCGTTCATCGCGACGGCCCTCGTGGGCGCGATCCTCGTCGTCGTGCTCGGCCTGGCATCGCGTGGCGACCCTTCGGTCCGTGCGGCGTCGCTCTTCGTGCTCGTGACGCTCGGTCTCGCGTTCGGGGCCTCCCTGGGTCGCCCGATTGCGTTCGCGGGACGCAGCGAGATGGCGGTGCTACCGGTCTGGATGTGGGGTCTGGCGAAGGCCGCCCCCGGACGGTTCGCCGCCCGCGTCGGAGCCGGTCTCGCCGCCGGCCTCGGGCTCGCCGCGACCTTCCTCGTCTCGGCCGGACCGCATCCGCTTTCGGTGAACGATGCCGCGGTCATGCGCGTGGCGAAGCTGTCGCGGAGGGGCGACGTGCTGTTGGCCGGTCCGGGCTTCTACCTGCCCGCGCTCCTCGTCGCCGAACGCGGATCGATGCCGGCGCGCGTCGCGTCGATCCCACCCGGGGACGCGGCGCATCCGGGCTGGTTCGTCGCGGCGCCGTTCGGACCGGCCGAAGAGGCCGCGCTGGAGCACGCCATGTCGGAGGTCGGACCCGCCGCCCGTGTGTTCCTGCTCCTGCCCCCCGCGCAGGACACTCCCGGGATCATGCGCGTCCTTTTCTCCCGAGGAACCGTGCGGGAGCTCGCGCGTCAGCCCGACGGCGTGCTGCTCGTCTGGAGTCCGGGCGCGCCGGACGCCTCGGACCAGACGGGCTCGCGGCGCGCCTCCTGAAGGAACCAGAGCAGCGCCGCCGTCCAGGCGGCCGTTGCGGTCACCGCAACCGGCAGCGACAGGAGACCCGCCGCGGTGACGATGAAGAGCGCGCCGACGGTCGTCGTCCACACGTATCCGGCCGAGACGGCGAGGCTTCCGAGGGCCATCGGCCATAGCAGGTACTGCGCGGCGAACCCCGGAGCGAAGACGATCTGGGCGAGGAAGAGGAGGAGCGCCCCCTCGGGCAGCGGGCGCCGTCGGCCGAGCACCAGCCCGCACAGCACGCCTCCCACGAGGATCGCGAAGAACGGCCACGTCGAGCCGCCCGAAACGGCGAACCAGCCATGCAGTCCGCCGGCCATTTGTCCGCGGGATCCCCGTAGCCACGTCCCGTAGAGCAGGACGTTGTCCCGGATCGACCCCGCGCTCGCGTTCGAGAGAAACGGAGCGAACGAAAGCCCGAACACCACGTAGGGAGCGAGCACGAGCGGCAGGGACAGTGAGCGGCCGTCGCGCCGCCTCCAGAAGAGCAGCGGATGTGCCGCCGCGACGTGTTTGACGAGGAGGGAGAGCGCGAGGTACACGGAGGCGAACCGCCCCGAGCTCCGTGCCCGCGACGACGCCCGCACGGCGAGCAGCAGGAAGAGGATCGCGATCCCGTCGAACTGGCGCAGGTAGCCGGCGACGAGAACCGAAACCGGATTGGAGAAGTAGAGCAGGGAGACGCGGGCGGCCTCCGGCTCCGACGCGCCCCGGTCCCGCGCGAGACCGCGCAGCACCAGCGCCGTCGCGGCATCGGCCGCAGTCACGAGCAACCCCACGAGGAGCACGAACAGGGAGAGCCGTCCGCCGGAAAGACCCCAGAGCGCTCCGGAGATTCCCGCCCAGAGCGGGCTGTAGTTGTAGCGATTGGTCGCCGCGTAGACGTTCTGCCCCGCCGCGACGGCCTGCGCGACGATCGAGTACGAGATGGCGTCGTACGTCGCGAGCGGCACCGAGGCCATCGAGATGCGGAGAACCAGGATCAGAAAAAAGATCAGGCGCGCCCGGGACCGGTGGCGGTCCTCCGTCATGCCTTGCGGCCGATCGCGAGCAGCGACATCCCGGTCGAGGGCGGGTTCGCCTCTTCGCGGCGCAGCAGCGGCAGCATGAGCCGGAACGCGGCGAGCTGCCCCGACGGCAGCACCTTGCGCTTGAGGATCTTGCCGTTGAGGTACCAGCCCACGATGCCCGGGCGGTTGAGGAAGCGGCAGTCCTCGACCGCGAAGCCGGCCGCCCGCAGCTTCTCCTCGATCTCGGCCTTCTCGTAGCGGCGGAAATGGTGCAGGTGCTGGTCGAGGGTGCCGTAGAGGCGGGCGAGAGCCGGCACGATCAGGACGACGCGCCCGCCGGAGGGCAGCAGCGCGAAGAAGTCCGCCAGCGTGCCGGCGTCGTCCTCGATGTGCTCGAGAACGTTCAGGCAGACGACGGTGTCGATCCCCAGGGCTCGGATCTCGGCGCGCTGCCCTTCCTCCAGAGGAAGGCGGTACGAGGCGACACGGACCTCGGGCTCGTCGCGGAACGCGCCGCGGAGGTATTCGAGCGCGACCGGGTCGAGGTCCGACGCGACGATGAGCTCGCGGCCGAGGAGCTGCCGCGTCATGTTGCCGAAC
>Ga0126381_100002526_pt1 | contig 19755 bp, 15 predicted proteins | sample PanSoiMetPlot_28_FD_96465 | JGI IMG/M metagenome (GOLD analysis project Ga0126381, IMG submission 96465) | Tropical forest soil microbial communities from Panama - MetaG Plot_28 | ecosystem: Environmental > Terrestrial > Soil > Tropical forest > Bulk soil | place: Panama | collected 2016-02-17
CGCTCCCGGCCAACACGGCAAGGACAAGAAAGCCAAGGTAGTCGGATACGGCCTGCAACTTCGCGAAAAGCAGAAGGCACGGCGATACTACCGCATTCTTGAAGGCCAGTTTCGGAACCTTTACGAGAAGGTGGTGAATCAAAAGGGTATTACGGGTGAGCTGATGCTCGCCACCCTTGAGACGAGGTTGGACAACGTCGTCTACCGTATGGGCCTCGCAACCAGCCGGGCGCAAGGCCGCCAGCTTGTCCGGCATGGCCACGTCATCGTAAATGGCCGAAAGGTGAACATCCCCTCCTATCACGTAAAGCCGGGCGACGTAGTCGAGATTCGCCAAAGCAGCCGTCAGAATAGCAGTATCCTTGCGGCCCGGGACGCAACCGCGCATGCGCCGAGCCCCTCGTGGCTGGAGGTTGATCGTGATGCTTTGAAGGCACGCGTTCTGCAGCAGCCCAAGCGCGAAGAATTGGTCCAGATTCAATTGAACGAGCAGCTCATCGTCGAGCTGTACTCTAAGTAAACGTTTCTTCGACAATCGACGAACCCGAGGATTGAGAGAGTAGATATGTTTAAAGGATTCCAGAAGCCCAAGCGCCTAGTCGCGAACACCGAGACACTTACCGAGCGTTTCGGTCAATTCTCGGCACAGCCGTTCGAGCGTGGATTTGGATCCACGATCGGCACCGGCCTGCGCCGTGTACTGTTGAGCTCCATTGAAGGCGCAGCCATTACCGGGGTGCGCATCGAAGGAGTTTCACACGAGTTTAGCCCCATTCCAGGTGTTGTCGAAGATGCCACCGATATCATCCTGAACCTGAAGCAAGTTCCGTTCAAGATGGCGGGCGAAGGTACGCACATCGCGCGTCTACACGTCGAAACGCCTGGCGAAGTGATGAGCAGCCAGATCGAGACCGACGCCGACGTGGAAGTGCTGGATCGCAGCCTGCACATCGCGACGGTGGGCGAGGGCGGCAAGCTCGATATCGAAATGCGCATCAAGAGCGGCCGCGGTTACATCTCGGCCGATCGCAACTACGATGAAGACCTGCCGATCGGCTATATTCCGATCGACTCGGTTCACTCGCCGGTTCGCAAGGTCAACTATAGCGTCGAGGCAGCTCGCCTCGGCCAGAACACCGACTATGACAAGCTGACGCTGGAAGTGTGGACAAACGGATCCATCTCGCCGCAGGACGCGGTTGGACAGGCGGCCAAGCTGCTGAAAGACCACATGACGATCTTCATCAACTTCGAAGAGATGCCTGAAGTTGCAGAAGAGCCGGCGGAGCGCGCCATCAACCAGATGAACGAAGTGCTGAACCGCTCGGTTGAGGAACTGGAACTGAGTGTCCGCTCCTACAACTGCCTCAAGAATGCGAATATTCAGACCATCGGCGACCTGGTTCAGAAGAGCGAATCCGAGATGCTGCGGACTAAGAATTTCGGACGCAAGTCGCTCAACGAAATCAAGGAAATCCTCTCCGGACTGGGCCTTTCCTTTGGCATGAAGTTCGATTCCCAGGGACGTTTGGTTGGCGGCGCGCCGATGCAAGCGCCTTCCGATTTCGATCACGATAACTACGCGGGGATCGAGGAGTAATCGATGCGGCATCGTAAAGCCGGACTCAAGCTCAAGCGCGACATCGGCGCCAGGCGCGCATTGCTGCGCGGCCTGGTGACGAATGTCATCGAAGAAGAGCGGATCACGACGACCGTGCCGAAGGCGAAAGCTGCGCGGCCGCTGGTCGAGAGGATGATCACTCTCGCCAAAGAGGACAATCTCCATGCCCGGCGCCAGGCAGCCGCCTTCCTGATGACCAAGAGCTCCGTCGAGAAGCTCTTTGAAAAGCTTGGACCGCGCTTCAACCAACGCAACGGCGGTTATACAAGGATCGTGAAACTCGGGTGGCGCAAAGGCGACGGCGCTGAGACAGCGAAACTCGAACTCGTCGGGTCCGAACTCGTCAAGCGCGCCGCGGACCGCGCAGCACGCCGCGAAGAACGCCTGAAGGCTATTCGCGAAGGCACCGAGGGCGAAGAGAAGAAATAGCTATTTGGGCAGGCGCCTCAAGCGGCTGGCCTGCCCGGTACTCCCCTGGGGTCCGATCTTGCTCAAAATCCGGTCGTGAATCCAGTGCTCGTCCCACCACTCCTTGGGATCGATTTGTATTCCGTCCACCAGCATGCTAAAGTGCACGTGATCTCCGAAGGCCATTCCGGTTGATCCGCTGACTCCAATCTGCTGTTCCTTTTGCACCATTTCTCCCACTTTCACTCCAATCCGGCTCATATGCCCGTACAAGCTCTCGAGCGAATAGCCGTGATCGATGATGACGCAGTTCCCGTAAATTCCGAGCCTGTCGGCGTAGATCACCTTACCGGAATTGGCTGCTTTGACAGGCATGTTCGTCGTCTGGGCGAGGTCATAGCCAAGATGCACCTGTTCGTCGACTTTCTTGCCTTGGTAGTAGTAACTACGGCGGTCGGCGAAGAACGATTCGCGCGCTCCTTTGACGGGAATGAAAGGACCAGACCAAAGGATGCGGTGCTCCGTGTTATTGCGCAGGTCATAGATCTGCTGTGCGTTCGCGCGCCGCGTCTCGCGATTGACCCTGACAAAGCGCTCGATCAAGCTGCCGCTGCCGTTCGGATCCAACTCGCCGACCACTTTCTGCAGTTCGCGGTCATTTAGCTGAATATCGCTGGAGCGGAATTTTTTGGGGAATACTTTCGTCCAGAACGTAGTCGTGACTTCGGTTCCCGCGCCATTTTTCGCGAACGCGAGCGGTACGGCGTCAGAGGAAACATCCCACGGAAAAGGAAACAATGAGAACCGGTGCGTGCTGCTGTCCGCCTCCCCGGGCATGGCGAACGTTCCAGCGGAATAGTTGGCGACGCGGATACCAGCCTCGGTCCAATTACCTCCCAAATCGAGGAGCACCAGTTCGGCGCCGCCCTGATTAATGTAATGCTGACGTCCGTCGGCGACGATGGTGGGCGGTTTGAGAACCACCTGGACTTCTTGAACAAGCGTTGTGGTCGCCCCACGAAAATCGTTCGATTTCGCCTTCGCGATCAGCGTGGCCGGGCCTTCCTTCAAGAATGGAGCTTCCTTCTTTCCGGCCGTAAACGAATAGATGACGCCCTTCTGCTTCGAGCGGCTCTTGTCTTCGAATATTGTCTTCGTTTCGCCGTTCTGCTCGACAGCGGCAGTGAAACCCTTGATCCCGTTCGGACCGCTGGCCTGGACGAGGATCGTCGTGGATGCACCAATCGCGGGAACGGGCCTAGCAAGTTTGAGCTCGGGATGTTTGCCCGAGAACCAAACGAACCCAAAGACGATCAGTAAAACTCCGCCAACTGCTATGAGAACTTTCTTCAACATCGATTAAGTGCTTTCAGGTTCGGATTACTCGCCGTCCTTCGATACGGTACTTGCCTTTGAGGACCCAAGCGATGGCTTCCGAATAAATTCTGTGTTCCTCGGCCAGTATTCGGGAGGACAGCGTGTCGGCGGTGTCGTCGTCGAGCACCGGAACGGCCGCCTGGAGGAGAATCGGCCCGCCATCCAGGTTTTCGTCCACGAAGTGAACCGTGCAACCGGTGATCTTCACGCCATGTACGAGGGCCTGGTATTGGGCGTCCAGACCCGGGAAGGCTGGCAGCAGGGAGGGGTGAATATTCAGAATGCGCCGTGGAAATTGCGAAACGAACCCACCGCTCAGCAAACGCATATAGCCGGCCAAACAGACCAGGTCAACATCATGTTGGTTAAGTAAATCAGCAACTTGCGCATCGAACTCGGCCCTGTCCCGTCCTGCGGATTCGATTAGTCCGCAGGGCAGGCCGAGCTCACGTGCGCGCGCGAGGCCTAGCGCGCCCGGCTTATTTGAAAAAACGAACCCAATCTCGCAATCGAGCTTCCGGGCCAGAACGTTGCGGGCGATGGCCTCAAAGTTCGAGCCCCGTCCGGAGAGCAGAATGCCGAGCTTCACAGATAATGAACCCTCGGCTGTTTACGGGATACCTGGGGCACGACCCGCCCGATCTGATAAAAAGGCTCCCGGAGCTTCCGCAGGGTTTGCGAAACGAACCCAATCTTCTTTGCGGAGACCACGAAGACCATTCCGACGCCGAGATTGAAGGTTCGCCGGAAATCGTCCTCTGGGATATTGCCGAGTTTTTTCAGGAGCGTGAAGATGGGTTGCTCTGGCCAGGAATGAGCGTCGATCTCAGCAGCACACCCCTTAGGGAGGATTCGAGGGACGTTGTCGGTGAGCCCGCCGCCAGTGATGTGGGCGGCCCCTTTCAGCAGCTTTTCCCGATGGAGCGCCTGAATCGGCTTGAGGTAGGACTTGTGGACCCGGAGCAACTCGTCGGCGAACTCCTCAGGCAGGTGGCCAGCCGTTTCAAAGAGAAGTTTGCGGGCAAGGGAGTATCCGTTGGTATGTAGGCCTTGGGACGGAAGGACGAGCAGTAGGTCACCAGGAACGATACCGCTGCCGGTGAGCATGCGTTTGCGCTCGACAGCGCCCACGATAAAACCCGCCAGGTCATATTCACCCGCAGCGTACAGGCCCGGCATCTCAGCAGTTTCGCCTCCGATCAACGCACAACCATTGTTCTTGCAGCCGCGGGCGATTCCGGCCACGATGCTCCCGCAGACCGTGGCATCGAGCTTGCCGATTGCGAAGTAATCGAGGAAGAACAGAGGCGTTGCACCCTGGACGGCAATGTCATTGACGCAGTGGTTGACGAGATCCTCGCCAACCGTGTCGTGGCGTCCCGTTGCAAAAGCGATTTTAAGCTTCGTTCCAACTCCGTCGGCGGAACTGATCAGGACCGGGTCACGCCAACCCTTCAGAGAGAATCCCGCCCCAAAGCTGCCAATTGCTGTAAGAACGTTTGGAGTGAGTGTTTTTGCGGCATGCCGCTTGATTAGAGACACGGCGCGAACGGCTTCGTCGATGTTGACGCCAGCATCGCGATAGGTCGTTGGTGGGCTCACTGCTGAAGGAATCAGTGTAGCGGATGAGGAACTCATCCGCTCCCGCATGGTCGCGGCTCCGTTTCAAGTGTGCGGTTCTGAGAGAAAGGCAGACGAAAAAAAAGCGATCGTCTGCCTACGATGAAAAACTCATCCGCTCCGGATGGTCGCGGCTCGGTTTCGAGGCAAGGCATGCCTCGCCACTATTCTTGCGGGAAGGTGAAATCGGGGTTGTAGCCGTTGCCGGCATCCTGATAGAGATCGGGAGGCTGCAAGGGATCCAACCCCACGGAAGGCTGCTCTAAGAGTGCCTTGCGGCCAGCCTTGTCGCGTTCCATCAGATCGCTTAAAAGAGGCTTCGTGAGGGGCGCCTTTTCGCGTGGTTTAGACTTCATGCCGCAAAGCTAACACGGCAAGTCCGCCTCTTCCGGCGCAGTAGCCAGACAGCAAGGAACCCACTTCAGGTAAGTAACTGGAAAGGAAGCCGCTTCGCCTCACTATGTCACAATGAGGAAATTTGTGCAGTACTGGTGACCGGAGTATGCTTCAGTGAAATGTGTGTGGGCCGTGCTGGCGGCGATGCTATCGCTCCCGGCCGGATTCGCCGCTGCGCCCCCCGCAATCGCAATCCGCGACGCCCATGTTGTTACAGTGGGCCGATCAGACCTGCCGAAAGGCACGGTTCTATTACGAGACGGATTGATTCAGGATGTCGGGCCTGGAATTCCCATTCCCGCTGATGCCTGGGTGATTGACGGCGCGGGCCTGACGGTATATCCGGGATTCATCAACGGCCTGAGCACATGGGGCATTCCGCCAGAAGAGAGTGAACGGGCGCCTGCGCCGGGCACCGGCCAGCACGCGTCAGAGCCAAGAGTGAAGGGTCCGGAGGACCGGCCCGAGACCAATTCGTTCGAACGCGCGGCAGACCTGGTGAGCCCGAGCGACAAACGTTTGGAAGCAGCGCGGGCCGCCGGTTTCACGACGTCTGCCACGTTCCCGAGCGGCGGGATTTTTGAAGGGCTCGGCGCAATTGTGGATTTGACGGGCGAGCGCGGGCGCGATATGGTGATCACCCAGCCGATCGGGCAAGAGGTTGTGTTCCGGGTGCGAGGCGGCGGTATGGGGCGGAGTTTTCCCTCGTCGTTGATGGGAAACATCGCTTATGTCCGGCAGCTCTACCTCGACCTAGATCAATATAAGCGAGCCAAACAGATTTACGATGGGCAGCCGTCCGGGAATCGCCGTCCGGAGTACGATCACGAATTAGAAGGACTGACGGAAGCGCCTCGCCTTCTGCTGCCGGCAAACGAAGCCCAGCAGATCGATCGAATCCTGAGTTTTGGTCAGGAATTGAAGGTGCCGTTTGTAGTGTACGGAGCGCACGAGGCATACCGGCGCGTGGAGGCGTTAAAGCAAGCGAATGTGCCGGTTTTGATCAGCCTGAAGTGGCCAGAGAAGCCAAAGGACGGTGATCCCCGCGAGCGCCCGGACTTCCGCGAACTGCAGATGCGCGATCAGGCACCGGCAGTTCCGGCCATGCTGGCAAAGGCGGGGGCTAAGTTCGGATTCTATTCGGATGGCGTGGATAGCGCAGAGGATCTGAAGAAGGCCATCAAGAAAGCGATCGATTCGGGGCTGTCCAGGGCGGATGCTATTCGTGCGTTGACTTTGAATGTAGCCGAGATTTACGACGTATCGGACCGGGTAGGCAGCATAGAGAAAGGAAAGATTGCAAACCTAGTGGTCACTAAAGGCGAGGCCTTCGATGCTAAAAGTACTGTCGAGTATGTGTTCATCGATGGCAAGCAGTTTCGGCCTGACAAGAACGGAGCCAAGTAAGAAGGCAGAATGCAGCGGATATTCTCTTGGGCGTGCCTGGTTACTGTTACGGCGAGTTTGGGCGCGGCGGAGACGGTTCTAATCCGGAATGCCACCGTACTGACGGTGACGAAGGGCACGGTTCAGAACGGAAGCGTAATTATCGAGGACGGCAAGATCGCCGCTATCGGTAAAGGGATAAGCGCTCCGGCAGATGCGACGGTGGTCGATGCGAACGGCAAATATCTCATGCCGGGAATCATCGATTGCCACTCTCATACCGCGATTGAAGGCGGGGTGAACGAAGGTACGGTGTCGGACTCGTCGATGGTGAACATCAAGGACGTTATCGACCCCTATGACATCAATATCTACCGGGCTCTGGCCGGTGGCCTGACGATCTCAAACGTGCTCCATGGGAGCGCCAATCCGATCGGCGGACAGACTGTCGTAATCAAGCTGCGCTGGGGTAAGACCGCACGGGAGATGATTTTTGAGGGGGCCACGCCGGGCATCAAGTTTGCGTTGGGTGAGAATCCGAAGCGCCAGGGGTATCCGGCTCAGAGCTTCTTCAACCAGGGACCAGCCATCGAGCGGCGATTTCCCGGGACACGCATGGGCGTCGAGGAAGTGATTCGACAGAGCTTTACTGACGCGAAAAATTACCAGGCGACGTGGAGAGAATACGGCGACCGCGTCGCGCGCGGCGAGCACCCCATTCCTCCTAAAAAGGATTTGCGGTTAGAACCGCTCGTCGAAGTTCTGGAAGGCAAGCGCTATGTCCACGCACACTGCTATCGGTCGGACGAGATCCTGATGCTGATACGCGTTGCCGATGAGATGGGATTCAAGATCCGTACCTTCCAACACGTGCTGGAAGGTTATAAGGTAGCCAAGGAAATTGCCGAACATGGCGCCGGCGCTTCGACCTTCAGCGATTGGTGGGGGTACAAGATCGAAGCGTATGATGCAACACCGTACAATGCCGCGATCATGGCTCGAAAGGGCGTGGTTGTTTCGCTGAATTCCGATTCCGACGAATTGCAGCGGCACCTAAATCTGGAAGCCGCCAAGACGATGCGCTACGGCGGTTTGAGCGAAGCAGAAGCGCTTGCGATGGTGACGATCAATCCGGCGAAACAGCTCGGGATCGACGACAAGGTGGGTTCTATCGAAGTGGGTAAGTCGGCGGATCTGGTCCTGTTTGACAGGCATCCGCTAGATGGTTTCTCGAAGCCGCTGAAGGTCTGGATCGACGGACACGAATACTTCGACCGGGACAAAGACTTGGAGACACGGCCGGAATTCGAGCGGAAGAAGAAGGCGCTCGAGGAGAAGCTGAAGGCCGAGGAGAGGAGTGGGGCGGAGAAGCAAGGGAGTGAAAACGCTTCCGAAGAATTACGGCTCCGTTCGGAAGGGATCGGAAGATGAAGACCGCAGCGATTGCCGCGCTGGCGTGCTTGAGTCTGACGGTGGCCGGAGCGAGCAATAGTTCCGTTCTGATTCGAAATGTAGTCATTCATCCGATCACGTCTCCAGACATCGAAAACGGCGCGGTTCTGGTGATCGATGGGAAGATTGCCGAAGTAGGTACAAGACTGCCCGCAAAAAATGCGGCGCGAGTGATCGACGGTCATGGCCTGCACTTGTATCCCGGATTGATCAATGCGGCGACAAATGTCGGGTTATCGGAGATCTCCTCGCTGCGCGACAGCGTAGATCTTGATGAGATTGGGATGTTCAATCCGGACCTGCGGGCTGAGGTCGCCTACAATCCGTCGAGCGAGCACATTGAGGTCACGCGCGCCGGGGGCATCACAACGGTAGTCAGTCTTCCAGGAAGCGGTGGGCGCGGTTTCGGACGCGATGGATCAGGCATTGTGATTACGGGACGGGGCGCGCTGATGCACCTGGCCGGGTGGACCTGGGAAGAAGCCGCCGTGAAACCGAGCGCGGTAATGGATATGCTTTTCCCACAAATTCAGGCGGTTTCCCGGCGCGACGCGACGTTTCTGCCAGGCCGGCCTCGGCCCTATCAGGAACTCGAGAAAGAGTACCGGGAACGTTTGAAGGAGATTAGCGAATTCTTCGACAGTGCGCGCCGTTATGAAAAGGCAAAGGAGGCCGGGGGTGCAGATTTCCGTCCCGATCTGCGGCTAGAAGCGATGATTCCGGTGATCGACGGCAAACTGCCACTATTCGTTCGCGCGGAACGGGAGCAGATGATCAAGGATGCAGTCGCCTTTGCAGATAAGGAAAAGGTGAGGATCATCATTGCCGAGCCGCGTGAGATCGGCAGTGCGGGCCCAATGCTGAAGCAGCACGATATCCCGGTTGTGCTTGGAAAGACCTTCCAGCTTCCCATGCACGACGACGATCCGTATGACGCGCCGTACACTCTTCCGAACGAATTCTACAAAGCCGGCGTAAAGATCTGCTTTGGCACCTTCGATGTGGAATTTGCGCGTAACGTTCCGTTCGAAGCGGCTCAGGCGGTTGCATTCGGATTACCTCGTCAGGAAGCGTTAAAAGCGCTCACCATTAACGGCGCCGAGATTTTGGGCGCGGGGGATCGGTTGGGTTCTATCGAGAAAGGAAAGATAGCCGACCTGATTCTCACGGACGGGGACCCAATGCAAGCAAGGACCAACGTCAAACAGATGTTCATCGCGGGCCAAGAAGTCAGCTTGGAGTCGCGGCACACCAGGGAGTATGAGAAATGGATGAAGAGGCCGTAGACGGGGAGCGAGATTAGGGAGACTTACAAACGAGTTCCTCAAATGGAATCCGACGACAGACCTGAGCTCCGGAGCGTGATGTTCCTTGCAGGCAACATGGATGGCCTGCTCGCTAGCAATGACGGCTATCGCCAGCTTGACGGGGTCTTGGAATTACTCAATTTTGCTAACAGTTATGTCCTCAGCGACAGAACAGCAATTGGCGGAGCGCCCGTAGTCGGGATGGGAGAAATCTCGGAGTTCCTTTCCGAACAATCGAAACAGAGCGAGGCCATCGAGCTCATAGCTCACGGCCGGGTGGGCTCGTTGGACCTGTCTCCATTCGAAGACCACGGGAGGATGGATTATCTCGTCAAGCGAGCGAAAAAGTACGACCCTGGTACGACGGAATATAAGGAAGCTTTCGAGGAAGCCAACATTCTCGAGGCACGCGCATATATCCTTCTAGCAGACGCCAATGACGCCGCCTACATTCCAGAGCGTTTGTTCGGTGTTCGAGCACTGGAGGGATATTCCGAAGTCGCAGAGCATTCCGTGCATCTGCGGGAACACGAGAAATTCCGCCAGCAGCTCACCGAGAGACTCAAATCGAGTCCGGACGACATTTCCTTTGTCACGCGGGTCCCATCATTTCTCGTCGAAGCACTACACGCGGCGCACACCTGGGAAGGAATTTTCGCGGCGCTCAGCGATCTTCGTAACTGCAACTCGGCACGGTACTACAGGGATCTTCTCCGACGTAGCCGCTCATCGGATCCCAAGGAGCGGTACGAAGCTCGAGACGAGCTCACACGCGCGAGCGAGGCATCGTTCAAACGAGAAGGGCTGTCCGGAAGTCTGGACCGGTGGGTTGTGCCCACGGTCGGCCTCTCGGCCGCCGCAGTAGCGGTTCTTTTCCCGCACGCGGCCGTCTTTGCGGGCGTGGCTACTGCTATTCCCCCCGTGTTTGAATCGATCCGGCGCTGGCATCGAAATCGCGAAAATTTCTTCGACTTTTACACTCGCTCCATGGGCCCTGACCTCTACGATGAGTTGGTGCGGGTCTTCCCCGGCATTAAGTTCTGGCGCGAGAACCTGTGGCATTTCTTGTCGAAAAGAGATTTCGGTTGGTCTGAGGACCTGCATTTCTGGCGGCGGGTTCAAGCCTGAATAGGTTCGGTACGGCGCGCTATTCGGCTTTGAGAACAGCAGCAGCGTCGGTCCGGGCGGCATGTGCGGCCGGCGCCAAACACGAAACCAACGCAATTGCGATGAGCAGCGCCGGCGCTACCAGCCACGAAACCACATCACTTCTTGTCACGCCGAACAGCACGCTTTCGAGAATGCTGGTCAAAGGCCACGCGAGGGCCAAGCCAATGATGCATCCCGTAAATGCAAGATTTCTCCCCAGGCCCAGCACAAGCGCGTACATGCTTCCCGCAGTTGCACCCAAAGCCATCCGAATCCCGAATTCGCGCAGCCGTAAATTGGCCGTATAAGAAACGACGCCATACAGACCGATGCAGGCAAGCAGAAGGGACGCGCCAGCAAACAAGGCCACGATCGTTGTCATCAATGTCCGGCGCTCGAGTGTTCGCGCAACCCACTGCTCCATCGTGCGGATGTCGTATACGGGCTGATCGGGATTTTCTTTCCGGATCTGCTCCACTACGGCCTTTGCGTACACTTCGGGATTTCCCTCTATCCTGATGACAAGTGCGCCCCGATCCTGCGTACGCTGGGTTTCAGGCCAATATGCCTGGGGCCGAGGATCCTGTTCCAGATTGTCGTTCAAGATATGGCCCACTACACCTACGATTTCTATCCACGGATCCTGCCGGGCAAGACCAGGTAGATAACGGCGGAAGCGTTTGCCGACAGCGTTACCAGATCCAAATACTCTGCGCGCCAATCGCTCATCAATCAAGCCGACCGGAGGTGATCCGGCGTGGTCGGAATCCTGAAGGAGCCGGCCTTGTTTTAAAGGAATGCCGATGGCGTGAAAGTACCCCGGGGTCGCGGAACGCCAATCGGAATCATAATTTCCCGGACGGCCCTCGAATTCGACACTCCCGGTTTGCATCAGGCCGGTAAAGGGCAGCCTATTTACAATGCCGGCGGCGGTCACTCCGCGAATGGATCGAACCCGGTCTTCGATGCGCCGATAGTAACCGGCCACGCGATCGTCTGTGCGATACTTTGCCCGGGTGACAGCGAGTTGCATCGTTAAGACGCCCTGCGCCGAGAAGCCCGGCCTCACCTGAAGCAAAGCAGAGAAGCTTCGCACGAACATCGATCCAACGAGCAGGAGGACAACTGTTACGGCAATCTGAGCCACAACAAGAAAGTTTCGCGTCCGGCCGGTACCTGTTACCGAGCGGGAGGCTTGTTGCAAAGCCTGCTGAGGATCCTCACGCGCTGTGAGATGTGCAGGCAACAGGCTACCAAACAACACAACGGATATGGCGACGACCACAGCGAACACGATGACTGGAAGGTTGAGACCGATAGACGCCACGCGCGGAGTATTTGGCGGCAGGTAGGGAACGAGAGCCTGCAGGATCCACTGCGCTAGCAGAAGGCCGCCTGCGATTCCTGCCGCACTGAGAGGCATGATCTCTGCAACCAACTGGCGCCGAAGCCTGCCTCTGCTCGCGCCTAATGCGACACGTACCGCGATCTCATGAGCGCGGGAGGCGCCTCGTGCAATCAGCAGGCCAGCAAGATTCATGCAGCCGATGAGCAACAAGCACCCAACCGCGCCGAGCAGGATGTACAACATACTGCGCACCTGGACGGTATCACTCTGCGCGAGGGACTCGACAATTGCATCAAGCCGCTGACTGCCCGACCCATAAGCCACTGGATATTCCTCGGCCAACCGGCGCATCATCCCTGAAAATTCCGCCTGCGCCTGTTCTATGCGAACGCCAGGCTTGAGACGTCCCACGCACAAGTACTGATTATTCATTCCGTGCACGAGTTCATCCGGCGGAATATATAGGGGAGTCCAGAGCTCGAATTCATCGCCCGGATACCGGTAATCGGGCGGCATGACGCCAATGACCTCAAACGGCTCGCCGTTGAGCTGGACCTTTCGGCCTATGATCCCAGGGTCTGCGCCGAATCGCCGTTTCCAAAACGCATAACTGAGAATGGCGACTCTGGCATCACTCAGTTGCTCTTCTTCCGTGAACGTTCGACCAAGCAGCGGACGGGTGCGCAGCACGGAGGGAACATTGAAAGAGGTACGGGCGCCCTGCAAACGCTCCGGCGCGCCCTGTCCCGTCAAATTGAAATTTGCGACGGGCCTGGTCAAAGCAAGATCTTCTAGAAGTTTCGTGTTCTTGCGCCAGTCGAGCCAAAGAGCGGCGTTGATGTAGAACCGGGCGTATCCGTTCTGGCTGGCCGTAAGCCCCACAGCGACCAAATTTTCGGGGTGCAGATATGGCAAGGGCCGCAGCAACACAGCATAAGCCACACTGAAGATCGAGGCGCTCAGACCGATCCCCAACGCGAGGGTCAGCGAAACAACCACTGTCCAAGCCCACGTTCTTCGCAGCATGCGGAGACCGAAGCGAATGTCGTCGCGGGTCCGCTCGAATCCCGCCCAGCCCCAAACTCCGCGACTGTCTTCCGGTTTCATTTGCGTCTTCCGGAGGGGACCGTAAAGTAAAATGTCGCGCCCTGTCCAAGTTCGGAGTCCACCCAGATCCGTCCTCCGCCACGTTCGATAATTCGCTGGCAGATCGCCAGACCCATGCCCGTACCCGGGTACTCGGACCCGCTGTGTAGCCGCTTAAAAATCCCGAAGATTTGTTCTCTGAACTGAGGCTCGATGCCGATGCCATTGTCCTGGACGGAAAACACGTAATTATTGTTCTGCATGACGGCGGAGATTTTTATGAGTGGCGGAAGATCTTTGCGGTACCGGATCGAGTTTGCTATCAGATTCTGAAAGACCTGTTCCAACTGAAACTCATGCATGCGTACGCGCGGCAGGGCGGTCGCTTCAATCGAAGCGCCGCTTTCGCTTATAGCGACGCCAAGACTGTGCAATGTGTTCCTCAGAACCTCGCCGGCGTCGATCTCTTCCGCCGGTTCATCTCCGGCAGTAGATATTTGGGTATAGATCCTCAGATCCTTCAAGAGATTTTGCATGCGAATGGCGGCCTGGACGGTGTGCCGAAGATATTCCTCACCGGTGGGGCCCAGTTTGTCGGCGAATTTCTTGTTTAGCAGCTCGCTGTAGGCCCGAACCATGCGAAGGGGTTCCTGAAGGTCATGTGAAGCTGAATAGGCAAATTGCTGGAGGTCGGCGTTGGCCTGCCTCAGCGCCCTGTTTGCCTCTCCGAGTTCCTCATCTTTCCTGACGCGGTCTGTAATATCGCGCGCGATTTTCGAAGCTCCGACAATTTTGCCGCTGGCATCCTTCACCGGAGAGATCGTCAAGGAGATGTTCAGGCGAGAGCCGTCTTTTCGCATGCGGATCGTTTCGAAATGATCCACTCGCTCCCCACGTCTGAGGCGTTCGAGAATTGCGGGTTCTTCTGCGAGGCGATCCGCGGGAATAAGCATCGTGATCGAGCGGCCGATGGCCTCGGCGGCGGTGTAACCGAACAATCGTTCAGCTGCTGCGTTCCAGCTCATAATGACGCCGTTGAGGTCTTTGCTGATGATGGCGTCGTCGGAAGAATCTACAATTGCACTCAGCAGCGCGGACGGAAGCGCGAAGCGTTCCAGTGGCTCACCAGGATGAGACTCGCTTACGGGGACTGTGACAGGCTGACTCATTTTAGGAGTGGAGGAGGGTATGGTTCAGCGCCCCCGCCCGGAACTGCCTGGTACGAACCTGTAGGAAGGAACCAAGACGGCCACGGATCTGCTTCGCTCGGCGCCTTCTCGGGATTTGCATCCATAAGCCCAATGTTACTGAATGGCAAGGCCGCTTACGTTTCCCGGTGGGGAAGAAACGCATTTCGCCGCGCCGTGAGGAGACGTGCGGGAGTTCTCTTGCTTTCTGTGACCGGCGCGGTTATAGTATTCGTATCCGGGATCGGTCCCGAGAGAGTTCTATGCGCATCAACATGACCACAGCCGAAGACCCGCGGATTCGTGCCACGCGTCTCATTTCGGGAGCTGCGGTCGTCGCGGTCGCGTAAGCCTTCCAAGTTTCCCCTGTTGTAACCCTCGCGCTGTCTACGCGCGAATTGGAGCTATTCATGTCAACAGAAACATTAGCGCCTCCGAGAGCGGGTGTCTGGCGCTTCATAACCGAGGCAATTAAAGGAACACATCAAGACTTTACGCAAGTTCCCATCAGCCGGGCCGTCTTCTTGCTAGCGGTTCCGATGGTGCTGGAGATGCTGATGGAGTCGCTCTTTGCTTTGGTGGACGTGTTTTGGGTAACGCGTCTCGGAGCAAATGCGATTGCGACCGTCGGTCTTACGGAGTCGATGCTGACGCTCGTCTTTTCCATAGCGCTGGGCGTCAGTTTGTCGACGACGGCTATGGTCGCGCGGCGCACAGGAGAAAAAGATTCCGAAGGCGCCTCTGTGGCAGCGATGCAGTCGATCTTTCTAGGGATAGGGATCGCGCTGGCCGTGGGTGTCCCGGCTGCGATTTTCTCTCGTGAATTGCTAAGTCTGATGGGCGCGGACCTGAGGCTCATCGCGGAGGGGCATCGTTACACAGAGATCGTATTCGGCGGAACATCCGTGGTGATGCTGCTGTTCCTGAACAACGCGATCTTTCGAGGCGCGGGCGACGCGTCCATCGCGATGCGCGTGTTGTGGGTATCTAACCTGATCAATCTGGTACTGGATCCCTGTTTCATTTTTGGGCTGGGGCCATTCCCGAGGCTTGGCGTCACTGGGGCTGCGGTCGCGACACTCATCGGACGATCGTGCGGTGTTCTGTATCAATTTTGGATGCTGACGAACGGAAGAGCGCGTGTGCGTATCACGAGGCGCCACCTGCGGCTGGTACCGGGTGTGATCGGATCACTCATTCGTGTATCCTCTACCGGAGTTTTGCAGTTCCTGATTGCACACACGAGTTGGCTGGTGCTGGTGCGCATCATCAGTTCGTTCGGCAGTCTCGCTGTGGCGGGCTATACCATCGGCATACGCATTTTCATGTTCATCGTTCTTCCTTCGTGGGGGATGAGCGGAGCGGCTGCCACCATGGTCGGGCAAAACCTCGGGGCGAGGAAACCCGAACGGGCTGAGCGCTCGGTTTATGTGACCGCCGGGTATAACGCCATTTACCTGGTTGCGATCGCGATGGTGCTGATCTTTGCACCGCACTTTATCGTGTCGTTTTTTTCGGTGGATCCGGTCGTATCGAAATTTGCCGCGGATTGCCTGCGCATTATCGGCTACGGCAATCTCACGTATGCGTTCGGCATGGTGATGGTACAGGCCTTTAACGGCGCGGGCGATACGGTTACGCCTACGATGATCAACATCGTCAGCTTCTGGCTGTGCGAAATACCGCTGGGCTGGTTTCTGGCAAACCGCACCCCACTCGGCGTCGACGGTGTGTTCACAGCAATTCCGGTTTCCCAGACAGTCATGACTATTCTCAGCCTGGTGGTATTTGCACGTGGCCGGTGGAAGGCGCGCCGGATTTGACCCAAAGCGTTGTGCGGTTACACGCATCGGTTCAGATCGGTGAAGCGAGCTCCGATTCCAGCCCTTCCTGATTGACAATAGCGATCTCCCGGCCTGTGATCTGGACAAGACCTTGGGCCTGGAGGCGCGCCATGTTTCGCGAGACCAGTTCACGAACTGTGCCGATGTGAGTGGCGAGCTCCTGATGGCTAACCCGAAGCTCGAAATGTGTTCCCGACTTGCCGGGCTGCCCATGGGCTTGCGCTTCGCGAAGCAACCAGGCAATCAGCCGGTGCCGGACTGTTGTGAAAGACAGCTCCTCGATGATTCCAACCAACCGGCGAAGTCTCGCGCCGACCACTTGCAGCACCTTGAGAGCGACTTCCGGATGCTCCAGGCAGCAGGCGCGAAAGTCGTGGCGGGAAACATATAGAAGCTGCGCATCGTCGAGCGCACCAGCAGATGCCGGGTATGAGCCGCCGTCGAATACCGGAAGCTCGGCGATCGAACTCCCGGGGCCCTCAATAGTCAGAACCTGTTCCCGCCCGCCCGGAGACGTTTTGAAGATCCGCACCCGTCCGGAAGACACCACATACGAACCCGCGCACGGTTCTCCCTCCGAAAACAGGACCTCGCCGGCCGAGTAGCGTCTAATGACCGCACGTTCGGCAAGAGCTGCAATCTCGGTAGCGTCCAGTGCAGAGAACAAGGGAGTGGCCTGAAGGGTGGCAAGGATCGCGGGCCTTTGGGCAAACGACATCTTGTTAATAGGCGCTCCGAAATGGGAGGAGGGCTCATTTTTTGGTGACCAAAGTTACTGGCAACGGACAGCCTTTCCTGAACACTGGAAGCAGGGCCGCAAATGGCCGAAAAGGAGCAGAAATGGCTACCGAACTGATCGAGCGACTGCATAGAGAGAGCGCTTCTCCGGCGGAGTCCGTCCTGAAGTTGTACCGCAAAGTGTTGGCTGTCTTTTATATCGAGGAGCGAATGAAAGCTTTCGCACGCCAGGGTAAGTGTTCTTTCGTGGCGTCGAGCCGGGGGCATGAGGTGACCCAGGCCGGAATCGCATCGCTTCTGAAGCCAGGTTATGACTGGTTCTTTACGTATTACCGCTCGAAAGGTACTGCGGTAGGAGTGGGCCTGTCCCTGACGGACATCTTTCTCGGGATGCTGGGGCGAAAGGGTGATCCGAATTCTGGTGGACGTAATATGCCCGAGCATTTCTCTTCGCGAGCGCTGCATCTGGTAGCCCAAACTGCATGCACTGGCTCGCAGTATCTACCTGCGGCCGGAGTTGCAAGAGCCGTCAAAGCGGACGGCCAAGATGCTGTCGTCTACGTGGAATCCGGAGAGGGCGCTACCAGCGAAGGGGAATTCTTTGAAGCGTTGAATTGGGCGGCCAGAGAATCACTCCCAGTGCTGTTCGTTGTCCAGAACAATGGTTACGCCATCAGTGTTCCGCAACAGACGCAGACAGCCTCTTCTGTCCGGAAGATTGCGGAAGGGTTTGGAGTACGGGCCGTGGAGATGGATGGAACCTCGTTTGACGCGCTGTATGAAAGAGTTCCCGATCTGATCCAGTGGATCCGGGAAGGCAACGGACCCGTTCTGATTGAAGCGAAAGTCGTGCGGCTCGATCCCCATTCCTCGTCAGACGATCACCGGAAATATCGCAACGACGATGAGCTTCTTCATGCCTTGGAATGGGACCCGCTACTGCAGATGGAAGCGCGCATTCTGGAGGACCAAATCCTGAGCGCGGGCGAAATGGAATTCATCCGGCAAGAAGTGAAAGCCGAGGTGGAGAAGGCGGCGGAGTGGGCGGATGCACAACCAGAGCCCGATGGGCGAGATCTCATGGTCAACATCTATGCGGAAACTCCGGATGTGAAAAAGGTCGGATCATCTCCCCGTTACATCTCGGAAGAACCGATCACGCTTATTGACGCTATCAACCACGGACTGCGCGAAGAATTGGAAAGAAACCCAAGGGTGGTGATGTGGGGTGAGGACATCGCCGATCCGAAAGGAGGCGTGTTCGGTGTTACGCGCGGCCTGACGCGCATGTTCGGCGAGCGTGTCAGCAATTCACCACTTGCCGAAGCAAGTATTGCAGGCATCGCGGGTGGAATGGCGATCGCGGGCTACAAACCGATCGTCGAAATTCAGTTCGCCGACTATCTTTGGCCTGCGGCCATGCAACTGCGCGATGAAATTCCTACGGTCCGTTGGCGCAGCAACGGAACGTGGACTTGCCCGGTCGTGGTGCGCATCGCGAGCGGCGGGTACATAAAAGGTGGCCCATGGCATTCGACTTGCGTCGAAAGTTTCTTCTCTCATATTCCCGGCTGGCGAGTCGTGTTCCCAAGCTGCGCGGAGGACGCCAAAGGCCTGATCAAAGCCGCAGCGCGCTCCGAGGACCCGGTCATTTTTTTGGAGCATAAAGGGCTGTATCGGAAGGTCCAGGCCAAAACTCCCGAGCCGGATTCAGATTACGTCGTGCCATTCGGGTCAGGGCGAATACGGCATCAAGGAGTCGATGTAACAGTCATCACGTGGGGAAGCACGGTTTACCAGGCACTCGAAGTTGCCCGACAATGTGAGCAGCGGGGCCGCTCGGTCGAAGTGCTCGATTTGAGGTCGCTCGCGCCTTTGGATGAAGAGTTGGTTTACCGGAGCGTACGAAAAACGAACCGTGTCGTGATTGCACATGAGGACTCACTCACGATGGGCTTCGGCGCGGAAGTGGCGGCGCGTATCGCTTCAGAGTGCATTGACGCGCTCGACGCTCCGGTCCTTCGGGTTGCAGCGAAAGATTCATTTGTGCCATCAGCTCCCACGCTTGAAGCACTGGTTCTGCCTACTGCCGATACGCTACACAAGGCGGTGGAGCAGGTTTTACGCTATTGACCGGCTAGGGTTTGATCAATGACCCTGCGATTTTTGAAGAGGCGACCGCAGTTTGTGAAGGTCGGGGGCACCGCTCTGCTTGCGGCGAGCGCCGGTATCGGTACATGCGCGGGGCAAACATCTCAGAATGCAACTGATTCTCCGTCATCAGGAGATGTGAAAGTCTCGGGGTCCTTACGCTCACGGGTCGAAGTATGGAACTGGTTCGAAGGCAACGGGAACAACCAATATGCTTTCTCTGATTCTATTTTTCGCCTGAGCTTCACTGGCGTGCAGGAGCGCTACGACTGGAAACTCGAACTCGCCGCTCCGATTCTGCTGGGACTGCCCTCAAATTCTACGGTGCCGGGTCCTCAGGGAGCGATGGGACTCGGAGCCAACTACTTTTCAGCAAACGATCAGAACACGAATGCGGCCCTAATCTTTCCAAAGCAGGGTTACGTGCGGTTCAAATTTCAAAACGGAGGATGGAAGCAGTCTCTGCAGCTCGGGCGGACTGAATTCATAGACGGAGGCGAAACTGCTCCCAAAAATGCGACGCTCGCCACCGTCAAGCGGGAGAGGGTTGCGCAACGCCTGCTGGCAAATTTTGGGTTCTCCGATGTGGGCCGGGGCTTTGACGCAGTGGAATACACTGCGAGTACCTCGGCAACGAATTTGACCCTGCTGGCGGCACGGCCGACCAGGGGTGTGTTTCAGGTAG
>Ga0126381_100002527_pt1 | contig 19748 bp, 14 predicted proteins | sample PanSoiMetPlot_28_FD_96465 | JGI IMG/M metagenome (GOLD analysis project Ga0126381, IMG submission 96465) | Tropical forest soil microbial communities from Panama - MetaG Plot_28 | ecosystem: Environmental > Terrestrial > Soil > Tropical forest > Bulk soil | place: Panama | collected 2016-02-17
GCTGCCGCCATTATGGCGTGCATCCCCGGACCGTAACTTCAGTTTGCTGCCACCCGTGAACCACTTTTGAGATATGGCCACAATCAAATCTGAAGTGTTGGAATGACACGCCCGATACAGCTTTCGCGCTGCCCTAAATGCCGGTACTTTCGTGTCTTGACCATCAAATGCCAGTTATGGCCAAATCCGTCTACCTCCTCCTGGAAAAAGAGCCCGGACCTTAATGGCGTGGTCGGGAAGAGCTACGCCTTGACGGCGTGGTCCGGGCTCTCTTCGCGTCGAGGCCGCCTGGTTCCAAGGAAATTCTCATGAACAAACTAGCGATTCTTGAACAGAAGACGGATATAGAGATTGCTTTGGCAATCCATTACCTCGATCCAGAGTTCGCTGCCAAAAGAAGTGCGCAAGACACCGGCACAATTCTTGAGATTTCAGTCGCCTTTCTGGCATTGCTAGCAGGTGCATTGACCTATATCTGCCTTTACGTGCGCACACTGTGAACACGCAAATTGCCGACGCTCGCCGGATGCCCCCTCACCGCATTGTGCGAATGGAGGCTACGATCATCTGGCACTCGTGACCAGGCTTGTCTTGCCTCAAGGTGATCCTGACAAATCTTCGGGGCGGTTGACCGGCGAACGGAAGTTAGCGCTTGGGCCGAAGATTCGTCAAAGTTTAGGTCGCCGATAATACTCCATCAATCGAGCCGAGACCCTCTCAGACCTCACTTCGCTAGTGGGGAAGCTCGCTACCGGACTCCAGACCTGAATCTGGATTTGGAAATGAGCAGGAAGCAGAACCAGATTGAAACCGGCAAGCGACTCTTCTAATAACGAACTCCATCCTTGTGCTTCAGTGCCTTCACCTGAGCGTCACTGCCTCCTCCCTTGGGGAACTCCACAGACCTGCTGGAGTCCCGCCAGAGTCCCATTCCACAGCGCTTTGTGGGGACTCCGAGAGACCGTATTTCGAACACAGAGGACAAAATGCTCGGTATTCTGCGAGACCAGGTGACGGCCTACTCTATCTTCCAATTCGGAATGTTGCGCGGCAGCCACGGTCGACCCAGAGACCTCGATTATCGACGCCCCAGGTGCTGCCGCGAACGCATGGGGATCCGCTGATCTGCTGGTTCAGAGTGACTCGATCGGGCGGGTAGTTACCACAGTAGTTTCGGCCTCCGTTGTTCGACTCGCACTTGATGGTTCCACCGGCTGGATAGCCGCCGCCCCCATAACCGCCGTCGTGGTATCCGCCGCCCCGCTGAGAGACATTGAAGGTTGCGCGACAGCCCCTGTCGACCCAGAGACCTCGGCCATCCACACCCCAGGTGCTTCCGCGGACGCATGGCGACCCACTGATCTGCTGGTTCAGCGTGACTTCATTGCCCCCATAACTGCCACAGTAGTTGCGCCCGCCGTTATTCGACTCGCATTTGACGGTCGTGCCTCCGTAGCCGCCGGAATTGCCACCGCCGTGATATCCGCCGCCGCGGCCAATCACGAAAATTGCGCGGCAACCCCTGTCGACCCAGAGACCTCGATTATCGACGCCCCAGCTGTTGCCACGAATGCATGGTGAACCGCTGATCTGCTGGTTCATGGTCACCCGATCAGGCGGAAAACTGCCGCAGTAGTTGCGGCCGCCGTTGTTGGACTCGCACTTGACAGTTTGCTGGGCTGAGACAACGGCTCCAGCTGCTGCGAACAATAGAACCAAGCCAGCCGAGCGGAAGAGCGAGGGGAGTTTCATGGGTGTACTCCTTTGGACTGTGATTGAAAGCCGGACCGAACTGGCAACATGAAAGTCGGACAGGAGGGCAATGCAGGGTCGAGCAGAGGGTTCGGATCACTACCGATTCGCAGAAGTGCTCTCGATTTCTGGTAGCACCGGCGTGGTAGACGTGTCAATTCAGGTGTCCGATTCGCGGTGCGCAATTTCACAGTTGATACTGTTCATTCTGGCTGACTTCCTGCTGGTTTATGCGGCTCTAGAAAATTGCCCGGCCCCGTTTCCAAGAGCAGCGAAGAAATCGTCCATGAGAAATGTCGATGCGGAAATAGCATCCGTGGTAGCTTAGCTCTGAAGGTGCGCCGCTTACGCGGAAGTCACCGCCTTCTCCGACATATCTGCCTGCTAGCAGAGCTCCCCCACGCAAGACATCCTCCGGCATGAGAGGGAACCATGCTGATCCCGCCTTTGATTTTGCTTAATACTTTCGTTGTTCTGGTGATGTTTTCGATCGGGCTACGCGTCAGGAGCGACGAGTTGCTCGATGTTTTGCGCGACCGGACCATTCTCGTCCGCACGCTTGTGGCAAACTGTGTCCTTATTCCTGCAATCGGTTTTCTGTTGGTTTCCATCTTCCCTCTCACCCACGAGGCAACGATCGGTCTCTTGCTGCTGGCCGCGATTCCCGGTACGCCGATCGCGATGCAGTTCACCGGCAAAATCCAGAGTCGACTCGCCTTCGCAGCCGGAATGACGGCTGTGCTCTCTCTGGTCAGCATCGTCATGGCGCCGCTGGCCGTTGAGATGTTTCCAGAGTCGGCGAAACATAGCGATCGTCCGATCTTGTCGTTGATCTCTGCGATCGTCTTGTATATTGCCTTGCCGTTGTGCGCCGGGCTTTGGGTATCACGCCGCGCACCTGGGATCGCCACCGGGCTGGTGTTGCCGCTCGTCATTGTGGCAACCGCTGCCTTTATCTTCCTGATGTGGGAAACACGACTGGCGCGTCGCCAGGCCCTTCTTGCAATCGCAGGGCGCGGAACCATTCTCGCGATGGTTCTGCTATTTCTCTCGTCGATGCTGATCGGCTGGATGATCGGCAAAGATCCCGACACCCGCCGCGTGCTGGCAACTTCAACCAGCATGCGCAACGTCATCATTGTGCTGTACATCTCACGATTCTGCTTCCCCGGAACCAGCGTCTACATGGTTCCGATCGTCTATCTATCGATCATGGTGCCTGCGAATATGCTGTTCCACGTGTCGTTTGCGGCGTGGCACCGGTTGCGGAGGCCTCGCGCTTTAACCGGGAGCGCCTAAGACAGGGCTGGCTATGGTGTCCACTCGTCTTGAAACTGTCACTTCTTGCAGTTACCGACATGAATAACCGAGTGCTATTCGTTTAGCAGTAAGCGATCCGCAGAGTTGGAATCGCAAATGGTGCAGCCTAAGGTATACGGGCTAGAAGGGGTGCGACGGCGCACACCGCGTCGTGTGTTGCCGTGGGTGATTATCGTCGTTGCGCTCACACTCGGACAGGGGCAGACCACCTCGAAGAAGAGAAAGCCGGCTTCGAACCCGCCGGCGAACACCACTGCGCCTGCCGCAACACCAGCACCGACTCCGCCGCCTCCTCCACCATCTGATCCGCTGGGGCGGAGTACACCGCGTGGGTCTGTACTTGGCTTTTTGCGCGCGGCAGAGAACCATGACTTTACTCAGGCAGCGAAGTACCTCGACGACAAGAGGCCGGAAGAGGAGACCGGAGAACTCGCGAGAAAACTGAAAGCACTGCTTGATCTCGGGACCTCTTCGGATCTGAATTTGCTCTCGCGCGCGCCCGAGGGCGACCAGGCCGACAACTTGCGCACTTCACGCGAGCGTGTTGGAACAGTGTCCACGCCTGCCGGACCCTTAGAAGTGTTTCTGGATCGCGTTGAACGCCCGCAGGAACAACCTATATGGCTCTTTTCGCAAGAGACCCTGCGCCAGGTTCCAGGGATATACGCGAGTCTGGAGAAGAAACATGAGCAGCCTCGTGACATGGCTGCATATTTTCCAGATTGGATGTCTCGCGCTACTTTTCTCTCAATTCCACTTTGGCGCTGGGCTGAGTTTCTCATAGCTCTTGGCGTTGTTTTGTTGTTGGCAAGTCTGTTGACTCGCATCATGTTACGGCTGTTAAGACTTGCGTTTCACGGCCGAATTACTGCAACGACGGAAGCGCAAGTACTGAGGCTGAAAGGGCCTATCTTCGGCCTGATGGCGGCCAGCATCGAGTATTTCGGGGGTTCTTATTCCAAGACTGTCTTAGGGCGGAATCGATGGGAGCAGGTGGCAATTGTCACTCTCCTGGTGGCAGGAGCATGGCTGCTGATCCGTCTTGCGGACATCTTTGCCTCGTACTCGCGCCACCGTTACATCGTGCAGATGCATATCGAGCGCGCTACGTTCATCGGCCTGTTTACGCGAATGTTCAAGATACTCGTCGCAATCGTGCTGGTGATTATTCTCCTCACAAAAGCAGGTGTAAATGTTTCGGCCCTGGTTACCGGACTTGGAATTGGCGGCGTAGCCATCGCGTTTGCGGCACAGAAGACGCTCTCGGACCTGTTCGGGGGCATCTCGATCGTGATGCGCGGCGCGGTGCGGGTGGGCGATTTCTGCACAATTGCCGGGCGGCAGGGCACGGTGGAGGAAATCGGCATCAGTTCTCTTCGGCTGCGAACGCAGGATCGCACCGTCGTTACGATTCCGAATGCAAAGGTCGCGGAGACGGACCTCGAGAACTTCACGATGCGAGACCAGTTCTGGCTGCATCAAGTCTTCACGCTACGCTTCGATACGCCATATGCGGTCATGCAACGAGTCCTCGAGGGCATGGTAGACATACTGAAAGCGCACCCGGACATCAATCCGGCGTCGGCACGGGCACGCCTGGTTCAACTCACAAATGCAGGACCGCAGGTAGAAGTGTTTGCGTACTATTCCAGACCTGGCGCTGACTGGGCTGCATTTCTTGCGGCACAGGAGCCGATCATTCTGGAGATGATGCGCCTCGTTGAAGAGGAAGGTACGGCGATGGTGGCGCCGGTCGGCCAGGTTCAGATGCATATGCTGGGGACTCCGACAGAGAAACTGGTCAACCAGTGAAATCGCAAGTTCACGAGAGTTGGAAGCTTATGCCGAGCCGGAAGCTGGCAACAGCCTCCCTGCGCGAACGTGAGCGCGTGAAGAGAAGCCCGAAGGCATGCGATCCTATTCTCGGGTCGGCCAATGAGAATCCACTTTATCTGCACCGGAAACATTTACCGCAGCCGTCTGGCTGAAGCGTACTGCGCCTCCAGGTGCGTTCCGGGAACACATATTTTCTCCAGCGGTATAGGGGCGGGAGCGAACGGAGATGCCGCTATCTCACCGTACGCGGCTGATCTGTTGACTCAGTACGGTCTCAGTCCCTATGCGGCAGCGGGCTGGCAACGAACAACTGCGGATCTCGTGCACGCCAGCGATGTGCTCGTATTCATGGAAACCGAACACCGCCGCTTTTGCGAGAGGTGGCTTGAGCCTGCGCGGCAAAAGTTTGAAGTGTGGGAAATTGAAGACGTCGGACCGATCCCCAAATGGCAGATCGCGGCAAAGGCCGAGCGCACGTTTGGGATCATCCGGCAACGGACCGACACACTGTTGACCGCTCTTGGTCTAAGCAGTGGAAGACCGAAACGGTAACTGACAGTGTTCCGCCAACTTGGTCGCAATATCCGAATTGCGTTCCATGGGAGTGACGGAAAACCGATCACGTCTGGATAGCATCTCTCATTTCAGTTGCTGATTTTCTAGGAAAACCGCTCTCCCACACTTCCAGACTCGCTTCGAGCTGCTGTGATCTCGCTTCCACCCCGCGCACCACTAGTGCGAGTCGTCTTGGCTTCATGCTCTGGGGCGGCATGTGGCAATCCAGAGACTGAGTCAGAACGCGGAGGAACGAGATGGCTTCGATTCACTTGACGCAGAAAGCGTTCGATGGCATTGCTATCGATAAACACCGTGGCTGTAGTTACCCGCTTGGCGCCACCCCGCTGCACAATGGAGTCAACTTCAGCGTATACTCGCGCGACGCTTCAAAGATCGACCTGCTCCTCTTTGATCGGGCAGACGACGTGCGAGCCTCACGGACAGTCTCTCTGAATCCCTTCCACAATCGCACATATCACTACTGGCACGTCTTCGTTCCAGATCTGCCTGTGGGGCAGATCTATGGCTATCGTGCCTACGGACCTTTCGATCCGGGCAGAGGGCTGCATTTTGACAATTCCAAAGTTCTCTTTGATCCGTATGGCCGTGGTGTTGTTGTCCCCGGAAACTACACGCGGGTGTGTGCGCACGGAATTGATAACACCGCGACGGCCATGAAGAGCGTGGTCGTCAATACGCGAGCGTATGACTGGGAAGGTGACGAAACGCTCAAACGCCCGGCATCGCGGACGATCGTTTACGAAATGCATGTGAAAGGGTTCACGCAGAATCCCAATTCCGGAGTGGGCGAAAAGATACGAGGCACTTTCGCCGGTGTAGTCGAAAAGATCCCGTATCTTCAAGCGCTCGGTATTACAGCTGTTGAGTTGCTGCCGGTGTTTCAGTTTGATCCCCTCGATTGTCCACCGGGGCAGGTGAATTACTGGGGATATGCTCCAGTCTCTTTCTTCGCGCCACATCACGCGTACAGCTCACAACGAGATCCGCTGGGTCCGGTGAACGAATTTCGCGACATGGTAAAGGCACTGCATCGGGCCGGCATCGAAGTCATCCTTGATGTCGTGTTCAATCACAACGCAGAGGGCGGAAGCGGTGGACCGACACTGAGTTACCGCGGGCTGGACAACAAGGCATATTACATACTGGAAACAGACCCGGCACACTACGCGAACTACAGCGGCACCGGCAACACGCTTAACGCGAATCATCCGATCGTGCGTCGGATGATCGTCGATAGCGTCCGCTATTGGGTCGAAGAGATGCATGTCGATGGATTCCGATTCGACCTTGCTTCGATTCTTGCGCGCGATACCAACGGCAGTGTAATGGCGAGCCCGCCTGTACTGTGGGATATCGAATCGGATCCTGTTCTTGCCGGTACAAAGATGATCGCGGAAGCCTGGGACGCAGCCGGCCTCTACCAGGTCGGAAGCTTCGTTGGCGACAGTTGGAGAGAGTGGAATGGCCGTTTTCGCGACGACGTGCGGAGCTTTTTTCGCGGAGATGAACGTTCCGTCGGTCCCTTTGCCGATCGCTTGTTGGGGAGCCACGAGATATACCGAGGCGACGAGCGAGAAGCGGAGCAAAGTGTGAACTTCGTGACCTGTCATGACGGATTCACGCTGAATGATCTTGTCTCTTACAACTCGAAGCATAATGAATCGAATGGAGAAGATAATCGCGACGGTGGGAATGACAATCGAAGCTGGAACTGTGGCGTCGAGGGCCCCTCGCGGGATCCTGAAATCGAAGAGCTGCGCAGTCGTCAAGTGAAGAACTTTATGACCGCGACGTTGCTTTCGCTCGGTCTGCCTATGATTACCATGGGTGACGAGATCCGGCGAACACAGCGCGGCAATAACAATGCCTACTCTAACGATACCGACATGAACTGGTTCGACTGGTCCCTGCTCGATGAATACAAGGATATTCGTCGCTTCGTGAAATTGCTCATCGAGAGACGACTCTTGCGCGATTCCAGCGCCGGCTACCAGGAGCTGACTTTAAGCGCACTGCTAGCCAAAGGCATCAAGGGCTGGCACGGCGTCAGGCTCAATCAGCCTGATTGGAGCGATTATTCGCACAGCATTGCGTTCACTGCGGAACTGTCAAATGAAGCGATGCTGGCCCACCTCATCTTCAATGCCTATTGGGAGCCGCTCGACTTTGAACTGCCGCCGGTAGCGGGAGAAGGGGAGAATCCGTGGAGACGATGGATCGACACTGCTCTCCCATCGCCTTATGACATTGTGCCTTGGAAAGAGGCGCTGCCCGTTTTGCGGTCCTCGTATCGCGCAGAGTCTCGATCGGTCGTCGTTCTCTGGGCAACTCGCGCTTGAAGCCTATGGATTCGAGGTTGCCGGCGACGCGCTAACAACGGTTCGCATCCAGTCCGTGTCGCTGAGCTTCCATCCGCCGCCCAGGGCCTTATAGAGATTGACGAGCGAGACTTTGCGCTGCAGGTCAAATAGGACCAGGGTGTTCTGCGCAGGGAATAGTTGCAGCTGCGCATCGACCACTTCAAAGTAACTGGAGAGGCCATTGACGTAGCGCATCGTCGAGAGTCTTACGGCCTCGCGATACGCACTCACGGAGCGCTCTTCCTGAGTTACTGACTGCGCAAGTTTCTCGTGAGCGGCCAGGGCAGAAGATACCTCTCCGAATGCCGTTGTTACGTTCTGTCTATAGATAAGATCGGCTTCATTCCTCTGGGCGACCGCCACCTTGTACTCGGCCTTCAATCGACCGCCTGTAAAAAGCGGCCCAGCAAGTCCGCCGCCGACACTCCATTGTTTTCCGGAGTTCAGCAGCTGAGAGAATTGCGGACTAATACCGCCGAACAAACTCGTCAGGCTAACCACGGGGAAGAAGTTGGCCTTGGCAACACCGATTGCCGCATTCGAGGCAACCAGTTGCTGCTCGTTCTGTCGAATGTCTGGGCGCCTTTCCATCAACGAAGAAGGCAACCCCGCCGGGACCTCATTTGGATCATACTGCGCCGAGAGCACCGCGCCTCGAGGGATGGGATTCGGATTCCTTCCGAGCAAGAGGTTGATCTGATTTTCCTTGGCTGTAATCTGCTGCTCGAGATTCGGGATCTGCGCAACGACATCTGCGAGAGCTGCCTCTGCACGTGACGTCTCTAACGCGGTAGCGTCCCCGCCCTGGAGTTTCTTGTTGAAAAGATCGTAGGTCTCCTGGAAAGCTTGTCCAGTCTCCTTTGCAATCTGCAGCTGCTCATCGAGAGCCCGAAGTTCAAAATATGCCTGCGCCACATCGGACACCAGACTCAACCAAACTCCACGCTGTACTTCCTGCGACGCAAAAAACAGGGCTTTCTGTTGTTCGTTCAGACGTCGAATTCGCCCCCACAGATCAAGTTCCCATGACAAGTTGAAGTTGTACGCATAATAGGTGTCGTTCCTGATGAGATTTGAGCGGGCTCCTGTGATGCTTGCGGCATAACCTACCTGAGGAAAGTACTGAGAGCGCGTAACGTTGGCTTGTTCCCTTGCTTCTTCGACCCGGGTAGCAGCAATGCGGACGTCATAATTGTTTTTTAGCGCCTCCTGTATCAGTCCCTGCAACACCGGATCCTTGAATATCTCCCACCATGCAAGATCCGCGATTGACTCGGACTTCGGGGCAGTCTCGGTGTAATACTTGTCGGGTGCAGTCGCTACGGGCCGTTTGTACTTTGGCCCGACGGTACAGCTCGTCAGCGCTGCCAAGAATAGGGTGGCGAGACAAACGGACCGGCGCATCAGTCTGCCGCTCCTTCCGCATGAGCTGTCTTCACTTGCTGCTCTGGATGTTTCTTTTCCTTCTTCACCATCAAGCGTTCAACGACTACAAACAATACTGGAACGAGAAAGACTCCAAGTATCGTAGCCGCCAGCATCCCGGTGATGACTGCGGTTCCCAAAACCACTCGCCCAACCGCACCTGCACCTTTGGCGGTCCAAAGGGGCACGCATCCCAGAATGAATGCGAAGGAAGTCATCAGGATCGGGCGTAGTCGCAGCCGGGCTCCTTCAAGCGCGGCATCCACAATATCTCTTCCGTTCTTCTCATGTTCCAACTTGGCAAACTCAACGATCAGAATTGCGTTTTTCGCTGTTAGCCCGATCAGCATGACAAGACCGATTTGAGCGAAGACGTTGTTATCGAGCCTGCGTAACAGAAGGCCGCCATATGCACCGAGAACAGCGACGGGCGTGGATAACAGCACACTGAATGGCAGGGACCAACTCTCATACATCGCTGCCAGAATCAGAAATACGAAGAGGATTGACATTCCGAATACAATTGCTTGTCCCCCGGCAGCCTTGTGCTCCTGGTAGGACATATCGCTCCAGGAGTATCCCATTCCGTTGGGCAAGACCTCATTTGCGACCTCCTCCATCGCTGCCATTGCCTGCCCAGAGCTATAGCCGGGAGCGGGCGAACCATTAACCTGTATGCTCCGAAACAAGTTAAATCGGTTCGTGTATTCGGGACCGGACACGCGCCTGATCGTCACCAGCGAGGCGAGAGGAGCCATCTCGCCTTTCGAGTTGCGAACATAGAAGTTGTTGATCTTGTCGGGGGAAAGGCGATATTGGGGCTCGGCCTGCAGGTATACCTTCCACTGACGTCCAAAACGATTGAACTGGTTCACATACGCTCCGCCGAGAAACGCCTGCAGGGTCTGGTAGACATCACCGAATTGCAGACCTTGTTTCAATACCCGATCCTGATCCACATCGACGTATAACTGCGGAACCGCAGGACGAAAGGTCGTCACCAACGAAGCCAATTCCGGGCGCTTACGTGCAGCCTGCAAAAGCTTATCGTAGGCATCCTGGAGTTGCTGTACTGTCCCGCCAGAGCGATCCTGCAACATGAAGGTGAAGCCGCCGGCCGTTCCCAGACCGGGTATTGCCGGGGGTCCGAAAGCAAACCCTATTGCTTCTGGAATCTCCGCCCGCATTTTCTGGTTGAGCGTCATGATGAGATCCTTGGCCGTCAGGCCCGGACCATGCCGCTCCTCCCATGGATCGAACTGAATGAAATAGAACCCGCTATACGTAGACGAAGTATTCGACAACAAACTAAAGCCGGCAATTGCGTTGTAGCCCTGAACACCATGCGTGTGGGCCAGCATGTTATCCAGTTTGCGCATTACGGCATCGGTTCGCTGTAGCGAGGCCGCATCGGGCAATTGAACCTGTATGAAGGCGTAGCCCTGATCCTCTTCTGGAATGAAGCTGGTCGGCAGTTTTGTGCCCATGTACCCCGCTACCACCGAGATGCCCACCAGAAACAGCATCGCGATCATGGATCGCCGAATCAGAAGATGGCTCCAGGACACGTACCCCCCGGTAACCTTCGTAAATGTACGGTTGAACCAGCCGAAGAATCGGGCCAGAATTCCTTTCGACTCCTTGCGCGGCCGCAATAACAACGCAGACAGCGCAGGCGAGAGCGTGAGAGCATTGAAGGCTGAGATAAGAACCGAGATCGCAATTGTCACCGCGAATTGCTGGTTGAGGAGTCCCTTGATCCCCCCGGCGAAAGCCATCGGCACAAAAACCGACGAAAGGACGAGCGCGATGCCGACAACCGGCCCGGATACTTCTTCCATTGCCTTGGCGGTTGCGTCTTTGGGGGACATCCCGTGTTCGATGTGGTGCTCCACCGCTTCGACCACTACGATCGCGTCGTCCACAACCAGGCCGATGGCTAAAATCAGGCCGAATAAAGATAGTGTGTTGATAGAGAATCCCAGCATCGGAAAAACAGCAAAGGTGCCGATCAATGAGACTGGAACGGCAATGAGAGGAATGAGCGTTGCGCGCCAGCCTTGAAGGAAGAGAAAGACAACAATGATGACGAGGACGATTGCTTCGAACAACGTATGAAGTATCTCCTTCATACCCTCGGTAACAGGAAGTGTCGTGTCGAGAGAGACGACGTAGTCCAGGTCCTGAGGAAAGCGAGTCTTGAGCTCTTCCATCTGCGCCTTGAGTTGTTTTGCCACCGCCAGCGCATTCGATCCGGGCGCCTGGTAAACCGCGATGATCACAGCAGGCTTTCCATTGAATCTTCCGATCTGCTGATAGACCAGCGATCCTAATTCGATTCGCGAAACATCTCTTAGCCGAACTGTTGATCCGTCAGTATTCTGACGCACGATGACGTTGCCGAATTCTTCCGCACTGCTCAGGCGGCCGGGGGCGCGGACGGAGTATGTGAACTGCTGGCCTTTCGGTGCAGGCTCGCCGCCGATCTGGCCCGCCGGGTTCACAGTGCTTTGCTGCTGCACAGCATTGGTCAGATCAGAAACCGTCATCCCAAGCTTCGTGAGCTGGTCCGGCTTGACCCATATGCGCATCGCGTAGTCCGAAGTTCCGAAGTTTGTAACCTGTCCGACTCCGGGAACGCGCAGCAGCGCATCGTTGATGTTAATGGTGGCGTAGTTGCCAAGAAACCCACTGTCATAAGTTCCCTTAGGCGAGTACACCGACAAAACCAACAGAGGGAGACCCATCAGTTTTTTGACAGTCAGTCCGTATTGATTCACCGATGGGGGCAGATTAGGGCTGGCCTGCGAGACACGGTTCTGTGTGTTGACCTGGTCGATATCGACATTGGTGCCGATGTCATAGGTCACCTTCAGGTTCATGGTGCCGTCGTTTGCATTCGTGGACATCATGTAGATCATGTTGTCCACTCCATTCATCTGTTGTTCCAGCGGAGTCGCAACTGACTGCTCGATGGTCAAAGCATCTGCGCCGGTATATGTTGCTGCCACGTTGACTTGCGGGGGGACAATATCCGGCAATTGGGCGATGGGGAGCTTCGTCATCGCGAGAAGACCGCAAATAACCGTCAGAATGGCGATCACTATCGCGACGATCGGTCGATTGATGAAGAACTTGGCCATTAGTTACTCTCCACCCTTGACCGCTGTCGACTGTGTGTCTTTGTAGAGCGTTGGCGTAACGGTCATGCCATCGCGCAGACGCTGCAATCCGTCCACCACGACCTTTTCTCCTGGCTGGACTCCGGAATCGACCACCCACATGTCACCGAATTGCGGTCCCAGTTTCACCGTGCGAATCGCCACTTTGTTATCACTTCCAACGACTCCTATCTGATAGATTCCCTGCAACTCTGCGATCGATCTCTGCGGGACCAGTAGTGCGTTCTTCCGCTCGTCAGTTACGGCCCGAATCCGTGCATACTGCCCCGGACGCAGTACATTGCCTGGATTGGGGAACTCGGCCCGCACCTGGATCGTACCCGTTCGTGTGTCCACCTCTCGATTGACCACAATTAGGTGCCCGGGATGTGGAAAGAGCGATCCATCTCCGAGGTAGAGTTCCAACTCCCGCTTTGGGGCGTTGCTGGGCCGGTTCTTCACAAACCGCAGGTAGTCCTGTTCCGAGATGGCGGCGTCCACATAGATTGGATCCACAGCGGAAACCGTCGCCATCGACGTGGTCGGGGTCATCAGGTCGCCGATGCCAACCTTCGCGATACCGGCAATCCCCGAGATAGGCGACACCACCAACGTCCAAGTGCGGTTCAGCTTCGCATTGTCGAGTGCGGCCTGTGCAGCCTGTACCCTGGCGGTCGACGCCTTTTCCATACTGTGAGCCTTGTCCAGTTCTGCCTGGCTCACTGCCTTTTCTGCAACCAGCGGCGTGTACCGATTTACATCGATCTGTGCCTGTGCCAGCGCGGCCTTGGCTTGCGCCAATTGTCCTTCAGCCTGTTCCACAGCGGCTTGCGCCTGCCGCTCATCCAACTGGAACAGCGCCTGGCCCTTGTTGACAAAGGATCCTTCGGTGTAGAGGCGCTTGAGTAGAAATCCTTCCACCTTGGGACGAATGTCGGCATCCACATTGCCGTCCATCGTTCCCACCCACTCCTGATGGATGGGTACATCCTTTTGTAGTGTGGCCGCCACCGTTACACCTGGAGGAGGCGGTGTCGGCTTCTCCTTGGTGCCGCAGGACGCACAAATCACTGCAGCCAGCAAGAGCCCATATGGTGGGAAGCGAAGGTTACGTGCTGATTCCATGGCGGCCCTCCGACTTGAGGTCTGAACGTACGTACCGCACTTACCTGTTGCGTGTCTAAGTCTGACGATCACGCGACCACCTACATCTGCAGGAATGGGTTACGCACTTCACATCCTTGTCACCACCGAATCCCAAACGTGAGGGGAATGATATTCGTAGAGACTTTGTGATAAGAGGCGTGATGATACCTGAACTCCGTGTAGAACTTCAGGTGGCTCTCACCGAATCGATAAGTAAGACCGCCGCCGATGTTCTCTCCAAAGGCATCAGAACTCGTGCTTCCAGTAACAACGGTCACTGACCCAATGGTGCAGCCGTACCACCACGACCAATAGGGATCGCAAATAACACCAACACCGGGCCTGGTTGTCTCGCCTGAGCGGTGATACCAACCGATACCCCCGATCGCATAGGCTCCAATGTGGTGACCGAGGGGCACACGTACCATCGGATCGAACGTCACGGCATACTGGCGAGCTGATGCGCCCGGAGTCTGAAGCGTATCCAGGGTTTTTTGGTTGATCGGCAGATCGTGCCACATGAATTCGCCGTTCGTACTGAAATATCTGCTGAAGTTATATCCGCCACCAACCACGAAGTTTCCACCGGTATTCACAAAATTGCCCAGGTCTCCCTGGGGAAAACCGACGCCGCCCCCAATGTTGAAGTTCAATTTCTCGAAATCCTGAGCGTGGGCGATGCGAGCCGAAACGAGGGCGAACAGAGCGGTCAATAGAATGAGCCCATAGAGCCCGTTGCTCACGAACAACTCTTTCGTCGCCACGCCTTCGAGCGGCCGCACGGATGCGGAAGTCGAGTCATCCCTTCGCTTTGTTTTCATGTTCACGCGTCTGCTCCTCAAAGAAAAATCGAGCGGCACGTATCAGAAACTGCTCCGCTTGCGAGACTTGATCACGTGCTACGCATCGTGAAGCTTATTGTCGGGCAGTTCGTGGACGACGAATACTGGAAGAACTGACAGGTGTATTGGGCATAGTGAAGAATGCCGCGATGACTTGGAGCTGTGCTTTCGCTGAAAGACGACAGGCTGGGTCCTGAATAACTCACTGAATAACTTGACTGATCAGCGTTAAAGAAATCGGCGGTATTCTCTCAGTTGCCGGGGGCGTCGCCACTCTCCATCACTGGCGTCCAGGAGTTGTCCGGATTGAATCGCTCCATTGACTGGAAGGCGTCAAGGCTCTTTGAGCCAAGATCTTTCTCGTAGACCACGCCGTCCTGGCTGACGATAAAGGACCTGACACCGGTCACCGCATACTCTGCAGGTACTGCGACAAGAGCGAAGCCGCCGATCATGACGCCTTTCACCACATAATCCATCTCGCCGAAGGGCGCCGCCGGACCCTGTCCTTTCAGAATCTTGAAGAAATAGCCGTGATACGGATCCGCACCGATGGTGTATCCCTGTTCAATTGCACGCGCAATCTTCTTTCCAATGGGGCCTCCCCATGTGCCATCGGGATTCTGCCAGGCAAGGCCGTCCTGCGAGCCGGGTGTGCTGATGATGTGCTGGGCGTACTGGTGCACGTCGTACTCTTGACGTGTTTGAAAGGCATAGTCGTATTGCGCCTCTACATAGCCGTGACAGATGGCAATTGCGTCCAGTTCATTTGCGCCGATGCGACGATACTGAAGCTCCTGCCGGCCTGCTCTGGCGTCGAAGGACCACCTGTCACCGCTCTTCACAATTGGCACAGGGAACGGCCAATCGTCGCGACCAACAAGGAGAAATGCGCGGTTTCCGCTCTTCGGATCCAAGGAAACGCTATTCTTCTCTCGCGCCTCGGCCACAAAATCAGCAGCATGCTTCCGGTCCTGCGCGAATTCGCCGCTGAAGATGATGTCTTCACCGCCGGGACCAAAAATCTGAATGAGAGCGGCCTGATCGTATTTCTCGGCTGCTGCGACAAGGGCATTTGCTGCCTGCTCAGGAGTGGCAAAACTCTTTGCGCCTGACCCTGTAGCAGCCGCTGTCGCCGGAGCTTTCGGAGTGACAGATTGCTGCGCTTCGGAGATGGCTCGACCCCAGAGGCAAGTACATGCTACTGCGCCGGCAATCAAAACACCGCGACCTTGGCTCAGAATCGCGCGGGCCAGCTGTCGATCCATGCATTGAGGAATTCTTCGCAACATACGCCAATCACCTGCGTCCGCCACCGCCTCTAAAACCTCCCCCGCCGCGACTGAAGCCTCCTCCCCGAGATCCGAAACTGGAAGCGCCACGGTTACTGCTCGCGCGACTGCTGGCTCCGTTGTATCCTCGGGCGCCGCCACCGAATGCATCGCGGCTTCCGCCGCCGCTGCGCGAGAGATCCCGGCTGCCAATGCGATCTGCCCCGCCGCCCCGGTTGCCAAAGCCGTCTCCACCCCGGCTGCTACCGAAGCCAGCACCGGCAGCACTGTTGCTCAAGCCACCTCCGCCAGCCCGGTTGGCTGCCACGCTTCCGCCCTGCCTGCTAAGTTGCTGACGCGCGCTAGCCTGGCGCCTGGCGAGCGAATCGCCCCGCGTGGTCCCGCCAAACCTGTCTGCTGTTGCGCGGTCACGATAAGGTGCACCGCCGCGATGTTCCGGGTTGTGCTGCCATCGATCGCCGGCTCCGCCACCGGCTGGAAGTTGCGATGGGCGACTGCCAACTCCTCCAGGACCGCCAACTCCGCCCCGATTGCCTCCCCTGGATGGCAATTGCGAGGGACGATTAATATTGGCGTTGCGATTGAAGTTGTTGTCGCGGTTGATGTAGATGTTGTTGTTGCCGCCCCAGCCGCATCCACAGCACCAACCGCCGCCCCAGTAGGCCCCCATCATCACGCCAACGCCGAAGGAAATTGCCATACCCGCGGGGTAGTACCAGGCCGGCGGATAGTAGATCGGCGGATAAGGATAGACCGGCGGGCCGTATACAACCACGGGATCATACGTGGGCACATACACGACCTGTGGACTGGCCTGTTCCACAACGATGACGCTTTTGTTCTCGATGACCTTGGTTTCCACCTTCTGTTGTTCGGTCGATTTCAAATTGCCCTTGTCCTGGGCTTTCTTGCGCATCCGCTGAACGGCATCCATGAGGTCGCTTTGCTGCGCCAGAAACGCGTTGCCCAAATCAGTGGTCCACTGGATGTCATTTGCCATTCGATTGACCACATCGGGCACGACGGCCATTGACTGAACACTCGGATCCCACGGCTGCTTTGCGACAGTATCAGCCAGCGCCTTGTCCTTCAGGTTCTTGTTCTTCTCCAGCCACTGCTGCAGCTGGACAATTTCAAGAGGATAGGTGGAAGCGGCAAGGGTTTGAGCCAGCAATCCGTCAGGATAGAGCGCGATGGGCGCTACCAGAGAGTCGAGTTGATCAGGCGGAATCTTCGAACCCTGGCTTGCAGCTGCAGTCGACGATTTTTGCGGAGGGGATGGCGACTGGTATGCAAAAGAATCTCCCGGCAAAATCGCGACCGAGCCAAGAACCGTCACCACAAGTCGAGAGAATGCGCCCTTCCTCTGCGGGTACATGGGCAGGCCTCTAGTGTTTGCTTGCAGCAGGACAGGCCGTGCAAGTCAGATCTGGTCTGACATTGGGCATGGACGTTACGTCCTATAATGCAAACTCTAGGTCAACTTCCCTTTCAGGTCTGCTGGCAAAATGTACAGGTGAGGTGAGGTTCTATTTACTTGCCACGTTGTCCTTAACCGAACTTAGTGGTATCTCCATGGTTCCCACCTTGCGCGATGCCTCATCGTACACGCCGGTGCGCAACCAGTACTGCCCTTTGGGCGCCGTGATTTCACCGTGCAGCTGAACGCCTGTCTTTTCGAAGATCGTCCAGATGTCCGGCTTGACGTTCAGGTCCACGAGGTGATCTGCCCGGCTCGAGAGTTGTCCATACTTGTCATAAACAATCAGCGATATGTTCAACTTGCCTTTGTGCAACCCATCCGGGGTGAGCTTGAAGTTCAGGTCCTTCAGGTCGACTGCAAAATCGACCGAATAGCGATCCGTCGGTCCCTTCAGTGATGGCTTCGCGGCGGGCGCATCGGGTTTCGGCGCCACATGCTGGATCAGTGTTTTGTAAAGGATCTGCTCGGATTGCGGCATTCCAAATACCATAAAAGGAGCGAGCGGATCGATCGCCGTCGGGTCCTGCGAGGCGTGTTGCGCGGCCTGTTCCTGCCTCGACTGCGCCGCTCCGGGCAAATCTTCATCCCGCGCGACGTATCCGCGCCGGTAGGACAACGTGTACGGCTCACCGTCACCCACCTTCACTTCGATCTTTCTGAAGCCGCCGTCCATTTTCGTATTGCTCGGCGTGTAGGAGACGGTATAGAAATCTTCGCTGCTTCCCGTCACCTTGCGAATGATTCCCGACAGGTCATTCTGGTTGTAGAAAGCCTTCCCCCCTGTTTCGCTCGCGAGCATATCCATCGTCGAGTCACTTGAATTCTTTGCCTGGTCTTCGTCCTGCAGTCCTCCGGCAAACCCGCCCTGTCCTTTATTCGGGGAGTCCGCCGCGACACCGGGCGGCGGTCCCATCAGTTGCGACGGCGATGTGATGGTTGGATCGAGGGTCTTCTCTGCCGTATAAAAGCTCTGCACCGTCGTACCGCGCACGTCTACCGGGTAGATCGCAACCCGAGCCGCCGCCAGAAGATTGATGGTCTGCGAAATCGAATCATCGAAGCGCATCGCGGTTTGCCCGAACAACTCCAGCGGAAATGCACCCGACATCCAGATCACGTTTTTACGTCCGGGAAACGAACCGAGAAATGCAGAGAGCTGGTTCAGATTCTGCAGCGTTCTATATTCGCGATCGCTATCCTGCGCATAGCGAGTCTCTGCCATGAACTGCTGGAATGCCTCAATCGTCTGAGGCGGCACGGCGAATGTAGTGGCGCTCGGCCCCGCCTGCTCCATCGCAACCATCATTGCAACTACCGTATTCTGGGCATCCGATTCACCCTCCGATTGAAGCAGTATCGCCGGCTCTGACTTGTCGTTCTTCCGGTAACCCATGGCAGTCGCCAGCACCACCGGATCATCCGAGAAGCCCTGGATGAAGCTCAGACGCATTGACATCGTGAAGATCGCGAGCCGCGTTCCCGGTTTCAGCGACTTCAGATAGCGCTGCGCCGCTTTCTTCAGGTACATCTGATCGGACAGCGGCGTATTAAGCGCATCGAGCAGCAGGACGTTTACCGCAGGCGGGGTTGGCAAAGGGGAGAAATTACTGAAGACATTCGGCGGCAGCTCCGGGAATTCCATTCTCGCCGCGCGGCTTGCCAGTGCCTCGGCAGTGTGTTCCTCGAAATAGGCGATCGACTGGGGTTTGCCTTGCTCCAGTACGTGGAAATCCTCCTGCTTCAGACCCTTGACCGGGTTTCCATTGCGGTCGGTGACAATCACGTCGACCAGGACAGCGCGGCTACTTACCTTTAGCGTGGACTCAGGATCGTTGGTGACAGCACTATTGCCCTGAGCCGCCATCGAAGTTGCCATGCATAACGATAGTGTCGCCGCAACTGCCGGTTGAATCCAGTTCATAGACCACCCTCCCGCGCACGAAAAGACTAGCATCCTCAGATTCAGTCGCAAAGCACTCAAATCATGGCCGTTTGTTCTGCCCAGCCACAGCCGGCTTCTCCGGCATACTCTTGTTGATCATGGTCTCGGGTTTTCCGGGTTCCCCAGGCACGGTCTGGCCATTCTCAGCCTGGTTGAAGATGATGGTCGAACTGGAGCCGAACCGGTGGTAGTTGGAAAAGATCGTCTGGTTGATCATGGTGACCGGCTTCTGGAGCTTTCGGCCTCCGTGCGAGCAGCCGTTCGCCTCTTCCACCATGAAAACCAGGCTGCGTAACGGACAGATAGAGCGATGGCGGCCCAGCACGACCGGCCCGTATTCGATCACGCTCGCTACGTGAGAGACCGGATCGCCGGGTTTCGATTCCGCCTCGAGCGTCATGCGGAAGATGGCGCCGGTCTTGGGGTCAAGGGCAACCATTCCGTGGTAAGCCGGAGCATTCTGAAAGGATCCGTGCTCGCGGCAGTCATCATTGACCTGGTAGTGGGACGCTTCCTGAGGAACCGAATATTGATAAACGGCAGCAAGTCCAGCCATGGTCTGCTCCCAATGGCTGAAAGCGATGTCTCCATGCTCCACGTCCATCAGGAC
>Ga0126381_100002528_pt1 | contig 19744 bp, 19 predicted proteins | sample PanSoiMetPlot_28_FD_96465 | JGI IMG/M metagenome (GOLD analysis project Ga0126381, IMG submission 96465) | Tropical forest soil microbial communities from Panama - MetaG Plot_28 | ecosystem: Environmental > Terrestrial > Soil > Tropical forest > Bulk soil | place: Panama | collected 2016-02-17
CCCCGCGCTCACGAAGGAGTTCCTGGCACTCGGCGAGTGGGGGGGGTGTGACGTGGATTTGGAGATCGTGGCAGAAGCTGTCGCAGGGGTGGGGGGATGGAAGGAGTCGGCCGGTTCGTCGGCGCAGTCATAAGCTCGGGGGGGCGAAACGGTGATGCAAGAGTGGAGTCAGCTCGCGCTCGATTTCGCACAAGGCGGGACCCTGCCCGCAGGGGCCGAACCCCTGCGGCGGGAGCAGCGCGAGGAGATCGTCCGGCTCGTCGAGTACGCACCTTTTCCGCGGGTCCGTGCAGACCAGCGGCGGCGCTCGGCGTTCACGCGCGACATTTCGCCCTCGGGGATGTGCCTCGGGGTGGATTTCGCGGAGCCGGAGGGCTCGCTCTTGCGAATCATCGTGCGCTGCGTCGACGGCCGGCCGACTCAAGATCTGCTCGCACGGGTGGAGTGGTGCCGACCCCATCCCGACGGCCACATCTGGCTTGGCATGAGCTTCATGGGAGGCGTCCGGCTTGCACTGCTGCCCGTGCGCTACGCGGGAGCACAGCTCGCGGTCGCATAGCCTCCGACCCCCGCCTGTTCTAAAGTGCATTTCCCGGACCCGCTCGAGGTAGCCCATGTTCGGCATCGGGATGCCGGAGCTCATCTTGATTCTCGTCGTGGCGCTCATCGTTTTCGGGCCCCAGCGCCTGCCCGAGCTCGCACGTTCTCTCGGCAAGGGGCTGGCGGAGTTCCGACGGGCATCTGCGGACCTGCGCGAGCAATTCCTGTCGGCGACCGAGCCACCGCCCACCCCCCAGCCCCCTGCAGAGGTGGCGCGTGGCGCCGCGGGCGGGGTTCCCCCGTCGCGCGAGCAGGCCCCCACGCCGCAGCCCTCGCCGGCTGCGCTTCCCAAGCCGCCCGCCGGTGGATGAGGCCAAACTCCCGCTTACCGCTCACCTCGCGGAACTGCGAAATCGCATCATCAAGCTGCTTCTCGCCTGGGGAGCGACCTCGCTCGCAGCCTGGACCTATCACGAGGAGATCTTCGCCTTCCTGATGCGTCCGGCGCTCAGGGCGCTGGCCCCCGACGGAGGAAGGTTTCAGGCCATCGCGCCCGGCGAGATCTTCTTCACCTACATGAAGTGCGCGCTTCTCGCAGGATTCGTGCTCGCACTCCCGGTGATCTTCTGGCAGATCTGGGGCTTCGTCTCCCCCGGCCTCTACCCCCAGGAAAAGCGGGTGGCACTGCCCTTCGTCGTGGTGTCGACCCTGCTGTTCATTGCGGGAGCGGCCTTCGGGTATGTCGCAGTCTTTCCCGCGATGTTCACGTTCTTTGCGCACTTTGAGAGCAGCATCGTGGAATCCGCCTGGCGCATGAGCGAGGTGTTTCACTTCAGCACCCAGATGTTCCTCGCCTTCGGGGTGTCGTTCGAGCTGCCCGTGGTGGTCTTTTTCCTCTCGCTCTCGGGAATCGTGGACGCACGCCAGCTCTTCGGAGGGTTCAAGTACGCAGTGCTCGTTGCTTTCATCGTGGCCGCGATCTTGACCCCGACCCCCGACGTGGTGACCCAGACCCTGCTCGCCGGGCCACTCTGCGTGCTCTACCTGCTCGGTGTCGGTGTGGCGTGGCTCTTCGGGCGCAAGCGGGCCGGCCAGAACCAGAGCACAGGCGGCGAGATCACACCCGCGTAAGCCGTTCGACGATGGCGCGTCGCGCCGCCAAGGCGTCCACCGAAGTGGCCACGCGCATCGTCGTGCCGATCCCGAGGCCCGACGCCACCTCGAGGGTGCGCAGCACCCCGCCCTCGAGCGTGGGAACGATGCGCAGCGCCTCGAAGCCGAGCACCGAGGGCGCGAAGAGCGCCAGCGCTGTCAGGGGGTCGTGCAGGAAGGCCTGGTTGTCAGGATCCATCTCTCCCCCGAGACCGGTGAAGAGCTTGCGTTGGACCGGTGCCCAGACCTCGACCAGCGCCGCCAGGGCCTGGGCAAGGGGGCCCCCGCGACGCAGAGAGTCGAGCTCTGCGCGTCCCATCCAGGTCTGGAGCGTCACGTCGGCGGTCACAAGGGTCGTCGCGAAGCCCGCGCCCAACACGGCGAGGGAAGCCTCCGGATCGGAACACAGGTTGTAGTCGATGCCCGGGGCGAAGACGGTGCGCCCGATGCTCACGCGCCGGATGTGGCCACCCATGATCGTGAGTCCCGCAACCCGGGAGGGAAGCTCGGGATCCAGCGCCAGGGCCCGCGCCAGATTCGTCATCGGGCCAATCGCCAGGATCTCGAGTTTGGACTCCTCCCGCGCGGCGCGCACGATGCGCTGCGGTGCCGCCTCGTCTCGGATCGGAGCGTCGGGCCCCGGTGCGAGTGCCTCGCCTTCGTGGCCGAACCAGGGGAACCGGTGGGGGCGCAAGAGCGCTTCGCGCTCCCCCACGAAGACCTCGACGTCGCTTCGCCCCGCGATGGCGAGCAGCCGCGCAGCGATGCGTGCGCGTCGAACCGCATCCCCCGCCAGCGTTGTCACCGCGACGAGGCGAAGCGCCTCGGGCGCGGCCAGCACGAGCCCCAGGGCGAGCGCGTCGTCGACGTCGCTTCCGATGTCCGTGTCAAGCAGGACGGGCCGCGGCGCGACCGGGGAAGCGCTCAGGCCTTAGGCTCGACGACGAGCAGGGTGGCGCCCATTTCGACGGCCTCTCCCTCGCGCACGCCGATCTCGACCACGTGCCCGTCGATGGGAGAAGGGATCTCGTTCTCCATCTTCATGGCCTCGATCACCACGAGCCCCTGGCCCTCGGCGACGGTGTCCCCCACGGCGACGGCAAGCTTCACGATCTTGCCCGGCATCTGCGCCGTGATCGTCTGCTTGCCCTCCGCTTGCACCTTCGTGGCCTGGGACAGCAGCTTGTGACGCTCGTCGGTGGCGGCGAGGTGGAACAAGCGTCCAGCGATCAGCACGTCGAAGCCGTGGTTTCCCCGCTCCTCGAGGATGGCTTCGTACTGGTGACCGCCCTCGATCACGGAGTAGATCATGCGCCCGCTCTTGGACGCATCGACGCGGCTGGTCTTGCCGTCGACCGTGAGCTCGTAGACGCTCTCTCCCACCTCGCGCAACCCGATCCGGAGCGTCGTCTTGCCATGGGACACCTCGTAGATCATCGCAGCCCGCTTCGCATCTGGGAGCGTCGGCCAAAGGACTTCCAGAGGCTCTCCGCGCGGGCGGCCACGGGCTGTGAGTCAAGCCGCTCGGCGCGCTCCTTGTCCCGGCGATAGGCGGCGATCGCGGCGAGCATCATGGCGACGCGGCGCGCTTCGCCCGCGCCGTCGTCCGGGGCTTCCTGGCCCTTCAGATGGTTCTCGATGAAGCCGGTGTCGTAGTCGCCGGCGAGAAACTTGGGGTGCCGCATCACGCGCTGGTGGAAGGGGATGGAGGTCTTGATGCCCTGCACCACGAACTCCGAAAGCGCGCGCTTCATGCGGTCGATGGCTTCTGTTCGGTCCTGTCCCGAGGTCACGAGCTTCGCGACCATCGGGTCGTAGTGGACGGTGACACGCGCACCCTGGTAGACGCCGCTGTCCACCCGCACCCCCGGCCCGCCCGGGACGCGGTAGGTCAGGATCTCGCCAGGGGACGGCGCGAAATTGGCGTCGGGGTCCTCGGCGTAGATGCGCGCCTCGATCGCGTGGCCACTGATCGTGAGGTCCTCCTGGCGGATCGAAAGCTTCTCGCCCGCCGCGACGCGAATCATCGCCTTCACGATGTCGACGCCGGTGATCGCTTCGGTGATCGCGTGCTCGACCTGCACGCGGGTGTTCATCTCCAGGAAGAAGAACTCCCCCTGCGGGTTGACCAAGAACTCGCACGTGCCCGCGCCCGCGTAGCCGACGGCCCGGGCCGCGGCGACCGCCGCCTCGCCCATCCGGGCCCGCAGCGCCGGCGTCATGCGGTTGGCAGGGGCTTCCTCGATCACTTTCTGGTGACGCCGTTGGACCGAGCATTCCCGCTCGAACAGATGGACCACGTGGCCGTGGCGGTCCGCCAGGATCTGGATCTCGATGTGCCGGGGCTGGGTGATGAATCGCTCGATGTAGAGGCCATCGTCTCCGAACGAGGCCTTGGCTTCGGAGCGGGCGCGCTGGAGGGCGGGGCGGACCTCGCTCGCCTCGCGCACGAGGCGCAGCCCCTTGCCCCCGCCGCCCGCGCTGGCCTTGATCATCACGGGGAGGCCGGCGCCCCGGATCCAGCGCTCCGCCTCCTCGTCCGAAAGCCGCTCGGTCACGCCGGGGACAATCGGCACGCCGGCCCGTGCCATGGTCTGCCGCGCGGTCACCTTGTCCCCCATGGTGCGCATCACGTCGCCCGAGGGGCCGATGAAGACGATCCCGGCGTCGCGGCAGAGGTCGGGGAAGAAGCCGCGTTCCGACAAGAAGCCGTAACCGGGATGGATGGCCTCGGCGCCACAGGCCTTGGCGATCGCGATCAGCCCCTCGGCCTTCAGGTACGACTCGGCAGCGGGTGGGGGGCCGCAGGGGTAGGCCTCGTCCGCGTAGCGCACGTGGAGGGCGTCCCGGTCGACGTCGGAGTAGATCGCGACCGCCTTCGCGCCGAGCTCGTGGCAGGCGCGGATGATGCGCACCGCGATCTCGCCCCGGTTTGCGATCAGGATCTTCTTGAACATGGCGGTGTGTAGACCCCGCTAGAGCGGAATGTTGCCGTGCTTCTTGGCGGGGTTCTGGTCCCGCTTGTTTGCGAGCATCTCGAGCGCCCGGATGATCTGCGGCCGCGTCTCCTCGGGCTTGATCACCGCGTCGATGTAGCCGAGCTCCGCCGCCTTGTAGGGGTTCGCGAAGTTCTCGCGGTACTCCGCCACGAGCTCCTCCTTGCGGGCGACCGGATCCTTGGCGCGCTTCAGCTCGTCCCGGAACACGATATTCACCGCGCCGTCCGGTCCCATCACCGCAAACTCCGCCGTCGGATAGGCCAAGGAGACGTCGCCTCGGATGTGTTTGCTGCTCATGACCACGTACGCGCCGCCGTACGCCTTGCGCGTGATGATCGTGATCTTCGGCACAGTGGCTTCGCAGAACGCGTAGAGCAGCTTCGCGCCGTGCTTGATGATGCCCCCGTACTCCTGGTTCGTGCCGGGCAGGAAGCCCGGGACGTCCACGAAGGTGATGAGCGGGATGTTGAACGCGTCGCAGAAGCGCACAAAGCGCGCCGCCTTGGCGGAGGCGTCGATGTCGAGGCAGCCCGCCAGGAAGGCGGGCTGGTTGGCGACGATTCCGACGCTGCGCCCCCCGAAGCGCGCGAAGCCCACGACGATGTTGCGTGCGTACGCGGCGTGGATCTCGAAGAACACTCCGTCGTCCACCACGAGCTGGATCAGCTCCTTGATGTCATAGGGTTTGTTGGGATTGTCCGGCACCAGCGTGCGCAGGCGCGGCTCGAGCCGGTGCGGATCGTCCGCGGTGGACGAGAAGGGAGGATCCTCGAGGTTGTTCTGGGGAATGTAGGAGAGCAGGGTGCGGATGCTCTGGATGCACTCCTCCTCGGAGTTCGCGGCGAAGTCGGCCACCCCGCTGCGACCAGCGTGGGTCAGCGCGCCCCCGAGCTGCTCGGCGGTGACCTCCTCGTGGGTCACGGTCTTCACCACGTCGGGACCGGTGATGAACATGTAGCTCGTGCTCTTCACCATCACGATGAAGTCCGTCATCGCCGGCGAGTAGACCGCGCCCCCTGCGCAGGGGCCCAAGACCGCGGAGATCTGGGGGATCACGCCGGAGCACAGCACGTTGCGCAGGAACAGGTCGCCGTAGCCGCCGAGCGAGACCACCCCCTCCTGGATGCGCGCCCCCGCGCCATCGTTCAAGCCGATGACCGGGGCGCCGGTTTTCAGCGCCAGGTCCATGATCTTGCAGATCTTTTCCGCAAACGCGCCCGAAAGGCTCCCGCCGAACACGGTGAAGTCCTGGGCGAACAAGAAGACCTGGCGCCCGTCGATCTTGCCGTGCCCGGTGACGACGCCGTCTCCCAAGTACTTCTGCTCCGCCATCCCGAAATCGGTGTTGCGGTGGACCTTGAAGCGATCGGTCTCGACGAACGTGCCGGGATCGAGGAGCAGCTCCACCCGCTCCCGGGCGGTCAGCTTTCCGGCCTGGTGCTGGCGCTCGATGCGCTCGGCTCCGCCGCCCAGGGCCGCGCTGGCGTTCATCTCATCGAGTCGCTTGATCTTCTCGTCAATCGACATGCGGAGCGTTCGTCCGGCTCACAGGTGTGCGAGCTCGCGAGCGGTCTGCTCGAGGCGCACCCGGTAGGCGGCAAGGTCCACCTGCTCCCGGGCCACCCCCGTGTCCATCGCCGCCTTCGCCACCGCGGGCGCGACGTGGAACAACACCCGGGGGTCGAAGGGCTTCGGAATGATGTAGTTCGGGCCGAAGTCGAACTTCTCGCCCGGATAGGCCCGCACCACGGCCTCGGGAATGCCTTCAGCGCCACGGCGCGCGAGCTCGGCCAGCGCCCTCACCGCCGCATGCTTCATCGCCTCGTTGATCTTGCGCGCGCGCACGTCGAGGGCCCCGCGGAAGATGAACGGGAAGCCGAGGCAGTTGTTCACCTGGTTCGGAAAGTCCGAGCGCCCGGTCGCCATGATGGCTTCCTTGCGCACCCCCGCCACTTCGTTGGGTGTGATCTCGGGGTCCGGATTGGCCATGGCAAAGATGATCGGCTGCTTCGCCATGCGGGCCACCATGGCCTGTGTCACGAGCCCAGCCGAGGACACGCCGATGAATGCATCGGCGCCTTCCAGCGCCTGGGCGAGTGTTCGGAGGGGGGTGTTCCTCGCGAACTGCTGCTTGTACTTGTTCATCCCCTCGGCGCGGCCCTCGTAGATCACGCCCCTGCTGTCGACGAGCAGCATGTGATCGGGCCGCACCCCGAGGTCGATGTAGAGCTTGGCGCAGGCGATGCCCGCGGCCCCGGCGCCGGAGAAGACGACCTTCGCGTCCTCGATCTTGCGCTCCGTGATCTGGAGCGCGTTCAGGAAGGCCGCTCCCGAGATGATCGCCGTGCCGTGCTGGTCATCGTGAAACACGGGGATCTCCATGGTCTCGATCAGCTTCTCCTCGATCTCGAAACACTCCGGCGCCCGGATGTCCTCGAGGTTGATGCCGCCGAAGGTCGGTTCCAGGAGCTGGCAGGTCCGGATCACCTCGTGCGGATCCTCGGTCGCAAGCTCGATGTCAAAGACATCGATGTCCGCGAAGCGCTTGAAGAGCACCCCCTTGCCTTCCATCACCGGCTTGCCGGCCAGAGGCCCGATGTTCCCCAGGCCGAGCACGGCGGTGCCGTTGGTCACGACGCCCACCAGGTTCCCCTTGGCCGTGTACTGGAAGGCCTCCTCGGGCTCGGCTGCGATCTTGCGACAGGGTTCGGCCACACCCGGGGTGTAGGCAAGGGACAGGTCGGTCTGGGTCAGGGTGGGCTTGGTGGGAACGACCTTGATCTTGCCCCGGCGCCCCACGGAGTGGTACGCAAGCGCCTGTTCCTTCGTCACCATGCTCACATCAGGATCCTCGTGGGGGGGAGGGCCACCCTTCGCAACCCGGCGGTTCCCGGCTCGGGGAGGCGCGCGAGTCTATCAGATCGCACCTGCCTGACCACGCATCGGCCCCGGCGTTCCCCCCCGCGCCCGCGTCAGCCCTTGAGGAGCTCCCGGGCGATCACAAGCCGCTGGATCTGGTTCGTCCCTTCGTAGATCTGCATCAGCTTGGCGTCCCGCATCAGCTTCTCCACGGGGTACTCCTTCGTGTAGCCGTTGCCGCCAAAGATCTGGACCGCATCCGTGGTGATCCGCATCGCCGCGTCGGTCGCGAAGCACTTCGCGAAGGAGGAGTACTTGGAGGCGCGCAGACCCCGGTCCACCATCCACGCGCTCTGCAGCGTGAGAAGACGCGCAGCCTCGATGTCCTTCGCCATGTCGGCGAGCATGAATTGCACGGCCTGGAATCCGCTGATCGGAAAGCCGAACGCCTTGCGCTCCCGGGCGTATTTGATCGATTCGTCGAGCGCGCGTCGCGCGATGCCGGTCGCGAGGGCGCCGATGGGCGGCCGCGTGCGGTCGAGGGTGCGCATGGCGATCTTGAAGCCTTCACCCTCTTGGCCGAGACGCTGCGCCGCAGGCACGCGGACGCTGTCGAAATGAATCACGCGGGTGTCGCTCGCCCGCTGACCCATCTTGTCCTCCTTCTTTCCGATCGTGATGCCCGGCGTCGAGGTCGGCACGATGAAGGCGCAGATGCCGTTGTGGCGGCTCGAGCGGTCGAGTGTCGCAAACACGGTGTAAAGGTCGGCCACCCCTCCGTTGGTGATCCAGCACTTGGTGCCGCTCAGGAGGTAGGCATCCCCATCCTTCACGCACTGGAGCTGGAGGCCTGCCACGTCGGAACCAGCCTGGGGTTCGGAGAGGCAGAACGAGACGAGCTTGAAGCTCGCTGCGCAAGCGGTGAGCCACTCCTTCTTCTGCTCGCTCGTGCCCGCGATCACGATCGGCATGAGGCCCAGGTCATTGCACATGATCGAGGTGCCCATGCCCGCACAGCCCCAGGCGATCTCCTCCGTGATCAGGCAACTCTCCACCGCGGAGAGTCCGACGCCGCCGTACTCGCTCGGGATGCAGGTGCTGGAGAGACCCAGCTCCCATGCCTTCTGGATGATCTCCCGGGGAAACTCTCCGGTCTCGTCATAGTGCGCGGCGGCGGGTGCGATCTCGCTCTCGGCAAAGCGCCGGGCCGTGGCCTGCAGCGCGAGCTGCTCGTCGGTGAATGCGAACTCCATGGCGCTCCTGCTTCGCGCGGAACGGGGACGGGTCCCGAGCGTCCCGTGACTCGGGATTATATCCGTTTGAAAAACAAGGACTTGGACGGATCGAACCTAGGCGATGGGCGAGCCCGAAGCAACCGCCGCGCCAAGCCGCGTGGACAAGCGCTCCGCGCAGGCCATGACCTTGGGGACCGCCACCCGCAACAGGCGATCCGGGCCCAGGCGCACCGCGGGGCCGGAGACGGACACCGCGGCCACCAAGCGGGCCGCGCCGTCGTAGACCGGCGCCGCTGCGCAGCACACCCCGACGCTGCACTCCTCGACGTCGAGGGCAAAGCCTTGGCTCGCCACCTCGCGCAGATGCTCGTGGAGCTTCAGGTGATCGACGATCGTCGCCGGGGTGCGCGCGCTGAGCGTGCCGTGGGCCGCAATCTGCCGTTCGTAGCTTCCCCGCACCGATTCGCAGCCGCAGCCCAGCAAGACCTTCCCGAGGGCGGTGCAGTGGGCCGGCGCGCGGCGACCGACGCGTAACCCTGCGCTCAGAAGCTCGTCGGGCTGCCAACCCATGAGGTGCACCACCTCGTACTCGTTCAGCACGGCCAGGTGCGCCGTCTCGTGCACCTCGTCGGACAAGTGCTCGAGCAGGGGCTGCGCTTCCCGCAGGAGACTGCGGCCACGAAGGAATGCATGCCCGAGTTCTAAGCAGGCGAAAGAGAGTCGATAGCGATCGTCGCCCGGCACTTGCTCCACGTAGCCGGACTGTTCCAGCGTTGCGAGCAGTCGGAAGACGTTGTTCTTGTGCAAGCCCAAGCGACGGGACAGCTCGGTCACGCCGAGTTCCTCCTCGCACTGGAACGCCTGCAAGAGACTGAGCGCGTTGCCCACGGTCTGGATGGCGTAGTCACTCTTCGGTCGCTTCATCAAGAGGACCCCTCGGGGCCAACACCTGCCGCAGGCCGGGCTCTTCTCACCGCTGACTCACCATGCATTCCATCGCGCCCGTTCCGGCGGCAGGTTGAAAGCCAGGATTTTGAGGATGATCGGATGACCCCCGCTCCGACGGACTCCTTCTATCGCAGCGCCGGGAGGGGTGTCAAGCAAGGCGCGCAAATTTTCCGACGGAGCGATGGGAATTCCACAAGAAAGTGTATTCTGGAATCGAGTGCATCCGCCTCGCTAGGAAGGCGAATTCGACGCGGACGCGGCGCGGCTTTCGCCTTCGCTCGCCACCAGCTCGAGGACGAGCAAACCCACGCCGACGACGATGAAACTGTCGGCCAGGTTGAAATCCGGCCACGAGTAGCCGGCCCAGAGTCGGAAATGCAGGAAATCGACGACCTCGCCGTGCCACAGCCGATCGATCAGGTTTCCGATGGCGCCTCCCAGGATGAGCCCGAGGGCGAGGGCGGAGAGCCGGTCCCGAGGGGCGAGCTTGCGAAAGAAGGAGGCGATGATGCCCATCGCCACGATCGCGATCGAGACGAAGAATGTCATGCGCAGCGTCGGATCGAGGCTGGTGAAGAGGCTAAAAGCCGCACCCGGGTTGCGCACATGGGTGAGATAGAAAAAACCCTCGATCACCGGAACGCGATCCGCGTAGGACAGATGAGACTCGATCCAGATCTTGCTCGCTTGGTCCGCAGGGATCGTGATAAGGAGGGCGCCGAGGAGAATCCGAAGCTTCGGCGTCATGTGGGCACGCACCCTACCATACGACCCGCTGCCGGGCTATCGGAGCTCATCCGCGTCGAGGCGCCCGTCGCGCCAGATCTCGGGCGCAAGCGCCTTTGCACGTGCCATCTGTTGCTCCGCCTCCGCGCTGCGTCCCGCGGCTTCGAGCGCAAGGGCGCGCAGGCCGCAGAGATCTGCTTCGACCGAGGGCGTCTCGGCCTTCTGTGTGCCGAAGAGCACCTGCGCCTTCTCAAGGTAGGGCAGGGCGCGGGCGGGCTCCGGGCCCTCGGCGCGCTGCCGCCCGAGGGCGAGATAGGCGTAGGGGTTCGAGGGGTCGACCTGCAGCGCGCGCTGGTAGAGTCCCGCCGCAAGGTCTGTGGAGCCCGTGGCGTCCGCGTCGAGACCCTGGAGCACGAAGCGCATCGAGGCGCGGCGCGCGGGATCCCCCTCCTGGGCCACGTCCGAGAGATGGAGCGGCGGAGCACCTTCGGGAGGGATCGCCCCTGCCTGGCCCGCAGGGGCCCCGTGGGAGGGACGCATCGTTCGCCCCGGACGCGCACAGGCCAGGGCGACGCCGAGCGACACCACGCCTAGACACGCGAGCGGGGCAATGCGGCGGCGCGGCATCTTTCCCTAGAAGACCCGGCGCAGCCAGTCGACAAAGCCCCGGTGGTGCGGCTTGGCCTCACGGGTCGGGGCCGCCGCCGGGCGCTCGGGCTCCGGGGGCTGCGCGGTGCGCTCGATCATCGCTCCCTCGGGGCACTCCCGTGCGGGCAGGGTACCCAGCAAGAAGACCTCACTCTTCCTCTGGGGGCAGCCCGCCATGGCGATCGCGCCTGAGGTGGGGTCGATGTCGAGGGTGATGACCTCCGGCGGGGGCAGGAAGTCGCCTCGGATCCTGCCACCCGTGGCTTCTTTCATGAAGCGAATCCAAATGGGCAGCGCGCCGCTGGCGCCGGTGAGGGGCGTGTTGCGCGGCTCGTCGAAGCCCACCCAGACCACGACCAGAAGCTCCGGCGTGAAACCCACGAACCAGGCGTCCCGCCCGCTGTCCGTCGTCCCCGTCTTGCCCGCGATGGGACCGAGGAGGCCTGCGCTTCGCACCGAGACCGCCGTGCCCCGCTCCACGACGCCTTCCATGAGGGAGGTGGCGAGGTAGGACGTACCGGCATCGAGCACGGGCTGGAACTCGATCTCGCGCCGTGCAAGGGTGTGGGCCTGGGGGTCGACCACATCCTCAAAGGTTCGGATCTCCGGACGAATCCCTCCGTTGGCGATGGTTGCGTAGGCGCGCGCCACCTCGATCGGAGCGACGTCGGCCACACCGAGGGCAAGGCTTGGCACGAGAGGCAGGGGGCTCTCGATGCCGAGCCTCTGCGCGAGCTCCGCGATCCGCTCAATCCCGACCTCCTGGGCCAGCCGCGCGGTGGGGACGTTGCGCGAGTGTTCGAGCGCGTCGCGCACGCTCACCACGCCGTGGAATTGGTGGTCGTAGTTCACCGGAGTCCAAGGCCCGCTCGGCGTCGGGATCGAGAGCGGCTCGTCCTCGAGTGTGCTGGCGAGGGTGATCACGGGGCGACCGTTCTCGGGCTCCAGCCCCGCGATGTAGACGAAGGGCTTGAAGGTGCTGCCCATCTGGCGTTTCGCCTGGACGCAGCGATCGAACTGTGAGACCGCGTACCCGCGGCCTCCCACGAGCGCCAGCACTTCCCCGGTCTGCGGACGCAGCGCAATCAGACAGCCCTCGAGCTGCTTGTCCGGACTCTCGGCCCTAAGCTTCGGAAAATGCTTCTCCAGCGCCGCGAGACCGTCGCGCAGCGCCGTCGCAGCGATGCGTTGGAGACGGAGATCGAGCGTCGAGTAGATCTTCAGGCCTTCAGAGGTCAGGCCCTCGTTGTCGTAGACCTCAGGAAGCTGACGCCGGAGCGTATCGAGGAAGTACCGCGCGTCTGACGACTCGGGCGTCACCGCCGACAGATGAAGGGGTTCGGCCCGCGCCGCAGTCCAGGTCGCGTCGTCAATGCGCTCTTGCTCGTGCATCAGGTCGAGCACGAGGTTTCGCCGCGCCAGAGCGCGCTCCGGATTCTTGTACGGCGAGATCCCGTTCGGCCCCGGGATCACCGCAGCAATCAGCGCAGCCTCGGACACCGTGAGCTCGCGCACGGGCTTGCCGAAGTAGAGCCGCGAGGCTTCGCCCACGCCGTGCACCTCGGACGCTCCGCGCTGGCCCAGGTAGATCTCGTTGAGATAGCACTCGAGGATCTCGTCCTTGCTGTAGCGCGCCTCCATGATCATCGAGAGCAGGGCGGTGCGGACGCGGCGCTTCAGCGTGCGCTCGGGCGTCAGGAAGAAATTCTTGGCGAGCTGCTCGGTGACAGTACTCCCCCCCTGCCGCACGCCCCCATGCCGCACGTTCGCCAGAAAGGCGCCCACGATCCGGACGGGGTCGATCCCGTGGTGTTCGTCGAAGCGCTGGTCCTCGGCGGAGAGGATCGCGTCGATCAGGGGCCGGGGGACTTCACCAAGGCGCACGAGTTCGCGCTGCTCCCGGTCGGGACCGTAGTAGGAGCCCACCAGCTCGGGCTCCAGCAGCACAGCCCCGAGTTCGCGACCGGTGGCGACGTCGCGGATCTCGGAGATCTCACTCTCCTCAAAACTGATCTCCACGTCGCGGTCGGGCTCGGGCCGCGTCGGGTGCTCAAGGGCGCGCAGGTGGACGTGGAGCTTGTTCTTGCCGAAGACGTAGCGGCCCGGCAGAAGTGGCCCCGAGCCTGTCTCCGGCTGATAGCCCAGCCTTGTCAGCGCGCCGGGCAGATCGACGTTCTTCCAGTCAAGGCCCGGGTAGAGAATGGTCGGGGCCGAGAGAACGCGCGAGGGCACCCGGAAGCGCTGTCCATCGAAGCGCTGGGTCACCATGCGATCCAGCCTCACGAGCTGGCGGCCGACCTTCGCTCCCACCACGAACGATCCCAAGGCGAGGGCCAGGAGGCCGAGCAGGACGAGGCGGGAGCTGCCCGCGCGACGGTCGCCGGGACCTCGATTTTCGTCTTGTTTTGCCGTTTTCCTGATCGCAGAGGCCACAGCGGTCCTCCAGAACGAAGTCTCGCAGACCGCAGGCGCCGCGCTACGCCCGGGCCGCGCGGGCCAGACGCTCCTCGTAGGCCCGACGGGCGATGGCGACGTCGTCGAGAAAGTGGGGAAGCTCATGCAAGAGAAGGGCCTGGGGCCCGTCACAAAGCGCCTCTTCCGGCCGGGGATGCACGTCGACGAGCACGAGATTCGCGCCTGCGATCACGCCCTGCGCGGTCACGTGGAGCACGTCGAGAATGCCGTCGGGACCTGCCGTGCGACGCCCCACCGAATGGGAGGGATCGACGCAGACGGGGAGCCGGGTCAGGCGCTTCACCACGGGGACGTGGCCGAAATCTACAAAGTTCCGGTGCGGGTCCCCGAGATTGGTCTTCATGCCGCGCAGACAGAACACGATGCGGCGGTTTCCTCCACTGGCCACGTACTCGCACGCGTTGAGCGACTCTTCGAGCGTGATGCCCATCCCTCGCTTGAACAGCACAGGCAGATCGGTCTGTGCTCCCACGGCCTTGAGCAGCTCGAAGTTCTGGGCGTTGCGGGTCCCGATCTGCAGCATGACCCCGGTGGGGAAGCCGGACAGGCTGAGCGCGCTGTGGATCTCCTCGAGATGCGATTCCCGCGTCACCTCCATCGAGATGATCTTGATTCCGTGCTTGCCCGCGCACTCGAAGACCCAGGGGAGGCAGGCCGCGCCGAGGCCCTGGAAGTCATAGGGGCTGGTGCGCGGCTTGTAGACCCCGGCCCGCGTCGTGACCACGCCATGGCGCGAGAGCAGCCGAAAGGTCGCGTCGAGACTCTCTCGGGTGTCCACCGCGCAGAGCCCGGGGAAGACGTGGAGGGTGTCCTGGGAGATGCGCACGCCGTTGTACTCGAAGCCCACGGCTTCGAGGTGACCGCCGTGGCGACCGATGGCGCGGAATTTCTCGGTGACGCGCACCACCTTCTCGACGAACTCGAACTCCTCGAACGGGGTCGCAGGGATCACTCCGGTCGGGCCGAGGAGATACACCTCGGTGACCGAGCGCGTTGCTCCCTGGATGTGATGAACCTGGGTCGTGACGCCCGGGAAGCTTTCCGCCAGCGCGATCACCCGCGCCACCTCGGGCGAGTCCGGACGGGTGTCCGCCTTCATGACGATGATCATCGCCGCCCACGCTCCTTCTCTTGGAATCTCTTGGAGGTCGCTAGTCTGGCGGCAAAGGGGGCTTGAAGCCAGGGTCGCCCGGTTGCAAAAAGCCTCGATCTTTCCGAGATTTGGCCCATGGCGAGAGAAAAGCCGTGGGGCGGGCGGTTCCGCCAGGCGACCGACCCCACGGTAGAGCGCTTCAGCGCCTCCATCCATTTCGACCGCGCCCTCGCACGCTATGACATCCGCGGCTCGATCGCCCATGCGCGGATGCTGGGCCACGTGGGGCTGCTCTCCGCCGGGGACGCGGAAGCCCTGGCGGGCGGCCTTGTGCGCATCGCGCAGGAGATTGAGGAGGGCCAGTTTCCGTTCGATCCAAGCCTTGAAGACATCCATATGAACGTGGAGGCCCGGCTTCGCACACTGGTCGGCCCCGTGGCCGGGCGGCTCCACACGGCGCGGAGCCGCAACGACCAGGTGGCCACCGACCTCGCGCTGTATCTGCGCGATGCCTCGCACGCGGCACAGCGTGGTCTGACCGAGCTGCGGCGGGTCTTGATCGGGCGCGCACGGGAGCACCTCGACACGGTGCTCCCGGGGTACACCCATCTGCAGCGCGCCCAGCCTGTGCGCCTGGCCCACCACTGGCTGGCGTTCGTCGAGATGCTGGCGCGAGACACGGGCCGTTTCGGGGACCTGTGCCGGCGCCTCGCCGGCTCTCCCCTTGGCGCAGGTGCCCTCGCTGGCACGACGCTCCCCATCGATCGTGAGGAGACCGCGCGCGCCTTGGGATTCGAGCGCCCCCTGGCCAACTCCCTCGACGCGGTCTCGGCACGTGACGGCGCGCTCGAGTTCCTCGCTGCGGGGGCGATCGCCATGGTCCATCTCTCGCGGCTGGCAGAGGAGCTCGTGCTCTGGTCCACCAGTGAGTTCGGGTTCATCGAGCTGTCGGACGCCTATGCCACGGGCTCGAGCCTGATGCCGCAGAAAAAGAATCCGGACGTCCCGGAACTCGTGCGCGGCAAGACCGGCCGCGCGATCGGAAACCTGGTCACCCTGCTCACGGTGATGAAGGGCCTTCCCCTGGCCTACAACCGTGATCTCCAGGAGGACAAGGAGCCGGTCTTCGACACGGCGGCGACGCTCTCGGGCGCGCTCGCCGTGACGGCCGGGGCGATCGCCAGCCTGCGCGTGCGTGCGACCCGCATGCGCGACGCGGCACGGGATCCCATGCTCCTTGCCACGGATCTGGCCGAGGCGCTGGTGCGCGTGGGGGTGCCCTTCCGCGAGGCGCACGAGAGCGTGGGACGGATCGTGGCCCACTGCCTGGAGAAGGATCTGGACCTGCGCACGCTCACGCGCGAGGATTTGCAGGCGTTCCATCCGGCCTTCCCTGCCCCCGCTGCGGAGCTGCTCTCCCTCGAGCATGCCCTCGAGGGGCGCAGCCAGGTCGGCGCCACGGCACGAACCCGTGTGCTGGCCGCGCTGGAGGGGGCCGAGCGGGAGCTGGCGGCGGACCTGGAGCGCCTGGGGTCCCTCGAAGGGAGGGAGGGGACGGTATGACGCACGTGGGGAGCAGCCGCCGTCTGGCCGCCGCAGCGCTGGCGGGACTCGTGGCCGCACTTGCGGCGTGCGGCCACTATGGCCCGCCGCTGCGCGTCCAGCCGCCGCCCCCCAACGCGCCTCCGGGGACGCCGGGGGCCGCGATCCCCGAGGTCCCACCCAAGGCCGTTCCTCCGGCAAGCCACACCCCGACGCCGATGGACAACGATGACGAGGAGTGGACACCGTGAGCGCCCCTGCGGGCAGCGTCGAAGCCTTCCCGCGCCGGGGTGGGTCGCTCCACGCGGAGGAGCTTCCCTTGGCCCAGATCGCCGACGCGGTCGGGACCCCCTGCTTCGTGTACAGCGCGAGCGCGCTGCGCGCGGGCTATGAGGCGCTCGAGCGCGCGTTCCAGGGCGTTCCCCACCTGCTCTGCTACGCCCTCAAGGCCAACATGAATCTCGCGGTGGTACGCACCCTCGTGGCACAGGGAGCGGGCGCGGATGTGACCTCTGGCGGCGAGTTGTTCCGCGCCCTGCGTGCAGGGGCGCCCCCTTCTCGCATCGTCTATTCCGGTGTGGGCAAGACCGATCCGGAGATCGACCGCGCCCTCGACGCCGGCATTCGGCTCTTCAACGTCGAATCCCGCAGCGAGCTGGGCCGGATCGACGCGCGCGCGCGGGAACGCTCCCGCGAGGCCCCGATCGCGTTCCGGGTGAACCCCGACGTCGATCCCGAGACCCATCCCTACATCTCCACGGGTCTTCGCAGCAGCAAGTTCGGCATTCCCATCGCAGAGGCCCTGGATGCCTATGCCGAGGCCAAGGCCCTCGACGGGGTGCGCGTCGTCGGCGTGGATTGCCACATCGGGTCTCAGCTCACGCGGATCGAGCCCTTTGCGGACGCGCTCTCCCGGGTGCGCCGTCTCGTGCTCGAACTGCGCGCGGCAGGCCACGCCATCGAGCTCATCGACGTGGGTGGGGGACTCGGTGTCACCTACAAAGACGAGCGTCCCCCCGACGTGGAGGAATACGCGGCCGCGGTTAGGGCCGCGCTCGGGGACTTGGGCTGTGAGATCGTGCTGGAGCCGGGGCGCTGGCTGACCGCCAACGCGGGCGTTTTCGTGACCCGTGTGCTGCTGGAGAAGACGAACGAGGACAAGCGCTTTGTGGTGGTCGACGGCGCAATGAACGACCTCATCCGCCCGGCGCTCTACCAGGCCTTCCAGGCCATCGAACCCGTCGGCCCGCCGCGCGGGGCCAGCCGGCCCGCGGACATCGTGGGACCGGTGTGCGAGTCGGGCGACTTCTTGGCCAAGGACCGTCCCTTCCCACCCGTCGAACGCGGCGACTTGCTGGCGGTGCGGGGCGCCGGGGCCTACGGCTTCGCCATGTCCTCCAACTACAACGCGCGACCCCGCGCCGCCGAGGTCCTGGTGCGCGGCGAACGCTTCGCGGTCGTGCGCGAACGCGAGAGCCTGGAGGACCTCGTGCGAGGCGAGACGATCCCCAGGGAGCTCACGGGATGACGCGCCGCCTCGCTTTCACCAAGATGCACGGTTCGGGCAACGACGTGGTGCTGCTCGACGCGCTGGCGGGCCCCCTGCCGCCGATCGAGCCCCTCGCAAAGCGCCTGTGCGACCGGCGTTTTGGCATCGGCTGCGACCAGTTGCTGGTGGTCCGACCTTCCCATTCCGCCGACTTCCGGATGGAGATCTTCAACCCGGACGGGTCCCGCGCGGAGATGTGCGCCAACGGGCTCCGCGCCTTCTTCAAGTACCTGCACGCCCGCGGACACACCACCAAGGACGAGGTCGCGGTCGAGACCCCTGCCGGGATCGTGCGGCCCCGCTGGGCCCCGGGCGGCCTGGTGCGGGTCGACATGGGCCCGCCCTTTCTTGCGCCGGTCAAGATCCCGACCCGCCTGGGTCAGGGCGACGGGCCGGTGCTCGATGTGTCCCTCGAGGTCGACGGCGAGCGCGTCACACTCTCCAGCGTGGGCATGGGGAATCCCCACGCGATCCTCTTCGTCGAGAACGTCGACACGGCACCCGTGGAGACGCTGGGTCCGAAGCTCGAGCACCATCCTGCGTTTCCCAACCGCACGAACGTCGAGTTCGTCCAGGTGGTCGCGCGCGACCGGGTGCGGCAGCGTACCTGGGAGCGGGGTACCGGCGAGACACTGGCCTGCGGGAGCGGAGCCTGTGCAGTGGCGGTGGCGAGCGTCCTGCGCGGCGTGGCGGAGCGCACGCTGACCGTGGTCTTGAGGGGCGGTGAGCTGCTTCTGGAGTGGCCGAGCCTTGACGCACATGTCTACATGACGGGCCCCGCCGCCGAGGTGTTCACAGGCCAATTCCTCCTCGAAGGAGAGTGAGCGTGTTCCAGGGAGTCCTCACAGCACTGGTGACGCCCTTTCGCGACGGCAGCGTCGATGAGCGTGCGCTCGTGGACCTGGTGGAGCTGCAGATCGCTGCGGGCGTGGACGGACTCGTGCCCTGCGGTTCGACAGGCGAGGCGGCCACGCTCTCCCACGCCGAACACCGCCGCGTGATCGAAGTCGTGGTCGCCGCGGCTCGGGGGCGCGTGCCTGTGCTGGCGGGAACGGGTTCGAATTCGACCAGCGAGGCGCTCGAGCTCACGCGGCACGCCAAGGAAGCGGGGGCCGATGGCGCGATCCTGATCTCCCCGTATTACAACAAGCCGACCCAGGAAGGGATCTTTGCGCACTACGCGCAGATCGCCCGGGAGGCGGCCTTCCCCCTCCTGGTCTACAACATTCCCGCACGCACGGCCTCGAACATTCTGCCCGCGACCATGGCGCGCCTGGCGGATGTCGAGCAGATCGTCGGGGTCAAGGAATCCTCGGGCGATCTGCACCAGATCTCCGGGGTGATCGCCGAGTGTCGCGAGGGCTTCCGCGTGCTGTCCGGCGACGATGCGCTGACGTTGCCGATCCTCGCCGTGGGGGGCTGCGGCGTGATCTCGACCACCGCGAACGTGGCGCCCTCGGAGATGGTGGAACTCGTGCGCGCGTTCCGGGCGGGAGACCTCGCGCGGGCGAAGGACACCCACTATCGGCTGCTGCCTCTGTTTGAAGCGCTCTTCGCCGAGACCAATCCCATCCCGGTGAAGGCGGCGCTCGCCCTGAGGGGCCTTCTGCGCGAGGAGATCCGCCTCCCCCTCACACCCGTCACCCAGCCCAACCGCGGCCGGCTCCAGGTCGTGCTGAAGGAGCTCGGCCTCCTCTGATGCCGAGCGCGACCCGCGTCTGCGTGGTGGGCGCCTTCGGACGCATGGGACAGGCCGTGCGCGCCAGCCTTGCGGGGCAGCCCGGCATGACGCTGGGAGCGGCCCTCGAGGCGCCCGGCCATCCGCGGCTCGGAGAGCTCCTCGAGGCGGAGGTGGCGTTGGGGGATGACCCGAAGGCGGCGCTGGTCCGGTGCGATGTGGTGATCGACTTCTCCACCCCCGCCTCCACCTTGCAGGTGCTTGACGCGGCTGCGACGCGGGAGATGCCCTGCGTCGTCG
>Ga0126381_100002529_pt1 | contig 19743 bp, 12 predicted proteins | sample PanSoiMetPlot_28_FD_96465 | JGI IMG/M metagenome (GOLD analysis project Ga0126381, IMG submission 96465) | Tropical forest soil microbial communities from Panama - MetaG Plot_28 | ecosystem: Environmental > Terrestrial > Soil > Tropical forest > Bulk soil | place: Panama | collected 2016-02-17
CATGGTTGTGCATCGCGAGGCCTGGGATCACTATGTCAATTTCCTGAAGACGAAATACACGCGCGAGGCGATTCTCAAAGAAATCGGCGCGGAGCTTCCTGCCGCTGAAACGCGCGGTGGCGCAGCGGCGCGGAGCCGGCTGGAGATTTCGGGGACGGAACTTCCGCCGAAGACGGTCTCTCTGACCTTTGACGACGGTCCGCATCCCCGCTACACCGACCAGGTGCTGGCAATTCTCAATAAATACAATCTCCACGCGGTCTTCTTTGAAGTCGGCAAGAACCTGGGCACAGTGGGCAACGACAAGAAAGTAAAGCTGGGCTCTACCTCCGCTGTGAGCTACCGGATTCTTGCGTCGGGCAATTCGATCGGTAATCACACCTACAGCCATCCCGTGCTGCCCAAGCTCGACCAGGCGGGTCAGTCGCGAGAGATCGATTCCACGACCGCGATCCTGACCAACATTCTCAAGGCTCCGCCGGTGCTCTTCCGGCCTCCCTACGGCGCGGCGAACGCGGACATTCTCTCCGAGATTCAATCCGACAAGATGAAGACCGTGATCTGGAACGTCGACTCCGAAGACTGGGCCGATCCGGTGCCGAATTCGGTGGCGCAGAGAGTGCTTGCGGAGATCGAGAAGCAGCAACGCGGAATCATCCTGTTTCACGATATCCACAAAGTGGCTCTTGACGCCCTTCCGGTTGTGATCGAGACGTTGAAAGCAGACGGATACAACTTCGTCTCCTGGAATGGCTCATCTTTCGGCGCACCCGAGACTCGCGGCGAGCAGACGCAGGCGCCTCCACCGCCACCGGCAGTGGTGCAGCCCTATCGTGAAAGTTGGGCAGCGATCATCGGCATCGACGACTACGCGAACTGGCAGAAGCTGCAATATGCCGTCCACGATGCCATGGGCGTGAAAGATCTGCTGATTCAGAAATACAGCTTCAAACCGGATCACGTGTTCACGCTCCTTGATAAGCAAGCGACTCGTCAGAACATCCTTTCCCTGCTCGGCGACAAGCTGGGCGGCTCCATGGTGCAGCGAGAAGATCGCGTCTTCGTCTTTTTCGCCGGTCACGGCGCGACGCGAAAGCTCGCCTCAGGCCGGGACCTCGGCTACATCATTCCAGTTGACGCCGACCTTACAGACTTCGAAGGCAGCGCGATCTCCATGACGAACTTCCAGGACATCTCGGAGGCCATTCCGGCAAAGCACGCGCTGTTCGTGATGGACTCCTGCTACAGCGGCCTGGCCCTTACCCGCGGGGGCATGTCGATACCTTCGCAGAATTACCTCAACGAGATCTCCCGCCGCGAGGCCCGGCAGATGTTTACCGCCGGCGGGGCAGACCAGCAGGTTGCGGACAACGGACCCAACGGACACTCCGTGTTTACCTGGACGCTGCTGCAGGGGCTGGATGGCCGCGCTGATTTGAATGGCGATGGCGTGATCACCGCAACTGAGCTGGCCGCCTATGTCGCCCCTGCCGTTTCTTCCCTTTCGCATCAAACTCCGGCCTTCGGCAACCTGCCCGGCACAGAAGGAGGAGACTTCATCTTCGACCTGAAACATGAAACCGAATTCCTGAATGGAGATTCGGCGCAGCTGGACGATGAAGGCATCAAAGTCAACGCGGAACTCGAGAAACTCCGCGACCAGATGCGCGCAGAAGAGCGAGCGAACGAAGAGCTTCGCAAGCAACTTGCAACGGCCGAGGCAAAGTTGAAGCAAGGTACACCGGGCGCAAATGCGGCTCCGGCGCCTGCTGGGGTGACCTCCGGCAACGCGCCCGCGACCGCTCCCGCGAGTGCGCCGGCTGCGTCTGTCAGCCTTGTGTCGATCTCCAACACTCCCGATGCCTCAAAGCCCGAGCCCAGCCGTCAGCCCTCCGAGACTGCCGCCGGCGCCAACGACGAGGGCATGCGCCTCTACCAGGAAAAGCGATATGCGGATGCCGCTGCGAAGTTTGCAGAGGCTTCCAGTCTGCAGCCGACCATGGCGTTATACGCCAACAACGCCGGCTTCGCGTTCTTTCGCATGAGCCGCTACGACGACGCGGTGAAATGGTTTCTGCAGACGATTGCTCTCGATCCCAAACGAGCCATCGCATACCTGAACCTTGGAGATGCTTATCTCAATCTGCAGAAAAAACCGGAAGCCCGCGACGCCTACGAAAAGTTTCTCGCGCTGGCTCCAACTTCCAAGAGCGCTCCCACCGTCCACGAAAAGTTGAAATCACTGCAATCGAATTAGCTGACCGGGCGGGATCCGGTGATGAGGATATCGACCAGCCGCTTCGCGCTGCGCTGCCAATCGGGGCCGGTTCCGACGTGAGAAACGCCGATGAGCGCTCGCAGCAGATCGAATGGGTCGAGGTCACGGCGTATGTCGCCGCTCTTGATGGCACGCTTCACCAGCAGATCAATCGCTCCCCGAATCAGGCCGTGGGAACCTTCATAGAGCCTCGTGGGGCCGCCGACCAGCGAATTCAGTGCCGGAGCGATAATCTGCTTTGCCGCGATGTGGTCCACGAATAACAACATCCAGGCTCGCAGCGCGTTTACGGGCGGCATCTCGTCTGCGTACCTCTGCGCCGTCGCGGCTAGCTTTTCCACTTCGCTCCGGTAGACCGCCTCGATCAGGGCGTCCCGGGTGGGAAAGTGACGATACAGGGTTCCGGCCCCCACGCTTGCCTGCCTGGCGATCTCGTCAAGGCTGGCGTCTGCGCCAAAACGCGTAAACGCCTCCTTTGCCACTTCCAAAATGCGCTCGCGATTGCGCAGCGCATCGGTCCGTGGTTTTCGGCTTGGCTTTCTTGCGGCGGGTTTCGAAGTCTTTGTCGCCATTCACCAAAAATACTTGCAACCGGAGACAGTCTCCGGTTATCTACTCATTCGGAGATTGTCTCCGTTTTATTGGATGCTGCCAAGGGACGTCAATCCCGGTGGGGCAATCCGGTCAGATCAATTGGGAGGAAATGCTTATGCGAGTTTTCGTTACAGGCGCCACAGGATTTATCGGTTCCAGGATTGTTTCGGAACTCATCAGCGCAGGCCATCTGGTGCTCGGTCTTGCGCGCAGCGATGACGGGGCCCAGTCTCTGGCCACCACTGGCGCTCAGGTACAGCGGGGCGATCTGGAAGATCTGGAAAGCTTGCGCAGCGGAGCTGCCGCATCCGATGCCGTCCTCCACGTCGCTTTCCGGCACGATTGGACCAGATTTGCGGAAAGCTGCGAACTCGACAGACGCGCTATCGAAGCTATCGGAACTGTACTCCAGGGTTCCAGCCGTCCGTTCATCGTCAGCTCCGGGGTCGGAGTCGCTCAGGGTCGCGCTGCCACCGAGGACGACCCGCCGCTTTCTAATGAATCCGTTCCTCGTGTGTCGGAGGTGACTGCTGTTGCGCTCCTGGAGCGGGGAGTGCACGCCTCGGTGATGCGCTTACCGCAGGTCCACGACACAGTAAAGCAGGGCCTGATCACCCCCTTGATTGCTATAGCCCGTGCCAAGGGCGTCTCAGCGTACATTGGCGAGGGAAATAACCGTTGGCCTGCTGCGCATGTAACCGATGTCGCCCGTCTCTACCGGCTCGCCCTGGAGAAGGGTGCGGCGGGAGACCGGCATCACGCCATCGCCGAAGAAGGGGTGCCGCTCAAAGACATCGCTACCGTCATCGGCCACGGCTTGAACGTGCCTGTCGTTTCCATCACGCAGGAACAGGCCCAGGAGCATTTCGGCTTCCTCGGGTTCTTCGTGGGTAGGGACGCCCTGACGTCCAGTGCAGAGACTCGACGCAAGTTGGGATGGAACCCGGCTGGACCCGGGCTCCTCACGGATCTCGAGAACATGCGCTATTCCTAACCTCAATTCAAAAGAATGCCTCTAACAGGCAAGGGAGCTGAAGTTATGACAGACAGGATCGCAATCATTACAGGCGGTAGTCGCGGCCTGGGCCGCAATACCGCCGTCAATCTCGCGCGGCGCGGTGTCGACATCCTTTTCACCTACCGCTCGAATCAGAGAGAAGCTGAGAGCCTCATTCACGAGGTCGAGGCCATCGGACGGAAAGCAGCGGGATTTCAACTCGACACCGGCGACATCCACGCGTTGGATGGATTCGCCGGCGAAGTGCGCAAGACGCTGCAGAGCTGGGGAAGGGGCCGGTTTGACTACCTGGTGAACAATGCCGGCAATTCTCTCCACGCTGCCTTCGGCGAAACCACCGAAGCCCAATTCGATGCCATTTTCAACGTTCACGTGAAAGGTGTTTACTTTCTGACGCAGAAGCTGCTTCCGCTCATCAACGATGGTGGCCGCATCGTGAACATCTCGTCGGGACTCGCGCGCGTTTCACTTCCGGGCAGTTCGGCGTACGGCGCCGCGAAGGGAGCGATCGAGGTTCTCACGCGCTACCTGGCTAAAGAACTCGGCCCGCGCGGAATAACCGCGAATGTCGTCGCTCCCGGCGCGATTCAAACCGACTTCAGCGGCGGCATGGTGCGCGACAATCCCGAAGTGAATAAGCGTGTGGCGGAATGGACTGCCCTCGGTCGTGCAGGAGTGCCGGACGATATCGGGCCGATGATCGCCGCACTGCTCTCGGACGAGAATCGCTGGGTGAATGCGCAGAGAATCGAAGTCTCCGGAGGCATGGCGTTGTGAGTTTAACGGCAAAACCAGAGTACATATGTCCTGCTTCTTGCTTGAGACAAAGCTACTCTGGTTTTGCATTAGCTCCGGATCTTTCGCCTATCCCGGCCAGCTCCATTGATCGATTTCGGGCTTGTCGATGCCGTGTTCGTGGGCATAGCGGAGGCATTCGATTTGCTGGTTGCGCAAACTCTCTTTCGCATGCGCGCCAGCTACTTGCAGATCCCGAACCCGGTCAATCACATCGATTGCCAGACTGAAGCGATCGATTTGATTCTGGATTGCCAGATCGAGCGGCGTGTTGATATTTCCCTTCTCCTTATAACCACGCACATGGAAGTTAGCATGGTTCGTCCGCCGGTAAGTAAGCCGGTGAATCAGCCAGGGATAACCGTGGAAGTTGAAGATTACGGGCTTGTCTTTCGTGAACAGGCTGTCGAAGTCCTTGTCAGAGAGCCCGTGTGGGTGTTCGGTTGACGGGACAAGCCGGTAAAGGTCCACAACATTGATGAAGCGGATCTTCAGCTTCGGGAAGTACTCGCGGAGCATGACAGTGGCAGCCAGGGCTTCTTTGGTCGGAATGTCGCCGGCGCAGGCCATGACAACGTCGGGCTCCACGCCTTCATCATTGCTCGCTTTCTGCCAGATGCCGATCCCCTTGGTGCAGTGCGCGATCGCCTCGTCCATGGACATGTACTGCAGATGCTTCTGCTTGTCGGAGACGATCACGTTAATGTATCCCGTGCTCTTCAAGCAGTGATCTGCCACGCTGAGCAGAGTATTCACATCTGGTGGCATATAGATCCTGCAAACATTGGGATTCTTGTTCACCACGATGTCAAGGAATCCAGGATCCTGATGCGTAAAACCATTGTGATCCTGACGCCAAACCGTTGAAGTAATCAGGAGATTCAGCGACGAGATCGGGGCGCGCCACGAGAGTTCTTCTGCGGTCGCGAGCCACTTGGCGTGCATGTTGAACATCGAGTCTATGACGTGAACGAAAGCTTCGTAGGTCGAGAAGAATCCATGCCGGCCTGTGAGAAGGTAGCCTTCGAACCAGCCCTCCAGAGTATGTTCCGAGAGCATCTCCAGAACGCGGCCGTCAGGCGACAACTCTCCACCATCTGCATCCTCGGGGAGGTAGTCAGCTAACCACAGCTTCTTGCTCACTTCATAGATCGCGTCAAGTTTGTTGGAAGTGTTTTCATCCGGCCCAAAGACTCGGAAGTTCTGCGGATTTTTCTTCACAATATCGCGCAGGAACCGGCCCAGCGGACGCGTGTTCTCTGCGGACGTTTGCCCGGGTTTCTCCACCTTAACCGCATATTCGCGGAAATCCGGGAGCTGCAAAGCCTTGCGTAACACTCCCCCGTTCGCGTGTGGATTGGCGCTCATGCGCCGCGTTCCGGTCGGGGCAAGGTCTTTCAACTCCGGAATCAGATGTCCGCTCTCGTCAAACAATTCTTCGGGCCGGTAGCTTCTCAGCCAGCCTTCCAGCAGCTTCAAATGAGCTGGGTTCTCGCGAACCCCTGCAAGGGGTACCTGGTGTGCACGCCAGAATCCCTCCACTTTGTGGCCGTCGACTTCCTTGGGTCCCGTCCAGCCCTTCGGACTTCGCAGCACGATCATAGGCCAGCGCGCCCGCGTGACCTTGCCGCCGCTGCGAGCTTCCTGCTGAATGCGACGAATTTCAAGCACGCAATGCTCGAGCGTAACCGCCATCATCTGGTGCATCATCTCTACGTTGTCGCCTTCGACGAAATACGGCGACCACCCGTATCCCTTGAACAGGTCCTCCAACTCGTCATGAGATATCCGCGCCAGAATAGTCGGGTTGTTGATTTTGTATCCGTTGAGATTAAGGATCGGCAGCACCGCGCCGTCACGAACCGGATTCAGAAACTTGTTCGAGTGCCATGAGGTCGCTAACGGGCCGGTCTCCGATTCTCCATCTCCCACAACCACGGCAACCAGAAGGTCGGGATTATCGAACGCAGCGCCGAAAGCATGAGAGACGCTGTAGCCCAATTCTCCTCCTTCGTGGATAGAACCGGGGGTCTCTGGAGTGCAGTGGCTGCCGATGCCTCCAGGGAAGGAAAACTCCTTGAAAAATGTGCGCATCCCCTCAATGTCTTCGCTCTTATTTGGATAGATTTCAGAATACGTGCCCTCCAGGTAAGTCGGGCCCAGCACACCCGGCGCACCATGGCCCGGGCCGGCGAGAAAGATCGTGTCGAGGTCGTATTTTTTGATAAGACGATTGAGGTGAATGTACGTGAAACTCAGACCTGGACTTGAGCCCCAATGGCCCAGCAACCGCGCCTTAATATGCTCTGTCTTCAGCGGCTCGCGCAATAGAGGATTGTCACGCAGGTAAATCATGCCGGCTGCGAGATAATTGCATGCTCTCCAATATGCATTAAGCTTCCGGAGTTCCTCCTCAGACAGGGGCTGTGTTGTACCACGACTGACAGCCTGCGCTGTCGGAGCATTCACGTCAACGGCTGTTGCTTTCATAAGTCCTCGCAATGTTTCGGGTTAATCGCAACAAACACCTGTTCGCGACAGGAGGTTAAAATAGGGCCACGGCAGAAGCGAAATGATCTCCGCGAATCAATCCCGCCAATGTTAGAAAAGGGGGTTCGTCCGGGCAACTGTCAGAATTACGAGCAGCTCGTCAAAAGTGGATAAACGAGCCAGCAAGGATCGACAGGTGCAGGTACACTCACGCGGGGTCCCTGGTCGGATCCAAAAGCAGATGGGTGGTGACACCAGCGCAACATTGCGCCACAATAGCTCGTTAGCAGGAGGTGTCTCATGAGAGAGATCTTCCGCGCGTCTGGCGGTTTTGTCTTCTGTCTGGTAATCGCATCTTGCTACATCCTTTCAGCTCAATCGCAGTCCCAGTCCCCACCCCCACAACAGCCTCCGGCGCCCTCCTCCTCTGGGGCCGCTGCTTCCCCTCCCAAGTCTCCGGCCCAGGCCGTGGGGCTGTTTGTCTATCCGCAAAAGGAGCAGGATTCAACCCTCCAATCAAAGGACGAAAAAGAGTGCTATGACTCGGCCAGGCAACAGTCGGGCATCGATCCGGCGAACCTCGCCGCTTCGACTCAACCTGCACAGCCTTCGAACGCTCCCAGCGGCGGGGGTGTCAAGGGCGCAGCGGGTGGGGCGGCAGCTGGAGCTGCAGTAGGGGCAATTGCCGGTGATGCAGGAACAGGCGCAGCCGCAGGCGCCACGGCTGGCGCAATTCATGGAAGACGGCAGCAGAAGAAAGCAAAGAAACAGGCACAACAGCAAGCCCAGCAACAACAGGCCTCCGCGCAGCAGCAGAATCTTGACACCTTCAAGAGAGCAATGTCAGCCTGCCTTGATTCGCGTGGATATTCAGTCAAGTAGCGAAAGATCCGTGCCGTTTGAATTGTGGGTAGGGAAATCCCACGTACAGTTGTGTCCGGACACTCCGTTAGCTGCGGTCGTCGCTCCCTGGTGGTCGCGCCGACTTGAGGAGAGACTTCGGTATACAGTAACTCTGGTTTTGCGATAGTTTGGCGTAAATGCCGCAGCCTGTGCCCGAACAAGTCAGCAGGACCATTGAAACCCTTTACCGATCTGAATCAGGCCGAGTTCTGGCAACGCTCGTGCGCCTCCTCGGAGACCTGGACCTGGCCGAAGAGTCGATGCACGAGGCGTTCGCTGCGGCTCTGGACACATGGCCGAAGACCGGCATTCCGGACAAGCCTCGCCCGTGGCTGATTTCAACGGCACGTTTCAAGGCCATAGACGCGATGCGCCGGCGCGCGCGCTTCGATGGAGCACAGACAGATCTTGTTGCCCATATGGAATCGCGCGTCAACGACGTTTCCCTTGAGGAGGATGAGGAGATCGAGGACGATCGCCTCCGTCTGATCTTCACCTGCTGCCATCCCGCTCTGCCTCCGGAAGGACAAGTCGCGCTCACTCTGCGCGAAATCTGCGGCTTGACCACGGAGCAGATTGCCCGCGCATTTCTGGTTACGCCGGCAACGCTCGCCCAACGCATCGTGCGCGCCAAGGCAAAGATTCGAGAGGCATCAATTCCATACGAGGTGCCGGTGCCGCAGGAATTGCCGGAGCGATTGGACGCGGTGCTCCAGGTCATCTATCTCGTCTTTAACGAGGGTTACTCGGCTGCGGCGGGAGCGGAGGTAACCCGGGCCGAGCTAACCGGCGAGGCGATTCGATTGGGCCGGTTGCTCGCCGAACTCCAGCCGGAGCCGGAAGTCGCCGACCCGGAAGTCCTGGGGCTGCTTGCCCTGATGTTGCTGCAGGAATCCCGCCGCGCCGCGAGAACCTCTCCGGCCGGAGAGCTGATTTTGCTGGAGAATCAAAACCGATCGCTCTGGAACCGCGCGCAGATCGCAGAAGGAGTCGCTTTGGTGGAGAAAGCACTGAAATCCCGCCGCTTCGGAGCTTACACACTGCAGGCCGCGATTGCTGCCGTTCATGCGGAGGCGGAATCGGCAGCTGCCACCGACTGGCGGCAGATTGTGGCGCTTTACAACCAGTTGGTACGAATTCAGCCTTCGCCGGTTGTCCATCTCAATCGCGCCGTGGCCATTGCCGAGTGCCATGGTCCAGAGGCCGGCCTGATGCGTATCGACGCAGTGATGGAACACGGCGAATTGGCGAATTACTACCTGGCGCATTCAGCCCGTGCCGAGTTGTGCCGCAGGCTTGGCAGGACGGCTGAGGCTCGGGCTGCTTATGAGAAAGCTCTGGCGCTGACCCAACAGGAACCGGAGCGCCAATTCCTGCAGGAGCGGATTCGGCAGCTGAAATAAAAAAAAGCAGAATAAATAAAAGTTAAAACCGGCTGTCGATTTTCCGTCTCCCCAACGACTATAGGACAAAGAACGATGAGCTACGGTTCCTGAGTGAACGGGAAAACGAGTCATCGGGCAATCCACAGAAACCAAGGAGAAAACGTCATGCCACAATATCTGGTTTGTAACTACCTCCCCGACGACTTCGACCCGTCCACCGTAACCGAGGCAATGATCGAAGAGATCCACGCGCTCAACCGCGAAATGATTGCTGCCGGCGTGAGGAAGTTCGCCTGCGGCATTGCTCCGCCCGCCAACGCAAAGACGGTGCGGAAGCAGACTGATGGCAAGGTGTTCGTCACCGACGGACCCTTCACCGAGACCAAGGAGCACATGGGCGGATTCTGGATACTGGAATGCGCCGATCTGGACGAGGCGCTCGCATGGGCGAAGAAGGGCGCCATCACCTGCGATGCGGTGGGCGAGGTGCGCGAGCTTCTTTTCTTCCCGGCTCCGGACAAGGAACCCGTCGCAAGCAAGTAAACAACTTGGCCAACTGCGGCCTCTGAACATGCACTTGGGTTGATTGCATAAATAGCAGAGGTGATGAAGAACCTTTCCCTCAGGGGGCTAAAGTCCGCTCCTTATGAGCCCTCAACGGCACGACTTGAAGTCGTGCCCCTTCAAGGCGTCATTTGTGCAACCAGCCCAAGTGCCCGGCGCGCTGCAGATTTCCACCATGAGGAGAAGAACCATGAAATACATCTGTCTGGGGTACTACGACAAAGACAAATTTGACGGCATGACTGAGGACGAGCGAAACGCGATGTTCGACACATGTTTTGATTACGATGACCATCTTCGTGCCAACGGGCATTGGGGTGGTGGCGAAGCGCTTCAGGGTCCGGAAACCGCCTTGACCCTGTCTCGCAAGAACGGTAAAGTGGCAACGACAGACGGTCCCTACACGGAAACCAAGGAACAACTCGGCGGCATTCTCATCCTTGAAGCGCGAGACATGAATCATGCTGTGCAGCTCATTGGTCAGCATCCGGCTCTCACGTATGGCAACATCTTCGAGATTCGGCCAGCGGGGGACATGAGCGAAATCATGAAGGCAAGTGAGCAGCGTCGGAGGCAGAACACTTCGTGCTGAAGACGCTGTTCGCTCGTCCACCATCACACGCGTTGAATTTTGTGCCTTGCTGTCGCACCGGTTTAGTGGTGATGTGCGCCGCCTCCGCCCGAGTGACCTCCGCCGGAATGACCGCCGCCTGAGTGGCCACCTCCGCCGCCTCCGCCAAAGTGGCCGCCGCGACCTCCGCTGAAGTGCGGAGCCTTGTAGCTTCCTCCGCCGCCACCCCAGGGATGGCTGCTTCCGCCGCCCCAGCCGTGGTTACTGAACCTTTGTGCTTTCGGCGCGCCACCGTAATTGGGCGAGTGGCCTCCGCCGAACATCTGGTACCCGCCGGCGGAAGGAGCGCGAGCGATGTTCGGCTGGCGGTAGCTGTTGGAGCCGTACGAGCCGTAATTGCCGTATCCGCCATTGCCACGGTTGCCGTAATTGTAGGTGGGATTCCGGTAGGGCTGCGTGTACGTGCCGCCGAAGCCGGGACGCATGCCGTAGTTCTGCAGCGCGTGGTTGTTGTAAGGACTGGATGTGCCGTATCCGCCGCCCCAGGCCCGCGGGGTTACGTTAACGCCGCCATGATTCTGAGCAAACTGCTGCGCGCCGCCATACTGCTGCGGACGGCCTGTGGCCTGCGGTTCGCGGCCGTAGGCGTAGTTGCGACCGTTCTGAATGTAGCCGTTCTGGCGTCCGTTTCCGTAAGTCTGGAATCCGCGGCTTGAGTTCTCACTGCCGAATGGCCGCGCGGCGCCGCGACCCATCACCGGGCTGCCAACCGGACGGACTCCGCCGCGATCGAGGCCGGACCGGAAAAAGTTCTGGCGACTGCCGCCTCCGCGCCCACCCCAGGCTGCGGCGTGGTAACGATACAGATCGCCACCGCGTCCCCAGTAGCGGCCGCCGCCGTGGGCAAAGCCCCAGTCGTGGACCGAATAGCTATGGGTGCACCACAGGTCGTTGTTGAAGAAGATCGCGTGAGCGAACCAGTCGAGTCCCCAGCCGAGCCAGCCAAAGGGTGTAGCAGCGAAGGCCTGCGAAGCGATGCCGGGGCCAAAGTGAAAGAACGCACCGCCCACGAACGAGCCAATTGCGCCGAAGACGTTGTAGCCGGGATATGGATCGAGGGGCTGGCCGTAGACCGCCCAGGGATTGTACTGCGGCACGTAGATCATATCCGGTGTGGGCGGGGCGATCTCAATATTGCCCTGTTCCTGCATGACCTCTTGCTGCGGAGTGCTCTGCAGGTATCCCGCGGACTGAGCTCGGCCGCGCATTACCTGGACGGTCTGCATCACGTCCTGAGGCTGGTTGTAGTAGGCGTTGCCGAGGTCGGTGGTCCACTGCAGATTTTGCGCGAGCTGATCGAGAACCTGGGGGAAGGCAGTGAGAGCCTTGATGCTGGGGTCCCAGCCGGTCTGTGCATTGGCGCCCGCCGCGATCTGCTCAGGCGGCGCGCCTCCCTGCATGTGAAGCCACTGGTCGGCTGCAGCCACCTGGGCAGGGTAGGTGGAGGCAGCGAGAACGATGGAGACGAGATTGTCTGGATAAAGAGCGATCGGTGCGACCATCTGCTCGAGGCGGTCGGGGCTGAGCGCCTGCTGCGGCTGATAAGGCGGCGCGTAGCCAAAATCCGGAGCCGCATACGCGGGATCGCCGTAGTTCTGCTGGGGGTACGCCGGAGGCTGCTGATATTGAGGTTGCTGGTACTGAGGTTGCTGTAGCGGCTGTTGCGGATAGGGCTGAGCGTACTGCTGTTGGCCGTACTGCGGGTCTTGCACGTACTGGCCGGGCGCATACTGTCCGGAGCTTGTGCCTGGCTCCCCGGTTGTCCAGTTCGGAATGGAGGTGGGCTGCTGGGAAAACGCCTGGCTCGCTGCCAGTGAAAGCACGGCAATCGCGGCAAGCTCCGCACCGGCGGCAGACGACCTGCGAGATTTCGGCGAGGCCGATCCGCCAAGTGTTCTCAAATGTTGGCCCGCAGCACGAGAGAGCAAAAGCAGACTCAATTGGGGTTTCATTATCCCTCGCAGAAATTCGGCGCGCTGCTTCTCATTTGCCAGCACACTTGTCGTCGCCAAACATTCTTGTGCCCGCAAGTGGCTTGCCGCTTCCGGCATCGTCAAGGGGTACACCGTTTCGAACCCCGTCACGAGGGGTTAGTTTCGGGGATGTAACGGAATTGTTGCGGTTTCCCGGAACGAGCGCCGTCCAGAACCGGCGAATATTCTCCAGCAGACCAGGTAGTAGGTTTAGAGCTTCTTCCCGGCGGTCAGATGAATCAAACCTGTTGGCGCGTGTTTTGTTCCACATAGCGCCTGAATCTCTCCAAAGGACTACAATCAACCTCGCTATGGCAACCGTGACCCTCCCGACCGAGATCCAGCCGCGCTCCCCTCAGGGCGAGTTCCGCAATGAGCCGTTTACCAACTTCAAGTCGCCTGAAACCAAGCGCGAGATGCAGGCAGCGCTGGACCTGGTTCGGAGCCGACTGGGACACGAATATGACCTGATCATCGGCGGCAATCGCCTGCGAACCGAGGGCAAGATCAAATCGCTCAATCCGGCGCGGCCAGTGCAGGTGGTCGGTGTACACCAGAAGGCAGGCGCGGAACACGCAGAACTGGCGATGAAAGCTGCGCTCGAGGCATTTGAGACCTGGAGCCGGACGCCGGTGGAGACGCGCACTTCTCTCCTGCTGGGTGCGGCCGAGATTATTCGAGAGCGAAAGCTGGAATTCTGCGCGTGGCTCACCTACGAGGTCGGCAAGAACTGGGCCGAGGCCGACGCGGATGTGGCCGAGACGATCGATTTTCTAGAGTTCTACAGCCGCGAAGCGCTGCGGTTGGCAAAGGCAGAGACGCCGATTCAGCTTCCCGGTGAGTTCGATCAGCTGTTGTACATCCCGCTGGGCGTCGGCGCGGTAATTCCGCCGTGGAATTTTCCGTTCGCGATCATGGCCGGGATGACTGCAGCGGCGATTGTCACGGGAAACACGGTGATCCTGAAGCCGTCGAGCGATTCGCCCACGATCGCAGCCAAATTTGCGGAGGTCCTCGAAGAGGCGGGCCTCCCGGGCGGCGTGGTGAACTTCTGTCCGGGCTCGGGCGCGACATTCGGCAACGCGATCGTGGAGCATCCGAAGACGCGGTTCATCGCATTCACCGGCTCGCGCGATGTTGGGCTGGAGATTCATGAGCGCGCGGCGAAACAGCAGAAGGGACAGATCTGGATCAAGCGAACCATTCTTGAAATGGGCGGCAAGGATTCGATCGTGGTGCTTGCGGATTCGGACCTCGACTCGGCCGTGGATGGTGTGGTGGCTTCAGCCTTCGGGTTCAGTGGGCAGAAGTGCTCGGCGTGCTCGCGCGCGATTGTAGAAGCTTCGATCTACGACGTGTTCGTCGAGCGGTTGCGCGAGAAGGTTGCGAAGCTGACGGTGGGCGATCCTGCGGCGAATCCCAACATGGGGCCGGTGGTGAACAGGGCGGCGATGGAATCTATCCTGCGCTACATCGAGATCGGCAGGAAGGAGGGCCGGCTCGTTGTGGGCGGGAAGGCCGTGGAGAACGCGGAGGGCGGATACTTCCTCGAGCCGACGGTGATTGCGGATGTCGCTCCGGGTGCGGCGATCGCGCAGGAGGAGATCTTCGGGCCGGTGCTTGCGGTGATCAGGGTCGCCCATTTCGATGAAGGCCTGAAGGTGGCGAACAACACTGAGTACGGCCTGACCGGCGCACTCTACACAAACTCGCGCGAGGCCCTTGAGACGGCCCGGCGCGAGTATCACGTGGGGAACTTGTACTTCAACCGTAAGTGCACCGGCGCGATGGTGGGCGCACATCCATTCGGCGGGTTCAATATGAGCGGCACCGACTCGAAGGCCGGCGGGCCGGATTACCTGCTGCTGTTCACGCAGGCGAAGAGCGTGGCGGAGAAGCTGTAGCGGCGGATTTAGTTCAAGAACCGCCCCCCCCAGGAGAACTATCCTTGGGGGATTTTTGTTTTGACGCATTTCTTCAAGCAGCCGGAAAAGCATTCACTACATATTCAACGAATGCCTCGTCATTGTGTGCTTCCTGCTCCGCACATTAACGCCAGATCAAAGTTCTGTTAAACGTCTTCGTTTGTCATACATTATTAAGTCTTCCTTAAGCCTCGCCTTTCTAGCGTAGAAACATGGTCTTCCGGCCAATCTCAAGTTAGAGCCAACACTCGCCTCTACGCGCGAACTGAGAATTGTTGGTCATCCTTCCACGAAGAAAAACGTGTTTTGGAGGTACACACGAATGTGCATTCAGAAGTTGATGCGCTTTTGGATTTGCTCTGTGCTCATCATTTCAGCTGGAATCGTAGCAACCGGTCAAACTAGCTCCGGTGTGATCGCCGGCTCGGTTCAGGATTCAACTGGAAAAGTATTTGTCGGAGCCAAGGTGGTCATCGAACCGTCAGACCGCCAGGCAGCGACGGACGATCAAGGACAGTTTCGAATTCCCAATGTGCCAAGCGGGCAGTACAAGCTCACCGCGACGTACGTCGGTTTCCAGCCGTATACGGAGACCGTGAATGTGACGGCGGGACAAACGGCGTCTGTTACCGCCGCCCTGCGGGTTGGTTCTGAGGCCGACTCCGTCCTGGTGACTGCTGGGCGCCTGCAAGGTGACGCGGAAGCGGTGAATGTGGAGCGCATGTCGGACCAGATTGTTCAGGTTGAGCCGGCGGGTGTGATCACGAGCCTTCCGAACACAAACATCGCCGACGCTATCGGCCGCCTGCCCAGCGTCTCACTGGAGCGCGACGAGGGTGAAGGCAAGTATGTGCAGATTCGTGGCACCGAACCGCGCCTGTCGAACCTCACCATCAACGGCGTCAATGTACCCTCGGTGGAAGTCACAGTGCGCAACGTCAAGATGGATGCGATCCCGTCGAACGGCATCGAACGCATCGAAGTGTACAAGACGCTTTCCGCCGATATGGATGCCGACGGCGTGGGCGGCACGGTGAACCTGGTAACTCCGACCGCACAGGACAAACCTACCTATTCGCTGAACGGCACGGCGGGCTATAACCCGTTGCAGAACGGGTTCTGGCGTGGCGGGTTCGATGGCACCTACGGTCAACGCTGGGGCGCGAACAAAAAATACGGCTTCCTGCTTGGCGGAACCTGGGATCGCACAAACCGCGGCATCGACGACCTCGAACCGAGCGTGACCACCGGCGTCAATCCCGCCACAGGCGCCAACATCGCTTACTTCAACGGCGAAGACTTCCGCTCCTACAACTATTACCGCACGCGCTACGGCTTTAACTCGGGTATCGATGTAAAGGTTACTCCGACGATGTCGGCCTACGTGAGGGGACTCTATGCCGATTTCCACGACTTCGGCGAAACCTTTGTATATACACCGAACACCGGTTCGATCAACTCTGTGAACGGCTCGCAGATCGTTTTTGACGACCTGAACACTTGCTCGACAGCGGCCCAGCAGGCTGGCACTTGCTTCCTAGGCTTCTGGCAGTATCGCCAGTACATACGGCGTCCTGACCAGCAAGTCTTCAGCTTCGTTTCCGGAGCGCATCATGAGATGTCAAAGGACGTGATTACTTACGATTTCGCGGTCTCGCGGGGCCACAACATCGGAGGCCAGGACTTTCCCACAACGCGTTTCACGGGCCTCAACACGAACGTAGGATTTGCCGAGAACCTGAGCGACCCCTATCGGCCGAAAATCTACGCGACTGACGGGACAAACGGCTGGGACCCGACCGGCTACACCGTGACCAAATCGGCCAGCGGTTCTTATCACGCGACGCAGCTCAACATTCAGGGCGCGGCGTCTTTTGCCCACAACTACTCGTTGGGCGGCCACCCGAGCACCCTCTCAGCGGGTCTTAAGATTCGTAACTCCTACTCTACGCAACGCGAGAACGATACCACGCTGGTGGCCGACGACAATCCAGGCCCCTTCCTGGCGTCGAACGTCCTGGGCACCTACTCCAACCCCAGCTACTACAACAACAGCTTCGCGATCAATGGGAAGGCCTACGGCGCCACTACGTCTTACGACAAGATTCTGCAAACAGTCGCAGCCAATGCCGGCGGCTTCACCTCGGATGTCTTTGACGATAGCAATACCTGGTACTCAAGCTTCTTCAATGCCGATGAACGCATCACTGCCGGATACATTCAGGATGTGATCTTCATCGGGCCGGTGCGCCTGCAGGGCGGGGTCCGCTTCGACAACGGCGGCACTCACTTCCTGGCGTATACAACCGACGCCACGATCACAAACGCTCCTTGTTTCAAGGATCCCACAGAGAACATCTGCAACGGAGTGACGCCCAACCGTGCCGACGCCAGCTATTTCAACGCTCTGCCGAGCGCGGCGCTGCAGTGGCAGTTCCAAAAGGATTCGAACCTGCGCGTGGTGTACAGCCGCGGCGTGGCACGTCCTAATATCAGCGACCTGGTGCCTGCCGTCTCGAAGGACTCGAACCAGACACCCTATCCAACAGTCTCCACCGGCAACCCCAAGCTGGTGCCCACCAAGAGCGACAACTTTGACATCCTGGTGGAACACTACTTCCAGCCGCTGGGCATTCTGCAGTTCGGGTATTTCTACAAGAACCTCACCAATCCCATCTATCCCACGGCCGACGTGCAGTACTACGACGGCACCAATTTGTGCTCGCAGGGCTCCGCAAATTGCCAGCAGTGGCAGTTCTCTCAGTCCATCAACGGCCCCAACGCCCACATTCAGGGCGTTGAGATGCAGTGGGAGCAGCGCTTCAGCTTCCTCCCCAGCTTCCTGGGCGGCTTCGGCGTCAACGCCAACTACAGCCACACTACCTCTCAGGTTACCTTCCCAACCCCGCAGATCGTTGGCAATCCGCCCGTGATCACCGGCTTTAACGGCGGCCGAACCGATCATCCATCGCTCGATCGCACATCGCCGAACGACTATAACTTCAACCTGACCTACGACAAGAGCCGGTTCTCCGGCCGATTTGCCATCAGCCACAACGATCAGAGCATCGCGGCATACGGCTGGAACAGGGATCCCAGCGGCGACCCGACCCAGCTGGTCAATCCCAACGATCCGATCCTCGGATTGAAGGGTCCGCTCGGCGATAACTACTTCTATCCGCATACGCAGTTCGATGTTCAAGGCAATTACCGCTTGTACAAAGGCCTGCAGGTCGTTGCATCCGGATTGAATCTCAGCAACGAAGTCTTTGGCTTCTACAATGGCAGTGGAATCTATCCCGTGCAGCGCGAGTATTACCGTCCCACCCTTTCGTTCGGCTTCCGCTGGTCGGCTCAGGGCGAGCGGTAGGATTGCCCGTCATCCGGTTCGCGTCTTGCGACGGCGCGAGCCGGATGACGGCAACAATTCGACGTGGCCTTGATCGAGTCTTAAGCTTTCACAACTATCCTGGGTCACATTCAACGAAGAGGCGCTAGCCGACCATCTTCGAGGAGGTATTGAATTGCGACTGAATCGTGCGGTTGCGTTGTTCCTGCTGTCGGGCGTTTCATCCATTGCACTGGCTCAATCCAATTGGAAAGTAAAACAGACCTTCCATATCGGCGGCGAGGGCGGTTGGGATTACGTAACTGTCGATCCGCAGACCCATCGCCTCTTTGTCACGCGGACCACGCATACCCAGGTCATCGACGGTGAGAGCGGCAAGGTTCTCGGAGACATTCCGGGACAGATACGATCGCACGGGGTCGCAATTGTTCCAAAGGTGAATCGCGGCTTCATTACCGATGGCGGCGGCAAGGGCGCCATTCTCGTCTTCGATCTGAAGACCTACGCTACGCTTGGCAAGCTCGCGGCAATGCCGGATGCGGACGGGATCATCTACGACGCCAAAACCAACCTCGTCCTCGCCGTATCGGGTGATGGCAATGCTTTGATGACATTTTATCCGGATATTGATCCTAATAGCGGCAAGATCGATTCCATCCAACTGGGCGGCGCGCCGGAGTTTCTTGCGGCGGATGGTGAGGGCAAAGCATACATCAACCTCGAGGACAAGGATGCCGTTGCGGTCGTCGATCTGAATGCACATAAGGTTGTAGCGCAATGGCCCGTTACACCGGGCGGCCACCCGGTCGGCATGTCGATGGACCGCAATAGCCACCGGCTTTTCATCGGCTGCCGCAATCCCCAGAAGTTGATTGTGATGAACGCTCAGAACGGGAAGGTCGAAGCGGATCTTCCCATCGGCGCCGGTGTGGATGCGACAGGCTTCTACGGAGGACAGGCCTTCGCGAGCTGCCGTGATGGATCGCTAACGGTAATCGGCGCGGAAGATACGCTTGCAGTTGAGCAAACAGTGAAGACTCCGGATGGCGCCCGGACGATGGGTATTGACGGCGCGAGTCACCAGATATACCTTCCGACTTCGGAATTCGAGGACGCTAGTGCAGGTGGCCGGCCGAAGTCCAAGCCTGGAACGTTCATGATAGTTGTGGTGGGACGGTAGACCGAGCGCGCATAAAACAGACATCTGCACCTTCGTTCTTCTCCAGCACATCCAAAGCACCGGGGAGAGAAGAACGCCGACGATTGTTCGCTTTCATCAGCTTGGTGGTCCTGAGAATCTGAAGTTGGAACAAGCACCTCTGCTGCAGCCGGGCAGGGGCGAAGTAGGACTCCGTGTGCAGGCGGCTGGGTTGAATCGCGCTGAATTAATGTTTATGCACGGGCAGTAGCTCGAGCAGCCGACTTTGCCTTCGCGGATTGGCTACGAGGCCGCCGGCGTGGTAGACGCGGTAGGCGAGGGCGTTGACGAAAGCTGGATCGGGAAGAAGGTCGCGACCATTCCATCGTTTTCCATGAACCAGTATGGCCTGCTGGGGGAGCAGGCCGTCGCGCCCGTGCACGCGCTCGGAGAGTATCCAGCGGGGCTCTCATCGGAGGAGGCCGCAGCGACCTGGATGCAGTACATCACGGCCTACGGTGCGCTGGTTCACTTCGGCAGAGTGGCTGCGGGAGATTTCGTTTCGATTCCGGCTGCTTCGTCGAGCGTGGGCCTGGCGGCGATCCAGATTGTGCGTGACGCGGGAGCAACTGCGATTGCGGTCACGCGCAGGTCGGCGAAGAAGGATGAGCTGTTCGCGCTCGGCGCACATCACGTGATC
>Ga0126381_100002530_pt1 | contig 19740 bp, 17 predicted proteins | sample PanSoiMetPlot_28_FD_96465 | JGI IMG/M metagenome (GOLD analysis project Ga0126381, IMG submission 96465) | Tropical forest soil microbial communities from Panama - MetaG Plot_28 | ecosystem: Environmental > Terrestrial > Soil > Tropical forest > Bulk soil | place: Panama | collected 2016-02-17
ACGAGCTAAGTCATGGCGCGCCCGAAGAGATTCGAACTCCTGACCCCCAGATTCGTAGTCTGGTGCTCTATCCAGCTGAGCTACGGGCGCGTCTTGCGCATCGCGCGGGAAATGGTCCCGAAGCGGGCAAAGCCGCCGGGAACGCGCCTCTAGCTATAGGCTTCGGCCAGCATTGGCAAGGTTGCCCGCATTGTATGCGCGGGATGAACCCAACTGCCGTGACTATCACCCGCGGGCCCATCGTGCTTCGCAGAACTTTTTCCGGAGGAGATGGATTGCCGGGTCAAGCCCGGCAATGACGGACCGAGTGCGCGGCAATGACACGGCGCAGCAGTGAGCGAACACTCAGGGCGACAGTAGCGCCGCCGCCTCACGCCCGCGCCCGCTCGCCGCGGCGCGTGTCGAGCTCGACCGCACGGTCGGGAATCGAGAGGCGGAAGGTCGCGCCGATGGTGCCTTCGACCAGGCGAATTTCGCCGCCGTGCGCGCGCACCAGCTCCGCCACGATGGCAAGCCCGAGCCCGACGCTGCCGGTGCGGGTCGAGCCCTGAAACGCTTCGAACAGATGCGCGCGCGCCTTCTCGGAAAGCCCCGGGCCGGTGTCGGAAACTTCGATCACCACCACCGCGCCCTCGCGCCGGCCCGTGACGCGGATCTGATCGCGGCCGGGGTCCTTGGTCTCGCGCGTCTCGAGCGCTTGCACCGCGTTGCGGGCAAGGTTGAGCAGCATGCGGAAGAGCTGGTCGGGATCGGCGTCGACCATGAGGGAGCGCTCGATCGCGGTCACCCAGCGCACCGGCGACGTCGAATCGAGCCCCAGCGTCTCGCGCACGTCCTCGACCAGAAGCTCGAGCGAAACCATGCGGCGGTCGGGCGGCGGCTCCTGCACGCGGCCGTAGGACAAAGTCGATTGGCAAAACGCAATGGCGCGCTCGAGCGCCACCATGAGCTTGGGTGCAAAGCGCTGCACGTGCGGATCGGAAATTTTTGCCAGCCGCTCGGAAAAGAGCTGCGCCGAGGAGAGCAGGTTGCGCAGGTCGTGGTTGATCTTGGACACCGCAAGCCCAAGCGCGGCAAGATGGTTCTTCTGCTGCAGCAGGCTCGCGAGATCGAGCTGCATGGCGGCGAGCTCGCGCTCGGCGGTGCCGATCTCGTCGCCGCGCTCGGACGCCGCCATGATGCGCGCGGGATTCTCCGGATCTGCGCGGAACGCGACCATGTTGGCGGTCATGCGCCGCATCGGCCGCACCAGCAGCCGGTGCAGCGACAGATAGACGAGGGTGGCGGTGACCGCGGAAATGATCAGCGACAGGATCAAGATGCGGACGGAGAAGTCCACCATCGCCCTGCGCAACGGCGCCTCGTCGACCACGATCTCGACGAACTCCCCGCCCATGGGCGCCGGCCCGACCACCCGCATCACGTCGGCGTCTTTGCAAACGAGCGTATCGAAGGCCTCGATAATGGCGCGGTGCCACGACATGTCGCGCATGTCGATGTCGTGACTGATCGCAGGCGGCATGTCGCCCGCAGCAAGCAGGCGCCGGCGCTGCCCCATCTTGAGCGCGACGGAGCGGGCGCGAACGCTGTCGAGGATCTGCCGCGCGACCGGCTCGGGCACCTCGCCGCTCGGCGCGGTCGCGAACACCAGCGCCGCGGTATAGGCGGCAGAGAGCCGGTCGTTGAGCCAGTTGAGGCGGAAGTTGGCGACCGACGGCACGTAGATCGCCACTTCCGCGATCATCACGAAAAGAAGCGTGAGCAGGAGGAGCTTGCCCGAGAGCCCCAGGCGCGGGCGCTCGCGGCTCAAATCCGCCGCAGCGGGTCGACCGGTCATGTCGTCCATGGGACCCCGGCTCAGCCGAAGCGGCGCAGCAAGGCGATGGTGCGCCGCACCCAAACATTAGTCAGACTGGGGAGGAAATATGTAACAGCAGCGCGTTTTCCAATCTCCGCCAGGGTCGGGTACGGCACTATCATACCGGCGAGGGTGCGGATGTTGAGCCCTCGGCTGATCGCCAAGGTCCAGGTGGTGATTAGCTCGCCCGCGGCGGCGCCCACCATGGTGGCGCCGAGGATTTTGCCCCTGCGGTCGGTCACGACCTTGATGTGCCCTGCCGTTTCGCGGTCGGTTTGGGCACGGTCGTTCTCGTGATAGGGCCAGCGCAGGAGGCGCAACGCGATGCCGCGCGCCCGCGCCTCGGTCTCGGTCAGGCCGACATGGGCGAGCTCGGGATCGGTGAAGGTCACGCGCGGGACGACGTCCGCGTTCACCTTCACCGGCAGGCGAAACAGCGCGTTCCGGATGACGAGACCAGCGTGATAGTTGGCGAGATGCGTGAACTGGCCGCGGCCCGCAACGTCGCCGATGGCATAGACGCGCCGGTTCGAGGTCTTGAGCCCCTTGTCGACTACGATGCCGTTGCGGTCGCAGGCAATGCCGGCACGCTCGAGCGCAAGGTCGTCCACGTTCGCCTTGCGGCCCGTGGCGATGAGAAGATGGCTGGCCTCGATCGCCTCGCCGCCATCGCCGATGAGGGCCTTGATTTTCGCCCCTGCGCGTTCCAAGCGCGCGATGCTCACGTTGCTGCGAACGACGACGCCCTCGCGCGCGAGCGCGTCGAGCACGATCGCCGCGCATTCGGCGTCCTCACGCGCCAGCGGCTCGGCTGCTTCCAGCACCGTGACCGCGCAGCCGAGACGGCGAAAGGCCTGGGCGAGCTCAAGCCCGATCGCGCCCGCGCCGATAACGATGAGATGCTCCGGCCGCGTCGCGAGATCGAACACGGTTTCGTTGCTGAGATAGGGCACCGTGTCGAGGCCGGCGATGGGCGGAAGCGATGGCGAGGAGCCGGTCGCGATGACGAAGCGCCGTGCCGCGATCTCGATGCCGTCCTCGACCGCGACGGTGTCGCGATCCTTGAAGCGGGCGGCGCCTTCGATCACGCGCACGCCCAGGCCATTGAAGCGCTCCTTCGAATCGTTGGGCGCGATCGCCGCGATGACATCGTGCACGTGGCGGTGAACCTTGCCGAAATCGATATCGGCTGCTTGCGCCGACACGCCGAAGACGCCCGCATCGGCAATGGCGCGGGCGCGCTTGCCGGCAGCGATCAGCGATTTCGAGGGGACGCAGCCCGTATTGAGGCATTCGCCGCCCATCTTGCCCTTCTTGATGAGCACCACCGGCACGCCGAACGCCGCCGCCGCGGCGGCAACCGAAAGCCCGCCGGAGCCCGCGCCGATGACGCAGATGTCGGGTGTGAGACGCTCGGCCATGGCTTGCCTCAAGAATTGCGGGTCGTGCTTTCTCTAGTGTCATTCCGGGGCGCCGCGAAGCGGCGAGCCCGGAATCCATAACCACAGCCTGTGATTATGGATTCCGGGCTCCCTCGCTACGCTCGGGACCCGGAATGACAGGTGCCTGCCCCGTGCGGGCGCGCAGGCGCCGCACCACGACCGGAACGAGCGCGAGCACGCCGAGCGCGGTGAGCGCGGCAAGCAGCTCGGGCGTCAGCGCCGCGTTGATATGGAATTCGAGGCGGCAATCGGAGCGAGCCGCCGCTAGGCATGATCGGTACGCGGTTTGCTGCGCGGCGATCACGCTGTCGAGCCCGGCGCCGACGAAAGCAAATACGAAGGTCGCAGGAATGACGCCGAGCGCGGTCGCCGCCGCAAAGCTCGCGAGCCGCACGCCGGCAAGCGCCGGAACGAGGTTGACCATCCAGAACGGAAAGATGGGCACCAGACGCAGAAACAAAAGGTAGCTGAAGGCGTCGGCGCGAAAGCCTTCGGCCAATCGCTCGGCCAGCGGACCTGCGCGGCGCACAAGATATTCGCCGATCGCGCTTCTGGCGATGAGGAAGATGCAAATCGCTCCGATCGTCGCGCCCACCACCGCCGCCGCCCCACCGAGAAGCGCACCGAAGAGTACTCCGCCGGTCACGGTGAGAAAGCTAGCGACCGGAATCGAGAGCGCGACCGCCGCAATGTAGAGCGCCATGTAAGCGGCAACCGCGGCCACTTCGTGCGTGGTGATGAAGCCGCGCAGCGCGTCGTGGTGACGGGCGAGCGTCTCGAACGAGAGCTGGCGCTGCCAACCCATCGCGAACACGGCAACAGATGCCGCGACGATCACAATGAGCGGAACGAGGCGCCGCAGCGGAAATCTTCCGCTTTTGCTCACGGATGGCGGTTCGTTGTCGGCGGTCATGGCCGATCCAGGTGCATCATGCGATCTTAGCGGAGGTTAAGCATCAAAACGGCGTTTTCACCGCCTTGTGACGGCGCCTCACGTGCTTGTGCCGGTGCGCGAGACGCTGCCGAACGCGCAGCAAAACTCCGATCATTCCCGCGAAAGCGGGAATCCAGGGGCCAAGACAGGGTCCCCGCTTTCGCGAGGACGAGCGGAGGCGAGTGTCGCGACACGGCCGCGCTCGCATTGACGACGACCGGCAGCCTCCCGTATAAGCCCGCGAGTTTTTGGGCGCGGCGATCCCGCCTTGTAAGGGGCAAGCCCAGGCCGGAGTCTAACGCCGCGCGGGCAAGCAATATCTAGCGCCAGCGGAGAACAAGCCGTGAAGCGGACCTTTCAACCGAGCAATGTGGTGCGCAAGCGCCGTCACGGCTTCCGCGCCCGCATGGCGACCCAAGGCGGGCGCAGGGTGGTTGCCGCGCGCCGCGCGCGCGGACGCAAGCGGCTCAGCGCCTGAACACCCGCCGCGATGCGGCCCTTCCCATGGAGCGGCTCAGGCACCGCGCCGATTTTTTGGCCGTCGCGAGCGGAGCCAAAGTCCCGACCGCGGCGTTCGTGCTACAGGCGCGCAAGCGAGCCGACGGTGGTCCGGTCCGCGTCGGCTTTACCGTGTCGAGAAAGATTGGAACGGCTGTCGAGCGCAATCGAGTGCGGCGCCGGCTCAAAGAAGTCGTGAGGCTATCGGCCGCAACTCGCTTTTCCCGCGGCCATGATTATGTGCTGATCGGGCGGCGCGCCGCGCTATCGGTGCCGTTCGAACAAATGACGCAGGATTTCCAGCGCGCGCTGCGGCGGGTTTCCGGATGAGCGACCAAAAGAACACAATTCTCGCCATCGTGCTCTCCGCGCTCGTCCTGATCGGGTGGCAGATCTATTTCGGTCTGCCGCAGATGGAGAAGCAGAAGCAGATCCAGCAGCAGCAGGCGCAGGAGCGTTCGCAGCAACCGCCTCCCGTTCCCCAGCAACCCGGGACAAGCGCGCCGCAGCAGGCCCCGCCGGGGACCGCGCCGCAAGCGCCAACTCAGCCCGGCACCGTGGCACAACCGATGAACCGCGACGCCGCGCTCGCACTTTCCCCGCGCGTGCGCATCGACACGCCGAGCCTCTCCGGCTCTATCTCGCTCAAGGGTGGCCGCATCGACGACCTCTCGCTGGTCAAATATCGCGAGACCGTGGATCCGAGTTCGCCGCCGATCGTCTTGCTCGCGCCCTCGGGCAGCCCGCATCCGTTCTACGCCGAGTTCGGCTGGTTCCCACCGACCGGCGCGTCGTTGAAGCTGCCGAACGCGGACACGATGTGGCAGCAGGAAGGCACGGGCACGCTTGGCGTCGGCCGGCCGGTGACCCTCATCTACGACAACGGCGAGGGGCTGCAATTCCGGCGCACCATCGCGGTCGACGAGAACTATCTCTTTACGCTCAAGGACGAGGTCATCAACAAGGGCGCGAGCCCAGTCACGCTCTATCCCTTTGCGCTCATCTCGCGCCACGGGACGCCGCAGACGCTCGGCTATTACATCCTGCACGAGGGGCTGATCGGCGTATTCGGCGACAAGGGCTTGCAAGAAGAGACCTACGCCAACATCGAGAAGCAGAAGGAGCTCTCATTCACCTCAACGAATGTGTGGCTCGGCATCACCGACAAGTATTGGGCCGCGACGCTCCTCCCCGATACGAGCACCCAGGTCACTGCTAAATTCTCGACCGGTACCATCGGCAACAACATCAAGACTTATCAAAGCGACTACTACGGCCCGGCGCTGACCATCGCGCCGGGCGCCAGTGGCACGGTCGATGGACGGCTGTTTGCCGGCGCCAAGGAGGTATCCATTGTCGACGGCTACAACGACCGGCTGCGGCTGAACAAGTTCGACCGGCTCATCGACTGGGGCTGGTTCTATTTCATCACCAAGCCGCTGTTTTTGGCGATGGACTGGATCTACCGCCACGTCGGAAATTTCGGCCTCGCCATTCTGATCGTCACGGTCATCATCAAGATTTTCTTCTTCCCGCTCGCCAACAAATCTTACGCCTCGATGGCAAAGATGAAGGCGGTGCAGCCGGAGATGATGGCGATCCGCGAGCGCTTCGCCGACGACAAGATGAAGCAGCAGCAGGCGATGATGGAGCTCTACAAGAAGGAGAAGATCAACCCGATCGCCGGCTGCCTGCCGATCATCATCCAGATCCCGGTGTTTTTCGCGCTTTACAAGGTGCTGTTCGTCACCATCGAGATGCGGCACGCACCGTTCTACGGCTGGATCAAAGACCTGGCCGCGCCCGATCCGACGACGGTGTTCAATCTGTTCGGCCTCATTCCCTGGGACCCTTCGCACGTTCCGCTGATCGGCCCGTTCCTCCTGCTCGGCGCCTGGCCGCTGATCATGGGCGTGACCATGTGGTTCCAGATGAAGCTCAACCCGCCGCCGCCCGATCCCACGCAGGCGATGATCTTCAACTACATGCCGATCATCTTCACCTTCATGCTGGCAAGTTTTCCGGCCGGGCTCGTGATTTATTGGGCCTGGAACAACACGCTTTCGGTCGCTCAGCAGAGCGTGATCATGCACAAGCACGGCGCCAAGATCGAGCTGTGGGATAATCTCAAAACGACGTTCGCCAAGAAGAAGCCGCAGGGGTGAACGTCGCGCGTCCGTTCAGCTCCGCTGAGATCGAGGCCGGCCGCAAGCTGTTCGCGGGCGACTGGCAGTTCGCGGCCGCCGCGGGATCGCTCGAGGCGCTGCCGGTCATGCGCGGCATCGAGGTTGCCGTTGCCGGGCGCTCCAATGTCGGCAAATCGAGCCTGATCAACGCGCTCACCGGGCGGCGCGCGCTGGCGCGCATCTCGCACACGCCCGGCCGCACCCAGGAGCTCATTTTCTTCAGCGGGCCGTCGAAGCTCACCCTCGTCGACATGCCGGGATATGGCTATGCCGCTGCTTCGAAAAGAAAGATTAAGGCCTGGACAGCGCTCATCGATGCCTTTTTTTTGGGCCGCGCCAATCTCGCGCGCGTGTATCTGCTGGTCGACGCGCGCCACGGCCTCAAGCCGGCGGACACAGAGGTGCTCGAGAACTTGGACAAGGCGGCGGTCAACTACCAGATCGTCCTCACCAAAGCGGACGCGGCGACTGACGCGGATCTCGCGGCACGCGTCAGCGCGACGCAACCGGCGCTCGACGAGCACCCGGCGGCGCATCCGGAGGTGCTCGTAACTTCCGCGCGCAGCGGCAGCGGCATTCCAGAGCTGCGCGCCGCCATGGCGCGGCTCATCAAGGAGCGCGGCGCAGGTTAGGTCGGAAATGCCATTCTGCGCTTTGCTAATCAGCCCAGGCTCGGTAAAAGTCCCAGCGACAATTGCTGCCCGCGGCACGGCCGCCGGTTGCCGGAAAACTTCGCGATGAACATTTCGCCGCACGATATCGCCCGCGTTCTGTCGGAAGCGCTGCCGCACATGCAGCGCTACGACGAGGAGACTGTGGTCGTGAAATACGGCGGCCACGCCATGGGCGAGGAGGACGTGGCGCGCAGCTTTGCCCGCGACGTCGTGTTGATGGAGCAGACCGCCATCAATCCCGTGGTCGTGCACGGGGGCGGCCTGCAGATCGGCGAGATGCTCAAGCGGCTCGGCATCAAATCGGAATTTGCCGGGGGCTTGCGCATCACCGATGCCGCGACGATCGAGATCGTCGAAATGGTGCTTGCCGGCTCGATCAACAAACAGCTCGTCGGGTTCATCAACGAGGCCGGCGGCAAAGCCGTGGGATTGACCGGCAAGGACGGCAACATGGTGATCGCGCGCAAGGTGAACCGCGCCGTCATCGATCCCGGTTCCAACATCGAAAAAATGGTCGACCTCGGCTTCGTCGGTGAACCCGACAAGATCGATACCACCGTTCTCACGCAGATCCTCGGCCGCGAACTCATTCCGGTCCTGGCACCGCTCGCGGCCTCCGCCCAAGGCGGAACCTACAATGTCAATGCCGACACCTTTGCCGGCGCGATCGCAGGCGCGCTCAAAGCCAAGCGGCTGCTCTTGCTCACCGACGTTCCGGGCGTGCTCGACAAGTCCAACACCTTGATCAAGCAGCTCTCGCCCGACGACGCGCGCGAGCTGATCGCCGACGGCACCATATCGGGCGGGATGATTCCGAAGGTCGAGACCTGTATCTATGCCCTCGAGGCGGGCGTCGAAGGCGTGGTGATACTCGACGGCAAAGTTCCGCACGCAGTATTGCTCGAGCTCCTCACCGATCACGGCGCCGGCACGCTGATGATGCGCTGACCGTTCGATTGCGTTCGCGATGCGCTTCCCTCCCCGCGGAGCGCACGGAACCCCCGTCAGGCCCCTGTAAGGTCGGCCGGGAATTCTGAACAAACTGTCATCAAATGTGCGACGTGCGCGGCGAAACCTGCACGCCGGCTCGGGCGTTTATTGTAACGACGGATTCAGGAGGGTGCGATTCAGGAGGGTGCCATGTTCCAATCGAGCACGCGCATCGCGGCAATTTCCATCATCTGCGCTGCAATGGCGACGACCGCGGCGGCGCAACCGCATAAGGGAGGAGGAGGCCCAGCGCCGGGACCGCACGCCGGCCCCGCGCCCGCAGCGCCCGCCCCGCACGCGGCACCTGCCCCGCGTGCCGCGCCGGCTCACGTCGCGGCGCCAGCGCCACGTGCTGCGCCAGCGCCCCACGCTGCGCCGGCACCACATGTCGCGGCGCCCCGGCCGGCGCCAACACCGCGCTCTGCGCCGCAGCACGCGCCTCCGTCCTCCGCGTCGCGCGCGGCGCAAGCGCCGCGTCCTGCGCCGCAGCATCTCGCGCGTCCGTCCGGCGGCGCAGCTTCGGCCATGGCGCGGCACACGCCGACGCCGCGGAGCTCTGCGGCTCCCGCCCAAAAGCCGCAAGTGAGCGGCCGCAATGTCGGCAGCCGCGCGGGCGCAAGAGTTGCCCAGCCCAGCCAGCGGCAAAATCTGGCACCGCAGGCTGGCGCGGGCGGCGCTACCGCAACAGCACCGTCCACCTCCGGGCACGGCGGCCGCAACGTCGCGCCACAGCAAAACGTTGCTCCGCAACAAGGGGTCGTTCAGCAGAACCAGGCGGGCCGCACCGCTCCACAACAACAAAACGTGGCTCCGCAACAACATGCGGTTCAGCAGAATCAAGCGACGCGCGCGGCTCCACAGCAAGGCGGGGCTGCGCAAGCCGTGATTCCGCAGAATCAAGTGAACCGCGTCGTTCCGCAGTCGGCGACCCGCGCCCGCGCGGCCAGTGACCCGCGCGCCTTCTCCGGCGGCGTTTTGCGCAACCAGAGTTTTGCGAGCATGGCCGCCACCCGCGATCCCAGCGCGCGCACGCTGGCGAACTCGACATTCCAGGGCCGCTTCTTCAACCCGCAATGGCGGCGGCATAGCGCGTTTCCGATCGTGATCGGATTTATCGGCCCGCTGTTCTGGCCTTACGCCTACGACGACTTCGTCGACTACACCTTCTATCCGTATGCGTATGACACGTTCTGGCCCTATGCCTACGACGACTTCTACGACGGCATGTTCGGCGCCTACGCGTACGGCTATGGCGGCACCTACGCGTCGGTCGAGCCGTCGAGCGGCTACGGCGGCGCTTACGCTCGCGGCGATTACGCGCGCGGCCGTTCCGGTCGGGCGGGGTCGGTTGCGAGAGGCGCCGCGGCCGGCCGCAGTGTCGAAGCCGACCTCTGCAGCGGGCAGACCGCAGGGCTGACGGATTGGCCAATCGAGCGGATCGCACAGACGGTCGAGCCGAACGATGCCCAGCGCGCCATCCTCGACGAACTCAAAAACGCGACCGCGCAGGCGCTCGACCAGCTCAGGGCAGTCTGCCCGACGGCGCTGCCGAGCACGCCGACGGGCCGGATCGAGGCCATGGGCCAGAGGCTCGACGCCATGCTGGCGGCGGTGCGAACCGTGCGGCCGGTGATCGAGAAGTTCTACAACTCGCTCAATGACGAGCAGAGGGCGCGCTTCAACGCGCTCAGCCCCGACAACGGCGATCAGCAGCAGGCGCAGCGCGATTTGACGCAAGTCTGCAACGCACGCGCCTCGGGCATCGCCAGCTTGCCAGTGGAGCGGATCGAACGCGCGCTGGGGCCCAATGAGGCACAGGAGAGCGCGCTGAAGCAACTACAGGACGCCACGGCGCAAGCATCCAATTTGTTGAGCTCCGACTGCCCCACCTATCGCGCGCTAACGGCGGTCGGCCGCCTGCAAGCGATGGAGGAACGGCTCGATGCCATGCTGCGCGCGGTGCAAACCGTGCAGCCGGCGCTCGAGACGTTTTATGCATCGCTCAGCGATGAGCAGAAGGAGCGCTTCAATCGGCTCAGCCCGTCACAGGGTTAACGCCGCATCCGTTCTTCCCCGCGTAGGCGCGGACCCAGTCCCTCCTGGATTCCCGCTTTCGCGGGCATGAACGGAGATCTCCGGCGACCGAATATGGAGCGGCTATTCCGCCGCGATGCGCACTTCGGGGGCGGCTGAACGTACCTCGGCGTCGACGTGGTTTTCGTACTTGACGAAGTTCTCCTGAAACATGCGCACCAGCTTGCGCGCGGTTTTGTCGAACGCCGCTTTGTCCTGCCAGGTCTTCATCGGATAGAGCAGGTGCGGCTCGACGCCGGGCACCGAGGTCGGAACCGCGAAGCCGAAATATGGATCGGTGCGGAAGTTCACGCCCTTGAGCGAGCCGTCGAGCGCGCCGGTAACCAGCGCGCGCGTCGCCTTGATCGGCATGCGCCGGCCGACCCCGTAAATGCCGCCGGTCCAGCCGGAATTGACCAGCCAGCAATCGACATTGTGCTTGGAAATGTAATCACGCAGCAATCTGCCGTATTCCGCAGGAGGCCGCGGGAGGAACGGCGCGCCGAAACAGGTCGAGAATTCCGGCTCAACTCCGACCAGACCCTTCTCCGTGCCGGCGACCTTGGCGGTGTAGCCGGAAAGAAAATGATACATCGCCTGTGCCGGCGTGAGTTTCGCGATCGGCGGCATGACCCCGAACGCGTCGGCGGTGAGGAAAATGATGTTCTTCGGGTGCCCAGCGCGTCCGGTGCGCGAAGCGCGCGGCATGAACTCGAGCGGATAGGCTGACCGCGTGTTCTCGGTCTTACTGTCGTCGTCGAAGTTGGGGATGCGCGTCTCGGGATCAAACACCACGTTTTCGAGCACCGCGCCGAAGCGGTTTGTCGCGGCGTAGATTTCCGGCTCCGCCTCCTCCGAGAGCTTGATGCATTTGGCGTAGCAGCCGCCCTCGAAATTGAATATGCCCTCGGGGCCCCAGCCGTGCTCGTCGTCGCCGATCAGGACACGGTTGGAATCGGCCGAGAGCGTGGTCTTGCCGGTGCCGGAAAGGCCGAAGAACAGCGCCACGTCGCCGTCCTTACCCACATTGGCCGAACAGTGCATCGGCATCACGCCCTGCGCCGGCAAATAAAAGTTCAATGTGGTGAAGACCGACTTCTTCATTTCCCCGGCATAGGACGAGTTGCCGATCAGAATGATCTTCTTGCTGAAGTCGATGGCGATGACGGTTTCGCTGCGCACCCCATGGCGCTTCGGGTCGGCCTTGAACGAGGGCAAATCGACGATAGTGAGTTCTGGAACAAAGTCCTCGAGTTCAGGCTCTACCGGACGGATCAAGAGCTGGCGAATGAAAAGAGAGTGCCAGGCAAGCTCCGTGAAAACGCGCGTTTTTATGCGGTACTTCGGATCGGCGCCGCCATAGAGGTCTTGCGCGTAAAGCGTTTTGCCGCGCGCATGGGCGATGAAATCGTCATAGAGCCGCTGAAAGTTTTCCGGCGTGATCTTGCGGTTGCCGCCCCACCAGACCGTATTCTCGGTCAGCGCATCAACGACCGTGTGCTTGTCCTTGGGGGATCGGCCGGTATGGGCGCCGGTTTCCGCGCACAGCGCACCGCCTTGCACAAGGGTGGCTTCGCGCCCGGCGACCGCGTGCTCGTAGAGCAGCGGCGCGGTATGGTTCCAGTGGATCGCCTTGAGGCCTTTGAAGCCAAATCGGTTGGCGCCATAGGCGCTGTTCCGAAAACCCGTTTCCTGCACGAAAGACCTCCACGACGCAGTCCGCTGCCGCCGGACCTACTCCCCGTCGCCTATATAAGCATTGATGATAGCGCCCGCCGGACGATCCCGCGACCATAAATGACGAGCAGGGACTGTCAAATGCTGCGGCGCAACACCGTGCCTCTCATTCGGCGAAGTTGAACGGCGCATCGCGCCTGTGTAACGGCAAGCGGCTCTTACGCCGCGCGCCGCGCCTCCTCAACCATTTGCTTGAGCATCTGGCGCAGAGCGTTCGGCGCGCCCACACGTTGCGGGAACGAAAGGCGCAATGCGGTACGCTCCAACTGCAGTTCCAGACCCTCGGGGTCGCAACCCGCACAGCGCCATTGCCCGTCGGGAGCACCGAGGAGCGTGGTGGCAAAAAGGCGCACCGCGTCTGCGTGGTCGCGGTTCATGTGCGCAACAATTTCCGGCTCGGCGGCGATGAGCTCGGCGGCATCGCCGGTCTCGGTCAAAATATCCCGCGGCTTGAGATCGACGATACGGCCAAACCCGGCGACGAGATGCACGCCTTTGAGCGTAATCCGGTAGAAGGCGAAATCGGCGAAATCCGCGAAGCCTTCCGACTCCGGTTGGCGCTCGAGATAACGCCGCCGCGCATCAGGCTCTTTGGTAGCAGCGGCGGTCCCTATGAGCATGATGCGGGCGCCTTGCAGGGGATCGCCCGGCTTGCGCTCATCGATCATCAGCGAGACGCGCGGGTCGGCGAGAATGTTCTTGGAGTGCACGGCAAGGCGGGAGATCAATAGAAGCGGCGCACCGTCAGCCGCGGTCGCGACGTTCACCAACGAGCAGTAAGGGTCGCCGGAGCCCTGCATCAGCGTCGCCAAGGCCGCCGAGCGGGCCTCGCGCAACAGCTTCTTGGCGGCGAGGGCAGGCTCAAAATTCGCGGTCGCTTGCATTTGGCGTCTCCGGTAAAGGATGGTACCAAGCGCTCCCGGCCCGACGAAGCCAGGGAAAAAGCTCGATCGCGGCGCACGAACTTGAGCTTGGCGGTGAGCGCCGACGCGGGCTATGCTAACAAACCCCTTGACGAATCACGCCTTTGTCAGGGATTCGCCACATTTCGGCCGTGCTTTGGGGGCTTCAAGTCTCCAGGGCGGATGCAGGGATAGGGGCTATGCCGACCATCGCTCTCGTCGATGACGATCGCAACATCTTGACCTCGGTCTCGATCGCGCTCGAGGCCGAAGGTTACCGGATTATGACCTATACCGACGGCGCCTCCGCGCTCGACGGCTTCAAGACATCGCCGCCCGATCTCGCCATTCTCGATATCAAGATGCCGCGCATGGACGGCATGGAGACCTTGCGGCGGCTGCGCCAGAAGTCCGACATGCCCGTGATCTTCCTCACCTCAAAGGACGAGGAGATCGACGAATTGTTCGGCCTCAAAATGGGCGCCGACGATTTCATCCGCAAGCCATTCTCGCAGCGCCTCCTGGTCGAGCGCGTCAAAGCGATCCTGCGCCGTTCGGCACCGAAGGACGGCAGCGCGCCGAAAGAGGGCGACACCACCAAGGTGCTCGAGCGGGGCCTGTTGCGCATGGATCCCGAGCGGCACACCTGTACGTGGAAAAACGAGCCGGTGACGCTCACGGTAACGGAGTTCCTCATCCTGCAGGCGCTGGCGAGCCGGCCGGGCGTGGTCAAGAGCCGCAACGCGCTGATGGATGCGGCCTATGACGACCAAGTCTATGTGGACGACCGTACCATCGACAGCCACATCAAGCGATTGCGCAAGAAGTTCAAGGGGACCGACGACGATTTCGATATGATCGAAACGCTCTATGGCGTCGGCTATCGGTTCAAAGAAATGTGACGTCAAGGGCGGCTTGGCGACCAGGCTCGACCGCCTAAGATCGGCGCCGGCGGGGCCTGGGATGGGGGCGCGCAACCGGCAGACCGACTGTGCTCAATCGAACGCCGGAGAGTTTCAAGACCGACCTCGCGCCGGAGCGGCCCGACGAGGAGCTATCACCGCTGACTAAAGGCGGGCGCTTTCCCCGCCTCGCGCTCCACGCCAGGCATCGCTTTGACGACCTACTGGCGTTTGCAAAAGCCACCCTGCAGCGCGCAGTGCGCTGGCAGCACAGCTCGCCTCTCCTTGTCCGCGTCAATCGGACCGAGCGCACGCTGGAGGACCTCACAACCGCTATCGAGCCGGAACGTCCCGATGAGCGGCCATTGGCCCTCGCGCGGGCGGTGCTGCGCCGCTGCGGCGAACTCATCTCCGAACGCTGGCACCTCTTTGCCCGCGCAGCTTCTTTGAGCCTTCGCCGGCTCGATGAAACGCTGGAAAGCCTCAAGATCGAGCTCGAAAAAAAACAGCGCGAGGACGGCGCATCGCTTGCGAAAACTGGGCGACGGCGCTTCGCCGTCCTATTGCTGCAAAGCTGGCATCTTTTCGTCCGCGTCGCTTTTTCGAGCCTGAGCAGGCGGATCATTTTTCTCAACGTGACGGGTCTGCTCGCGCTCGTGATCGGCATTCTCTATCTATCGCAATTCCGAGCGGGCCTGATCGATGCGCGTATTCAGAGCCTGCTCGTGCAAGGCGAGATCATTGCCGGTGCTGTGGCCGCGTCGGCGACGGTGGAGACCGACACCATCACCATCGATGCCGAGCGGCTGCTCGATCTGCAGGCCGGTGAGAGCTACGGGCCATCCGAGGAGGCGCTGTCCGGGCTCGAATTCCCGATCAACCCCGAGCGCGTCGCGCCGGTGCTGCGCCGCCTTGTTTCGCCCACGAATACGCGCGCGCGCATCTACGATCGCGCCGGCGTTCTCATTCTCGACAGCCGCAACCTCTACGACGTGCTGCGCTTCGATCTGCCGCCGCCGCGACAGAAGCCCGGCGTGCTTGAGCGCGCCTACGTGACCATCCGAACCTGGGTCAGCCGCGGCACGCTCCCACTCTATCGCGAATTCGAACCACAGAACGGCAAGGGCTACGGCGAGGTCGCCAACGCCCTGCAGGGCTTCAAGTCCAGCATGGTGCGCATCAATGAGCGCGGCGAGGTGATCGTATCGGTCGCTGTGCCGGTGCAGCGCTTCCGCGCGGTGCGCGGGGCGATGATGCTCTCCACCCAGGGCGCCGACATCGACAACATGGTCGGGGCCGAGCGCGTCGCCATCTTCAAGATCTTCCTGATCGCCGCCGGGGTGATGGTAGTGCTCTCGTTCCTGCTTGCCGGCACAATCGCAGGCCCGGTGCGGCGGCTCGCGGAAAGCGCACAGCTGGTGCGCCGGCGGATTCGTTCCCGCGTCGAGATTCCCGATCTGAGTCACCGCCGCGACGAGATCGGTCACCTCTCGGGGTCGCTGCGCGACATGACCGCCGCGCTCTATAACCGCATCGAGGCGATCGAAAGCTTCGCCGCCGACGTGGCGCACGAGCTCAAGAATCCCCTCACCTCGCTGCGCTCGGCGGTCGAGACGCTGCCGCTTGCCAGAAGCGATGAAAGCCGCAACCGCCTTCTCGCCGTCATCCAGCACGATGTGAAACGACTCGACCGACTGATCTCCGACATTTCCGACGCCAGCCGGCTCGACGCCGAGATGCAACGGCACGAAGCGCAGCCGGTCAACGTCGCCAAGCTTCTCACCACCGTGGTCGGCGTGGCCAACGAACGGCACGACGATGGCGTCACTGTCACGCTGTATTTCGAAGGAGGCGGACCGGAGGCCTTCATCGTGCTGGGAAGCGACTCCCGCCTCGGGCAGGTGGTCGACAACCTGATCGATAATGCCCGTTCATTCTCGCCGCCGGGCGGGTCAGTGCGCGTCGCGTGCCGGCGGTTGAAGAGCCAGATCGAGGTCATTGTTGATGACGATGGCCCCGGCGTGCCCGACGAAGCAATCGAGAAAATCTTCGAACGCTTCTACACTCACCGACCGCACCAGCCCTTCGGACAGAATTCGGGCCTCGGGCTGTCCATCTCCAAGCACATCATCGAGGCGCATGGCGGCCGCATCCGGGCGGAGAACCGCGTTCGACCGGGTGCGGAGGGCGCGCCCGTGGCGCTCGGCGCACGTTTCACGGTACGGCTGCCGGCCATGTGATGGCGGCTGAGACTCCGACCGTGCACGCCTCTGCCGTGCTGGCCGGCGCGCGCGCCGTGCTCATCCGCGGGCCGGCGGGATCAGGTAAGTCACAACTGGCGCTGGCGCTCATTCAGGCGGCAGAAGCGGGCCTGCTTCGGTTCGCCCGCCTCATCGGCGATGACCGCCTTCACCTCGAAGCGCATCACGGGCGCCTTCTGGTCCGCCCAGCCGCCACGCTGGCGGGGTTGATCGAGGTGCGCGGGCTCGGCATTCGCCGGCTCGATTATGAGCCGGTGGCGGTCGTCGGTCTGGTGGTGGACCTGGCAGCCGAGGACGCGGAGCGCATGCCGACGATCGCCGACACGGTACTGCTCGGCATACCGGTGCGGCGGTTGGCCCTCGCGGCGGGTGCCGCCCCCCTTGCCTCAGTGCTTGCGCTCCTGCGCTCACCGGACGGTGATGTTAAACCTCGGTTATGATCCTTGCGCGCCGCAACGAGGGGATTGAAGTAAGCGCCCGGCGCTCACCTTCCGGGCGGAAGGGCCACCCGCCGGGCTGGCTCTATTGCAATGCAACACCATCCCCAAACCGTCGGAAAAGCCCTTGCGCAGGGGCTTAGGATCGTGATGATGGGCGCCCTTTCGTGCGGCGCAACCCCAGACGTGCCGGCGGGGAACTCGATGATCGGCCTCGTACTCGTCACGCACGGGCGCCTTGCCGCCGAGTTCCGCTCGGCCCTCGAGCATGTGGTCGGCCCGCAAAAGCAGATCGAAGCAGTGACCATCGGCCCGGACGATGACGTCGAACAGCGCCGCAAGGACATCATCGAGGCGGTCAAGCGCGTGGATAGCGGCGAAGGGGTTGCCATTCTCACCGACATGTTCGGCGGCACGCCCTCCAATCTCGCCATCTCGGTCATGGGGCGTCCGAAGGTCGAGGTTCTCGCCGGCATCAATCTTCCGATGCTGGTGAAGCTCGCCAAGGTGAGAGACGAATGTCCGCTGACCGAAGCGGTCGCGGCGGCCCAGGACTCCGGCCGCAAATACATCACCATCGCCAGTCGCGTTCTCACCGGCAAATGAGCGAATCGGCCGGCGAGTTTTCTTCCGCCCATGATTCGCCGGACGCGGCGTCCATTACCCGCGTGCTGCAAATCTGCAATAAAAAAGGGCTGCACGCGCGCGCCTCGGCGAAGTTCGTGCAGACGGTGGAGAAGTTCGACGCCGAGGTGAAAGTCAAGCGCGGACATGAGATCGTCGGCGGAACCTCGATCATGGGATTGATGATGCTTTCGGCCGGTCCCGGGACGACGATCACCGTCGAGGCGAGCGGGCGGGAGGCGGCTGAGGTCGTCGCCGCGTTGGCCGCGCTTCTGAGCGGGCGCTTCACGGAAGAGGAATAGAGCGCGACGCCCAACCTCGTCATGGCCGGGCTTGACCCGGCCGTCCATCGTCTTCGCAAAAGCTTCTCGCGAAGAATGATGGACGCGCGGCTCAAGCCCGCGGGTGACCCGTGCGTTTGTGGGTCGAGCCCCGGCCGCTGGTCGATCGCCTTCGCCGGGGCAGACCCGAACGCTCCGCCGGCTTCACGCCACCTTCTTTGCCAGCACCTTCGCGGCGGGCCGCAGGTCGGCCACCAGATTCCTGTACTCGCGTTCCTTGTCGGCCTCCTCCTCGATGCGCAGCAGCCAGGAGGGATGGATCGTGACGAAGGCGGCGGTCCCGTCGGCGAGGTGCAAGGTCTGCCCCCGCAGTTTGCTGATGGTGACCGAGCGTCCCAGGAGGCTGCGCGCGGCGGTCGCGCCGAGCGCGACAATGGCCACCGGCTTCACCAGCGCGCGTTCGGCGTCGAGCCAGATCTTGCAGCGCTCGATTTCATAAGCGTTGGGCCGCTTGTGCAGCCGCCGCTTGCCCCGCATCTCATGCTTGAAGTGTTTCATCGCGTTGGTGACGAAAACCTCGGTGCGGGGAATGCCTGCATCCGCCAGCGCCCGGTCGAGAACGCGCCCGGCGGGGCCGACGAACGGCTTGCCGGCGAGATCTTCCTTGTCACCGGGCTGCTCGCCGACGAGCATGACATGGGCGGACCTGCGCCCCTCCCCCGGCACCGCCTGCGTCGCGTGCTTGTAGAGCGGACAGCGCGTGCATTCGTTCTCCGCCTTGGCAAGCTCCGGCAGCGAAGTGATGGCCGGAGAAAGCTCGAGATCGAGCTGCGTTTTCTCTCGCATCGGGCGCTCCTGACCGATCGTCGCTCCCTGCCGCATCAACGCGCGCGGTATCCCGGCAGTTCGGCGGAGTGCAGATTCACATCCGGACTGGACATAAAGAAATCTTTATATCTTCGTTGCAGGCATTCGCACACCCTGCTATAGGAGCGCCAAGCGGCGGCCGGCCGGCGCGCCGCCAATTCCCAACCTCGTAAGGACGGTCATGACCGCTCAATCGAAAGCCGCCAAGAAAGCTGCCCCCGCCACGGCGGCTGCCGACTACGTGGTCAAGGACGTGGGCCTAGCCGAGTGGGGGCGCAAGGAAATCGCCATTGCCGAGACCGAGATGCCCGGCCCCATGGCGATCCGCGAGGAATACGGGCCCGAGCAGCCGCTGCGCGGCGCGCGCATCTGCGGTTCGCTGCACATGACGATCCAGACCGCCGTCCTGATCGAGACGCTCAAAGCGCTGGGCGCCGACGTACGCTGGGCCTCGTGCAACATCTATTCGACCCAGGACCACGCCGCGGCGGCCGTAGCAGCGAGCGGCACGCCGGTCTTCGCGGTCAAAGGGGAGACGCTCGAGGACTATTGGGACTACCAGCACCGCATCTTCGAATGGAGCGACGGCGGCACGCCCAACATGGTTCTGGACGACGGCGGCGATGCCACGCTTTTGATTCACCTCGGCCTGCGCGCCGAACGGGGCGAAACGAGCCTGATCAGCAAACCGGTCAACGAGGAAGAAGAAATCCTGTTCGCCGCCATCAAGAAGCGGTTGAAGGACAAGCCCGGCTGGTACAAGCGCAATGCCGAGGCGATCCGCGGCGTGACCGAGGAAACGACGACCGGCGTTCACCGGCTCTACGAGATGCAGAAGAAAGGCGCGTTGCTGTGGCCGGCAATCAATGTGAACGACAGCGTGACCAAATCGAAGTTCGACAACCTTTACGGCTGCCGCGAATCGCTCGTCGACGGGATTCGCCGCGGCACCGACGTGATGATGGCAGGCAAGGTGGCCATGGTCGCCGGCTTCGGCGACGTCGGCAAGGGCTCGGCCGCCTCGCTGCGGCAGGCCGGCTGCCGCGTGCTCGTCTCCGAGGTCGATCCGATCTG
>Ga0126381_100002531_pt1 | contig 19738 bp, 8 predicted proteins | sample PanSoiMetPlot_28_FD_96465 | JGI IMG/M metagenome (GOLD analysis project Ga0126381, IMG submission 96465) | Tropical forest soil microbial communities from Panama - MetaG Plot_28 | ecosystem: Environmental > Terrestrial > Soil > Tropical forest > Bulk soil | place: Panama | collected 2016-02-17
ACTGCACCGACCCGCGCGGGCCGAGCAAGGGTTACGGCGGCTGGAACACCGCGGCGGGCGGCTACAACAGCGGGGGCCGTTTCCTCGACAACGGTCACTACGTCGGTCACGACGAGCCGAGTGTGAAGTTCCTGTCGGGCTCCGCCAACTCGGGCAACACCATGACCTACATCATGAAATTGCCCAGGGACCCGCGGCGCGCGCCGACCAACAACGGCAAGATCACCAAGTACGCCGAGCTGACCGGCGCTGCCTGGTTCGGCTTGCCGATCTGCGACCCAAGTTCGTACCCGCAGAACCCGTGCACTCCGGACAGCGACAGCAACACCGGGCTCGGCGCGAACACAGACGCTGGCTCGGCGTTCTCCGAGCTCCAGTTCTACGCCCCCGGCTTTGTGCCGTTCCAGGACAACACCGGCTGCAGCACCACGAAGTGGTGCGTCGCAATGACAATCGACAGCTTCGAGGCCACGTTCAACTTCGCTTTCATCAACCCGAACTGCGTCGAGCCGGTCAACTTCGCGTTCCTTACTCATAACGGCGTGCCTGGAGGCCCGCCTAGCCCGCAGCTGACGAACGGTCACACATTCGTGCCCACGGCCAACACGCTGGAGATGAACCCAGGCGACGTGGTCAAGGTCGCCATTTCCGACCCGTCGGCAGGGTTCACCACGACTGTCACCGACATGACTACCGGCAAGAGCGGGACCATGACCGCCAGCGCCGCCAACGGATTCATGAACACCAACGTCAACACGTGCAAGGGCTCACCGTTCACGTTCCACGCCGAGTACGCCACCGCGGCACAGCAGAACCAGGTGCCGTGGGCGGCCCTTGAGGGCGGCGTGCTCATGGAGCAGGAAATCGGGCACAACGAGCTTTGCGCCTCCCTCACGCACCACGACCCGACCACCGCGGCGGGCCTCAAGGACCCGAAGACCTTCGATACCTGCGTCGGCGGCAACGAGGGCGGCAAGACCGTCGGTGAGGGCTCGTGCAGCCTCAAGACCGGCGTCTGCCAGCACGCGGAGACCGAAGGCACCACGGGGCCGATCGCCTGCCCGAGCAATAACTTCACCAGCGGCCAGTTGTGCGAGTACTCCGACGGCACGTGCCTTCCCCAGGGGCCGCGGACGTTCTTGCTGAACGGAAAGTTGGTGACAGCGCGAATGCCTGTCAACTTCTGCCAGGCCAATCGATTCCAGAACGGTGATCTGGACTTCGACGGCCTCAGCTACCAGACGACCTCATGGCCGAACGGGACGAGCAGCACGCCAACCTCGTTCAGGTATGCGGGACCGTTCGACCAATCGGGCGCTACCTACCCGCAGATCCAGTTCGAGACGGACGCACCTGGCTCGGCGTTCCTTTGCAACATCTTCGACGGGAACCTGTGCCAGCTTCCGCCGCTCGCGGCCAACTTCTACCCGTACTGGACGCTGACTAACAAGCAGGGCATCGGGGCGCTGTTCGCGAAGGGCTCCTGCATCTGGAACTTCGGCAACACCATCGCGGGCATCACCACCAAGGCGTTCGGCAAGGACGCCCAGTACGGTGGCCCCGACGTCGCTAGGTTCGGCGGCACCAACACCTCAAATGTCCTCGCCAACCCGGAGGTCCACGGCAACTGCCCGGCCATCCCAGAACCGCACTGAGCGGCCGCCGCCGGGCGCTGCATGCAAGCCGCGGCTCCCGGCAGGCCTTCGCTAGTGCATAGCCGACTGGCCCCCGCCACGCAGTTGCGGGGGCCAGTCGTTCGGACCTGCCAAGCCGCGGATCCGAGGTCTCGCCGGACGCTACCTCGGTGCGAATCCCGGTCAGCAGACACAGCACTACGTGGGCGTGGAACCGGTACCGAATCGCCACCTGATGCACCGCCGCGGCCAGTCCGTGAGCGACTTCGATGGCCGCCCCTCCTGACCGGGGCGGGCTGACGAGCGAGGCGACGTTGTGGCTGACGAGGTCGTGTGTATCGACGTGCCTGACAGCCCGCTCCAGCGCGTTGTGAGTGAGTACCACCGTGCCGGGTGGACCGAATCTCGGCGGCTCTCTCCAGCGCCGGGCACCGTCGGCGCTTGGCAATCATCCAGCCGTGACCAGGATTGCCATCGAGGCCTGTCCGCGCGCGGGCGGTCTCCTGTAAGAGTTTCCGCAGGTGGAGCTATGGGGATTCGAACCCCAGACCTCTTGCATGCCATTCTTGCGCAACGTGCCGCTGGATGCCGCTTGATGTGCATTTCAGCGGATTTTGGGAGCCTTTGGCAGGCTGGAAGATGCCCGGCGCTGCTCCACGGTGGCACCCAAAGTGGCCACCCCGACCGGGCCTCATCGAACCACGCCCGGTCGATCCTTAGCTGTCGCCCCGCTCGATCACGGTGGCTGCCACATTGCAGGGCATTGCGAGCGTGCGCCCGATTCGGGCTGATAGTCGAATCTGTCACATGTTGGTTACCATCAGCGCATGGAGGGGGAGCGGCAGGGAGCTAGTCACGAGTTGCGAGTAGGGCTTCTCGGGCCTGTCCAGCTTGCCTCGGAGCGCGGAGAGCTGCAGATAACGCGGACGCTGCTGCGGGTGCTGCTGGCCGCTCTGGCTGTTTCAGCTAACCATGCGGTGCCTGTGGACTCGCTGATCGATGTTTTGTGGCAGGAAGATGTCAGTGAAAGGCGCGAGCAGAACCTTCAGGTGCAGGTGTATCAACTGCGCCGACGGCTGGCGGCGGCGGAGATGACCGGCGGGACGCGCTTGATACGGCTGCGGCACGGTTACCGGCTAGATCTGCGTGAAAGCGAGCTGGATGCTGCGGCCTTCGCCAGGCTCGCCGCTCAGGGACGCCGCCTGGCCGAGGCCAGCAAGCCGGCTGAGGCCGCCGAGGTTTTCGGGCAAGCCCTTGCGCTCTGGCGCGGTCAGGCGCTGGCCGACGTTGCCCCGCTGTCCTCGCGGCTGGCGGGTGAGGCAGCGAGGCTCGAAGCCTTGAGGGCTGCGGTAGTGGAGGATCGAGCAGACTGCCTGCTGGCCGTCGGCAAGCACGCGGAGGCGACGCAGGAACTGACGCATTTCGCTGACCGCTTTCCGTTCAGGGAGCGGCTCGTCGCGCAGTTGATGCTGGCGTTGTACAGGTCCGGGCGGCGGGCAGAAGCGCTCGCAGCGTTCGGACGCGCCCGCCACGGGCTGAAATCTGAACTTGGCCTGGATCCCGGCCCGATGCTCGCTGACCTGCACCTGCGGATCTTGCGCGACGACCAGGCGCTCGGCACAGCGACCACGGAGTCCCCCGCTGCCCTCATAACACGCCGGTCGGAGAAGGCTGCGCCGACCGATTCGGGCATTCATGTGCCACGGCAGCTTCCAAACGCGGTGCCCTACTTTGTCGGCCGAGCCGCCGCGCTCAAGGAACTTGACAGTCTGCTTGGCGAGTCGGCGGGCGCCGATCACGAGCTGGGGCTGGCGCAGCCGATAGCGGCTGCCGTGACAGGGATGGCCGGGGTGGGAAAGACGGCGCTGGCGATCCAATGGGCCCGATCTGCAGCTGGGCGTTTCCCCGATGGTCAGTTGTTTGTAGATCTCGGCGCCGACAACATTTCGGGAGCGCCGATAGCGGCTGACGAAGCGATTGGCTGGCTGCTGACCGCTTTGGTCACCGAACCCGGACATATTCCGGCTGCAGCGCAGGCGCGCGCCGGGCTGTACCGAAGTCTGCTCACCGATCGCCGGATGCTGATCGTGCTCGACAACGCGAAGGACGCGGCGCAGATCCGGCCGCTCATCGCTGGCGGCCCCGGTTCCATGGTCCTGGTGACCAGCAGGTCATCGCTGGAGGGCCTTGTCGTGTCGGATGGCGCTCGGCTCGTGCGGCTAGACCCGCTCGAGCCCGACGAGGCGACGCGGCTGCTCGTCGCCAGGATCGGGCCCGACCGAGCCCGTGCAGAACCTGCAGCAATCGCTGAGCTGGCCAGCGCGTGCTCTGGTCTTCCGCTCGCCCTAGCGATAGTCGCCGCCAGAACTGCCGTCTCGCCGGACCTGAGTCTGCATGCCCTCGCGGCCCGTCTAGCGCGCGAGCCCGACCAACTCGACGTGCTTGAAACAGGCGAGGCTGCGACCAGCATCCGCGCGGTCTTCTCCTGGTCGCTTGCTCAGTTGACCAAGACCGGTGTCCGGATGTTTGCGTTCTTGCACGCTCACTTCGGGCCAGACATCACGGCGCCAGCCGCAGCGAGCCTCGCCTCGATGACAGCCGCCGAGGCCGGGTCGGCGCTGGCCGAGTTGACCGAGTTCGGTCTGCTGACGCAGCATCAGCCCGGCCGGTACGTGCTGCACGATCTGCTGCGCACCTATTCGGGCGAGCGCGCACGCGACGTCCTCACCCAGCCCGAACTCACGGCCGCGAGCCGGCGGAGCATCGATCACTACCTCCAGACCGCCGCCGCGGCGCCGTGGGCGTACCCGATCAGAACCGTTCCCCGCCCCGAACCAGGCGTCGTGCCAGAGAGACTGGGTAGCGAACGGGAGGCAAAGACCTGGCTGCGGGCGGAGCAGCAAGTCCTGCTGCGCATCATCGCGCGCGCATCGGCCACCGACGTGACGCAGGCAGCCTGGCAGATCTTCGTGCATGTAGCGGTGGCCCTCGCCGAGCAGGGCCGCTGGGCAGACTGGGCTGCCACCGGCAAGATCGCACTGGAGGCTGTGACCAGGGCAGGCGATCACGAGGGACTCGGCCGGGTCCACCGCTCGCTCGGACTGCGCGCCCAGATGCTGGGACTGCGCGAGGAATCTGATGTTCACATCCGTTCGGCTCTTGAGCACTGCCTGCTGGCCGGGGACCTTCACGGACAGGCCCACGCCCATATGACCCTGGCCCAGTCGGCCCAGCTCTCCAGCCGCAGGACCGCCAGCAGCGCCGAGGCATCAGATCATGTCAGCGAAGAAGCCTTCCACCACGCAGAGCGAGCAGCAGATCTGTTCCGTCGCGTTGGCGACCAGCACGGCCAGGGACTGGCCCTGACCGCGCTTGCCGATCACTACGCACGAATTGGCAGGCATGACGACGCGGCTCAGGCCTGCATGGCAGCGATTGACCTCCAAATGACGGCCGGCAACGCGATGGGCCAGGTGCACGCGTGGCACGTCCTCGGCTTGGCGCACCGTCGGCGTGGTGACCTTGACGAAACAACACGCTGCTTTGAGCAGGCCCTCAGCATTCGCGTTGAGCTCAGCCCGCGCCAAGACTGGTACCGCGCTCTGATCTTCACCCACCTCGGCGACGCCCACAGGGACGCGGGTGACCATAGCGCCGCCCGACGCGCCTGGCACAGCGCCGCCAGGACGCTGGATCGCCTGCATCATCCGGATGCGGCTGCAGTGCACGGCAGGCTAAGCCGCGCCGCGGCTGAATCCTCCCGGCCAGCCAACCAGCCCTGACCTGCCACAAGATCGACAACACAGTGGCAGCACCGCCGCGCTATGGGTTGGTCGTCGTTTGCACTGTCCAATGGTGGCCGTTCCATATCTCGGCGAGGGTCTGGTCGCTGTTGCGGACTCGCGGGTTGAAGCGCCCTCCGACCGCTTCACAGCGCGACCGGGTCACGCAGGACACGTGTTGCAGGAAATCGCCGTACCTGGGCCGTGCGGTCCGGATCGGATGCTGGACTGTCCAGGTCCGGCCGTTCCAGGTCTCGACCAGAGGCTGCGCGACGCTGGTCACTGACCGCCGGAACGTGGTACCGGAGGCGAAACAGCGGTTCCGCGCCGGGCACGAGACGCCGATGAAATAGGACGGCAGTCGGCGCAGCGTCGACAGGCGCCACCGGCCGCCGCTCCAGATCTCGGCGAACGCGTGGTAGAACCCCTGACGGGTATTGTCCACGGTGTCGCCGACCGCCAGGCATGACGTGGCCGCCGGGCAGGAGATCCCCTGGAAAATAGTGAGGCGCTGCCGGGGGACGGCGGGCGCGGTCCGCAATTCCCACCGGCGGTCGTGCCAGCGGGCGGCATAGGGCAGGCTATGCCCTGAGGCGCTGGTGTAAATGCCGACGGCCATGCAATTCGCGGGGTTGAAGCAGGCAAGCGCGCTCAGTTCGCTGTTACGCGCACCCCGGGGCCGGGGAACCGCCAGCCGCCGCCAGGTGGTGCCGTCGTTCGAGGTGAAGGCGGTGCCCTGGTAGGTGCGGCGGCCCCCGGCGAGACCGGTCGCCATGCAGAACCTGGTGGTCGGGCAGGACACGTCATCGAGGGCAGAGATTGCGGTAGCCGGCGGCCCTGAGGCGATGACGACCCTCCAGGAGGAGCCGTCCCAGACCTCCGCCAGACTGGCTTCTGGACCATTGCGGCTAGCCCAGTGCTCGCCGACGAACACGCAACGGGTCGGGGAGGCGCAGCTCACCTCGTTGGCGAACACGTTGACGCCGCGCGACGGGCTGGGGACGGGTTCGCTGACCCATCGCCCCCCGCTCAGCATTGCCGACTGCCCGAGCTGATGACCGTTCAGCAAGTAGGCGCCGACTGCCATGCAGAACCCGCTGGTAGCGCACGAGTCGGTGTTGAAGTAATCATCATCGCCGACGGGCGCCGGGGCGATCGTGATCGACAGATTCTTCGATGCCGATCGAAGTGCTGCGTCGGTGACGGTCACGGTGAAGTCGAAGCGTCCGGCGTCGTTGGGAGTGCCGCTGATGATTCCTGCCAGGGACAGGGAGAGACCGGGTGGCAGGGAGCCGCCGGTTACCGACCAGGTGTAGGCGCCGGTGCCGTAGGACGCCTTCAAGGTCGCGCTGTACGGCGTTGATTTCACGCCTGGTGGCAGTGAGGTGGTCGTGATCGCTGGCCGGCGATACGGCGTCACCGGGGTTGTCGGCGCCGACGGGGGGCTTTGCCCGGCACGGTTCCTGGCTGTCACGGTGAAGGTGTAGGGCGTTCCGCTGGCCAGGCCGGTGACGGTGCAGTGCCCGCTGCCTGGCCCGTGACGGGTGCAGGTGGCTCCTCCGGGCGATGCTGTGGCGGTGTAGGACGTGATGGGCGCTTGGCCGTCGGAGGCGGGCCGAGCCCACGTGATCGTGGCCTTGGAGTCGCCTGCTGATGCGCGCACGTCCAGGGGTGGCGTCGGGGGCAAGGGGGTGATCGTCGCCTGCTGGCTGGTGCTTGCGTACCCGGTCGCGGAGGCGGTCAGCCTGGGGGTGCCCACGGTGGTGTCGCCGTAGAAGAAGGTCGTCGAGGACGCGCCGGGCGGGATGGTTACCTCGGTTGCCGGCGGCCCGGCGGAGGTCGCGGCGAAGACTCCGGTTCGCGATGTCGACGCGAGAGTTACCGTGGTCCCGCCGGGTGGAGCGGTGACGGGGTTGCCGAATGTGTCTTGCTCGGTGACAGTGACGGGCCCGATTGTCGGCGCACCGGTCAGGCGGCCTGACACCGGCGGCGAGGTGATCTGCAGTGCCGGGCCGCCGATGACCTCGCGGACACGTCCGGTGTAGAGCTCGCCGATGAAGACGTCGTCTGAGGAGTCGCCCGCGATGCCCATGACCTGGAAGAGCCGGGCGCTGGTGGCCGGTCCGCCGTCTCCGCTGTAGCCTTCCTGCCCGGTGCCCGCGATGGTGGTCACGGCGCCGGTGGCCAGATGCACCCGCTGAACCAGCCAGTTGCTTTGCCCGGCTACGAACACGTTCCCCGAGGTGTCCGCGGCGACCGAGTCGAGGTTCGGCCCGACGCCCGAGACTGTGGTCAGCCGTGCTGTTGACAAGGTGAGCTTCTGCAGGCCCCCGGAGGCCAGGAACAAGTGGCCGTGGTTGTCGAGCGCGATCCCCTGGCCGCCTGCGCTGACCACGGCGCTGATGATCCCGGTCGCGGCGCTGACTTCGCGGACGGTGCCGCCACCGGAGATGTACAGATTGCCGTGCTGGTCCACTGCCAGGCCGGATGGGTCGCTGATTTCTGCCGCGGTGGCGGGACCGCCGTTGCCGGTGTCGCCCTGGATTCCGTCACCGGCAACCGTGGTGATGGTCCCGGTCGTCAGGTCGACCCGGCGGACCCGGTAGTTCTGGTAGTCCGCGATGTAGAGATCGCTGCCGTGCAGGGCGAGCCCGAATGGCTCGAAGAGGTCGGCGGAGGTCGCTGGTCCTCCGTCTCCGCCATATTGCTTGCCGGCGTTCTGTTGCCCGGCGATGATCGAGACGTCGCCGGTCGACGCGTCGACCTCGCAGACGACATTGGCGTACCCTTCGCTGAAGAAAATGTCGCCTAGGGAGTCCAGGGCCACGCCAAAGACGCCGGTGTCACGTGCCATTGGGGCCGGCCCTGCGCTGCACACCGTGCTCGCGCCGCTTGCCAGTGTCGTGATGACTCCGGTCGAGCCGTCCACGCGGCGCACGTTGCTGAACCCGTCGCCCCCGTTGTCGGCGATGAAGAAGTCGCCTGACTGGTCGGTCGCGACACCTAGGGTTACCGAGAGCTGCGCGGAGGTGGCCGGCCCGCCGTCGCCGCCAAAGCCTTCCGTGCCGTCCCCGGCCACTGTCGTGATGATCCCGCTGGCCCGGTTCACCTGGCGGATGACGAGGTTGTTGCTGTCCGAGATCAGGAGGTTGCCGGCCGGGGTCAGCGCAACTCCGGATGGGTTCGTGAGCTCGGCTTTAGTGGCAAGGCCGTTGTCACCCGTGTAGCCTGCGCTGCCGTTGCCTGCGATGGTGGTGATGGTTCCTGTTCCAGCCGCTACCTCCCGTACCCGGTTGTTGTCGTAATCCGCGATGAACAAGTCTCCGTTGGAGTCGACTACCAGTCCTGGCAGGTGACTGGCCAGCTCGGCGGAGGTTGCGGGGCCGCCGTCGCCGCCGTATCCGCACCTGCTGCCGGCTACGGTCGTGATGATGCCGGTCGCGGCCGAGACCTCGCGGATGCGGCAGTTCCGGGCGTCTCCGATGAACAGGTCCCCGTGCGAGTCCACGGCGAGGCCTTCCGGCTCATCGAGCCGCGCCTGGGTGGCCGGGCCGCCGTCGCCGGAGAACCCGGCCGTCCCGTCACCTGCGACGGTGGTGATGATCCCGGTCGCCGCGGTGACCTCCCGGACGCGGTTGCTGCCGAAGTCGGCGATGAACAGGTCACCGTGCTGGTCGACCGCAACGCCGGACGGCTGATTGAGATGAGCTAGCGTGGCCGGCCCGCCATCACCGCCGTCACCGGCGGGCGGGTAAGGCACAGGCACGTCCAGGCCGACCCCGGCCACCGTAGTGATTACTCCGGTCGCGGCGTCTATCCGCCGGACGATATTGTCGGCGGTTTCGGCGAAGAACACGTCGCCGGCCGTGTCGGACGCTATCGACTCGTCGTCGTCAATGACCGCAGCCGTGGACCGGCCCCCGTCACCGAGACCACCGCCAGCGACCGTCGCGATTCCTGACACCCCAGCCGCGCGGTACCTTCCAAACGATGTGCCGACCCCGATCTTGGAGATCGTCCCGGGTACCGCGCCCGCCAGGCCGTTGCACGAGAAAGTCCCGTCCGATGCCGCCGTTGCCGAGCACACCGTGGCGCTAGTGGTCTCGTTGGAGACCGTGACAGCCTGGCCGGGGGTGAAACCGGTCCCGATCGCCACCACCGACCCATTCGCAACACCCACCGGCGGCTCGATCTGGAACACAGGCCGGACCGCCGCCTCAGACGCTGCCGGGAATCCCACCACAGCCAATTGCAGGAAAAGCATGAGAATCATCACAATGGATCCCCGGCGGGACCAGTTCCTGCGGTGCCCCATAATCTCAGGTTCCCTTCTCGCGCCGGTACCAGGCTGTGCCGGAGGGCGGCCTTCGGGTCACGTGACCCGGACGTGGCAATCTGCAGGCCTGACGGGCCAGGCCCGGAGGTTCATTGATGGCTGTACTCTGTGGCGAACCCGGAGCCGGCCGGGGACAGTGTTCCGGGCGCGATCTGGACAGTGACGTAGTGCACCCGCTGGTACTTGTGCGGGTGCCAGCTCGCGAGGGTTTTTCGGTCGATGAGGCAGTTCGTGAAGGTCAGCGTCCCGAAGTCGGGAACGCGCGCTAGCTTCCCGCCGCCGCGCCAGGCGGCGTCGCCGATGTAGGCGGCGCTGGCACTCGCGCCCGCCCCGGTGCGCTTCATCGTGATACCGGTGGTGACGTCCGTGATCTGGACCGTGGTGCCCGCCGTGGTCACCTTCGCGGCGACCCTGATGACATCGCCCGCAGAGACCCGCATCGACCGGTTGTCGGTCTCGGTCCCGTTGATCACCAGCGCCGGGTAGTAGACGGCGGCGCCGCTGACGCAGCCGGTGAACAGGAATGCCGAGGAGAAGGTCTGGTACCGGTTTACCTCCACCCCCGCCGCGGGTGTCATGACGCGCGATGCGGGCGTGCAGGACAGGGCGGGTACCTTGAACCGCGCCGCGGACGAGGTCGGTGATCCCGGCGTGGCCGCGGTCTGGTAGCCGGCGAACGCCGGGGTGCTGTTCGCGATCGTGAACCGGCCGATCGATCCCCCCGCGAAGTTCGTGAACCACAGCGCCTCGTCCGGCCCCACGGCGATCCCCTCCGGCTCGGCGATGCCGGCGCTCCGGTAATTGGTCACCTTGCCTGAGGTGGTGATCCGGCCGATCGAGTTGTTGCCCGGGTTGGTGAACCACAGCGCCCCGTCCGGCCCTGCGGTGATCCCGTCTGGCTTGCTGATGCCGGTGCCGGTGTATTTGGTGACCGTGCCTGAGGTGGTGATCCGGCCGATCGAGTTGTTGCCGGGGTTGGTGAACCACAGCGCCCCGTCCGGCCCCGCAGTGATCCCGTCGGGCTTGCTGATGCCGGTGCCGGTGTAGTTAGTGACCTTGTCCATGGTGGTGATCCGGCCGATCGAGTTGTTGCCGGCGTTGGTGAACCACAGCGCCCCGTCCGGCCCTGCGGCGATCCCCTCGGGCTTGCTGATACCGGTGCCGCGAAGACCGTTATGGTAGGAGTCGTCGGTCGTCATCCGGCCGATAACGTCGCGCCTTCTATCGGTGAACCACAGCGCCCCGTCAGGGCCCGTGGTGATCCCGTAAGGTTCGACGAAACCGTTCGAGTAACCGGAGATTTGCCTGCCCGAGGTACTGATCCGGCCGATCCCGCCGGACGTATCGCCGTTTTCGGCGGGCGAGGTGAACCACAACGCGCCATCCGGCCCGGCGGTAATCCCAGCCGAGCCGTTGCCGTTGATCTCGAGGGTCACCTTGCCCCAGGTGGTGATCCGGGCGATCGCAGCGTCCAGCGGATTGTCTGTGTCCAGGGTGAACCACAGCGCCCCATCCGGCCCGGCAGTGATCCCCACCGGCGCGGTAAGGCCATTGCTGCCGCCGGTGTAAAAGCGGAAGGCGCTGCGGTCGACAATGACACCTCCGCCGCCAGATGCACTCACCCCCGACGCCATCGGGGCGCTAACCGCAACGCTCGCCACCACGACAGCACCCGCACGTGTAGGAAACCCGCGCATCCGACCCCCTCCAATGACATAGCCGAAGTATGGCGCATCAGCGGCAAAAGTAGCTGGCGGGGAAAACGTGATCTCAACTCTGAAACCGCCCGAACACCGTCCCCGAACCTCACAACGCACTCAGCGACGCCAGTGGTGCGGCCAACTGGCGGAAGCGGGCAGATACCGAAGGTCGGCAGGGCACCGAGTACGCCGATAGGCGGACGCCTGTCGCCGGCGATGGAACCGCCGCGCCTCGTGAGGTCAGGAGAGCGAAATCGATCTCGAATGGAATGCTCGGACCAGAGGCTAAGGGCATTAGCAACCGAGGCAATGGGGGCGGCACACCAGCCTCGTACCCGCTGACGGTATCGCTGCTGGCGGGCTGCACAGAAGTGATCGGTCATTATCGGCGGACTGGTTGGTGTTCGATGAGGGCGAGGATCTGCCTGGTCTTCGCGGCGGCGTCGGCGAGCCCGGACACGGCCTCGCCGACGTAGGTCACGCTGATGCCTGTCCGTGCCTTGGAGGCCAGCCAGGAGCAGACGAATCCCGTCTGGCCTTGCGCGGAGAAGGAAAAGCACACGAGCGCGCCACCGCCCGTTCCGGGCGGGAAAGTCCGGGCGCCGGCGGGCGAATCGGCCAGCATTCCGCTGGCGAGCGGAATGGCCGGCTTGGCTGCACAGGTGTCGCAGAACCTTCCCTCGGCGAGCGCCAGCGCCGGGCTAGTGCCGGACGGGTCGCCGTAATAGGCGGCGACCACGTGGACCAGGGCGCCGTTGCTCCCGGCTGCCAGCTGGCGGGCCAGGCGGGCGTCTTCCGCCTGGACACCCGGCCCGGTGTACTGGCGCAGGCCAAGCAGCGTTCCAGGCAGGCCGGGCGCCCCCGCGCTGGACCCGTGCAGCGCAAGGCCAGCCGCGATGGCGGTCCCGGCGAGCGCGAGGAACCCGCCAGCCAAGCCGGCGATCAGGCGACCGCGGCGCCGCGCCTGCGGCGTGCCCGCCTGAGTACCCAGGTAGCCGGGTACTCCCGTCCGCCCGCCCGGCCCGGCTGGCCCTTCCAGAACGCTCCCGGGCGGCCCACCGCCCTCCGACCCGGGCGGCTCGCCGGCCTCCGACCCGGCAGGCGGTTCCTGCGCGCTGCCCTCCAGGCCAGCCGGCACCAGGACCCCGGCCATGGCCTGCGCTGTGATCACCAGGCCGCCCCGCACGCTGCGGACCTCGTGACCGCGTACCGCAAAGGCCTGCGCCAGGTCCGCCGACCAGCTGCCCAGCCTGCCGGCGAACCTGTACCCCGCGCCGTCCGCGGCGGTCACGGCAAGGCTCTGCCCGCCCAGCCAGCCGCTGACCCCCCTGATCTTCCCGATCTCAAGCCTGGTGATCAAGCCCAGCGGCAGAGCCGTCACATCGGCGCCGCCGGCCGCCACCTTCGCTGCCGCCCGGTTCCTGGCGACCGCCGCCCCGATCATCGACCCTCCGCCGACCCCGATCAGAGCTCCCAGCGCTCCCGGCCCGGTATGCGGCGGCACCGCGTAACTGGGGATCGCTACCGCGGCGAACCCCAACATGGCAGCCCACCCCGCCGCCTGAGAATGAACGAAGACAAGCTGGTCCGGGTACAGCAGCAGCGTGCCCAGGCGCCGACTCAGCCGCACTCTCATAAGCCGGGCCGATAGCTTGCGGATCGGGCTCCCAGGGTCGGTCAGCTCCTCCGCCATTGCCCCACCCTTCTCGTGCCTGTCCGCGTGACGCGGGCGAGTCGCCTGGGGGATTACCCATGCCTGTCCTCAAGTACGTTGCCCCCAGGATGTTGCACCCCGCTGTGCTACCACTGTGCTCGCGCTGTTCTGACGCCATTACCGCAGGTCAGGAACCCCGGTTGGGTGCCGTGCTACGGCGCCACGTGATCGCGGCTACCCGCGCACCAATCGGCGGCGGAACACTCTACTTGGGAGCACCTGCTGGCTTAACGGCCAACAGCAGAATGAAGGCTGGCGCTCTGGCCGGTCGTTTCGCGCCAAGTGCACCGGCAGGATGACAGCCCGTAACTGAGCAGCGTTTGCGCTGTGATCGGTGGCGCCGGACTGGAGTCTGGCCCGGATGTTCTCACGGTGCAGATCTATGCTTGTCGGCAGTAGTCGTTGGCCAGCTCATAACTACCCAGATAAGCGTGATGGCTTCCGAGGGATGGCAGGGCCAGCGCCTCTCCGTTTTTGTCGCCTATCTCGCGGAAAGAGCGAGCGCCTGTTCAGCCTGGCCCAGGCCGCGAGAGGAATCACGTTGCATTTCCAGCGACTGCGAAATGCTGAAATGCGCTTGAGCTTGCCCGATGAACTTCACCCATCATGCTCAAAATGGCGAAGTGCTTCGCCCAGGTACCTCAGGGCGTAATCAAGGGCGCGATGGTGGAGGAAGTTATTTCCGACGCACAGCTTGGTCCAGCCAAGACCCGTCGGGTCGGCTGCCCTCATGGCCCTGGCAAGGACAATCTGGCCGGTCGATAACCAGTCGGCCCACTGGCCACGCACGGCGAACAAGGCGGTCAGGAGCGCGAAGATCTGCCAGGTGTGGATGTCCACGCCGGCTGCGGCGGCTTGGGCGACTCCGCGTTGCACTTCGGCCGCTCGTCAGGCGGCCGCACAGGACCGATGTACCGGCCGCACACGGCGCGCCGACGTCGGCACCGGGCTATTCCACTCCGAGCCAGGCGGAGTCGTGACCCCGGGAAACGCGTGAAGTTCGCGGCCGAAGCAGTCGAAGGAACCGGCCTCCGACACCGCTACCCGAAGGTAATTTAGTTCGAAAAAAGCTCTTAAGGTGGAGCTATGGGGATTCGAACCCCAGACCCCTTGCATGCCATATCGAGACACATAGCGGATTGCTGCCGCTGACATGGTAATGGACAGTATCCGACTTCTTCTGTAGTGGCTGCTGGTCGGCAGCTGCTGTGGTCAGGACTGTGGTCGCCGCTAGCTACGCCGCGCCGGGCTCGATGCCTCGCGCATTAGCTACTTGACAACTCAAGAGCGAGGGATCGCGCCAAGTGGGCCCAGCCGCGCAGGCGTCACGGTGCAACGTCATGACTGTGTAGGTCGCGATCAATGCGAGTGGGAGATGTCCTCGCGTCAGTCAGTCACCGCCGAGGCAGGCCTCACTTTGTCATGCCTTTGACCTGCGGAAACGTTGCCAGCACAGTGTCAGCACAGTGTCAGCACAGCGGCGTCGGCCACCATCGTCGTCCAAGTGACTCTTGTGCTGCGAGCGGGTTCCGAAGGCTAGCCGCGCAGTGTGTTCGTAGTTGCCGGTGAGAGGAAATGGGATGAAACGCCTTACCGTCGGCCTTGCTACAGCAGTTCTTGCTGCGACCGTCCTCGGCGCGGCACCAGAACGGGTAAGTGCAGCTCCTGGCACAGTTGCAGCCGGATCGGCTGCCTCGAGGCTGGCAGCGGCGGTAGCAGGTGCAACCACGACAGGGGCCCGAGTGAGAGCTATCAACGCGATCATGGCGGCGCTGCACGTAACGGTCGTCAGTCCGTCTGACGCTAAGGTCATCGTCAAAGGGGCCGCCCGAAGCCTGACCGATGCTTACCTGTATAGCAATGAGGTACAAGCAATCGCCGATGTGTACCCTCGGAGACCTTCAATTACGGTGGCCGAGCTGGCAGCCGACCTCGATGGTGCAATATACAACAAGCTGCACGCCAGCTTCACAGAAAAGGATCTTGGCAGCGCTCTGCTTCGGGTGATCCGAAAGCAGGCGCGCTCTAATTCCGTGGCAGCGCTGTTGCCGCAGCTGATCTGGCAGCTTGGCTTGCATCGCAAGGTCTTGCCGCAGAACCTCGATAAGACAATACCCACCTCGGCTATCAGGTTCGATCCCGTGCAGGCGTGGCTGATAGGCGCCGATTTTACGTTGCCGCTGATATACGCCCACCCCGCCCCACGCCTCGTGGTCAACCACCTAGCGGCGGAAACCGGGAACATCGTCAAGCAAGTAGCCGGGCCTAGCTCGGGCCTGTGCGATCGTCTGGAGCCGTCCCGGCAGCAAATCGAGGACAGCGGCGAGATCCTGAAGCAAACGATCGAACTTATAGGCGAAACGTTTCCCGAGATAGTTCAGGCCACGCTCAAATTCGTCGGCCCGCTGATTGACGAGTTCCATGGAATTGCCGTCGGATTGAGTATCGTTACATTCCACTTCGTCACCCCGCATGAAACGAAACTGGGTGGTGGTCCGATCGTCTTTCTGATGGGAGTAACCATGTGGGCCAAGTTGCCCGACCGGTTCATCAAATGCGGATGGCTTTCAGGCGACGAGTTCCCCGCCGAGGGCGGCATACCCGGAGTGAAGGTGTCATGGGTCAACGCTGACCTTCTGCCGTGGGGCAGTGTCAAGTGCGGGACGTGCAACTATACGGAAACCGACGGACCCTATAAGGGAACGGCACGCGAGACATTTACTCCCAAGGTGGAACCCTACCCGCATGGTCAACCGACATTCACGGTCGGCTCTGTAGGCGCCAGTGCCTATGTTTTGAAGTCCCTTGGCAACAAACTTGGCGGTATCGTCGAGGGCAATGGGAACTTCCAGGCCATGGCCTTTACTATCGACTACAACACGGATTATCCGACCAGCTTCAGCGCGTCGATGACCATCACCAACGACGTGAACTGGGAAGCCGACAAAGTGACATCTTCAGGACCGCTGACCGTGCCCAAGAATTCTGACTACCTGTATGCCGGCGATCCTTCCGCATATTACGCCACTAACATGACCGGCACAATCGTCGACAATGCTAACGCCTGCGGCAGCGGGACTTATCCAATAACCTCCTCGGAAACGGATATTGGTCTGGTACCGGGCTACCAGTATGCTTTTGGAGACGTCCAATGGCACACATCCTGCGGCAGCGGCAGCGATGGGTTTGCCTTCAAGGTTCTCAATGCCAGTAACAAGATATGGTCCCCAGGCCAATCAACCACGAAGCTATCGATAGTCGACCCGAATTCGTCGTCCAATCCAAAAGCCGTCATCGGCACCCTTACCCTCAACTGGTACTACAGCAAAAGCTGACACGAAGCCAACCTGGCGCCTTATCGACGGATTGGAACGACAGCCAGCTGGCCCGGCAGGCGAGCGGCCTGGTCTTCACCACCCGCAGCGGCCTGCCGGTCGAGCCACGCAACCTGGCTCGTTCCTTCCGCCGCATCTGTGACGACCACCAAATCCGCGTCATCACCGTGCACCACCTGCGGCACACGACCGCATCACTCCTCAAGAAACTGAACGTGCCACCGCGTGATGCTCAAATGATCCTCGGCCACGCTCACATCTCAACCACGATGCAGATCTACACGCACGTAGACGAGGAATCTCGCGACGAAGCTCTGGCTGGGCTCAACGAGCTCCTGACCGGTGCCGGATAACCGGCGGTGACTGTGGTCAGCCATGGTGGTCAGGAGCCGACTTCAAGATCACGACCAGGAAGAAATGCCTGGTGGAGCTATGGGGATTCGAACCCCAGACCTCTTGCATGCCATGCAAGCGCTCTACCAACTGAGCTATAGCCCCTTAAGCACTGACGGACTGGTACCCGACCGGCCACAGCGCCACGCCAGTGTACAAGAAACTGGGCTACGTTCGCGTCTGGGTACCTGCTGCACTGGACGGATCATGAACTGGTTTCGGTCGTTCGGGTTATAACGAGTGACCGCCTAGTGCCTCTTACCTTACGGAGCCAGGATGCCTGCGCCGACCGAGCACTCGATCGACGACGCCGCGGTGATAAGGCAGTCCTGGCATGAGCCCGAGGCGTTCGCCACGTTGTACGACCGGCACGCGGCTGCTATGCATCGCTTTGTCACACGCCGGCTCGGAGCTGAGGCTGCGGACGACGTCGTGGCCGAGTGCTTCCTCGCTGCCTTCCTCCACAGGGACAGGTACGACACCGACCGGTCCGACGCCCGGCCGTGGCTGTACGGCATCACGGCCAACATCATCGGCAAGCACCGCAGAGGCGAGGTCAGGCTGCTGCAGGCGCTGGCAAGGACTGGGATCGATCCGGTCACCGTGAGCCACGCCGACCAGATCGAGAGCCGTGTCGCGGCCAGCGCCGCCCACAGCTCGCTGGCCTCGGCTCTGGCCTCGCTGTCACCGGTTGATCGGGAGGTCCTGCTGCTGGTCGCCTGGGCCGACCTGTCCTATAGCGAGATCGCGCAGGCGCTGTCCATCCCTGTCGGAACCGTACGCTCGCGGCTCAACCGGGCTCGAAGAAAGACGCGCGAAGCGCTCGGCGGACACGACCCGACGCTCTGGCGCGAGGAGCTCTGCACATGAACAGGCACATCGACCACGCACATGAACGACACGCACCACACCAGACTCAGATGAATGAGCCGGATATGAACGATCTGGACGCGCTCAAGGACCTGCGGGCAAGCATCGCCGAACCGTCGGCGGCCAGGATGGCGCCCGGCAGAGCCAGGCTGACGGCCACCATCAGGGCCCATACCGACCCCGCCCCAGCCCCGCCCCACCGGACACTCCCCCACCGCACCCCGACGTCCAAAGCCCCAACCCCCCTGCGCATCGCCGCGGTGGTCGCCGCCGCAGCGATCGCCGCGGCCGGGGTCGTCCTTGTCAGCACCCACAAGAACGGTCACCACGGCGCCCGCACGCACAACCCATCCGAGGCCGGCAAGTCGGTCAAGGCCGTGCTGGCCGCGAAGGTATTGCGGCTCGCCGCCGCCGCCGCAGCGCGCAACGCTGCTGGGCAACCGTCGGCCGGCCAGTGGTTCTATAGCAAGACCGTGGCCTACGAGTTCGGCAGTACGCCGAGGACCTCGGTCGACGAAGAGTGGGGCACCTTCGACGGCAAGTACACGGCCTACCACGTGGGCAGCAAGCTAGTTGTGCACACGGACACGGGCGCTATCACCGGCCGCGGCGCCACCGCGCTTGACCGGTTCGATGCGACCGCGACTCCGCGCACGGCTTACCAGGCGCTGGCCTCGCTGCCGTCCAACCCGGCGGCCCTCATCGCGGTCATCTCGGCGCACGTGGCCAAGCTCAGCCCGGATCAGGTGCACTCCCCGGTCGAGCAGTACGCACCCACGTCGTCCAGCCAGGTCACCTTCAATTACCTGGTCGAGCTGATGTGGAACGCGGCGGACGGAGAGCCGCCCGCGGCGCAGGCTAACGCCTATCTGGCGATGGCACAGCTACCGGGCGTAACCGTCCAGCAGGGCATCAGGGACGCGGCCGGCCAGCTCGCCATCGGCGTGTCCGACGATGGCGGCATCGATCAGTTGCTGCTCGACCCGCACAGCTACGCCGTCGTCGGCATCCGCGAGGTCAGTACCGGTGTATCGCCTTTCTATGTCGCCTCGAAGGCTCAGATGATCAGGCGCCTGCTTGACGGCCTCAAGGGTCGCCAGCTTGCCGAGATGAAGGCGCAGATCAGGCTGCACGGCGCCCAGATGTGGCGGAACGTGCGGAAGCAGAACGCCCGTCCGTGGCCGCGCCGAGGCGCGGTAGTTGAGTCACTGGCGATCTCAGAACTGAAGCCGGTCAGCGGCCCTGGGCGCCGCTAGCAACCCGGCAGGCCGAGCCCCAGTGCGGCACCCGCCGCGCCGGGGCCGGGCCACCGACTCACCAGGGGCCACGGAGCCCAGCTTCAGGCCTCGTCCCCAAGCTCGGCCACCTCGACCGGCTCGGGCAGCGCCCCCACGTTGTACTCGAGCAGCCGCCACCGCCCGCCGGCGCCTCGGCGCGAGAGCAGGCACCAGCAGCAGTTGCCAAGACCGCCGGTGACCCGCTCATCCAGTCCGAGCAGCTTCGACATGCCCCAGGTCAGCGATGCCCCGTGGCCGACAACCACGACGAGTGATCCCGGCTCGGCGCCGTCGGCGATCCGCAGCATGGCGGCGTGCGTACGGTCGGCAACGGCCTCGACCGACTCTCCGCCTGGTGGGTCCCAAGCCGCGAGGTCCTCGGGATAACGCTCCCTGATCTCGTCGATCGTCAGGCCCTCCCAGGCACCGCCGTGACGCTCGCGCAGGTCCTTGTCGGTCTGCACAACGAGGCCGGTCAGCTCAGCCAGATACTCAGCCGTCGCACTGGCCCTGACCAGGTCGGACGACCAGATCTCGGCTGGATGCAGGCCAGCCAGATGCCTGGCGGCCCGCTGCGCCTGCGCCCGCCCGAGCGCGTTGAGCGGAATGTCGCGCTGCCCCTGGAACCGATGCTCGGCGTTATACGTCGTCTGCCCGTGCCGCCACAGCACCAGCCTGAACAAGCTCGCCGCCGCGC
>Ga0126381_100002532_pt1 | contig 19737 bp, 25 predicted proteins | sample PanSoiMetPlot_28_FD_96465 | JGI IMG/M metagenome (GOLD analysis project Ga0126381, IMG submission 96465) | Tropical forest soil microbial communities from Panama - MetaG Plot_28 | ecosystem: Environmental > Terrestrial > Soil > Tropical forest > Bulk soil | place: Panama | collected 2016-02-17
GATTGCTGACCACACGGAGATCCAGAGTTTTCTGTGCCCGCGCACCGGCGCCACCGGGACGAGTGATATTCAAAAAGAGGCGGCCGTGGCGTTCTTGCACCGGCTAGGTGGCGATGCCCCGACAGATCGGCGCTCGCGCTGGGGAACCGTCCTGAAGATTGAAGCGGCCGTTGTGTTTTGGGCATTCAATAATGTTCCCTTTTACCAGGCCGTCTGCCAGATGGGTGTTGCCGTGGGTGCAGATACCATCCATGGCGTAAAGTTTGCCCTGTTCATCCCGGACAATGGCGTAGGTCTTTTGCCGGTGTTCGAATCGGATGACTTCCGCCGGCGCCAAATCAGCCGCGGGACAAACCTCTAGCCAACCTTCCTGGTCCGGCCTCGCTTCCGATAGGTAGGCACCTTCGTTCAACCGTGGTCTCGGTTCAGGCAGCACCCTCTTTACATGGTAAGCCGCATCCTTGGCTTGGCGAAGCAGCGCAGGAATGATCTCCCGGTAGGTAGCTATCAAGCCGGGGTAAGGCTTTGGCATGTCCCCTTTCACCGCTTCGTGCAGCCGCGGAACTGCGTGATAAGGAACCAACGGGAACATGTGATGTTCCACGTGATAGTTCATGTTCCAATAAAGGAACCGGTGGACAAAATTCATGTAAACCGTTCGGCAGTTAAGCCGGTGATCGAGAACGTTCTCAGCCAGGCCGGCGTGTTGGGTCAGTCCGTAAGTGACCATCAGCCAGGAGCCGAAAAGGTTAGTGAACCCGACTAACAAGAGCGGAAGAATGCTCCGGGTGTAGATCGCCAGGCAGATCGTGGTTGCGTAAATCGCAACGTAAATCCGGGCACGCGTGTAGATCTTCGGAAACTCACTCTCGGGAATAAACATCTTTTCGTCGGCTGCCATCTTGCCGAAGCTATGCAGGATGATCCGACGAAAATAGACGGGATAGGTTCCTAAGTTAAAAAAGTTGCCGATGACCCGCGGGATATCGGCTGGACGAGGTACGGCGATTTCCGGGTCGCGGCCAACGATAATCGTGTCGCTATGATGTCGAGTATGGCTCCAACGCCAGACCGTTGATTCGCGCATCACCATAAAAGAGGCAATCTCGTACACGAAATTGTTCATCCAATCCGTCTTAAACGCCGTGCCGTGCCCGCATTCATGCCAGCGCGAATCGGAGGTTGATGCGTAGAGAACCGCGTAGATCAGATAAGGAATAACTGCCCACCAAGACGGCCAGAGTCGATAGGTCAAGTAGCCGAACCCGATAATCAATCCGAACCAGATGATGGTATCCCGGATGCCAGGGCCGTCACGCCGTTCCAACAGCTTCCGCATTAACGAGCGCGGAACCGGGGATTGATACCAGTCTGCCTCGGCGAGTCCGCGTTCGATCGCCTTGGTGGAGTTCTCACCGGTCAGACTGTAGTCCAGTTTGGCAGGCGGCATTAAAACCGCCGTGGCTTCGGAGCTCATGGTAGGGAGGAGTTCAAGGAGTTGGTAGGGCGACGCTCCCACCAGGACAAATCGATGGAGCGAAGGATTCAGTATTCACCTGGAAAATAACGTGGTTAGGTCAAAACGATTGCCGAGCCGTGGTGTAAGGCGTTGCCCCGGCTCGGCACGCTTATCGGCCTCGCTCGCTGATTGGTTGAAGGTTCGTACGTATCTTCTTCGGCGCATCGTTGTGTTCTTTCGGGAGCCTCGCCCTACCAACTCCTTCTAAATGTTTTCACTGGTGTAGATGTTGAAAGGGACGACGACAGATTGTTTCCTGATAGACGGTGTCTTTTTCAGGTCGGCCAGCATTTTCAGTGCGGAATGGGACAATTCGGGGAGATCGTGCGCGAGCACCAGATCGATGGTACCCGCGCTCAGACCAGCACGCGTGACGGGTGTTAACTCGTGACAAATATAAGCGAGTTTTCGTGAAGGTTTAATTTCTTCGATTGCCCGGAGCACGCCGCTGGCGCCGCCACCGACGTTATATATGCCAGTCAATTCGTCGGTCGTTCGCAAGAGTTCGAGTGTCTGTTGATAAGCGATCTCGGGATCATCCAAGCACACTGCCGGCTCTAGCACTTTGAATTCGAGGCCTTTTTCCCGAAAATAACTCCGAAAGCCGATCTCGCGTTCCTCCTGGCCGATATAGTTGTGGCTACCAATCAAAACCCCGAGCTTACCCGGCCGGTCGGTGCAACGCGCGATCGCCCAGGCAGCGGTCCGACCGGCCATACGATTATTGATCCCGGCGTAGCCGGCCAGGCTTGGCGATGAGAGATCCGAGAGCAAAGCCACCACTGGGATTTGTTGTTCGGCAAGAAATTCGACGGCATCGGAAACCGGGTTGCTTTCAGTTGCTACCACCGCTACTGCGTCTACCCTTCCGGCGACCGAGCGCAATGTGCCCGCCACCTTGGCCGGTTCTAAGTAATCGTCCATATGTTCAATGGTCACCTGGACCCCTTCATTCGGGTCACGTTGAGCGGCCTGTTCCAGTTCTTCAGCGAGCTCTTGATAAAAAGAAGAGGCTCTTCTCTGGAGCAAAAAAACGCACTTTATTGTCTCGGGAGAAGCCTCTTCTGTCCGGATTCTCATTGGCACTGTAAACTGATAGCCAAGCGATTGGGCAGCCGATTGGACTCGCAAGGCAGTCCCTCGGCGAACGGTTGTGCGTCCGTTGATTACCCGATCGACCGTAGCCACGCTTAATTGGGCCTTCTCGGCGATCTGTCGTACGGTGACACGTCGCTTTACCAGGCTGGGAGGATTTCCGGGGAGGTCGTCAAACATAAAGCTAAACCGTGGATGGACCAGCCGTCGTCCGGAAGCGCGAGACTATGGCCGGTAGCTGGAAATAGACGCAGATTTGGCTGATGTCAAGCAATCAGTTAAAATCAATAACTGATAGAATACGATCAGAACTGAAGCGAAGTTTGGTCCGAAGAATAAGGTTGCCGCTGTTGGAGGTGGCGGACTTTGCCGCGAAGCCGCTATACAGAACAGCCCAGGGCTTTCGCCCTGGGTTAGCTGGCGGTAGAAGGTGCCCTGCAAGTGGCACCCGATGCTGGGTATGCTGCTGAAGTAATAGGCGAAGCACCTAGCGACGCGCCGGGGTCGCCACTTTCCCTTCCTTCGTCTCACCTTCCAGAACTACGGCGGACAGGCAGGGCGGATCCGTGCCACGCCTAACCAGGACTAAAGCCTTGGGCTGTTCTGTACAGCCGCTTTGCGGCAAAGCCCACGTTCCCGCTTCGCGGCAAACTCCCATTTTCCCCGCGATAGAATGGGGTTCGTCTCGAATTCTTTGCTATCATAATTGATGTAAGTACATCAGAAATCTGATGTCTCGCTCTTGGAAATCGTCCACGTCCCTCAACTGTTTATCTCGACTGCTTCGCTTTACGAGCCGCTCTTTGTTTGCCCGCGCGCTGGGTGCTCGCCATTTGAACCTTATGGGCGTTGATGATGGCGGCGATGAGTCCAGGGAACCGGCTTTCGATTTCTGGGCATCGAGATGTGTTGTGCATTTCCACTCCACGTCGTTCGGCGCGGATCAGACCGGCTTCGCGCAAGGCCTTAAAATGATGAGACAGGGTAGACTTAGGAATTTTCTTTTCCGTGACGTTCAGGAAAGTCGAACAGTTATAAGCACAGTCCGAGTTGGCCAGATCGCTAAAGATGGCGACGCGTACCGGATCGGACAAGGCATGAAGGATGCCTTCGACGGTCACGTCTTCGATGGGGGGATGAAACAGAGGCCTCATACCAAGGAACATAGAACGAGTTGACAGCTTGTTCAATAGTTCGTATCTATTGAACAATGGTTCCGTGGTTTTGAACTATGGAACATAGGCAGTCTACTTAGATTTTCTAAAAACTAAAACCTATGAGTAAGTTAAAAGGGAAAGTCGCAGTTGTTACCGGCGCATCCAAAGGTATCGGCGCTGGCATCGCCAAAGCCTTGGCCGCAGAAGGCGCCTCCGTCGTGGTCAACTATGCTTCCAGTAAAGCGGGTGCGGATGACGTCGTCGCTGCCATCAAAAAAGCCGGCGGCACCGCAGTCGCTGTGCAAGGTGACGTGTCCAAAGCCGCTGACGCGCAAGCCATCATCGACGCGGCCGTCAAGAACTACGGACGCCTAGACATCCTGGTTAATAATTCCGGAGTTTATGAATTTCAGCCGATCGAAGCGATCACCGAGGAACACTTCCATCGGATTTTCAATACCAACGTGTTGGGAGTGCTGCTTACAGCTCAAGCGGCCCTCAAGCATCTGGGCGAGGGAGGTAGTATCATCAATATTGGTTCCGCTGCCAGCCGGGTCACTCCGCCAACCTCGGCCGTTTACACCGGCACAAAAGGCGCTCTGGATGCCATCACCGGAGTGCTAGCTCGTGAGCTCGGCCCAAAGAAAATCCGGGTCAACAGCATCAATCCTGGAATGGTTGAAACTGAGGGCACGCATACCGGGGGCTTTATTGGTACCGATTTCGAGAAGGCTTTAGTTCTGCAGACGCCTTTGGGCAGAATCGGACAAGTTTGGGACATTGCGCCCATCGCGGTCTTTTTGGCATCTGACGATGCTCAGTGGCTGACCGGCGAGCAAATCATTGCGTCTGGCGGCCTTCGCTGAATCGGCAGAGGAAGGGTCGCGCAGAGGTTTCCTCTCCCGGTCCTGAAAATTCAGCAGTGGAGCGAAGCGGCTGAGACGCGAGTCAGAGCAATCTCAGCCGCAGGTGCCCACAAAGCAGAAGCATTAACCGGTCAGCATTCGTTTGCCGGATAGACTACGCTTCAAAAAAGCGTCTGGATATCAGGGAGAGCCCCGAAAAAGCTCCTCAGGGCAAAGTTCAACCAGGTCCGAACTCCGATGCGGCTTTTCGTTTTCTTATGGTTAAAAAGTCGTAGTGTCCTGTCCCATAAATAACGTGGCTTTCGTTGCGATGAAAATGGGCCGCCAGCAAGGCGCGAGGAGGGCGCATATCTGAATCGATACGAAACTGATCCCGCAGGCGCGGGACAGCCGCGGGCTCATTTTCATCGCAACCCTCCGGGCTGTGGCCAGTTGGCTGTTTTTCCGCGTTGCTCACTCCTCACGTATCAATCTAGATATGCTCGTCGTTCGCGCCTTGAAAAACAGCCAACTGACCGGCCGCGAAAGCCACGCTATCTATGGGACAGGACACTAGTGTCAGTCTATGTCCACGAAAGGCCAAGATCCTATGGACGAAGTAAACCTCAATGACCCTCTTAATTGGTACATCTCCGACGCCATGGATGATTACATCGGACACGTGGATTCCGAGGCGGCGAAGAAGATGGTCGGGCGAAATCGTGCCTACTCGAAACTTTTGCAAGCCGTCAAAGACGCTGCCGATCATCTCGAGGCAACCGGACACAAAGATCGGGCGGCGGCGCTGCGCCAACAAATAGCCGATCTGGAACACCTGACGTAAACAGAGTTTCGCCCTTAACGCCGGGGAATCTCGATCCAAGTCAGGTGAGGATTTGTTAGAAAACGATAGCCGTCGGACTCCTGATCGGGACAGCTACTCACCAACTAGCGAGACGACTAGAATAGCGGCGCCAAAAACTAAGAATGATAGCAGGGTCATTGCAGACTTAGCTCGACCGGAGGGCTGCGCAGCGGTCTGTTCTGGGGATTCATGACTATGAGACATTTGCGGCATCGGTAAGCGGTCTCCGGAGCCTGACATCTCTGAACCGGGATTCATTTTTTCGTGCATCGCTTGGTCTTTAGCTCGGTTACCCTTGCGGACCGTCATCATGCCATGCTTAAGATGGTTCGCCACCAACCACCAATTTATCGGGAATGCGAGGACGAAGCCGGCAAGGAGGGACATCGACATGATGAACCAGAAGCTTGGTCCAAGTGGATTTCGACTGTCAGGCGTGACTTTCATTGCCAGGGTCATTACCACCGTCATCCCCGCCATAAGAAAATTCATGGATAACAGTTCGGGCAGAAAAGTGATGCGTAAGGAGCGATAGTACGAGCCACCGGCCATGTCCCTCATGAACAAAGCCTGGAATATCGTCCAGCCGAAAGCGAAACCGAGGGCATACTCGAGAGCTATTTCCGCGAGACGGGGTAGGTGAATCCAAGCGCCAATCACTGCGCCCACCAAAATCCCGACGCCGTCTCCGGCCACACAGTGCATGGTCGAACCAAGGACCTGTCGCCAGCGAACACTGACGTACTGTTCATGCAGTCCCGGCAAAGGCTCCCGGCAGCCTAAAACATAGAGAAAAGCTCCTATCGGACCCGTGTAACAAGTCAGCAAAACAAATCCAGCCTTTAAGACCGGCGACTCGGGCGTAGACCGAATGTCCCAGACGACGAAGATTACCGATATCGCCGTAAGCAGGAACCACAATAACATCACACCGGAGAGCATCCCGATTAGCTGTTCTAAGCTTTCTATTCCTCAACCAGCGCCGAATGAGTTAGTCTAGCTAAGGTAGATTTAGTGTCCTGTCCCATAAATAGCTTTTGGAACTTTTTCGAGGGGTTGTTTCGCCTTTTGGCTAAGTCAGGCGACGACCCGCTTGTTCAAGCCGTTGGCGAAGTTTACCATAATGATCATTATCAGCAGTAGCATGGCGACAATGCTAAACGCGCTCCGCAAACCAACTCGGTCCGCAAATGCCCCCAGCACAAACGGGACGACGATAACGGATAGCCCGGAGCCAAGCGAGATCCGCGCACTAGCGCTATCCACTTGCTGGGGCACCGTTGCGAGCGTAAGCGATATGCCAGGGGATAGAGGTTAGCGATACCCAGTCCAGCGAGCAGCAAGCCCGAGAGACGTAGTGAAAGGACAGGGACCAGCCAGAACAGGAGAAAACCTAAGGCACCGACGGCAATAGAAAACACAACGAGCCTGCTTGGTCGTATGCGACGTGCCAGCCGGCTACCCAAAAACCTGCCAACGACCGCTGCAACGAAAAAGAGGCTCAGCGAACTTGCCGAGCTGGCTTTGCTCAGTCCCCCTTCCTTCACCAGGAAGTCAGCACTCCAATAGGTTATGCACCACTCAATTGCCATTCCCACTATCACGACGATCCAATAAGCCCAGAACGCAACCGGTAACCTCTCGGCAACAGACGCTTTTCTCGATTCGGCCGCGTTCACACCCGGTATGGGAATACGCCTTGTAAACACGAAGAGCAGCAAGAACGCGCAAACCACCAATACCAGCGCGCTACGCCAGCCGGCACCCGCCTCCTGAAGGAGGCCAATACCAAAAGGCGCCAGGAAAGCGCCGATGCTTGCCACGACGTTACCCTCGAGCAGAGCAATAGAGCGCTGCTCCCCGTGGGTATCCGAGAGCGCGGCCTGCATGCTAATCAGCAGTAGGTTGCCCGCATAACCCATCAGCACAATACTCAGGAGCGTCCAAAGTGGCTGGCGCGCAATGATCAGCGCTATGGCTCCGGCCGACATCCCGGCACCGCCACCCCAAAGTACGCTCCGACGCCCCAAAAGGCGTATGGCGTAGTCTCCGTTTATTCCCGCCAGGATCGCCCCAAATGCCCAGGCACTGAAATGCAGCCCTTCGATCGTGTAGTTCAGCTGTAGTTCCGTGCGCAGAAAGGCCATGAGCGGCCCCACGGATGTCTGCAGACATCCAAAATATCCCAATAAGCCGTACGCCAACCATGTAAATTGCGTGCGTACAAATTTGCGTTTTGCCTGGCTGCTATCGGAGCCATTCTCAGGAATCATGGTGCTTCCATAGAGACCGGCCAGCACCAAGAACCGAAGCGCCAACCGACGGATTGGAACCAAGGACCGTGATTCTCGCTAGGCGACCGAGAACAAAGAAACAGGCCGAAAATCTGCGTGCGCCTATTTTAGGACCGCCTCATGAAAGCATTTCCAGTCGTCAATTCGATTGAGGGTCACTGCATCGCGAATTCCAGAGTCGCCAGGTAATCCATTTTCCCCAAGAACTGCTTGGACTGTACCATCGTCATGGTTGTACCCGCGGATTGCTTCATTTAATCGCGCAACCGAGGCCGAATCGAGTCGCGCTCCCGGTTGTTTCGTGATCCAGCTTTCAAACTGGCAATAAGTCGGGCGTGAGCTTGTGATATATTCAACGACCGCGTTCTTTTGCAGTCCGAGACCATCAAGCACCATCTGGTCGAACCCGGTGCCAACAGCAGGGTAGCCATCGGCAAGGAGTCCTTTCGCGTCGAGAGAGATTTTCAACCACAGACGGGGAAGGTGGAGCACGCCGAGTGGTCCAACCTCGGCGGAGCCGATCAACGGAACAATCTTCATATGCTTGGGGAGAATTAGGCTGACAGTGCGGAAACTATATCGACCTGGAGCTCTTTCCAAGGGGCTTTTGTTTTGCCGTCTTGTAACTTCGTTTGGGGCCGGCAGAATTTTTCTAGTTTTTGATTGCCGAGGGTAAAACTCCCTTCGCTTGGAGGTCGGCCAGCGCCTTTCGGACTTTGTTGAATTCCTCCATCCTGATGCTTTCCTGCTTGTCACTCGCGAGATTATCAAAACCGGGATGATCTAAGCGTGCTTCGCGATCGATTTCATCGCTCATCAATTTAAACACTTCGGCGGATTCCGTCTCCGAAAGCGCTTGGCCTGGGTGACGAGTGTAAATGGCCTTGATCTCTTGAACGAATTGGTTGAAAGCCGGATCTGTCTCGCCTGCTCTGGTTTCAGTAAAGGAAGCGAATGCCAAAAGTGTTATCCCGCACAATGTTAGAGTCAGTGTCTTCATTTGCCTGTCGTTCTTTTCAGTTTTGAATCATTTTCGGAAACGCGCAATACGCCCATTCCTCCCGCAATCTTGACTCGCCGTTTCCCAGGCGAGGGCTCGTTACAATAACTAGATTGCGGTTGAAGCAAAGCAGCGTTGCCGGTCAAAAGGACTCGTGGAACCCTCTGATACCGAACGGTTAGACCTGTCGGCTGTCAACGCTACTCAACGAGCGGTAAAGGCACTCGTAAATCTGCTGGCCGATGTAGGTGCTGATTACTGATTTCGCGTGATTCCAAAGCTTCTGGCCGACTTGAAATCGGTCCGAGAAACGACGGACCGTTCGCGAGCTCCTTATACCGTCTAGCCGCCAATCGTAATACTGCTTAACAACTCATCGAAATCCGCCTTGGCTTGATCAAACAGCTCCTGCGTTGTGTAACAAATAACTTGGAGAGTTCCTTCCGGACCGCCGTAATAGTAGCCGTAGTACATGAATGAAGTACCTTGAACCGTCCCGGTCATTTCCATACACAGCACTGATTTGCCGCTCACCACTCTTTTTTCTTTAAAGAGCAGGGTGATATCGGGCGCTACCTTTTTTGCATTACTCAGGGCAGCCCGCTCCAGGGCATCCATCGAAACGTGCGCCTTTTCTCCTATGACCATCGCATAACTTGTCTCCCCTTGATGGGCGAAAGTTGTCTTGATTGGATCGTTATTCGACGGGTTCTGCGTCCATTTCTGCTGATCAATCCATACGCCGAATTGACCCTGCGGCGCCTTAACGAAAACCTTGGAGTTTGCGGCTGGGTTGTTCCCTTCTTCGGTATTCTGCTTCTGACCCATGGCGGGCGGGTTACCGGGCCCTGAGCGGTTATCCATGGCCCGGTTATTATCTCCTGCCGAGTTGTTGCCGGCAGCTTGAGAGCTTTGGGGTTGCGCTTGTTCTGCCAGTTTCCAGGTCCCGTCGGGATAAAGAAACACCTTCCGCCCATCCTGGGTAATCGCTGCGACTGGCGATTGTTGTCCCCACGCATAGCTGAACGCTAAGAAAGCAAGTGAGATAACAAATGTGATTCGCATAACGGAATTGTGCTAATTCGCGCCGGTAAATGCGATTACAAAGCGCTCGCTCGAGAACTACTGGTGCGTAGTTGGACGCTGCGCCTTTATCGCCAGCCTATGCTGCACGTGCGGTACGATCCTCCTTAATTCTTGGCAGGAAGACAGTCAGAAGCCCAACCAACGGCAGAAACGAGCAAAGCTGATAGACCCTTTCAATGCCGATTCTGTCTGCCATCCCACCGAGAACCGCTGCTGCAATTCCTCCCATCCCAAAGTTGAGTCCGTAAAATAACCCGCCGACCAGGCCGATGCGGTGCGATACGAGCTCCATGGCGTAAATCATGATAGAAGCGAAAGCGCTGGCCATGATCAGGTTGATCAGGACCGTAAGGACCCCGGTCCAGAGGAAGTCTACATGGGGTAGCAGAAGCGTAAGGGGGAGGGGACCAAGGATCGAAATCCAGATGATGTTGTAGCGGCCGATCCTGTCACCGACGATACCTCCAAGCAGAACGCCTCCTGCGGAAGAAACAAAGAAAAGGAACAGCATCAGCTGCGAAGTCGGGATTGAAACACCGAATCGGTCGATGAGATAGAAGGTATAGAACGATCGAAAGCTCTCCACGTAGGCCAGTTTTGAGAACATCAAGAGGGAGAGGATTCCCAGGCCGATCCATACTGCTGCTCGCGAATGAGATCGATGACCGCTGAATCCTCCCGCATGCGAGTTTGCAGACAGAAAATGGGTTCGAATGGTCGTGTGCTGCCGGGCGATCCCGATCATTAGCACCATGGCCAGAATTGCCAACGGTGCGAACCAGCTCAGAGTCGTTTGTCCCCGCGGCACGATGATAAGAGCCGCAAGCAGTGGGCTCAGTGCGCCGCCAATCTGGCCTCCGACCTGGAAGATTCCCTGTGCGAGACCTTGCCGGTTTCCGGATGCATATCGGGCCATGCGCGTGGCTTCGGGATGGTAGATTGAGGAACCGATGCCGATCAAAGCAACCGAGATAAGAATCAGGGGATAGCTTGTCGCAAAGGAGAGGCCCAACAGTCCTGCAAAGGTGAAGATCATGCCGATCGCAGTCGAATAAGGCATCGGACGCTGATCGGTGTAGTGTCCTACCAGCGGTTGCAGTAGCGATCCGGCGATCTGGAAGGTTAACGTGATAACTCCGATCTGCACAAAGTCGAGCGCGTACTGATCCTTGAGGATCGGATAAACGGCCGGGATCAATGCCTGCATCAAGTCGTTTAGCAAATGCGTCGAACCCAAGACGAGCAATACGGCGATGTAGGCCTTTGGCTGGACGGGGTAGTTGGAGACCCGAGTCGTTTCTTTAAGCTTCGCCGTCGTATTTTGTTCGTGACTCACGTTGAGGTCGACATTGTCATCGGCAAAAGGTCAATATGCGAGCAATTTGAGCAGGCTATTGCCGAGAGGCGAAAGCAAGGCGGTCGTTGGCGTGCACACGACCAGGGCTTACTGGCTGGGGAGCGGCTGGTATTGAAGTGGTTACTGGCATGACGGCAAGCATCCCGACCGCAGCGACCAGCGCAAACCGCCGAAGGGGCAGTAATCCAACACCCCAATACTCCATTGCTCCATCACTCCGCTTCTCTAGTCCTCCACCAACGCCCCGTCAAAAACCGACCTGAAGTCAAAGTCAGCCTGATCGGGCCGCCAAAGGCACCAACGGTTTTCGTTTTCCTCCCCGATTGGAAGTTGAAGCAGTAAATGGATTCGGCCTTCCTCGTCTTCGACTTGATAGCAGGGAACGCCGGTCTCGAGGTCAAGAGCGATACCTGAAATTTTATCTATACAAAATGTGATCACCGTAAACAGGCGGTCCGGCTTATCGGCAGAGAACAGAGTCAATCGGGTTCCGGAGGGAACTGCTTCGCCGAATTCGACGGGCCGCATGGATTCATTTTGCGGCTCCAAGGCGGTAGATGGCTATACGCTAATGCGCGTATTGACTTCGGCGGTTGGTGTTCGCCATGTAAGATAAATCTCGCGACGACGGACGAGATACGCACCTCCAACTCTACAAAATGCCAACCAAATCATTTTTCTGTCGATTTCGAAAGTCCAGGAGGATACCCGCGAGCGAAGTACGAAAGAGCGGCTCCGTTTTCCAGACTCAAAGCATTTAGATTCTAGAGGGAGTTTTGAAATGCTGCAGGTTGCCGCAACTCCGTTGAACCCTGGTCGCGTCAGAATCCCGGCAGAATACAATCTATGAACGAAGAATTGAAGATTAGCCGAGAGCGCCCGGGAGCTTTTTTGATTCATTGTGACCGAAACAAATCAAGAAAATAGCGGTGATACCACCTGAATGGCTGAGATGCTTTATCGCGTCACGGTTGGGGCCGGCGAGGCAAGTACCCAAAGGCCGCTTGCATCGAACGGCCTGGTTGTCGAACTGGTTTGCGATCTCCATGCTGATTTGATCGCAGGCGATCCCGAAGTGGCGGCGTGCGATGTTGCGAGAAAAGCGATCAAACGCCACTTCCCGAAGTCGGAGGAGCCAGGCTGTTTCGTAGCACAATCGCTTGATGGAGTAGCAGCTTCGGACTTTTTCGGATGGAGTACCCTTGATTGCGGCTGTCGCGCGGTGATTACTCCGAATAGCTGATACCCTGGAGCCGGTGATTTAGCTAAAGACTAGATCAAAAACCGGTGGTTCGAGCACCTGGTGGACATTTATTCGCGACTTCCGGTTCCTGCGTTACCTATCCTGTGAGTATCCCTGATCTTCTCATCCGGCTGCACCGTAAAACAGGTCCGTAGTTAGTTGGTTATTTTATCCAGATTCCGAAATTCCAGAGATCCAGTTCCCTCCGTGTATTCGAACGCAATCACGTATTGCATCACTTTCTCGTGGAACCGCAGCATCGATCTTTGGAAGGAAGTAGGATTCTCATTGTAGAAGATCATTCCGATATTCGGCTGTTGGCGGCGCGATTTCTGGCTGAGTGGGGCGCGCAGGTCTTCACTGCGAGAGACGCCTTCGAGGGATTGACGTTACTTCGAGCATTTCACCCGGATTTAGTGATGACCGATATCCGAATGCCTAGCAGGACAGGGCTTGATCTCTTAAGGGATATTCGGGATCTCAGCACAGATGATGGTGGCGGCGTTCCGGTTATAGCGATAACTGCATACCTATTGGATCCAGAGATAATAGACGCCGATTTCCAGGGCATCCTAAGAAAGCCGTTTTCGCCGGATCAATTGTTGAAGGCCGTTGAACGCGCGATTTGATTTGCTGTCGTACTTGTGACCTTTGTTCTCTTCTGTTCAATTCAAAAGTCTGCCCTGCAATGGACCCTTCTACCGCACGCGATACCCACATAAACCAGCGGAAAGCCGAAAATGTTAACTCCTGTGACTATCTGGTTAGCGTATCGAGCGCAGGTAAGAGTTCACTCTTTGCCACAATGATACCTCTCGCCGCCAAAGTCAGTAAGATTCAGTTGGACTTCAGTAACAGATTCTCGGCTCGAGCCGAAGTCGTTGTACTGGAGAACATAGTCTACATCGAGCTGTTCGACCTTCCCGTTGGAGTCCATGCGACCAACTTGTCGGACGTAGCGCCTGGGAAACACGAGTTCTTACTCCACGGTGACGGAAAACCGCCATTCAAAGTAGGCGATTCTCTTTCCGCGAGAGGATTCTCGCAAGACGAGCTGCCTGATTGATTTCAACACAGGCGCGCAGAAAGATGGAGAATATCGGCTTTGCGAGTCAGGATGGTCCGGGATTCTTCCTCGACGTAGGGACGTAATCGCCATGGTAACGTTACAGCCCAGTGTGCAAAAACTCTGCGGCAATGATCGATTCAATCGCCGGACGGTTGTCTCTGGCCAAGCCAGGGGTGCTTTAAAGTTGGCCGCTTCTAGCAACGGTGAAATACCCAGACTTTGACTGCGCTTCTTAGATAGTGTCTTGCGTTTCGTTTTTGCGAAATCCTCAAGTTGCTTTTCAGACATCGATTTCTCCATCTGTTTTGAAGCGCCCCTGAGGCTGGACTTTGAGCGTTTTCCCCGTTTTGCTGCTAACGCGGCACCGGCGGCCATTTGCTGTTTTTTTGAAGTAGCTGGCATACCTGTATATCGGTGGGCAGTTCAGATTTGGCCGGGTGAAAGCGGTCGCAATCGCTGTCGTCTGCGAAACCAGAGTGAGATGAAGCCGTTCTCCTGTGATGTCTGTGGATGTGTCGTCTACTTCGAAAATACGAAATGCCTGAATTGCGGCGCAGCGCTGGCCTATCTTCCCGACGCTCGACTGATCGCTTCAGTTCGATCCGGCGAGACTGACATCCGGCAGTCAGGGGCGGGGCGAGAATACCGGCCCTGCCTGAACTACAGGAAGCACGACGTTTGTAACTGGGCGGTCCCGGCAGATGACCCAAATCTCTATTGTATTTCCTGTCGTCTGAACCGAATCATCCCGGACCTAAGCGTCGTGGGCAATCAGACCGCCTGGGCAAAATTCGAGGCAGCCAAAAGGCGACTGAACTACACCTTGCTCAATCTCGAGTTACCGGTAATCAGCAAAAACGAGGATAATCTCTATGGTGTGAGCTACGAATTCAAAGCGGACGTACCAGGCACTCCGGTAATTACCGGGCATGCCGGCGGAGTGATTACCATCAATTTAGGAGAAGCAGATGACGCAGAACGTGAGCGCCGCCGCCTCGCGCTCGGTGAACCTTATCGAACAATTCTGGGCCATTTCCGTCACGAGATCGCTCACTATTATTGGGACAGGTTCTTCCGAGATGATGAGAGCCTCTGCAAATTTAGATCCGTGTTCTCGGATGAGCGTTCTGATTACGCCGGGGCGTTAGGAGCCTACTATGAAAATGGGGCTAGAAAAGCCTGGGGTGAGGAATTTATCTCCGCCTATGCCAGCTCGCATCCATGGGAAGACTGGGCCGAAAGCTGGGCCCATTATCTCCACATGACGGACGCTCTGGAGACCGCCGCTGGTGCGGGGGTTTTATTTGGTCTGCCTGAGCCAGATAAACCGTCTCTCGCCATCACAGGATCTGAGACATTCGAACAGATGTTGAATGCCTGGCTTCCTTTGAGCTATTTGCTAAATAATCTGAATCGTTCCTTGGGTCTGCCGGATGCTTACCCATTTGTGTTGTCGTCTGCCGCGATCAATAAGCTCAGGTTTGTGCACGAATGCATTGCCAAACATACAGCAGACCGACGTTTCTCCGAAAGCGTTACCTAGCGCAGGAGCGGGAACCTGCATGGGTCGCCCGCGCAATTGATTTAGCCTGCTACCCTTTTCATTGAACCGACTGTCGGGGCACCTCGTCTCGTCGATCCAGGGCATAAAGACCGGCGAGTTCAACCCCAGCCTCTGACTCGCTACTGTTCGGCCGCTCCATGGCCTGCTCGATGGATTTCAACCCTCCAGCGTTCACCGGTCTGCCTATCGACGTAAAATTCCTGGTTATGCTTCTTTTTGACCAGTTGATACCGGCCGCTATCTAAATTGTGCACAAAAGTCTCGACCGTCAGTTGGTCTCCCGTGGTCTCGACTACTTGAACCTGGTCCCCGAACGCCGTTACGTTCGCTCCCAATCCGACGATTGCAGCCAAGATAACAAGTTTCTGTTTCATAGGTTCTAAGACATCCGGCGCCAGTTCATTCTGCTTTACTCAGCGCCGACGTTGTATTGCGAGTTCGCAGTGAGTAAGTGCGCTGGTTCTAGTCAGAGAGTTTCCTAGGAAGTTCTTCAGGAAAGTTTTGAATGGATTGCAATATGCAAATGGTACCGCACGTCCAAGGGTGCCGCACACAGAGCTGCCTGCCGTCGATCCTGCTGGATTGGCCAGTTTCAGAAGTGGGTTATGTACATCCCTCGTCAATTTCCGAAGAAAAAGACGCGTATTGAAGAGATGGCGCCCGCCAGTTCAATCGGCAGCACACAGAGCAGGGCTTCCACGACTGCCACCAAAAAGATAATCCGCCAAAACATCGAACCATTGAACGGAAGTCGCTCGCGTTTCCTGTCTGTTACTTCAAATAACCTCATACCAGTTGTACGCTCTCTGACGCTTCACTTGCGTGCTAATTGCAGAAAAAGGCGGATTTTGTGGTGTCCCGAGCTAGTCGACTAGAAAAGAGAATAATCTGTGGAACCGGAGCCGAAGCGCCCAACCCGGATAAGAACATTGCCATTGTGGGGCTGCGATAGAACGACGCTGCTGCGGATTTTGACTGGATGCGGCGCGAGGAAGGAGAATACCCGCTGTGGTCTTTGACTGGCGAGCAATCTCGCGGACGCGGGACACCCGGCCAAAAATCCGCGTAGCCCTACGGGTTGGGACGGTGCCGGCTCGTTAAATAGGCAGTCAGCTATTCGTCTTGCGAATCATCCGGCAGCGCCCCCAACGCTGCTATACTGGCCTCAGACTTGGTGCATCAAAATCCTCTCGGGATTTTGCCGAAGCTTCTTCGCAATCGGTTTGTGCTGTGTGAGCTTTATTTGATGAGAGTTTCGTGCGTCACGCTTACGCTCCTGGTACGATAAAAAAAGCGTAATCATCTCCAGGGAGCCGTTCGCTATGAAGAAAACCTTTGTTAACATCAATCGCATTCATATATTGCGGGCGTTGGGGGTCTATCTTGCGTGGAAGGGAACACTAGTCTGCTAAGTACATCCCCCAAGCGAATTCCAAGCCTTTCCGGCACCCCCCATCGAAGACTGCCGCTGGCGAAATCAAAGTGATACCCAAAAGTCTCAATATCCTTTGCATAGTACTTCTCGACCAGTCCCCGCGTTGATTCGTTGTAGTAATACGAATAGTGCCTGTGCCACCTCCAGTTGCGACAGGGCACTTCCCGCAAGGGGAGTCCAATTGCACAGCGCAGCTCGGCAAAGCTTTCTTGCAGATTTTCCATCTTCAGTACACGATCCACAGCGATCTTTCCACCTATACCGATCCAATCTACTTGAGGACTCCACCGGTGGATTCCTTGGCTAACTCGCGCGCCCCATTGGGCCGGCTCACAACAAAAAGGATCTGAAAGGACCGCTTCCAACCACTTGCTAAAACTCCGCTTGTTTCCATGTTCGTCCTGTATCAACAGTCTCCCGCCGGTTTGTGAACCTTTCTTCACCTTCTGAAAAATGTAATCGGACACGAGCCGATCCCAAGGATTTCGTACAACAGTAAACTTATAATAACTTGCAAAGGTTTCCGGTTTCAACTCTTCCGCGTAACGCGAAATGTCCTTGTGATCTTGCCAGTTCGTCCCAAAGAATCTCTGCACGCTTTTGCCACCCGTTCTTGGAATATGAATAAAGATGCAGCGATACTGGTGGTTAATCATAGGTTAATCTTCCTCTAAGTCAGCCAGGTTGTTGTTGCGTTTGGCCAAGGGGGATTTTTCAGGCTCCAGGAAACATCCATGTCGCGGGGGGCTCAGAAGAAATGCTTTGGTCAAGGGGGTCTAAGCGACCAAAAACGAACCGTGGCGCATCCTCAGCGTCAATTGCACCTAGGTATAGGTAGACTAGTACTTAAGAACTAGACGGTTCCAGAAAAGACAGAATGGCCTCCTAGGCCATCGTTCTGGTTGATCGCGTCTCAAGCGGCTTTTCCCTCAAGAAACCGGTTACTGCCGAGCAGTTGTTAACGCCAGGCTAACACTGGCTAAGGGCTTTCAGCTGAGATTGCCTCGCGCCAAACGGATGACTAGCGGAAGCGATGCTTAACCGCGGCCTCGGCGGATCAACTCAAGTTCGACAAATACCCCGCGAATTCGTGAAGCGAAATGAAAGAATACTCACCAAGGATTTTGATACCGGATTTTCGGTATTGTGCTTTACCTACAGACGTCAGCCCTAATCGACCATGGTGCGGGCTCCTAACAAACCTCCGGCGAATTTATGGCGTGCCTTTATCGTCCGACCGCTGCGCGTTCAGAAGAGCAACCCGAAGATACTTGCGGTCTAGAAAACGCATTTCGGAGCAGAGGTCTGCCGAGGTGAGCGATTGACGTTCCACCTGCAGCGCGACGGCGTCCATCCGAAGGGAACTAACTAGGCGAAGTGCTTTCGACCGTGAACGAGGGTAAAAGCTCTTGAACGGAGGCGCGAGTCAAGTCGGTGAGGGAGCCGAAATGTTGCAAGAGCTCGCTTTAAATAGTCTAGTCGGCTTGTGTTTGGTAGAAGTGTGGGAGTTGTCGATGTGGTTTTTATTGCAATGCTAGTTTTTTGTTAAACAGCCTTGTGATGCTGATGGCTTTATCAAAAATAGACTCGACTCCGGGCCGGCAGCACGATTACCATTTAGGACTACATGACAGCGCTTGCTGCAAAAGTCGTCGCGTTCGAAAAACCGGGTGATCACTATCAAGCGATCGTGCAAATCAGCACTAAGTACCGGGGCTCCTTCAATACGCTCGCTTTCGGAGAGATCAAACCCTACATCGGTTCTCTTAAGGATGGACGACTGGACCTCATCTATTACCGGGATCCCGGCTTAGAGGTAGGGGATCCGTTCCCACTTTGGACTCTGCGTTGATGATTGGAGGCTACCGCCGGAGGCGGCTGAGGAGCTTGGACCGAAAGGTTGTGCCGGCTGAAACTCTGAAGTCCGGGACCGAAGGTTTCATTTGCGCATCTTTATAGGCTTAAAAGAACACGGCCTTAAGAATTGCCGGGTGTTGAGTTTGAGCCTTTCGCTCTCTTAAAAACCTAGGTTTGCTACTAGATGATCCCAGAGTGCCGGGGCTCCGTGCGCCTTGTCCCAAGCTAAACGTGCCTCGTCCTTGTAGTGCTTCCTCGAGCTGCGGACGTAATCTCTCTTGCGCTCAAGCAGGCTCTGCCGTTCGACCAAGGTTCTCTTCCTTGCCTCCGAGGAAGTCGTAATCAATTTGTCGATATTATTCAACTGGCGATCGATGGTTTTCTCCTTTGCGTCCCACGGGGCGCTCGCTCGCTCGACTGCCTGGATCTTGCTCTCTTTTGCGATCAGCGAGATGTGGCGCGTCTTAATAGACTCGGTCTCCTGCCTCTTGACGAGGATGTGCGCAGGCGCACTAGGCGCAGACGTAGGCGCGGCAATAACGGGCACAGCGATAGGAACTGCGATAGGAACAGCTTGACTGATGGCCGGAGTAGTAGCCGCGATCTGCGGCAGCAGCGTCGGGGATGGACTGACCGCGGCCAGTCGAGCGGCAGCATTTCGACGCCCGTCTGGAAACATTCGCCCCGCCATAAACACGGCCATCGCTACGGCTGAAGCTGCGGCAATCGTTGCGGTCATTCTGATAATGTGGAGGTGCGGCCACGGGCGTGGGAACGGCCGCTCTATATCGTCTGGTGATGAGGATTCAGCGTGTCTTGCCTCTTCTTCAAATTCTTCCGATACTTTGAGGTTCTTTCCTTTTTCATCGGAGACGCTCTTGTCTAGACGTTCTATTTCTGCCGCGCGAAATCCGTGCGCAGATAATAAAATATTGGCGTCCTCCTCAGTGAATCGAAAGAATGCCAGAAAGCCCTCCCCAATCACGCGCGGAGCATCTGCGAGGAAAGATCCAAGAAGTCGAACGGTTTTCATAAAGCCGGAAGGTAAGCGTCTTTTTTTGGGTTTCGGCGGCATTCGCCCGCCTCAAGCAGCCGATGATTGCGCCGGTTACAGCAAGCGGTAATTAATAGCTGTCTCATGTTGCGGTTATGGCTGAATGCATGGGGCGGGATGGTTCTTCCAAATTGTTGAAACTCGCAACACCATGTCTCCAGCGAAAAAATTGGAGTCGGAATGCCAGCAGGAACGAATTGTTCCCCTAAATCGAAGGTGTGCAAGTCCTGTGCTCTCTCCAGCCCACAATGATTACATTTGGCTAGAATCGCCATAATTTTGAGTAGATAAGAAAGA